>Ga0181567_10000761_pt1 | contig 24463 bp, 28 predicted proteins | sample 101ome_14_FD_133761 | JGI IMG/M metagenome (GOLD analysis project Ga0181567, IMG submission 133761) | Coastal salt marsh microbial communities from the Groves Creek Marsh, Skidaway Island, Georgia - 101403AT metaG (megahit assembly) | ecosystem: Environmental > Aquatic > Marine > Intertidal...
CTGGCGCCCGGCGGGCCGGACCGGCCCGGCAGCAGGCGCTTTTCGCCGAGAAATCCCTTGAACATGTAGAATGCGTCCGACGGCGGCAGAAAGCGCAGCGCGTAATCGACTTCCGTAACCGGATCGGTGATGTCGTCGGCGTGGCGGAACGGCGGATCTTCGCCGGTGGTCAGATATCGCGCCAGTTCCGGCGACATGAAACTCCCGGCCCGGCGGACCGTCCGCGTGGGCCTGTGCGGGAAAAATTCATTCGACCGCAGGGCGACATCGACGCCGATCCGCCCGTCTTCGGGAAACGGCGCGTCGACGCCGAAGACGACCGTCTGCAGATAATTGTGCTGCTGGAACATCGCCGCGACCGGTTTGTCGTGTTCGTCCAGTGCCAGGGTGACGGCGGTGTAATGGTCGAGCTGGTGCCAGTCGTGCAGATCGCCTGCGAAACCGAGCGCGACCCCCATGACCGGCGAAATACCCGCCGCGATGCCGGAAACGCGAAAAACGGCTGTCCAGGTGAGAAACGTGAATTCGCGTGTCCTTTCGCCCAGCGAGAAACGTTCGCGGTCGACGCGACCGTATACGACCGGCGCCGTCTCCGCGTTTGTCGGGCGATGCTCGAAGACGATGTAGGGATCGTCCCGATGCGCGTTCAGCAACTCCGGCGTAACGGTGTCGCTGACCATCGACCCGTCGCGCGCCAGCAGGCGGTCCTAGGCGATGTAGTATTCGTAGAACCGGAACGGCGGATCGGTCTCGGACGCATCGCCGATGTAGAGACGGGGCCGGTACCGGGTCAGCAGATCTCGGTCGGCCGGGCCCGGCAGGGCGTCCGTCGGCGGGTTCGCCGCGAAGTACTCGGCGAATCCTGCGCGCTGGGAAAAATTCACGTCGTCCGCCCGGGCGCCGCTGCCAAACAGAAAACAGGCCGCTGCGAGCACTGCAGCGGCCTGTCCGAACACGGCAGGGCGAGTCCCGCGTCTGTTACTCGGGGTTGGCAAGCTGAACGTTGATGCCGTTGGTATTGAAATATTCGATCAGTTCGCCGGATTCGTACATTTCGCGCACGATGTCGCAACCGCCGACGAATTCGCCCTTCACGTAGAGTTGGGGAATGGTGGGCCAGTTCGAATAGGCCTTGATGCCTTCGCGGACTTCTTCGTCTTCAAGGACGTTGATGCCCTTGAACGGAATTCCGAGATTGCTGAGAACCTGTACGCAGACCGACGAGAAACCGCACTGCGGAAAAACCGGCGTGCCTTTCATAAACAGTACGACCTCGTTGTCGTTGACTTCGCCTTTGATTTTCTCGAATACGGGATGTTCGCTCATCGCGAGTGTTCCTTTGTGATGAATGTGAGGTCAGGCGTCTTTCGGGGTACTGGTCTGAAGTGCCAGGGCGTGAAGCTCCCCGCCCATGCGCCCTTCGAGCGCCTGATAGACCATCTGGTGCTGTTGCACGCGGGTCTTGCCGGCGAAGGCACCGGAAACGACAAGGGCGGCGTAATGATCGCCGTCGCCCGCCAGGTCCTGGATCGTGACCTCGGCATCGGGCAGGCTTTCTTTTATCAGGCTTTCGATCGTGCCTGCATCCATCGGCATCTCGTGTTCCCCTCGCTGGTTCGTGCCCGTTCCTGTCAGGCGGTCAGCTTGCCGCCATGTACTCCGGCAGCCAGTTTTCATGGGCTTTGCGGAGATCTGTGAGGGGTATAGAGTTGCCGTCCGCGAGGGTCAACACCGTGCCGCCGGTGCGGCCGACGAGGCGGGCAGGCACGTTGGCCGCTTGCGCTTCCGCCAGCAGCGCTTCCGCCGCATTCGTGGTAACGAGATACCGTGCCTGGTCTTCTCCGAACCACCAGGCGAGGGCCGGCAGGCCGTCGGGCGTTTCCGCCAGTTTCGCGCCGATACCGCCCGCCAGCGCCATTTCGGCGAGCGCCACCAGCAGGCCGCCGTCGGAAAGGTCGTGGCAGGCCGTCACGGAGCCGGCGCGGATCAGGGAGCGCACGAAATCGCCGTTGCGCCGTTCCGCGGCAAGATCGACCGGCGGCGGCGCGCCGTCGTCGCGGTCGGCGAACTGGCGCAGCAGCAGAGACCGGCCCAGATGGCCGGCGGTATCGCCGATCAGGACGATGTCTTCCTCCGCGTCGGCAAAACGGGGCGAGACCATGTTCGCAGTCACGTCTTCGATAAGTCCGACGCCGCCAATGGCGGGGGTCGGCAGGATGCCGGCGCCGCTGGTCTCGTTGTAGAGCGATACGTTGCCCGATACGACGGGAAAGTCGAGCGCGCGGCAGGCTTCCGCCATGCCTTCGATGCAGCCGGCGAACTGGCCCATGATCTCCGGCCGTTCCGGATTGCCGAAATTCATGTTGTCGGTGATTGCCAGAGGCTTGGCGCCTGCCGCCGTCAGGTTGCGCCAGGCTTCCGCCACGGCCTGGCGGCCGCCGTCGACCGGGTCGGCGACGCAGTATCGCGGCGTACAGTCCGTGGTGATGGCAAGGCCGCGATTCGTCCCGTGGACGCGGACCACCGCCGCGTCGCCGCCGGGCCGCTGCACGGTATCGCCCATCACCATGTGATCGTACTGCTCCCACACCCAGCGCCGCGAACAGAGGTCGGGGGACGCCATCATGGCGGACAGCGCATCCGTCGCCGACATATCGATCCTGTTCAGCGCGTCGTCCGCCGACAATACCGGGGAAGTTGGTGCGCGTTCCCACGGACGCTCGTATTCCGGCGCTTCGGCGACCAGCGGCGGGACGGGAATGTCGCAGACAACTTCGCCGCCTGCTTTAAGGACAAGCCGGTTGGTGTCCGTCACGGTGCCGATGACAGCGAAGTCGAGCTCCCATTTTTCGCAAATCGCCCGCGCCATGTCTTCGCGGCCGGGTTTGAGAACCATCAGCATGCGCTCCTGGCTTTCGGACAGCATGATCTCGTACGGCGTCATTGCCTCTTCGCGCACCGGCACCAGGTCGAGATCGAATTCGATGCCGACCCCGCCCTTGTCGGACATTTCGACCGACGACGACGTCAGCCCGGCGGCGCCCATGTCCTGAATGGCAACGATCGCATCGGTCGCCATCAGTTCCAGACAGGCTTCCAGCAGCAGTTTTTCCGTGAACGGGTCGCCGACCTGCACTGTGGGACGTTTTTCCTCTGAATCGTCGTCGAACTCGGCGGAGGCCATGGTCGCGCCGTGAATGCCGTCGCGCCCGGTCTTGGAGCCGACATAGACGACCGGATTGCCGATCCCGGCGGCGGCGGAATAGAAGATCTTGTCGGCGTCGGCGATGCCGACCGTCATCGCATTGACCAGGATGTTGCCGTTGTAGCTGGGGTCGAAATTCGTCTCGCCGCCAACGGTCGGGATGCCCATGCAGTTACCGTAGCCGCCGATGCCTGCGACCACGCCATCGACCAGATGACGTGTTTTCGGATGGTCCGGCGAGCCGAAGCGCAGCGCGTTCATATTGGCGACCGGGCGCGCGCCCATGGTGAACACGTCCCGCAGGATGCCGCCGACGCCGGTCGCCGCGCCCTGATAGGGTTCGATGAAAGAGGGGTGGTTGTGGCTTTCCATCTTGAAGATGCAGGCCTTGCCGCCGCCGATGTCGATCACCCCGGCATTCTCGCCCGGGCCGCAGATCACCCATGGCGCCTCTGTCGGCAGTTTTTTCAGCCAGAATTTCGACGACTTGTAGGAGCAATGCTCCGACCACATGACCGAAAAGATGCCGAGCTCCGTCAGGTTGGGCGCGCGCCCCATGATCTTCAGGACGCGGTCGTATTCGTCCGGCGTGAGGCCGTGTTCGGCGACGATTTCAGGAGTAATCCCGCTCATGCCGCCGCCGCCAGCGCCTCGACCAGGCTGTCGAACATCGGCCGGCCGTCTGTACCGCCCAGCGCTGCGTCGGCAAGGCGCTCCGGATGCGGCATCATGCCGAGTACGTTGCGGGCCTCGTTCAGAATGCCGGCGATATTGCGCGACGCCCCGTTGGGGTTGGCGCGCGCGATGACTTCGCCGTCGGGTGTGCAGTAGCGGAACGCGACCCGGTTGTCGCCGTCCAGGCGGTTCAGCGTGTCTTCATCGGCGAAATAATTGCCTTCGTTATGGGCCACCGGGATGCGGATGATCTGGCCGTTTACATAGGCCCGCGTAAATACGGTGTCGGCGGCTTCGACCCGCAGGTCGACGTCCCGGCAGATAAACTTCAGTCCCGCGTTACGCATCAGCACGCCCGGCAGCAATCCGCACTCGGTCAGAATCTGAAACCCGTTACAGATGCCGAGCACCGGTACGCCTTTATTGGCCCGCGCGACGACTTCCCGGATGACCGGCGAATGCGCCGCCATCGCGCCGGCGCGGAGGTAATCGCCGTACGAAAAACCGCCGGGCACCAAGATCAGATCGACATCCGGGAGGTCCGGATCCCCGTGCCAGTGCATGATGGGATCGGCGCCCGCGCTCTGCCGCAACGCCACCTGCACGTCGCGGTCGCAGTTGGAACCGGGAGAGACGATGACGGCCGCTTTCATGCGTCCAGATCGATCTCGTAATTTTCGATCACGGTGTTGGCCAGCAATTTCTCGCACATGGCTTCGACGGCGGCACGGGCCGACGTTTCGTCGGTCTCGCGGAGATCCAGCTCGATGTATTTGCCCTGGCGGACCTCGTTGATGCCGCTGAAGCCCAGTCCGCCGAGAGCATGCTCGATGGCCTTGCCCTGAGGGTCGAGAACGCCGTTTTTCAGCGTGATGTGAACGCGTGCTTTCATAAGTATGTGCTTAGCGCACGGGGGGGCGAATCTCACGCGGAATCCCGGGGATGCGTCATTTTTCCGTTCCGTCGAATCTCTGCCTTCGCCCCAACGCCATGATTCTCAGTAATGAGGCGGCGGCGGTTCCTCTTCCGGGGCGTCGTCGATCCCCGCCTCCATCTCCTGAAACCTGTTATTGAGCCGTTCCAGGCGTTCTTTCAGCGCCGTTATCTCGGACCACTGTTTCGTGGCGACATCGCTCAGTTCCTCGAGCACCTGATCCTGATGAGCGATATGCGCTTCAAGCGTGTCTAGTCGTGCCTGCATTTCTTCCGCATCCGACATTATTGCAAACCTCCTAGCGGAACCCGCCGCCGCCATTGATATAGACCGTGTCAGCAGTCATGAATTCGCAGGCATCCGAACACATGAACAGGACCATCTCGCCGATTTCCTCCGGCGTCCCCATGCGTTTCATCGGCACGTCGTCGGTCATCCGCTGCTTAAGCTCCGGCGACGAGATCGACTGGAACGCCGTGTCAATGGGACCGGGGGATATCGACAGGGCGCGGATACCCCGGTCGACGAACTCGCGGGCGACGCCCATTGTCAGCGTCACCACGGCACCCTTGGCGGAGGCGTAATGGGTCGAATGACCGGGGCCGCCTCGGCGGTGGGCCATGCTGGCGATGTTCACAATAACGCCGTACCCGTTTTCCAGCATGTGCGGCAGGACCGATTGCATGGTGTTGAAAACCCCGTCCACATTGAGGGCGTATGTCTGGCGCCACAGTTCCGCATCGATTTCGAGGAAAGGCGACCGCCGTCCGGCAGATCCCGCGCTGTTGAACAGGTAATCGATCCGTCCGAATGTTTCGATGCCCTGCGCGATCATATCGTCCACCGCGGACCGGTCGGTCACGTCCACCGTGACGGCGTCGGCGCCGACATTCGACGCCCGGAGGTCTTCGGCCACCGATTTTGCGCCGTCCCCGTCGATATCGGCGACGATCACGTTGGCACCTTCCCGCGCGAAAATGGCAGCGGTGGCGCGCCCGATACCGCTGGCGCCGCCGGTGATCAGAATCGTCTTGTCGTCGAAGAAATCCGGCGTTTTCGGCATGGCGGTATCCTGCAATCGGGTGTGGCTGTCGTATCTGTTGATCTGGAATTACGCCCACAATCGTATTATCTCAACCCTCTAACCCGGAGCGAACGAGAGAATGTCGGGCGACAAGACGAAATCCAACCTGCCCAGCCCGGCCAACGCGGATCAGGTGTCGGCGTTCCTGGCCAAGGTCGCGGCGACGCCGGCCGTCAAATCCGCCAGCGGACGCGGGCGCCTGTTGTTCGCGATGGATGCGACCGCCAGCCGCGAGCCGTCTTGGGATCAGGCATGCCATCTGCAGGCCGAGATGTTCCACGCCACCGACGGCCTGGGCGGGCTGGAGGTACAGCTGGTGTTCTTTCGCGGTTTCGGAGAATGCAAATCCAGCCCCTGGGTGTCGACGTCGGGCGAACTGGTGCGTCGGATGACCAAGGTGCGCTGTCTTGGTGGGCGGACCCAGATCAGGAAGGTGTTGCGTCATACAATCCGGGAAACCGAGGCCCGGCGCGTGAACGCGCTTGTGTTCGTCGGCGACAGCTTCGAAGAGGATATTGACGACGTGTGCGACGTCGCCGGCGAACTGGGTGTGCGCGGGGTGCCCGCGTTCCTGTTCCAGGAAGGCAACGACCCTGTCGCGACGACTGCGTTCCGTCAGATCGCCAAGCTGACCGGCGGCGCGCATTGCAGCTTCGACCTGTCGTCGGCGCAGCAGCTGCGCGAACTGCTGTCGGCTGTGGCCGTTTTCGCGGCGGGCGGGCGTGCGGCACTGGAAGACTATTCCGGCAGGACCGGCGGCGCCGCGAAAATGATCACCAATCAGATGCGCTGAGCCCCGCCGTGCCGTATTTCATTCTCGGGATCGCCATTCTGATCGGCATCTTCCTTGTCGTGCGTGGCCTGCGGAAAACCAACCCGAAGAACATCCAGGGCGTGCTGGTGGTGCTGACCGGTCTGGTCGCCGCGGCCATCCTTCTTTTTCTGGTCACGAGCGGGCGTATCGGGCCGTTCGGCTGGCTACTGTTCCTGCTGCCGCTTTTGCTTCGCTGGCGTGCGATCAGGCAGACGCTCGGCAATCTGCGCGGACCTACGCCGGGCAAGAACTCGGACATCGAAACCGCTTATCTTCGGATGACGCTGGAACACGATACGGGCGTACTGCGCGGCACGGTGCTGCAAGGGCGGTTCGAGGGCCGCCTGTTGCAGGACATGCCGGTCGAAGACATTGTGGCGCTGCTGCATGAATGCCGGGTCAACGATCCGCAATCCGCCGACGTGCTGGAAACCTATCTGGACCGCGTCCATGGTGCCGAATGGCGGAACGCATCGGGGGACGGGGGCGAAAACACGGCGGCCGGCGACGGCTCGATGACCGCCGCGCAGGCGTATGAAGTTCTCGGACTGCAGCCCGGTGCAACCGACGACGAAATTCGCGAAGCGCACCGGACCCTGCTGAAATCCAACCACCCCGACCGGGGCGGATCGACCTGGCTGGCGGCGCAGATCAACCGCGCCAAGGACCTGCTGCTCCCCAACGGCTGAGTCGCTCTGCCGCTTGCATCCCAATATGCCCCGTGGCACAAAGCGGCGCATGGGTTTTCGCACCGCAACATCGCTTTCGCGCTGTCGCGGCTGGTAAGGACGGGAAAGTGTCCGTGGCACAACGAGTTAAAAAAGCGGTATTTCCCGTCGGCGGGCTCGGCACCCGGTTTTTACCGGCGACCAAGGCGATGCCCAAGGAAATGCTGCCCGTCGTCGATAAGCCTCTGATTCAGTACGCCGTGGAAGAAGCGCTCGCCGCCGGGATCGAGGAGATCATCTTCGTTACCGGACGCGGCAAGGCGGCGATTGAGGATTTTTTCGACCACAGCTTCGAGCTCCGCCAGGTGCTGGGCGAACGCGGCAAGGAGGCCGAACTACACGCCATCGATATTCCGGTGCTGGAACCGGGACGGGTCGCCTATACCCGCCAGCAGGATCCGATGGGACTGGGCCACGCGGTCTGGTGCGCGCGGGAGCTGGTCGGCGACGAGCCGTTCGCCGTATTGCTCGCCGACGATCTGGTCATGGCGGACGACCCATGTCTGAAACAGATGATCGACGTGTACCAGCAAACCGGCGGCAATGTGGTCGCGGTGGAGGACGTACCGAAGGAGCACACCAACCGCTACGGCATCCTGGAGGTCGCATCCGACGACGGGCGTCTGGTGGAAGTCGTGGGCATGGTCGAAAAACCGGACCCGAAAGACGCGCCGTCGACGCTCAGCATTATCGGGAGATACATACTGCAGCCGGAAGTTTTCGGCTTTCTCGAAGAAAAGAAAAGAGGGACCGGCGGCGAAATCCAGCTGACGGATTCGATGGCCCGCATGATCGGCAATGCGCCGTTTCACGGCCTGCGTTTCGAGGGGACGCGGTTCGATTGCGGCGACAAGGCGGGTTTCTTCGAAGCCAATGTCGCCTTTGCGCTGGCGCGTCCCGATCTCCGGGACCAGGTTCAGGAAGTGATAGACAGATACGCGGCCGGACCGGACCGCTAAGACGGAGTACGTAATGCGAATTGCCATGATCGGGACCGGCTATGTTGGTCTGGTGTCCGGCGCCTGTTTTTCCGAATTCGGCACCGAAGTGGTGTGCGTCGACAAGGACGCGGGCAAGATCGAACGCCTTCTGGACGGTATTATGCCCATCTACGAACCGGGGCTCGACGCTCTGGTCGAAAAAAACGTCGCCGCCGGAAGGTTGAGTTTCACGACCGATCTCGATGCGGCCGTGAAAAGCGCCGATGCGGTCTTCATCGCGGTCGGCACGCCGACGCGGCGCGGCGACGGTCATGCCGATCTGTCCTACGTTTATGCTGCCGCCGAGGAAATCGGCAGGGCGATCGACGGCTATACCGTCGTGGTGACCAAATCCACGGTTCCGGTGGGCACCGGGCGCGAGGTTCACCGGATTCTCAGCGATATCCGCTCGGCCGACGAATTCGACGTTGCGTCCAACCCGGAATTCCTGCGCGAAGGGTCCGCGATCGAGGATTTCATGCGTCCCGACCGGGTTGTTATCGGCACGGATTCCGAACAGGCGTCCGAAGTGCTGCGCCAGCTTTACCGGCCGCTCTATCTGATGGAAACACCGATCCTGTTCACCAGGATCGAAACCGCCGAGCTGATTAAATACGCGGCAAACACATTCCTCGCCGCAAAAATCACGTTCATCAACGAGATCGCCAATCTGTGCGAAAAGGTCGGCGCCAATGTGCAGGAAGTGGCGCGCGGCATCGGTCTCGACGGGCGTATCGGCAGCAAGTTCCTGCATGCCGGCCCGGGGTATGGCGGCTCCTGCTTTCCGAAGGACACGCTGGCCCTGGTGCAGACAGCGAGGGATTTCGACGCGCCGCTGAAGATCATCGAGGCGGTGGTGCAGGTGAACGAGGAGCGCAAGCACCAGATGGCGGACAAGATCGTCGCCGCCTGCGGCGGGTCCGTCGACGGAAAAACCATCGCCGTCCTTGGACTGACCTTCAAGCCCAACACCGACGACATGCGCGACAGCCCGAGCCTCGCCATTGTGCCGGCTCTCCAGAAAGCGGGTGCGACCGTCCGCGCGTTCGATCCGCAGGGCATGACGGAGGCGAAGGAAATGCTGCCGGGCACGGTGTTCTGCGACGATGCCTACGAGACCATGGAAGGCGCCGATGCGCTCGCGATCGTGACCGAGTGGAACGAATTCCGTCTGCTCGATCTTAAGCGCGCAAAGGGACTTCTCACTCAGCCGCTGATGATCGACCTGCGTAATATTTACAAGGCCGACGAAATCATCAAAGCCGGGTTCGACTATTACAGCGTCGGACGTGATCCGGTGCTCGCCGCTTCATGAGCCGGGGAAGCGCGCATACGTTCGACGCCACGATCCTCCGTGAATACGATATTCGCGGCATTGTCGGAGATACCCTGACAGCCGACGACGCCTATGCGATCGGCCGTGCCTTCGGGTCGGAGATCGCACGCATGGGCGGCGGCACCGTCTGCGTCGGATACGATGGCCGGCTCAGTTCGCCCGAGATGGAGCAGGCCATCGTCGACGGTCTGAAGGACTGCGGGCTCGAAGCGGTCCGGGTCGGTCTCGGGCCGACGCCGATGCTCTATTTCGCCGTCAACGTGCTCGGCGCCGCCGGCGGGATCATGGTGTCAGGCTCGCACAATCCGCCGGACTATAACGGCTTCAAGATGATGCGCGGCGCCAAGCCGTTCTACGGCGACGATATCCTTAACCTCGGCCGGATCGCGGCGGCGGCGGACTATGCGTCCGGTGCGGGCAGCGACCGGGCGGAACCGATGCTCGACCGCTATGTCGAACGTATCCTGCAGGACTACCGCGACGGCCGCGATCTGAAGGTCGCCTGGGACGCCGGCAACGGCGCGGCGGGCGAAGCCATGGTGCAGGTCGCGGCGCGACTGCCGGGCGAGCACATCCTGCTGAACGAACGGATCGACGGCAACTTTCCGGCGCATCATCCCGATCCGACGGTGGTCGAAAACCTGCAGCAGCTGCGCGATGTGGTGCTGACGCAGAACTGCGACCTCGGCATCGCCTTCGACGGCGACGGCGACCGCATCGGCGTCGTCGACAGCGAGGGCGAAATCCTCTGGGGAGATCAGCTGATGGTCGTCTGGGCTGCAGACGTGCTGGCGGCGAATCCCGGCGCGACCATCATCGCCGACGTGAAGGCGAGCCAGGTTCTGTTCGACCAGGTCGCGGAGATGGGCGGCAAGCCGCTGATGTGGCGCACGGGGCACTCGCTGATCAAGGCCAAGATGGCCGAGACCGGCGCGCTGCTGTCGGGCGAGATGAGCGGCCATATCTTTTTCGCCGACCGCTATTTCGGCTACGACGACGCGCTCTACGCCGCGGTGCGGCTGCTGGCCTGCATGGCGAACCGCGACGATACGCTGGCCGATATACGGAAATCCCTGCCGCAGCTGCTGAACACGCCGGAACTGCGTTTTCCCTGTTCGGAGGAACGTAAATTCGCCGTGGTCGAGGAAGTTCGTGACCGGCTTGCGGCGTCCGGCGCCCAGGTGTCCGACATCGACGGCGTCCGGGTGCTGACCGACGACGGCTGGTGGCTGCTGCGGTCGTCGAACACGCAGGACGTGCTGGTCGCCCGCTGCGAGGCGGAAACGCAGGAAGGACTCGACCGGCTCAAATCCGCGCTTGTCGAACAGGTGCGCGCCAGCGGGATCGAACCGCCCGATTTCTGATCGCCCTTCATGCAGTCCGGCGACATCGGGACATATTTTTTCTACGGGACGCTGATCGATCCTGATATCCGCGCTGCCGTGCTTGGCAGGGCCGCGGCGGATCTGCTCGCTATCGACGACACGCTGAAAGGCTGGCGCGCCGTATTGGTGTCGGGGAAGACCTATCCGGTCATCGTACCGTCCGCGCCGGACGAGGTCCGTGGAGTCCGGGTCGGTATAGCCGGGCCGTCGGCGCGTCGGCGGCTTTCCCATTTCGAGGGGCCGGAATACCGGGTTGCGACCCTGGTCCTGGGGTCCGGGGAAGAAGCGGAGGTCTTCATCGGATCGAAGCTAAGCCGGCCAGGCGTGCAGCGCTGGGATTTTCAGGCCTGGGAACGGAGGCACAAGGCCCGGTTTCTCGCCCGCATACGTTCGGCCGGCCGCGCCTGAGACAGCCGCGGGAACGGATCAGGCTACGACCGCGGCCCCATCCAGATGACCATGCAGTCGATGTTGCGGCGCTTCAGCGACTTGCACGAAGTGCGCGCCTTGGATTCCGTCGGCACCAGTAGGCGGGCCTTGTAGATCTGCAGCCCGCGCCGCGTCTTGCTCTGCTGGCGCACGATGCGGAACTGATTGCCCAGCAGGCTGGGGAGCGCGCGCGCCGCCCGGTTGACCGCCAGATGGGCGGGGCCGTAGCGGTTATAGGCGCCGACCTGGATCGCCCAGCTCTGGACGCGGCCGGATGCAGCCGACAGGCGCGGCGAGGTTTTGCCGGATGCCGTGTTCCGCGGCTTGCCCACCGATCGGAATTGCGGCCGCACAGATGACTTCGCAGTCGGCTTCGGCCGCCCTGAATTATAGGCGATCACCTTCTGCTTGCCCGACGCCACGACGACGTTGTTCAGCGTCGCGAAGCCCCGGTCGAGCAGGCGCGCGACCTGGCGGTCGCGGGTTTTGGAGGTCTTGCCGCCGAACACGATCGCGATAACCCGCTTGCCGCCGCGTTTCGCCGAGGCGACCAGATTGAAGCCCGATGCGCGGATATAACCGGTCTTGATGCCGTCCATGCCCTTGTAGCGTTTCATCAGACGGTTGTGCGAGCGGTAGGTCCGGCCCTTGTAGGTGAATGTCTGGCGCGCGAAATGGTGATACATGTCGGCATGCTGATACAGCACCGCACGGGCGAGAATCGCCATGTCTTCGGCGGTGCTCAACTGGCCGCGATTAGGCAGGCCGGAGGCGTTCTTGAAGGTCGTGTTCTTCATGCCGAGCGCGCGGGCGCGCCGGGTCATCATGACCGCGAATTTGCGCTCGGTGCCGCCTATCGCTTCCGCGAGGACGGTCGCGACGTCATTGGCCGACTTCGTGACCAGCGCCTTGATGGCGTTGTCGACAGTGATTTTCTCGCCCCGGCGCAGCCCCAGTTTCGACGGCGAGCGCCCCTGGGCGACGCGCGAGACCGGAAGTTCCTGATGCATCAGAAGCGTGCCGTCCTTAAGCGCCTCGAAAGTCATGTAGAGCGTCATGATCTTGGTCAGCGACGCGGGATAGTTCTTGGTTTGCGCATTCAGCGACGTCAGGACGCGGCCGGTCTTGGCCTCGACGACGATATGAGCGTATTTGGCGAGCGCCTCTCCGGGGGTCGCGATCGATCCGGTCAGGAAGGCGGTAATGGCGAAAGTCAGGACTAGTAGCAGCCGAAACAAGTTAATTCCCCGCTCCGTGTCGGTTCGAGTTCGTGATCTGGCTGCCCCGACCGGCGATACGGGGTGTTTCCCGCAGTCCGGATGCCTTGTTGCGTATGAATTCCGGCCTGATTGACTGCCGGACTTTGTTATCCCATATCAATATCAACCTACTCAAACCGCAGACTCCTGTCCAATATGAACTACCGCCATAAAGCTTTGGTTAACGAAAATTGACCGAAAATTTAGTCCCGGCGACCCGAACGGACCTGTTATCGTCTTCCGGAGAAAGGTCTGGATTGTGAAACGTGCACTGACCACCCTCGTCATAGCGGTCTTCGCGCTCGCCGGCTGCCAGTATGCCGGTCCTTCGGGCGATCCGTTCGAACGCAATTTGACATGGTTCGACTATGTCGGCGCGGAGAACGTAAAGGCTGCCTGCGGGCCCGGCGCCTCCGACCGGCTGCGCTTCGTCTATAACGGTATTTACGACAGTCAGATCCGCACCTACGACGTTCGCGCGCTGCCGGGCGGCCGGGGCGCGTCCCTGTCGGCCTGGTCGCGGGGAGACGGGGATCTGACCAAAGGGATCGAAATCACGAATCTACTGTCTCCCTGGCAGGGCAAGCGGGTCGATTCCGTCATCGACCCTCAGACGCTGGCCAATCTGAAGGCCGCGCTGGCAGACGACCGTTTCACGGGCTTCAAGCCCGTCGGCCTGCGTTTGCCGTCGGACGAATTCTACTGGGTGGTGACCGGCTGCGTGAACGGCCGGTTTCACGCCAATGCCTGGCTATATCCGTCCGACAGGTACAAGTCATTGAAATTCCCTGCAATTTTTCTGGAGCAGGACAAAACGGGACTGGATTTCAAGCGCGCGGTGCCGGTTGGCAAACGGGACGACGATCCCGGCCGACATGAGGGTGACCGCAATGTGTCGGATAGCGTCTTCTGGCTGCAGCTCGGTCCCAACGGCATTCGCAGCGCCCGGGGCCTGATCTGAATGCCCGTTAACCATGTACCTGATTCCAGAGAAGTTGCTTTGATCCGCGTCCGGCGATCCCATATGATTGAGACAATGTTTGAACCTGGCATATTCCGATACGCGGACCTCCCGCGCATGGAGGACAAGGACGACGACGACAATGTCGGCGGCGGCGGTGGCGACGGCGGTTCCGAGACCGGCGTGGTCGTCCGTACCAAGCACAAGACCAAGAAACCGGCGATGTACAAGGTCATCATGCTGAATGACGACTACACGCCGATGGAATTCGTGATCCTGGTGCTGGAACGTTTCTTCAACAAGAGCAGCGAAGAAGCCACCCGCATCATGCTGCACGTTCACCAGAAGGGTGTCGGCGTCTGCGGCGTCTTCACCTACGAGGTTGCCGAAACCAAGGTCCAGCAGGTGATGGATCTGGCCCGGCAGCATCAGCACCCGCTGCAATGTACTCTGGAAAAGGCCTGACCGTATGCTTTCACGCAACCTCGAAAAAAGCCTCCACCGCGCTCTGGCGCAGGCGAACGACCGCAACCATGAATACGCGACGCTCGAACATCTGCTGATGGCGCTGACCGAAGACCAGGACGCCATCGCCGTGCTCAAGGCCTGCGGCGTCGATATCGACAAGCTGACGGATGACCTGAAAGGCTATCTCGACGACGAGCTGTCGAACCTGGTGGTCGACGGGCTTGACGATCCCAAGCCGACGGCCAGCTTCCAGCGGGTGGTGCAGCGCGCCGCCATTCACGTGCAGTCGTCCGGCCGTCAGGAAGTGACCGGCGCCAACGTGCTGGTCGCCATGTTCTCCGAACGCGAAAGCCACGCGGTCTACTATCTGCAGGAACAGGACATGTCCCGCTTCGATGCGGTGAACTATATCAGCCACGGCATCGCCAAGGTGCCGGGCCGGTCCGAGAACCGGTCCGTGCGCGGTTCCGACGAAGAAGGGGGCGAAGACGAAGACGGCAACAAGAGCGCCGGCGAAGCGCTCGACACCTATTGCGTCAACCTCAACCAGAAGGCCGCCGACGGCAAGATCGACCCCCTCATCGGGCGCGAGGCCGAGATCGAACGCACAATCCAGGTGCTATGCCGCCGTACCAAGAACAACCCGCTTTATGTCGGCGATTCCGGCGTCGGCAAAACCGCCATCGCCGAAGGCCTTGCCAAGCGCATTCACGACGGCGACGTGCCGGAGGTCCTGAAGGGCGCCACCATCTTCTCGCTCGACATGGGCGCGCTGCTGGCGGGTACGCGTTATCGCGGCGATTTCGAGGAACGGCTGAAAGCGGTGGTTACCGAGCTGGAACAGCATGACGATGCCGTTCTGTTCATCGACGAGATCCACACCGTCATCGGCGCCGGCGCCACCAGCGGAGGCTCGATGGATGCCTCCAACCTGCTGAAACCCGCACTACAGGGCGGCACGCTGAAATGCATCGGCTCGACCACCTACAAGGAATACCGGTCGTATTTCGAAAAGGACCGCGCGCTGGTGCGCCGGTTCCAGAAGATCGACGTGCCGGAGCCGAGCATCGAGGACGCGGTCAAGATCCTGCGCGGCCTGAAGCCGTATTACGAAAAGCATCACCGCGTGCGCTACACCGCCGCCGCGCTGCGGACGGCGGTGGAACTCGCCGCCAAATACATCAACGACCGCAAGCTGCCGGACAAGGCCATCGACGTGATCGACGAGGTCGGCGCCGCCCAGATGCTGGTGCCGGAAAGCCGGCGCAAGAAGCTGATCACCGTCAAGGACGTCGAAGCCGTGGTCGCCAAGATCGCGCGCATCCCGCCGAAGAGCGTGTCGCGCTCCGACAAGGAATCCATGAAGACGCTGGATGCCGATCTGAAACGCGTCGTGTTCGGCCAGGACAAGGCCATCGACGCGCTGGCCTCCGCAATCAAACTGGCGCGCGCCGGCCTGCGCGAACCGGACAAGCCCATCGGCTCGTACCTGTTCTCCGGCCCGACCGGCGTCGGCAAGACCGAGGTCGCCCGCCAGCTCGCCCACACCATGGGGATTGAGCTGACGCGCTTTGACATGTCGGAATACATGGAACGCCATTCGGTCTCGCGTCTGATCGGCGCGCCGCCCGGCTATGTCGGCTTCGACCAGGGCGGTCTGCTGACCGATGCGGTCGACCAGAACCCGCATTCCGTGCTGCTGCTCGACGAGATCGAGAAGGCGCATCCCGACGTGTTCAACATCCTGCTGCAGATCATGGATCACGGGCGGCTGACCGACCACAACGGCAAAAGCGTCGATTTCCGCAACGTTATCCTGATCATGACCACCAATGCCGGTGCGTCCGACATGGCGAAACCCGCCATCGGCTTCGAACGCACGACCCGGGTGGGCGAGGACGAAGACGCGATCAAGCGCATGTTCACGCCCGAATTCCGCAACCGGCTGGACGCGATCATCCCGTTTGCCAGCCTGCCCAGGGACGTCGTCATGCTGGTGGTGGACAAGTTCATCATGCAGCTCGAAGCCCAGCTCGACGACCGCAACGTCACCTTCGAGCTCACCGACGCGGCGCGCGACTGGCTGTGCCGCAAGGGCTACGACGAGGCGTACGGGGCGCGGCCGCTTTCCCGCGTCATCCAGGAAAACATCAAGAAACCGCTGGCCGACGAGATCCTGTTCGGCAAGCTCGCCAAGGGCGGCGTGGTGCAGGTCGACGTCAAGAAGGACGAAGACAAGCTCTCGTTCGTCATCCAGGCCGCCCCGCCGAAAGGCAGCAAGGGCAAGGACCCGGACAGCGACCCGGACGAAGGCCCCGACGGCGACGACAAGATCGAGGAGCTGGTGGAGTAGGGAACGCTCTACCGTCGTCTTAGGCAGTTACATTAATCCCGGCCAAAGTGCCGGGGTTTTTCCTGCACATAACAGAACCCCGTGGATTGGCAGTGATCTGCGTTTCCGGCTTTTACCGGGTTGATGGTCGGCTATTCGCGCAGAATTTCTGCCACAGAAGTTCGCTATTTGTTCTTATTCATGTTAAGTTCGTGGAAGTGTTTAAGTTGCTGAATGTGTGTCGGCGAACGATCGGCCTGACCATGGGTGGTCAGGAAAGGGGGGTGAACGGCTTGCGACATGAGGGCGATGTTGCCGCGCCTGTTTGGGCTGGGTCCCGCTTTGGCGGGTGTTCCGTTTCCCGGTATGCGGTGCGCCGGGTCGTCCTGTGCATGGGGTCGTTACGAGGTTTAGCGAAAGTGTGTCCCCGAAGGGCGGTTCGTTCGGGTGTATGGGGTTGAATTGAGGGTTTTCATAGAAGGTGTCATTCCCGCCTTCGCGGGAATGACACGCAAAGACGGCGGGGATGACGGTGGGAGGACGAAGCGCTAAACCCCCAGCACGAATTCCCAGATCGCGACGATGGCGGCTTTTGACGCCTCGGCCTCGGGGTCGGCGGTCACGAAGGTGTGCGGCATGCCGTCGAACTTTCGCACTTCGGCCGTGCCGCCCGTCGACCGGTACAGCGCGGCGAATTCGTCCTGCCAGGTGTGGTCGACATTGGCGTCGTCGGTGCCCTGGATGACGATCATCGGCGGCAGTTGGGTTGCCTCGCCGCGGTCGAGCAGGCGGTAGGGGTTGCCGGCGTCCATGTCGGCCTCGGTCGCAAAATAGGCGTCATGGGCGGCGACCAGGCGCTCGTTGCCGGCATCCTGCGCCATGCGATACCGGCGCAGCGGATCGAAGATCGGCCAGCCGGCGACGAAGAAGTCGAGGCGGCTGTCGGCGTCGCGCAATTCCGGCGCGGCGGGCGTCCAGGCCGGGCCGTCCGGGCACAGCGCCACGAGGCCGAGCTGCTGCGCGCCGCTGGACGATGCCAGCCCGCCGACTACAGAGGCGTCGATGCCGAGGGTCGTCGCGGCGTTGGCCTTGAACCAGCGCACGCCGTAGGACACGTCCTGAACCGGGGCCGGGTATTGCGCCGCGTCGGACAGGCGGAAATCCAGCGCGAAGACGCCGATGCCGTGGGCCGCGAGATCTTCATGAATGACGGCATTGTTCAGCCGGTCGCCGGAGCCCCACGCGCCGCCATGGACGTCGACCAGCCAGGTGCCGTTGGGCGCGTCGGGCCGGTACAGGCGGGCCTGCAAAGCGTGGCCGTCGATGGTGAGGTAGGGGATATCTTCGATGCTGGTCATGGGCGGGGTCCGGGTTGGTGAGGAGCGATAACACTATCATCCCCTCGCCCCAGCGGGGAGGGGGTTAGGGAGAGGGAAAAAAGCCTGTATCACCCTCTCCCTGGCCCTCCCCCTCAAGGGGGAGGGGACCGACAATGGCGCCGCCTAAGGCGAGTCGTTCAATCGTTTGAAAGGAGACAGTTCGGACAGCGAATCCATCTCGTGCGCGACGCCGCGGCGTTCGCGGTCGACGAAATCGGCGACGGCGCGGCGGAAGCCCTCGTCGCGGATCCAGTGGGCGCTGTAGGTGGCGGACGGCAGGTACCCGCGGCTGATCTTGTGCGGGCCCTGGGCGCCGGCCTCGACTTTGGAGAGGCCGTTTTCGATCGCGAACTCGATGCCGCGGTAAAAGCAGGCCTCGAAGTAGAGCATCCTGAAGCGTTCGGAACATCCCCAGTTGCGGCCCCACAGCGTGTCCGGGCCGCGCAGGTTCAGCGCCCCGGCGACGTAATCGCCTTCATGGCTGGCCATGACGAGGACGACGTTGTCGGCCATGCGCTCGCGCAGCAGCTGGAAGAACTCGTAATTCAGATAGGCGTGGGCCCATTTGCGGTCCACGGTGTTGAGGTAGAAATGATAGAACGCCTGCATGTGCCGCTCGGTCAGGGCGTCGCCGGTCAGCACCTCGATGTCGACGGCGGCGTTTGCGGCCTCGCGCTCCTTGCGGATCATCTTGCGCTTGCGCGAATTGAGCGAGGCGAGGAAGTCGTCGAAGGTCCCGAAGTCCTGGTTCCGCCAGTGAAACTGCTGGCCCTGGCGCTGCAGAAAGCCGATCTCGCCCAGATCGTTATATTCGTCCTCCGGCGTGAAGGTGATGTGCAGCGACGAAACCTCGTGCTGCTTGGCGAGCTCCAGCAGGCCGGCGGCGAGCAGGCGCCGGGTATGGGATTTATCCTCGCCGTCGCGGACCAGCAGGCGGGGGCCGGTGACCGGCGAGAACGGCACCGAGACCTGCAGCTTCGGATAATACTGCCCGCCGGCGCGCTCATAGGCATCGGCCCAGCCCCAGTCGAACACGTATTCGCCGTGGGAATGGTTTTTCAGGTAGCAGGGTGCCGCGCCGATCAGCCCGCCGCCGGTATCCTCGATCACGACATGCTGGGGCAGCCAGCCGGTCTCTCCGCAGGCGGCCGACGAATCCTCCAGCGTCCTGAGAAACGTATGCGACACGAAGGGGTTCTCGGGCCCGGCGCAGGCATCCCAGTCGGCGGCCGAAACCTCGCCCAGCGAAGAGAGGACTTTGACGGTAACTGTCTCGCCGCCGTCGGCCATCGGCGCGCGCTACTCTATCTCGAAAATGGCGTCGACTTCGACCGCCGCGCCGCCGGGCAGGGAGGCCACCACCACCGCGAAGCGCGCATGCTTGCCGGCGTCCTCGCCCATCACTTCGATCAGCAGGTCGGAGACGCCGTTGACGACCGCGGGTGGCTGAGTGAAATCCGGCGGCGCGTTCACGAAGCCGCCCAGCTTGACGGCCTTGGCGCGGTCGATGTCGTCGCCGACGCAGGCCTTGAGCTGCGCCAGAATGTTGAGCCCGCAGAGCCGCGCCGCGGCGTAGCCGTCTTCCACCGACAGGTCGCCGCCGACCTTGCCGGTCGCGCTTTCATCGCCCGTGATCGACACCTGGCCGGCGATGAACACCTGATTGCCGGACCGGCGGTAGGGCACGTAATTGGCCGACGGCACGGGGGCGTCGGGCAGGGTGATGCCAAGCTCTGCGAGGCGTTGATCGATGCGTCCGGTCATGCTGTTTCTCCATTGTTCGGGCCGAGCCTAGCGGTCTGCTGCGGGGCGATCCAGTCTTCAAAATATTCAAACGATATCAAAGGTTTGCGTTTTGACGTTTCGTTAACCATATGTCTATTGATTCTCCGTCATACTGGACGCAAACGCGGGAAATGCGATACTGTCGCCCGGTTCATTAACCATTTTTCACCGTCCGGCGGCAGCCGTCAGCAGAGGTACGTATGACCATAGGCACCAGATTATTCACGTGGCTGAACGGCGTGCAGGTCGGGACCGATTCCCAGGGCAATACTTATTACCGCGGCAAGCGGACCGCCAGGGGCGCGCGCGAAAAGCGCTGGGTCGTCTACGACGGCAGGGTCGAAGCGTCGCGCGTACCGCCGGCATGGCATTCCTGGCTGCACCACACTACCGACGACATTCCGGAAGACGATGTCGGGCGGCGCTGGGACTGGCAGAAGGAGCACCAGCCGAACATGACCGGCACCGACCAGGCGTATCGTCCGCCGGGACACGTTCTGAAGGGCGGGCAACGGGCGCCCGCGACGGGCGATTACGAACCCTGGCAGCCTTCCTGAACTGTCCGGCCGCACCGAGCTAAGGAGACCGAGGGCGCATGCGCAAAAACCTTATTGAAACCGTGATGGGCGGCGTCGTGCTGATCGTTGCGGCGCTATTCATCGTATTCGCCTACAGCAAGGCCGAAGTCGGCAAGGTCGAAGGTTACGAAATCAAGGCCAAGTTCGATCGGATCGACGGCATCCTGGCAGGCTCGGACGTCCGCATGAGCGGTATCAAGATCGGCACGGTCACTTCGTCGGCGCTGGATCCGAAGACCTACTTCGCCAACGTCTCGATGAATATCCGCTCCGATATCAGGATACCGGAAGACACTTCGATCGCGGTCTCGTCCGACGGGCTGCTGGGCGACAAGTTTCTGGCGCTGTCGCCCGGGGGCGCGGACGAGATGCTGCCGCCGGGCGGCGAGATCACGACCACCCAGGGGTCGATCGACCTGATGGGGCTCGTCGGCCAGATGATTTTCAGCCAGACCAACAAGGACGGCGAGAAAGGCAATTAGACCCGCCTTGATCCCGCCTTGTTTTCCGGGGAATCATTGCCCATGACGCGCCCGGCGATCTGCGCACTGTTGTTTGTAGCGGCGTTCTGGCCGGCCATGGCGCTCGCCCAGGCGTCGCCGAATCCCGATGCGACCCAGGCGCAGGCGCCCGCCGCCGCCGTGCTGCAGGGGCTCGACAAGATCACGGCGCGGATCACGGAGATCGTGGCGCCGGTGGGAGAGACGGTCCGGTTCGGAACGCTGGATATCACGGTGCGGAAATGCCACAAGCGCCCGCCGACCGAAACGCCCGAGACCACGGTCTATCTGGAAATTCGGGAACGCCGTCTGGGCGAAAGCGCGGTCGACCTGTTCGCGGGCTGGATGTTCGCGTCCAGCCCGGCAGCCGCTTCGGTCGAGCATCCGGTCTACGATGTCTGGGTGGTCGACTGCAGAAGAGCTTCGAGTTCCGGCTGAGAGATTTCCGGAGGGAAAGACGCCGACCGTTCCAGTGCGGAAGCCAGTAACTGGCGAAACCCGGACCGGGGCATCTCCACGACGCCGAACTGCGCCAGGTGATCGGTAACGAACTGTGTGTCGAGCAGCTCGAAATCCCCCTTTTTCATTCGGGCCACCAGATGCACCAGCGCCACCTTGCTGGCGTCGCGTACGGTGCTGAACATGCTTTCGCCGAAGAATGCCGCGCCCAGGGCGACGCCGTACAGGCCGCCGACCAGTTTGCCGTCCTGCCAGGCCTCCACTGAATGGGCACGGCCCATTTCGTTAAGGGTGGTGTAGAGCGAGACGATCTCGTCGTTGATCCAGCTTTCGTCGCGCCCCTCCGCCGGCGCGGCGCAGGCGCGGATGACGTCGGTAAAGGCCGTGTTGCAGCGAACCTCGAATTCGTTGCGGCGCACGGTGCGGCGCAGGCGCCGGGGAATGTGGAAGTCGTCCAGCGGCAGCACGCCGCGCTTCTCCGGATCGATCCAGTACAGCGTCGGATCGTCGCGATGCTCGGCCATCGGAAACAGGCCCACGGCATAGGCGCGTAAAAGAATTTCCGGCGTCAGGCTGGTCATTGGCGGCCGATACGGGTACCGATCAGTTGTCCGCAATGTCTCCCGCGACAAAGCGTTCCAGCCAATGAATATCATAATCGCCGTTTACGAAGTCCGAATTTTCGATGATCTTCTCATGCAGCGGGATCGTGGTGTGGATGCCGCCGATGACGAACTCCTCCAGGGACCGGCGCAGGCGCATCAGGCATTCGTTGCGGTTGGCGCCATGCACGATCAGTTTGGCTACCAGGCTGTCGTAATGCGGCGGGATCGTGTATCCGGCATAAAGGCCGGAATCTACGCGCACCGACATGCCGCCCGGCGGATGGTAATCGGTGATCCTGCCTGGTGACGGGACGAAGGTTTCCGGGTGTTCCGCCGTGATGCGGCATTCGATCGCGTGACCTTCGAAGGTGATGTCCGATTGCTCGAAGGACAGCGGCGACCCCGCGGCCACCCGAATCTGTTCGCGGACCATGTCGATGCCCGTGATCATCTCCGTGACGGGATGTTCCACCTGCAGTCGGGTGTTCATTTCGATGAAATAGAATTCGCCCTCCTCATACAGGAATTCGATGGTGCCCGCATTGCGGTATCCGATCCGGCGCACTGCGTCGGCGGCGATCTTGCCGATCTTTTCCCGCGCCTCATCGTTCAGGGCAGGGGAGCGGGCTTCTTCCAGCACTTTCTGGTGCCGGCGCTGGAGCGAACAGTCGCGTTCGCCAAGGTGCACGGCGCCACCCTGACCGTCCGCGAAAACCTGAACTTCTATGTGGCGCGGCTTTTCGAGGAACTTTTCCATGTACACGGTGTCGTTCCGGAAGCTCGCCTTGGCCTCCGTCCGCGCCATGCGATAGGCGTCTTCCACTTCGTCCGCGCTGCGGACGATCTGCATGCCGCGTCCGCCGCCCCCTCCGGCCGCCTTGATCAGGACCGGATAGCCGATGTCGTCGGCGGTCTTACGCGCGTCCGCGGCCGTTTCCAACGCCCCCTTCGATCCCGGCACGACAGGCACGCCGTTTTCTTCAACCGCTTTTTTCGCCGCGACTTTATCGCCCATCAGATCGATATGCTCGGCGTTTGGGCCGATAAAGGTGAATCCGTGTTCTTCCAGGATGGACGCGAAGCTCGCCTCTTCCGACAGGAACCCGTAACCCGGATGAACCGCGTCGGCGCCGGTGATGGTGGCGGCCGAAACGATGGCCGGAATATTGAGATAGCTGTCCTTGGCCGGCGCCGGACCCAGGCAGACGCTTTCATCCGCCAGTCGGACATGCATGGCATCGGCATCGGCAGTCGAGTGAACCGCGACCGTCGAGATGCCCATCTCCTTGCACGCCCGGTGGATACGAAGCGCAATTTCGCCGCGATTGGCTATCAGGATTTTTTCGAACATTGCGTTGCCGGCCCGGCCCGATCGAGGCGCTATTCGACCAGCAGCAGTTCCTCGCCGAACTCGACAGGTGTCGAATCCCCGACGAGTATCTGCACGACCTTGCCGCTTTTCGTCGCGCGGACCGGATTGTAGGTCTTCATCGCTTCGATCAGCATAACGGTCTGGCCTTCGGATACGGTGTCGCCGACCTTGATGAACGGTTCGGCGCCCGGTTCGGGTGACAGGAAGATCGTGCCGACCATCGGCGAGGTGATCGGTGTACCGATGCGCGCTTCCGATTGAGATTCGGCATCGGCAGATGGGGCGGCAGCCGCAGCGGCGGGCGGTGCGTTGACCGTTATCGGCGGGGCGCTTCCCGCGACCGGACGCGCCACGCGGATACGCCGACCGGTGCTTTCGAATTCGATTTCGCTCAAGCCCGTTTCGTCGAGAAGCTCCGCAAGCTTCTTGACCAGGTCCGGGTCTATATCGAACTTGTTCGCCATCAGGTTTCCTTCTTTTCCCCGGTCAGCCCCATCATCGCGTCAATCGCCAGAACATAGCCGTGCGCGCCGAATCCCGAAATGATTCCTGTCGCACCCATGGAAATATAGGAATGCTGGCGGAAACTTTCCCGCCGGAAGATGTTCGAGATATGAATCTCCACGACGGGGAGCTCGGTAAGTGCCAGTGCATCGAGAATGGCCACCGATGTATGCGTAAAGGCGGCGGGGTTGATGATAATGCCGTCGGCGGTGTCCCGCGCGGCGTGAATCCAGTCGATGATCTCCGCTTCGCTGTTTGACTGGCGGAAATCGAGTTTCGCGCCGACGGTTTCGGCATGCGCTTCGCACCTGGCCTGAATGTCGCCGAGGCTGTCATGGCCATAGATTTCAGGTTCTCGAAGGCCCAGCATATTCAGGTTTGGGCCGTTTATGACTAGAAAGCGCGAAATGACGGACAATCCCCACATTTTCGTTCGGCGACAACCTTTAAGGCTTACCGCAGGACGTCTCGTGTGGGCAATGGCGATAAACACCCGGAATTCCGGCGTTTGCGGAGATTGATTCGGTTGAATTCCCGGCGCCGGCGCCGAAGAAACCGGAAAAGATTACCGCAATGCGAAATCGAGTTATCCACACCTTTACTGGAATTTAACGCAATTGTTTCGGTGTCGTGGTCATGGATACGCAGAATACACCCAATGCACCCGACGCCGCGCCCCAGGGCATGGAGC
>Ga0181567_10000773_pt1 | contig 24205 bp, 8 predicted proteins | sample 101ome_14_FD_133761 | JGI IMG/M metagenome (GOLD analysis project Ga0181567, IMG submission 133761) | Coastal salt marsh microbial communities from the Groves Creek Marsh, Skidaway Island, Georgia - 101403AT metaG (megahit assembly) | ecosystem: Environmental > Aquatic > Marine > Intertidal zone...
CGTCGAGACGAGAGAACGAGACGAGACGAGACGAGACGAGACGACCGCAGATTTACAATTTTTGGTGTTAGCCCGTCGATTCGAGGGCGAGCGTCGGTGACGACACGCGCGAGCGAGCGAGAGGGACGTGGACGACGCGCGCGATGGATGAAGCGTGTATCGGCGCGCTTTCGATGTCGTCGAGTCGAGAGCGGCGTCGGCGAGGCGAGAGACGCGGACGCGAGAGGTCGACGACGCGATGGCGAGTCGCGTGCCTCGCGGCGCTGGCGTTGGCGCTGACGTTGGCGCCCGCGTGGGCATGGGAGAAGGGCGAGGACGATGCGACAGAAGGAAAGACGATGGATGACGAGAGGCTGATGGTAGAGGACGGCGTTCGCGTCGATACGCCGAGTCAGTACGAGTCTTTCGCTTCCGAAGAGGAGTTTCGCGCCGCGCTCACGAAAGAAGCGCGAGAGCGCGGGTTTGAACTCCCTGAAAAAGTTTTCGAAATGTCGTCCGCCGAGGAGGTGATGGCTTCGCTCGGTGCTTCGAGCGCGGGAAACGAGACGAGCGATCTCGGCAGCTTTTTTGACATCATTAATAAGGTTGCTTACTCGACAGTCCTGAACGGGAGACAGATTGAAGGTTGTACAAGAAACGCGTGCGACACGTCCTGGGTGTCTACAGGTCGGTGCTCGAAAAACTGCGGCGGCGGCCTACCATATTCCAAGCTGCAGTGGAATTGCAACCCGTGGACGCAAGACGTTCGCGACAGCTGCGGTGAGGATGGGCATGAGGAGCCGAGAAAATCGATACACATAAATTTCATCGGTCACAAGCTGACGTTGCCCGTTGCAGCGTGCAACATCCACACGTGTCCGACGTGTGATGGTTGGAGCGATTCGAGTACGTGTTCTGTGTCGTGTGGCGGTGGGAAAAAGACGCAGACGTACAAGATCATCGCGAAAGGAAGCTGGAGAAACGGGCTTGGTCACAACTGTGGACCCAATTCGGGTGATAAACGAGAAGTAGACTGCAACACGCATCACTGCCCAATAAATTGCGTCGGTCAGTACGTAGACTTGGAACCGGGTTGCGATCAACCCGTGTGTGGACCGGGCAAAAAGAAGCAAGAGTATCAGATATCCACGCGAGCCGCTCACGGTGGCTCGTCGTGTCCCGTTACACACGGTACGAAACGCACGGTTGATTGCCAGGTCAGAAAGTGTGAGTTGCCGAAGCTCAGTGTCGGAAGTCCAACACCGATTGTTTCCACGGGAGCGAAGAATTTCGGTATCACAGTCACGCACAACCTCTGCGCGAATCCCAACGACTGCTTCGCTGGTTCGAGCGATCCGTCTCGCGACGCGCCGATCAGGGATATTGAACGAGCCTTTCTAAAGTGCGACGCTACCGTCAGGCGTGATGGCGACAGCTGTAGCAGTTTCAACAATTTTCTTCCATGCAGACAGTGGTCGAACTTTGCTCCTGCACAGCTGCCAGTGACGGATGCGAGTGGTCGAGTTGTTCCCGGCGACTACGTCATCAAATACGCGTGCTGGATAGAATATGCTGGCGCTGAAGTGCCGGGTACTCGAGCCACGTCTGTCGCCAATCCGTCCGACGATTGGAAATTTGAGGTGAAACGCGCGTGCGCGGATTTCATGCCTCAAGGTTCGAACAGTGAGAGTAACGTCGCGCGATATCTCCTACTCACGTCAGATGAATTCAACGGAGCGAACTGTAACGACGCCGTCGCGATACATCAAGCGAAAGAAAAAGTGTTTCGAAAGTATGATAATGCACCAGAGGATGGCACGTTGTCATTCGAAGAGCTCAAAGAAGCTTTGATGAGACAAAGTGCCGATACTTTCATACTTGACAACTGGCGCTTGAGCGATGGAGATGTTCAAATAAATCCTTCTCACATCATGAATCTGGACGTCAGTCCGCTGAAGTGTGACGTTGGATCCCAGATCGAGTTTCGAAACGTCGTGTATCCACGGAAAAGTCGTGGTGGCGACGATCCAAGTGCGGACACGTGCAAGACTGGCGCGCGCAATTTCGACGTCACGTGGGCGTTTAAAGCGGGAATCACTACCACCACTGGAGATTTCATGTGCGCATACATCGATGGCATACTTTACGATACATGGGAAACAACGACAAGTAGCTCAAGCGTTCGTTCGAAAGTGGGCAGCACGCACTACATGACGACCGCTTTGAAAGATATTCGTCCACCGTCTGGTTCCGTCCAAGATTCACAACCGACGCTGGTCGGCCATTTCACCTTTGATGGCGACGCAGCGCAGCAGCTAAAGTCGTCTTCTACGATTTTGGCTGCGGGACAGTCGTTTCTCCCAAGTCTAAAACCTCAAAATCAAGGTCGTGTGATATCGACGTGTACCGGAGGTCTGGGAGGGTTGTGCCCTAAACAACTATCAAAGAATCCTTCGTCACATCAGATGTACGGCTACGTGCTCGACGCCGAACCCTTCTCTGAACACTTTGCGATGAGTTCATGGATCTACACTCGTTGTGGAAGCCGAACGAGTCTAAAAGAGCAACAAGCCATCGCACATTTCAAGCTCAGCGACGGTGGTGGAATTGCTATTTATCTTTCTCCGAAATCTGACAATACGAGACGTCTTTCGGCGACAAATATGCTCGGCGCGAACGCCATAGACGCCACTAATTTTGAACATTCGAGCGGCACCATCAGTTGTGGGAAGTGGCATTATGTTGGTTTCGCGTACGACGATGCGGGAATCAAATTGTTTGTTGATCCCCAATCCAGCAGTGATTTCAAAACGAAGCCCAACTGGGTTCCCGTCGCATCCGAATTCTTACGACAGGTGGATAGCCGAATCATTCTCGGCGCCGTCGACGTCGAGTTTGATGACGTTCGTCTGTACACGGGTCGCGTACCGGACGAAGTTTTCATGGATGCGGCTTCGTGTGGACATAAATCTGCGTGTCTTGGTCGTGCACGAGCCACCCCATCCGCACGAAGAGTAGTTTGCTTGACTGCAGACTTTCAGAGTGGTACACCAGCGATTTCAGATGTCTTCTGCACTGGATCCATATACTATGACGGTTCGGCCATCGACTTGTGGGCCGATCTCGACAATTCTGGAGTGTTCTTTGCGTTCAGAGACACACACTGGGAGGAGACGTCGTTCGAAGTGCTTCGTAAAAAACATGAAAGCGACGAAGCGTATGACGCCGTCATTCAATTTGACTCGGCTCTCGATAGCTGTGTCACGCGTTTCACCGCCATCACGTACATGGATCGCGAAGCAGGAGCGAAACCAAACCTCCAATGGAACTACAAGATTTTGACGAAGACAAACACTGGTACCGCTCTTTCTCCGGCACGTTACTTCAAATCGCCTTGGATTGCGAGTCTATCGGGGTCCGTGTTTGCGGGTAAGACATCCGTGCCGGTTCCCAACGTAAGAATTTGCGCTGATTTCAAATCCGTAAAAGAAGCCGCCGCCGATGAAATCCCAGACTCTTCGAGAAATCTTGCAAACAACATGTGGGTTTCACACTCGTTTGATAAAAGTCGCACCGTCGCTCAATCCGCTTTTATCGTTACCGATGGTAATTTTGACGGTTCGACGGGGACCTCTCACGTCTTGGATGGAGAATTCTTGCGCGTGGATCTTCTGCGATGGAGCGCCGTGCAGACTGTGCAAACGTGCGCAAAAGGACGCGCGAAAACTGGCAAAATCCCAAAGATTCGCGCCTTTACCAGCGACGTGGATCCCTTGGATACTGGGAACCACGGGCACGAGTGCGAATACGACGAGTCTTTGGATAGACTCGAGGAAAATTACGAGTGTGTCTCCTTCAAGTGTGTTGGTTCGAACCGAACAATGTTCCATGGACAATACGTCACCGCGCAAGCAATCGCTGACGTCGAAATCACCGAAATCGTTGCAGATGGCTGGCCCTCCTCATGTAAGTTTTCAGCCATCACTGACGACGACGGCGCGTACGAAGTTCCGATGAGCGATCTGAGTGGCAAACTTCCTCTAAAAGCGCACGTGAGCGTCGGCGCGTATAAGGAAGAAGTGTTTCCGAAGACAAAAGTACAATTGCTCGATTCGAAAAATTCGTCACAATCGGGAAGTGTTCCTGCATACGTTCTCCTCGTGTTGACGGAAAGGGTGCGTGCGAGCTCCCTCGGCGTTTCACCACCTCGGGATGGTGCCGTGCCGGGCGCGATCGAATCTCCATTGAACGTCGAACTTCGGGAAGATGAGGAATCACGAGCTGATACTGCAGATATAGATGATTCCCACTCTCCCTACGGATTCTCTCCCGCCGTTCCCGTGCACCACGGGAGACATCTCCTCGGTGCAGTTTACAAGGGCAAACAATTCACGCTGTGCTGGTATGCAGGACAACGTGAGTGCTCTGGTTCTTGGAGCAGCTCGAAGTGTTCAAAGGAGTGCGGTGGTGGAACCTACACAAAAACGTGGATGTCAACGTGTTATCCTGAGAGTCATTGCAAGTACAAGCACGGAGACAAGCAATCGAATCTGGCGTGCAATACGAACGCGTGCGTGCACTGCCAAGGAGCGTGGAAGGATGTCGGTTCGTGTAGCCAAGGTTGCGGAGGCGGCGTCCAGAAGCAAATATATGAGATTTCACAACATGCGGGTTCCGGTGGTAACGCCTGTCCTCACAAAGACAAGGAAACTCGAAACATCGATTGTAACTCCCATAAGTGCGTTCACTGCACAGGTGGTTGGGTGAATAAGGGTGGTTGCAGCGCGGTGTGTGGCGGCGGCGACCAAAAACAAGTTTACAAAATCACACAGAACGCAGGTTCCGGCGGTGACAGTTGTCCCCAAAAAAATGGCAACATGCGAGTTATATCTTGCAACACGCAAGCTTGCCCACCACCGCCATCGCCACCACCACCACCTCCTTCGCCACCACCTCCTTCACCTCCTCCTCCTCCTCCTCCGTCTCCGCCGCCGCCGAGTCCGCCGCCGCCGAGTCCGCCGCCACCAAGTCCGCCGCCGCCGAGTCCGCCGCCACCGATACATCAAATCGATATGGCAGACGCAGACGACTCAGGAAATTTGACCAAGGCAGAGTTTATCGATTACCTCGAGCAAATATCTGGTTTTGAAGCGAACGGCCACGTCATCGTAAGCGATTCGCTCTGGGAAAAGTTTGACGTTGACGGCGATGGATATCTCAATGACGAAGAATTTACCACAGTGGCGCGCCGAATGGACGATGAAGAACTCGTTCTCGAGCAGTTACTCGTCTACCCTCCTCAGGATGCCAGCACGTATGAGGACTTCAAGATGATTCAGGAACAAGTCGGTCGACACGCGACGGCGCACAAGCGAATTTCGGCGAGCGGAAACGTGGCTGAAATGGGATTCTGTGAAGACACTCGTCATCTGACAATCACCGCGATGGGATATCATGGCAAGTCGGGTGTGAATGGTAAATCGAGCTCACACGTGTACGAGTTCTCTGAGCCGAACGACGAAGCACGATTCTACGCAACTTTCCAGACGTCGAAACACTGTAAAATGGTCCGAATCACCGTCAGGCGCGATGGCACCACGAGTGCGTGTCGAGCGATTGCTGATGATGCCCGCTACATCACGGGTACGTGCCCGACAAAAGCCAAGGAATATGGAATTAAATGGCTCACTTTCAATTCGGCGCGTTTGGCTGTGACCAGTTCGCACTGGGGATACGGCATGCGCACCATCGACGTCGTCGGAAAAAATGGCAGAATCATCAGTGACGTGTGTGAAAATTTTGTTCTCGTGTATCAAGGTACACGCAATGTCCCGACAAGCTCCGACGCATGGAACGCCTGGTACGCGCGACTCTCGGATCCCACAAATAGGACCATCGATCTACTCTCGGAACCGGACGTGTCAAAGTGCCCGGGCGAGCCCAGCGACGCCGTGTTTGGCGACGCACGAGCATGGTTCAAAAGCTCCATGGCCAGTCCCACGTGGAAGAGCGCCGTTGGCGATTTCAGAGCACAGGTTGTCGCTGGATCCGTCAAAGTTATCGCAGAAGCTGGGCACGGCGCGACGAAGTCCGTCAACGCGCTTAGTGGAGACACGAATTCAGGAATCAACTTCGGCCCCATCTTGGATGCGCCAACGTGGACGCTGTGCACGTTATCGAGGTACGCGGGTTCGAATCGCGGGAAAATACTCGTCGGTGGCCCGGGCAACTTTTTTCACGGACACAGAGCAAATAGTCGCGGCGTGGCTTATTACGATGAATGGGTCACGAGCGACCGGTCTAAGGGTACTATCGACGACTGGCTCGTCATGTGTGGCACCAACAGCGGTCGGCGAGCGTACGCCGACGGCGTCAACGTCGCCACGAATGATCTACGAGGAAATTCAGGTCATAAACACTTGGGTATCAATATTCCGCCAAACGGTGGATTACATGAAGATCCTTCCGATTGGCGCGTGGCTGAGGTTATCACGTGGAGTCGCTCGCTCACAGGTGCTGAGATGAAGCGCGTGACTGAGTATCTCGAGTCCGCAGTTCTCGGCAGGTCGGGCGAGCTTGTTGACGGTTTCAACGAGATAAAACCAGTGAAAGTGCACGCGGCACCCTTCATCGGAAAACCGCGTCATTTCATTCCCATGCTTGTGTCCAGACCCGGGACAAACTTACTCGCAATTCATCTGAGAGCGTCGGATATCCACACCCGGCGTGGCGAAGATGATTTGTTCAAGCGAGTCGCCAGACCTGAATTACAAGTTCGACTCGAAGCAACGCATCGATTGGCAGACGTTGTACACGTGTTTGACAAGGGTGAAAAACGAAAGAATCCACCAGGTTCTAACGTTACAGAACCGGAAAGTGACACTTTGGGAACTGAATTTTCTCAATACGCACCGATGAAGACAACTGAACTCATCGTTCGTCACCGCGGCATTGGTGAGAAAGACTTCACGGACGACACTTCAGTCGTTGTGAAGGGAGCGGTCTTGTTCCCCAAAGACTGGACCGCAGGATCGACGCGCTGCGGCTTGGAGAAGGCGACAATCTTGGTCGCAGAAAAAGGCATCAAAGGCGAGCCTGATGAATATCAAACCGACAGCCAAGGTTGGTTCGAGTTGGCCCTGACGCGAGGCAAATCTTTCCGCATCTCGGCAGTTTACCCGAAACACGAACTCTGTTACACAGGCAAGACGATAGGAGACGCCACGTTTGAGATCTCTTGCGACCAGAGGCCTACCTTCACAGACTTGGATCACATTACCGACGATGACTACGTCTTCTTCACGGACACGACGAAAGGGAATATCGATCTGGGCATGTATCAAGGTGAGTGTGACGCAATCTACACCGGAGTCACGTTCAAGATCACGCCTGTGAATGGATGTCATCCACCCGTGTTTCGTACGAGCGAACAAATTGATACGTGGATGACGAATTTCGTCGGTTTGCCAACGCCTTTTGCCAACGACGAAAGTCTATTGCCCAATAACGCGCGAGTTTGGCCATTCGCCGCGATGGATTACTCAATTATGCTTCACGAAGGACCGAGCGTTGGAGGCGTGGGAGACTTAATCGACGAGAACAATCGCAAGACGTCAGACTACATCGATAAAGACGCGTGCGATACTGAAATGGGCGACGTGGTCACCTTCTTCCGAAATCGCGCAGGCCTTGAACGCCTCGCACTCATGCAAAAAAATAACGACTGGTATCAAATCAGATATAAATATCATGGGTACATCTGTGTCGATGTCAAGACCTCAACGGGGACGTTTGGGGATAAACAATTACTCAAAGTTGAAGACCCTCATGAGATGTGTCTAGACTTGGGTGAACGCACGCCCGGTAGTCTACGCACCGAACACCTGATCGGTGAATCTGGGGTTGCCGCGATCGCCGATAAAGTTGACGAGACCAAAGATATCAAGCTCAGTGTCTTTGAGTTGCACAACAATAACGGAACCTTAGAGCGTTGTGAGAAGGCGTTTCCCAGTACCTCTTCTGGAAGTGGCAGCACCACAATCAAATTCCGTCAAGATGTCACAAGCACGGAAGGGGACTGTCACCTCAGTGGAAGCGGAGGACCCTTGTGCGACTTTCAAGTGGAAACGGTCGTCAACGATCGTGGACAAGTTGACATTGTTTTTCCAGGCAATGAGGCGTCGCGTACTTTGACCTGTGGCCCTCCAAATTTGAGTGGCAATTTCAGACGAGAGATAACGGTCGAAGTCACTCGCGTCGCTCTCTACAACTCACTCGGGAGAACTACAAGGGCTTCCATGACGAGAGAGCTGGTGCCGCTGAGTTCGAAAGGTCGTGGTGGAAGTGACGGTAGTGACTCCACTTTTTGGGCTACCGTACCTCTCGATGGTCTCGTGTACTCGGTCGTGCACGATCCCCCGGGAGGAAACTCGTTTGCTCAGCTGGAGAGCGGTTCAGAGATCGCGGTGGAGTATGAGTTGGTGTCTACCCGTGCTGCGCATACGACTGGCGGTTTCGATATGGGTATGGCTGCTGGATTCGAAAGTTCATTCGGAGTCGGTTTCAACGCGGGTTGGGTCGCCGAGGCATCTCTCAAATCAGAATTCAAACTCAAAGGCAAAGGCACGTTCAAGGTTGAGCAGGAGGGGCCCAAGTTTGCTTTCACGTCGAGGAGAACCGATAGTTGGGATATCTCATTCAAAACGGAACGAGTCATCACGAGTAGCACAGATCCTGCACTGCCTGGGAGAGTGGGAGATGCAATATTGGGCGGTGGCGTTGAACTTACGTACGTGTTGTCTGATGAAATCGATGCCACTGGAAAAGAAAAGCGCGACGGCGAAGATGTCCCGTGCCTAGCGATGAGAACGCTGATAACTTGGTTGCCACGTAAACCAACGACGTATATTATGACAGTGCATTCGATTCATAATCAAGTGCTTCCGAACTTGAAGTTCTTGCGTTCGCTCGTGAAGCGTGGATACGTCAAGAGAGATAACTCTGGGATGCCGATGGGTACCGATTGGACGGCGTATTTGAACAATAAGATTGTAGCTTGGGAACGCACCCTTCTCTGGTCTTCGCCCGAGGTGGAATCTGACGGTGGAACCTACGACTACAACAAAAATATAAAAGATAGTTCCATCGCAGGAGCGGGATCAATTTTCGACCAGACAACGGATATAAACATGCAAGGGTACAGAGAAAAGCGAGACGCCGATCTCACGAGTGTCGCTACAGATCTTGCAAATGAATGGGCCGCGGGAACCGCGATGGACTACACGCAAGTGGGCATCATGGGTGCGCCTATGATTGCGGCTGGGCCCGCAGGTATTGGAGCATTAGCGATCGCCGCAATTCCAGCAGCTCTACTGGGACCAACCGCTTACCTGAGCGAAGCGCGAATACTACCGTACATCAATAACGGGGGTGGCCAGTCAATATCTCTCTTCCACGAGAGATGGCCGAAAGATCCCTTCCATAGCTACGCTACTGAATACCTCCAATACGATGAAGATGGCGGCAGGTTGTACGACTTTGGGATGCCTGGGTTCGCATTTGATGATGTGGATAGAACTCTCAGCGTTAACGCTGGCAAGCTTTTCAGCGGAGCACACGGAGAAATGGGTGAGGATGAAAACCTGGACGCGTACTCACCGAAGCGCGTGTTTTCATCACTGACGGGCATCGCTGGACCAAGTGGCATGGTCGGTGGTAACAATTCAGAGGCCGTGCTTTTGACTTTCAGCGGCGGTGGCGCATCACTGGAGTTTTCATTCACTTCAAACGAGTTGATCTATGACTCCGTATGGGAGATTGGTTTCTCGCTGGATGGTAACTACAAGTACTCCGGTGAAGGTGAGTATGGCTCAGAAGAACCCTTTGTACTTCAAATTTTGGGAGGTGCAAACATGGAATTCGGTAGAGAGTATTCGAATGATCGATCCTTCCAGTGGAATAGACATGGCGTCTTAACCACGAAGTATAGTCTCGGCGATGAGCAAAACGGAGACAAATTTGTCGTCAGTGTCAGCGGGGACAAGCGATTTGGAACGCCTGTTTTTTCGGTGATGGGCGGGAGAAGTATGTGTCCCGGAGAAGTTGGCACCATTTGGCGTGAATCCGACGTTTCGCTCAGCGTCAAAAGTAAGGTTTACAAAGATCTTAATCCGAACCAACGCGCGATATACTCGCTCGTTATCAAGAACGAGTCCCCTTACAGAGAGGGTGGCTCGTTTGCAATTCGTCTCATGGATGGTAAATTCATGACAATCGACGCCATGCGAACGGCCGCATACAAAGCGGCCGAAGCTTCGCCGGTAGACGCCGCAAACGTGCTCGTTGCCGTTCAGGAAGCCGCCAAGGGCGCGATAGGCGAATTCTCTGACGACGTGCTGCGTATTCTTCTCAAGGCGAATGAGAGCGCCACGTCGTACCCAAATGACGCCTTTCAAACCGCTGACGCCGTGAACTTGGCTGCTCAGACATCCGCACCCGTGAATGATGAATTTGCCGATACGAGTTTCCGCATCAACGGACAATGGTTGGGATTCGGATCGAAATACAGCCTTTATTGGGTCGAGGGCGATTCCCTCGACAAGCAGTCTCGAGTCTCGGAGTACGCGTTGACTCTCGCCGTCGAACCGGGGTACGCGACGAAGAGCATACAATATCTGGCGTTGCGTTTGCAAAGCATTTGCGAGACAGATCTGTGGGAGAATGTGAACACGTACAGGGACCCCATCGCGTTTACGACGAGAATACCTGACGCCGCGAATTGGCTTTCAGCGTGTCCAAAGGTGCTGTTCACGGAAAGCACCATGGCCAACTACGCCTCTCACAGCGCTTCCCTGGCTGCTCCTGAACCGCTCGAGTTGAAGGTTTTCAACCCTGATCCGAACATTTTATGGCCCGTCGATGGTATCGACGATCCTTTGATGAACGGTAACCTCGTTAAGGTGTATTTGCAATATCGTCCGCTATCGGGCGGAGAGTGGATCGCAGCGAAGGATCCCAGCTCCACCGTTGAAGAAGACTTCAAGTTCAACATCATGTGTCCAGACTCGCTGACGGATGGCTGTTCTTTCGACTGGAACATGAATAACGACTACGAAAAGATTTTGAGCGGATTCAAGGATGGTTTGTACGAGGTTCGAGTGAAGAGTTTCTGCTCCGGAGGGGGCAAGTTTGCGTCCATGGACGTACACGAGTTCGTCTCCGATCAAAGACTCATCGTGAACGTCGACACGGGTGCGCCGATAGAAAAGACATCATTCTCTGCCTCCGAACGTGCGTTTGGCATGGAATATCTAGAAGAGATCGATTGCACCAGGCGAGACGCGAACGACAAAGATTTACACCAAGTCTCCATCACAAGGGTGAATACCAATTGCGCCGGCGCCGGTGAAGTCATCGACGAGCCGGTGTCCGCGACACAACTCCAAGCTGACTTTACCGTCAAGTGCGTGAACAACGCCGGCACCGGCAAGTGGGTCGTCGAATTCCCACCGCAAACCACCGGTCAATACAGAGTGGACGTCAAGGGTGTTTCTGACATCGCCGGAAACTTGGCGTTGCCCTTCTCAATCGACGCCGACGTGCGTTGCGCCCCGAGCGCGGGATCCGCATCCGCGACGACGCGGACGGCGAGCGCGCTCGGAGACGTACGACGCGCTCCGTCGACCGTCGCTCGCGCGCAGACACCGAAGACATCGACCGATATACGAGTCGTCGTCGCCCTCGCGCTCGCCTTCTCCGCCGTCGCGGTATTCGTACACCGACGCCGCGCCGCGCCGCGCGCCGACGACGTCGAGCCGCGCGTCCGTCGCGACGAGAAACGCCTCTCGCCGTACGACGCCCTCTTGAACGCGCGCGCCGACGTAGACGCCACGTACGGCGCGGCGCTCTGACGGTCGTCGTGGTATTTGAGTCGCATTTTTGTTTGTTTTAATAATCCCAACGACACGACAGTACGCGCGTCCCGCGCGTCGTAGGTTCTCGCACCCGCCCACGACGACGTACGACGTAAGTACTCCTCACTCCATTATCATTCGAAATCACGACTACATACACGGTACAGAAGTCTCCATACTCTTGTACGACGACACACCCCTCGCGCGTCCGCGTCCACGCACGCGTCCGCGACCGTGAGAGATGAATCGTCATCACGTCGACTCGATCGCGTCGTACCACATCAGTACCGTGATCCGTGATCGGTCCAGACGTCTTCCAATATGTATAAAGACGACACGCATGCATACAATACTACCGGACGATCGGACACACGGACACACGGTCGATCGCGCGCGACGGGCGTTGACGCGACGCGACGACACATCGACGCGCGAGCGCGCGACGGTGGAGAGGCGTCGAGAGGCGAGAGGCGTCGAGAGAAGTCGATATGTCGTCGTCGTCGTTCGAACGCGTCGTGCGGCGATTCGTTCGACGCGTGCTCGTGGACGATGATGACGACGATGTAAACGACGATTCGTCACGTTTGGTCGTCTCGAAAACGACGACGACGACCGATGACGACGATGGACGCGCGAGTGGTGATGATGCGAGCGGTGTTCGCGCGCGCGTGGAGATGGAGATGGTGGGAGAGATCGAGATCGAGCTCGCGCGACGCGAGTCGAGGACGACGACGAGGCGAAGGACGAGACTTGGGACGAATGGGATGACGATTCCAAACGACGCGCGAAACGACGCCGACGTCGTCGCGGACGCGCTCGACGTCGTCGCGGAGGCGACGCGCGATGCGAGGAGACGCGTAAAGGGGCGACGATGGACGCGACGTGTGGACGACGCGCGTGAACGACGGGTGATCGAGCGCGTCTCGCGCGCGTGTGAGGACGTGGAGGCGCGCGCGCGGTGGTCGGAGACGACGACGCGGCGGATGGCGGAGACCGAAAGGCGTCGGGGGCGTCGCGGGACGACGACGACGACGGAGAGGCGACGGAGTCGACGCGCATGCGCGCGAGAGGACGCGAACGATGCGGTGGTGGAATCGCGACGAAGAATGACGACGACGATGGTGCACGAATTGGACGTGGAGGAACGGTACAACGCGAGCGAAGCGAGGTGCGAACGCGCGGGACTCGGGGACGTGGATCAATCGATGATGATCGTGCGTCTGTTGGATGATTTCGAAGTGACGCGCGAAGACGAGACGACGAAGACGACGAGACGCGCGGCGTTTCGAGAATCGACGTTCGCGAACCCGGACGAACGCGCGTCCATCGTCGTGCGAGGACGATTAAAAGCGTTCGGCGACGACGATGAGAACGAGAGTGAACATGAACAGTCAACGACGGGTAAAGGATTGACCCCGCGCGTCTCGGCGGCGTGCGATGACGACGTAGAGATTGAATTGCGAGACGTGCTCGAGTGTCGATGTGCGTTTACGTGCGCCAACGTCGAGGCGCGAGGCTTTTACGTCGTCACGGCGACGGCGATGTATAAACTGTTGCGACCGAACGCGGCGTACGCCATGCTGTATGAGAGGAGTTTTCAGATGCGATACGATTTAGCGCGTCGGTTGGCGCGCGGGTTGCGACGAAGTCCGCGCGCGACGTATGATTCCGTCTTGGGCGAACTTCTCGTGCGACAACCCGCCGAGGCGACGGCGTTACAGCGAGGGACGACGGATCGAGACGAGGACGGGGAGACGTGGACGAGTTACACCGAGCGGGACGTGTTGTCGTGTAGGGAGACGCTGTGTAACGTGTGTCTGCGCGAGATGGTGCATCTGCGACGTCGATCGGCGCAATTCGTCGCGGCGTTGACTCGAAAACAGTGCGTCAACGACTCGATGCGAGACGCCAGGGATGAATTCGTCATGTGTCCGCACGCCGACGTCGTTCACGTCAGCGATGAGGAACTGATGCGAATATACGGCGCGCGCGAGCGCGCGACGTGCGCGGACGCGCCGACCCGTCGAACGATCGAGACGGAGCTCGAGGACGCCGACGGCGAGGAGTGGACGCGGCGCGTCTCGTCGGCGAGCGCGACGTACGCCGCGGATGCGAGTCTGATCGAAGAGGCGATCACGGCGTGGCAATTTTGTGCGACGCACGCGGATGTTTTGAACGCGCCCGTCGTCGCGTTCGACGCGTTCGTGCGAGCGCTGATGTCTCCGCCGTCCAAAATGTCGTGGGCGCTGTTTCGCGATGTGCACTGCGCGCTCACCGCACAAATCATTCCAACGGCGGAAATCATGCGAGACGTCGTCATCGAGGTGCGATCGAACGAGGAAGACGCGCGCGTGAAACGATTTTCGAGGTACGAGTCCCCGCTTCACGTGCACTCGTGGCCGGACATCACACGGAACTTGATCGAATCGGACGCGTACAAGATGGACGTCAAGCTCGCCGGCTTTCGAGCGAGCGCGTTGTTGGCGCGCGTGGATTATTTCCAACTCAATCCCAGAATGCGGCTGGCGACGATCACGGCGCTCATAGCCATCGTGTTGAGACAATCAGATTTTCGTAAACACGTCGCGGACGCGCGTCACGAGGAGGAGGAGCGTCGGTTTCCGCCGAGCGCCGACGGCAGCGAGACCCGCCTCGAGGCGCTTCGACGTCTCGAGACGCGTTGCGAATCGACCAATGGATACGCGCACTTGACCCACGACACGATCAGAGATCACCCGACGCTCATTCAGATTCGCTCGGAGATGTTGCGATTTTTGCAAATTTCCTCAGATCACTGGAGGCGACACGCGTGGATGGTCGACCTCGTCGGCGCGCTCATGCGACAGTGTCAGACGTGGACCTCGTTCGCGGAGTTGCGTCTGATGACTTGGAACTTTGAAATGACCGTCAACAGATTATATCTGTTCAGAAACAAGACGTGGGAAAACTTTCGGGAAAAGTGGAGAGCCTCGCTGTGCGCCGCGAGGACGCCGGCGCAATTCGCGTCGACGGTATCCGTGCTCTTCTCGCACCTTCCGCGAATGTAATGTAACGAACGTCCACTATGGTTCATACTATGTTCTACATGCTTTTCTATCGCTACGTCTTTTTCTTCGTCGCGCTCGTGCCGCCCTTCTTTTTCCCCGCCGTAGATTTTGACTTTTTCGACGACGCTCTCTTCTTCTCCTCTTGCAGCGCGCGTTCGCGCTCCTTCGCCTCGATCTCCTCCAACGTTCGTCGCAGTTCCTCGTTCTCGTCGAGCACGCGCTGATGTTCCTCCGCGTGCATTCGTTCGCGCTCCGCGCGTTTCTCTTCCTCCTCGCGTCGCTCGCGCGCGCGCTCTTCCTGCGCTCGCCGTTCCTCTTCTCGCGCCCTCGCGGCGTCGGCGGCGAGCCGCGCCGCCGCCTTTACTCGGAACCGTTCGCGCGCGCTCTCGCCCTCTCTCTCGATATCACTCACGAGTGTTTTTATCTCGCCGTTCGCCGAACACAGCGTGCTCGGCAGCGCGCCGTTCGCGTTTTGCGCGTTCAGGACGCATCCTCGAAGAACGAGCGTGGCAACGACGTCTTCGAAACCGCCCGCGCAGGCGAGATGAATCGGTCGATTCGCCTGCGCGCCTCGCGCCTCCATGTCCGCGCCGTGCGCGAGCAAGTCCTCGACCACCGTCGTCTGTCCCGTCAGACACGCCAGGTGGAGCGCCGTATCGCCGTGTGCGTTGACGAAGCGCGAATTCGCGCCTCGGCGAAGCAAGTGTTTGACCATCTCCTCGTCTCTTCGACGCGCGGCGAACATCAACAAGTCTTCGCCGTCGCGCGTCTCGTCGATTCGTCCCGCGACGAGCGCCACGTCGAAATCATCGATCGATCGTCGCTCGACGGCGTCAAACAAAATCATGCGCGTTTTCCCGCGTCGCGGCTCCGAATGGCGTTCGCGCGTCTATTTTTGGCATCCTTCGTCACTCGCCTCGCCATTGCTTGAAATAGCCACCGCCTATCGCGATGGCGAGATTCATGTGAGGAAGTAGCTCATCACTCGCGGATCGTAGAGACAAGCGTCCTCGCGCCACGCCTTTCATCGCCCATCGCACGGACGCCTCCGTGTCGGCGTCGAGCGGAAGGTCGACGCGCGCGCTCAACGCGTGAAACCATCGAAGACGCGTGATGAGGTCGTTCGCGTCCATGTCGTCGAAATTGTACCGAAACAATCCTTTGGCGATGTGTCTGAGCAAATGTGCGCACATCACGGCGTCCATGGCGAGCACGGCGCCGAGCGAGGGTTCGGGTTCGTCCTCGCACGCGCGTTCCCACGCGCGCCTGTCGCCGTTGGACGGATACGCCCCGCGCGTGGTCGACGATCTCGCCGCGATTGCGCGCGACACGCGCACCCGCAGATCGCTAAAATCTCCGACCGTTCGACGCACCCACTCTCGATCCGGCCTCGCCCACGACGGCGGCGCGTACTCAATCTCCTCGTCCTCGCGCGTCGAAACCTCGTCCTCGCCCGCCTCAAACACTCTCGGATCTAAATTCGTCGCTCGCATGATGTCCGGCGTCTGTTTCGCCTCGAACGCGACGCGACGAAGATACTCAAAACCATCCATGGGCGGTCCGGTGGAGTAATCCGGGTCACCATCCACCGCGAGCGCTTGCTTGCGCAACCCTTGGTCGTCGTCGCTCTCGCTCTCGTCGGCGGCCGACGACGCGGCGGCGTTCCGCATCGCGTCTCCGAGCCCCGAGCGAGCGAGCGGAGAGATCCCACGCCTGCATCGAACGAGAAACCATCGCGCGCGTCGCGCGACGCACCGCCTCAAACCGTCAATCATCGCGCATCCGTCGTCGTTTTGAAGAAACCCGCCGCCGCGGAGAAGAAGAGAAACGAAAAAGCGCGAAAACAAAGAAAGAAGAAATGTCCCGCGACCGCGTCGATCCGCGTCGGCGAGCGACCGAACGCGCGAATCGACGCGAAGGGTGATGATCATCACCCCGCGCGGCGCGGGGGCCTAATCCCGCGGTCGATGTCGGTGCGCTACAAGACGAACGGTCGGACGTGAGACAGCGTCCCCGTCGTTAGGATTATTGACACCTATGCGCGCGCGTCTCGCGCCGTCGAATCGTCGCCATCGTCTGACGAGCGACGCACCTCGTCACTCTCCGTTGATTCACCCGTTCGTCGCGCGCGGTCGCGCGGCGCGTGCGCGTGTGTGGGTCGAGACTCGCGCCGTCCCTCGAGGGCGCGTCAACCACCGAGACGAACGATCCATCGAGTTCGGCGACGTCACACGCGCGCGCGCGCATGGTAACGAGCGCGACGATACAACTCGCGACGACGAAAGCGTGCGCGTTCGCGAGATCGATCGCATCCAGAGGTGGACGCGTCGCGCGAGCGAGACGAGGGTGGGAATTCGCGCGCCGATCGAGAGGTGGCATGGCGACGAACGCGTCGACGAACGATGAGGCGCTCAAGGCGCAGGAGGCGCACCTGAAGGGATTGGACGATAAAGATGAGCGCACCATCTTCGATAAAATCATCTCCAAGGAGATTCCGGCGACGGTGATTTACGAGGATGAGTTGGCGTTGGCGTTTCGGGACATCGCGCCGCAGGCGAAGACGCACTTTTTGGTCATTCCGAAAATCAGGGCGGGATTGACGCGATTGTCCAGGGCGACGGAGGATCACAAGATGTTGTTGGGACATTTGATGTACACGGCGTCGGTGGTGGCGAAGCAGGAGAAACTCGACGCGGGGTATCGGTGCGTCATCAACGACGGCGTCGAGGGTTGTCAGAGCGTGTATCACCTTCACGTGCACGTTTTGGGCGGACAACAGTTATCGTGGCCGCCGGGAACGGATTAAGCGCGCGCGCGTTTCGGTTTTGTCGTCGCTCGCTCGTTCGCGCACTCGAGTCGCGTAGCGCGTGTAAAAAGATGATGGTTTACTGCTAAAATGTATCGGTTCGCGTTCGATCAATGTGATCATTCCTTCTTCTTTCCGAAAGAAAATTTGAGCTTTGGAAGCGTTTTCGGCGCTGCGGCGGGTTGCGCGGCCGCCACCGCGGCAGGTTGCGCGGCGGGTTGCGCGGGCGCGGGACCGCCGGGTCTCGCGACTCGCAACTCGTCCGCCGAAAAGTCGGAGAATCCAGATTTGATATCCGCCTCGTGTTTCTTCGTGAGATCAGCCATGTAGTTACACATGTCTGCCGCCATTCTCGGAACCCAATCGACGCGCATTTGCACGGCGCGATCGCTCATGTGATACGCCTTCGCGTTGGTGGCGATGAGCGAGACGTCAGAGGCCCAGTCGCTCGGGTTATCGTACAAGCCCTCGCGCAGACGCGCCATGATCGAGCTCAGATCCATCGGTTGGTCGACAAATTGCGAGTAATCCGCCAGCGTCACCGGCGGCGTGAACACCTGGCCGTACTCGCCGTGCTTCATCGCGCTCTCCGTGACTTTCATGAGCACCTTGTCCCACGGCATCTTGCGTCCGAGATTGGATTTCTTCTCCGGCGTCGCGCCAGAGCTGAAGACTCTCTTCATGGTGCGCTTGCTCACGCCGACCTTGATCTTGAGACCGCCCGGCATCGCGGGCACGGAAGAGGGAGATTTGATGGCGAGTCCGGGTGACTTTTCCGCGTCGGCGAGATTGGCGCCCTCGTCGGTGACCCCCATGGCTTGCAAGCGCTTCATCTTCTCCTCTGCGCGGCGAACGCGCTCCTTCGCACGCTTGCGTCGACGAAGCATCTCATACCGCGCCTTCGCTTCTGGCGTGAGACCCGTCTCTTCCTCGTCTAGTTCCTTCTTTTCGAGCGCTTCTTTTGGCGGCGGAGGCGGCTTGTCCTGACCGCACTCGACGAGCGCCGCCGTCGTCGCCGCGTTGGCGGCTTCGACGCCCTGCGCGCGCGCCGCGAGCCATGCGGCTCCAGCGTACTCGGTGATGTCGTCTTCAACCTTTGCGGATCGTCCATCGGGGAAGATGTGCGTCGTCACTCGCTTGAGCTTGAGCTTTTTACCGGGCACCAAAATACCCTGCGCCAACGCCTTCATCGGATCCACGGATGGCTCGATCGGTGCGCCATCCGTGAGCGCGGAACGCAAGGCCTCAAGCTCGGCGCGTTCGTTCTCTTCGTCGAGACCGTCACCCTCAGCCTTTTCCGCGAGCTGCTTCTCGAGCTCATCCGCCAGAGAATCGCTTTCGCTTTCGCTATCGCTAGATTCCTCGTCGTCATCGTCTTCGTCGCTTTCGTCGCTGGACGAATCCTTGTGCTTGACACGTCGCTGCGAGTACTCCTTCATCTGCCTCTTGAAGAGCAAGCTGGAGTTCTCTTTGATTTCCGTGAGCTGCTGGGCTTCGCTCACCCGCAGGCGACGCGCAAAACGAGCCATACCCGCGTGCTGGTTACTTCCGTCGGCGGTCGCGGCACCGGAAAGCTCACGAATCAAACCGATCCGCTTCCAACGTTCGAGTTGTAGGATGACTTCTTTTTCTACGCCGAAATTTTCGAGAATTCTTTGCGCTTGAGGCATCGTCAATTTACGAAGATCGGCATTCGTACCCGTCACCGTACCCGGCTCGCGTCTGGGACGTCGATCCTCGGGCGGATCCGGCACCGTCATGCGTCGAATGTAGTTGAAAAATTTACCAGTAAGTCTTTGAATTCTTCTCGACGTTTCCAGGTGCAAAATGCCCTTGTTACCCTGCGCAGCCTGAAGGAACTCGTGCGTCTGCGCCCACGGCTGAATTTGTAACCACAACTCCAAGTTTTCCAGCTGCCGTTTGCGCTTGCCTTCGCTGTGACGCACGAGGATGGTGACGGCGTTCTTCAACTGTTGAAGCGTCAGAGACGAGAGACGCAAGATGCGCTCTTGTTCGTCGCGATCGCGATCTTTGCACAAGAACGCAACCGAGTGACGGTAGGACTCGTACGCGCACACCTCCTCGGGCGTAGCCATGCGTTGAACCTCCTTTTCGTGCTCGAATCGGTACGAAGGATTCAAGATGAACTCGTCTTCGTTTGCGTTCACTCCACGACGAGGCGCACATATTTTTGAACGAATTTTTCGGCGAACATCTCGCACGGACATGACGTGCGAAAGCGTGGCGGCGATTTCGCTCGACTTGACCGTCGGCATCGTCCCCGGCTCCACCGCGCCGCGCGCTTGAAGGTTCAAAAAGTGCCTGAGCACCGTGGCGTTCACGAGACGTTCTTCAAAATCCTTCAGCATATCGCTTCCCGGACCCGGAACCTCGATGTGCGGCTCTTGCTGTCCGGCGAGGTGCAGCGGCGGCGCCTCGCGAAGCGTCAACCGTCCGTTCGGCGCTCGAATGAGTAAAAAGTCGACGTAATTCTCCGCTTTCGGTTGTTGGAACAACGGTGCTCTGAACAAGGACGTCTCTAACGCCGTGACACCTTGACCGGGCGGAAGTTCACCGAGGAACGGCGACGGTGCGTTCGGCTTGAGATCGACCACGGTGGTGGTCGCGTTGGCGTACGGACGAGCGCCTTGATCGCCCAACGTCTTTCTACGATAATAGACAACCTTCTTCGCGCCCATACCCGGTTTAGCGATGAGCGGTGGTCGAGCTTCCGTGTACTCGACGAGCATGAGCGTTCCACTTCTCGCGGACAAGTCGGAGGGCTTCTTGTACGCGCCCGGAGGCGCGAGCACGGCGTCCGACGCGAGAGGCGCCAACGCCTCTTGTTCGCTGATGAACGTAATCTTCGGTGCGACGAGGTACACGATGGGCAAACCAACCTGAGCCTGTAAACCGGCATCGGCGAGCGTCATCTCTTCGTGCAAAGGGTTGTTGGGATCGGGACTGCCCGGATAGTACAGATGAATCGGTCCCTCCAAATCCGTCCACCGCTTGCGAATACGCGGAGTCAGGCTCGCGACCGTGTCCGTGCCGCGCACCTTGAGATTGATGACGGCGCTGTGTAAGTTGAGTGATTTGATGCACACCTTGAACGTCTCGAGCTCCGCGCCCGCGAGCTTGATTTTCACCGAAGATGAGGCATTCTTCGGGAGCACGGTGGGCGGTCGCAACATCGCCTTCGGCGCGGGATAATCATTCACGGGATCGCGGACGAGATGCGGCACCGACGTGAGCAAAAACTCGGCGTGCTGGATACCGTCGAACCTCCCTTGTCTCGGCGCGCGTTCGCCCGTGTCGACCGTCTGTTCGACCTCTTCCTTGTACTTGTCGTCGATGCTAATGTTCAACGCGGCGTCGAAATCCTCGACGGGATCGAGATCCCAGATCGGCACCATCATCGCGTTCGCCCACTTCCACACGGTTGCCTCTAAATCACCCTTGAACTGTAACACCAAGTTCGGATCGTTCGGGTTCACCATCACCTTGGGCAGGATGTACTTGCGATGCGGATCGATGACGCGCTCGGGTTTCCCTTCCCACGCGATGTCGTCCAACCATCGTCCATTCGCTAAATCGTAGTTTCGCATGGGAAGAACGGCGCCCGAGTACACATCCGCGTCCGTCGCCTCGGCCATGGTCGCGTCGCTCCCGTCGGTGGATTTCTCCACCTCCTTGGGCGCCACTCCGTACAGCGAGAGGTGTCGCATGTAATCCGAGACGTCGTCGTTGGAACGCTCACTCGAGGACGTTCCAGCAATCTCTCCCCACCTCGCGCGCGCCCCGGCGTCCGCGACGCCCTGAGACACGACAAAATCCGTCGTCTCGCGCGCGTTCGCGCCCTCGGCGTCGTCGTCGTCGCGACGCGGTTTCTTGAACGCGCCTACGGCGTCGATGCCGGCGGCGGCGAGTCGAACCTCCTCGTCCTCGTCGGAATCCGCGCCCCAAAACACGCCTCGCTCCCACTCACCGTGTTCGACCCCGCTCTCGCCTCTCTTCGGTTTCATTCGTCCCTCGGGTTCGCCGATGTCCACGCTCGGTCGCGCGTCTGCGTCGTCGTCGTCCGCCGCCTCGTCCTCGTCCTCGCTCAGCGTCGGCTGAAGCGCGGCGTACCTCTCGAACGGCACGTTCTCATCCACTTTCGCGAACCACATGACGTCGTCGTCTTCATCATTAGTCTCGTCTTCATCATCATCGTCGGCGTCGTCTTCCTCCGCGTCCTCGTCCTCGCTCGCGTCCGTTCTCGCCCCTCCCTTGACGGGCGTCTTGGCGTCCGCCGCCGCCGCCGCGTCTCCCTCTCGCGTCCCGAACACCGCCTCGTACGTTCGTCCATCGCGCGCGTTGTGCAGAATGGACGTAAACTTGAGAATTTCGCCAGTCTCCGGCGTCGTGCTCGCCACACCGTACGCGAATCCACCGCCCCCTCGCGTCTGCGCCGCGCGTCCCAACGCGTCCTCGGCGTTCACCGACGCCACCGTCACCGGACCGACCCCGTCTCTCTTCGTCGGCACCACCACCGTCCCCACCGTCACCACCGGTACGCTCTGAACACTCTTTTTCTTCGCTTTGCGCTTCTTCTGACCCGTCGTCTCGTCGTATTCATCTTCCAAATCATCGTCTTCGTCGTAGTCGTCCTCGCCGTCCTCCTCGTCCTCGTCGTAGTCGTCCTCGGCGTCCACGTCGTAATCCTCGTCATCGTCGTGATCGCGCGCCCCCGCGTCGTCGACGTCGACGACGCGCGTCTTCGCGCCCCCCGTCGACGCGGTCTCGCGTCCCCGCGCGCTCGCGCCCGCGCGTTTTTTCGTCGACTTTTTCACCCCCGCATCCTCATCCGCGTCGTAATCATCGTCGTCGTCGTCGCCACCACCCTCGCGCGCGGCGTCCGCCTCCTCCTCGACGTCGTCGTAATCGTCGTCGTAATCATCGTCCTCGTCGCGCGCCATGATTCGCGTCCGCGCGTCTCCACTCGCGCGAGATCGCGCGAGAAATGAACGATCGACGACGAATGAGGTTTGCGCCTCGCGACGACCCTCGACGCGACTGCGCGCCGCGCGAACGACGCCGCGCGTTCATTTCGCGCGAGGACGCACGAAGGATGTCGTCCACCGTCGTCTCGTCGCGTTCGACGGTCGCGTCGACGTCGACGTCGACGTCGACGTCGACGCGAATCCGTCCCCGCGGTGTCGTCGCGAATAGACCGACGACGAGGACGCGCGCCGCGAGCGAGGGCGAGACGAGCGGCGGCGCGCCGATCGCGGTGACGACGGTGACGATCGCCAAACCCCTCGGGCTCACGCTCGAGGCTGGACGCGGCGACGTCGGCGCGTTCGTGGCGAACGTGGCGGAGGACTCGAACGCGGCGCGCGCGACGCCGACGGCGGCGCGGTACGACGTCGTGCGCGCCGTGAACGGACGAGACGTGCGCGACGCGTCGTTCGACGACATTCTCGGCGCCATCGTCGATGGGCCGGATCCGGCGACGTTGACGTTGGCGACGTGGCGCGGCGGTCCGGACGCGACGACGCCGAGGGACAGGTGCTGGCTCGAGTCGAAATCCGCGCTCGAGGACGTCGAGACGCTCGACTCTGGATTGATGTATCGCGTCTTGCGATCCGGTAGCGGTCCTGGGAACATCAAGATGGACACCGTGTGCGAGTGTCACTACGTCGGCACGCTCGCGGACGAGACGACGGAGTTTGATTCGAGCCGTCGTCGCGGCAAACCGCTCGCGTTCGCCCCTCGCCAAGTCATCCTCGCCTGGCGCGAAGCCATGCGTCTGATGCGCGAGGGCGACGAGTGGGAACTCTTCTGTCCCGCCGATCTCGCGTACGGCGGTCGAGGGTCCGGTCGGTTCATCAAACCGGGCGACGCGCTCCGTTTCGTCGTCTCCGTCGAGCGCGTCCCGTGATCGCGCGCGCGGACGCGTTCATCCCACACAGACGGTGGTCAGTCACACGCACTCGCAGGTTTGTTTGTATTCATCCATTCATGTATTCATCCATCCATCCATCGACGCACACGACCATCGAGCGCGCGACGGTTCCCGCCGCGACGGTTCCCGCCGCCGCGGTCCCGAGACGACGACGCCGTCTCGAGAAGAAAACCCCCTCTCGACACACACCGACACGACCACACGCCGACGCCCCGCCGCCCCACCGCCCCGCGCGCCGCCCCGCGCGCCGACCCCCTCCCTCTCTCCTTTTCTTTTCTTTCGGGCGTTCGTTCCACGGTCCGCGCGGGCACGTGTACCCCCCACACACCCCATGCGTGTACCCCCTCTATATTGTACCCCGGGTACACACATACCCTCTCTATAGTGTACCCCGGGTACACACATACCCCCACACCCCCCACCACGACCGATCCCGACCCCTCGATGTCGTCCACGTCCACCCCCTCCCCGCGACCGCGAGTGGGTGTACGCACACACGACATAAAACCTC
>Ga0181567_10000776_pt1 | contig 24160 bp, 18 predicted proteins | sample 101ome_14_FD_133761 | JGI IMG/M metagenome (GOLD analysis project Ga0181567, IMG submission 133761) | Coastal salt marsh microbial communities from the Groves Creek Marsh, Skidaway Island, Georgia - 101403AT metaG (megahit assembly) | ecosystem: Environmental > Aquatic > Marine > Intertidal...
GCGTACAGTAGACGTCCGCTCAGCGTCGATTTTCCCGCATCGACGTGACCCAATATCACCACGTGCACGTCTCCATCGTCCGAGGCGTACGCCGCGCGTTCCTGGGACGATGGTTCGTACCCGGAGAACGTCGTCGACTCGCCGCCCACTCTCGCCTTTACCGCAAACTCCGTGCGTAACGCCTCTTCCACCTTCGCCGTCGCCGTCGAAGACGACGCGCGAGCGTGGACCGAAGTATCACCGCCTGTCCTCTTCGCTCTCGCCGCGAACGCCGCCGCGTCCGGCGAAGGCGTATCGAACGCGAACGCTCCCGCCGTTCGCTCCCCAGTCGGTACGGCGGGATACCTCGCGTTCTCCTCCGCGTCTCGTCGCGCCTTGACCTCCTTCGCGCCGACGAGTTTCGTCTTCGGGTTCGTCTTCATCACCTCCATCGCCTTGGATGGTCCACGAGCCGCGCTCGCGCCGCCGGCGCCCGTCGTCGTCGTCCCGGACACATCGCTCAAACCACGGGTTTTTCCTTCCTCGTCGTACTCATCGTCGTCGTCGTCGTACTCGTCGTCGTCGTCGTACTCGTCGTAGTAATCGTCCTCCTCGTCGTACCACCCGCCCTTGCGCGACATCACTCGAGCGGTGTCGACGACGTCGCGACGGATGTGACGACGACGGGACGGATGTGAGACGAACACGCCGCGAGCCCGCGGGACGGGACACTTTGACGCGCGATGTTGTCGACGCCCGCGCGCGCGCCGACGACGATCGGCGGTATGGCGTCTCGCGGAGGCGCCGCGACCGCCGCGCGGGGCGCGCGCGCGATGGCGGGCGCGCGACGCGCGATACACGCGCGGATGATGAAGGCGTCTCATCGCGGGTCGGCACCGCGTCCTTCGAGCGCGATGGCGCGCGTGCGAGGAGGCGTGGTGCGCGTTGACGAGCGCGCGTCGATCGTCGCGCGTGGGTTTGGGTCCGGGCGATCGTCGAGAGACGCCTACGACGGCGAGTTTGAAGCGCTCGCGAGGGGCGACGAGGCGGTGGACGCGAAGATGAACTCGGCGCCGGGGGCGAGAGTCGAGAGCGATGATTTGAACTCGGATTTACGAGACAGAACGTTGCAGGCAATCGAAAAGGCGAATTATCGCGCCACGGTGGGTGACGTGAGCGCGATTTCTGGCGCGAGCGTGTTCGACACGCAAAAGGCGTTGAACGCTCTCGCCGCCGACACGGGGGCGACGTTGGAGGTTTCCAACGTGGGAGATCTCACGTACGTTTTTCCGAAGTCGACGAAAGCGATTTTGAGTTCAAAATCGTTCAAGATGAAGATGGAGCCGGTGATGAGTGGGGTGAAGAGTTTGGCGTCGTACCTGTTCCGTGTGGCTTTTGGAACGTCCCTCGTGGCGAGTATCATGATTGTCTACACCGCTATCTTCGCGCTTTTATCCGCGCAGCGCTCCGGAGATCGCGACGACCGCGGTCGGTCGTACGGTGGGCCGAGGTTTTACTTCTATCCGTCGGATTTGCTGTGGTACTGGGATCCGTATTACTATCGCAGACCGCGAAGACGGGACAGAGAGATGAACTTTTTCGAGTCTGTGTTCAGTTTCGTCTTCGGGGATGGTGATCCCAACTTAGATTTCGAAAAACGTCGATGGGAATTAGTCGGTCGCGCCATTCGAAAGAACAAGGGGGTGATGACGGCGGAACAACTCGCGCCGTACTTAGACACCGCCGGCTACGAGGACGAGTCCTTTGTGTTACCGGCGCTCACACGTTTTGAGGGTACCCCGGAGGTCAATTCCGTGTCGGGATCGATCATCTATCGGTTTCCAAACATGGAGTCGACCGCGGGGAGAGTCAGCGCGGTGGGTCGTGGCGACAGCGATGCGTTGGTGCAAGAGGAACGCTGGGTGTTTTCTCTCGCGGAACCATCGCAGCGATTCCTCGCCGGTTTGCTCGGTGTTGCGAACATCGTCGGCGTGATCATCCTCGCGAGCATGATCAACGATCCAAAATTGATGTATCACAGCCGCGAATACGTCGAGTTGGCGCGTTCGTTCGCAGGTTTGCTTCCCGGCTTGTTCACGTACGGGGTCCTGTTCTTCGTCGTGCCCGTTTTGCGAGTGATCCGCAACATGGGCAAAAACCAAGCCATCGACGCCCGCAACAACGCTCGCTTGCTTGCGGCTCGAAGAATCGCAAATCCCGAGCCTCGCCTCGCGGCTAAGCTCGCCGCAGCGTCCTCCGCGTCTTCCCAGCGAGTCGTCGGCGACGCCGTGTACACTTCGAAGGAAGGCGGAGGGGACGATTTCGAGCTCTCTGACTTCGATAGGCGCCTGCGCGAACGTAACTAAGTCGAAATGTAACATTTTCTCTCGCTTATCGCGGTTTACACTCTCTACGTTTATCGCTAATGACTCGCGCCGCGCGAATCGTTCTACCCACTCCGATCCGCACGTGCGGGACTAAATCGGCGTCAGAAGCTGCAAAATACTCGGCTTCGGCGTCGTGTTCATGCCGACGATGATGATGGCGGGGATGAGCGCGTAGTGCAGCGCGTCCGACGCCAAGACTTGCGCGATCGTGCGCTTGATGGAGCTCATGACGACCCGAGTCTCGTTATGAGGGTTTGGAGGGACTCGCGCGTCATCAGTATGCGTTACAACATTTAAATTTCGTCGTCTCTAGAGAGTACGTCGGCGACTATGGTGCGAAGGATGTTTTGTCCGTACACGATCACGGCGAGATTCAACACCGGTGCGGCTTTCCGTGCGATTTGGTCAATCACGGGGCGGAGCGCGGAACCGCCGACGGACGAGAGGTGGCGTTCGATTCGCCGAGACACGGCGGCGCTCTCGAATCCGTGAAGAAGACGAACCGTGAGCGCTCGTCTCAAACAGTTGACGATGGTCAACGACATTTGGTTGTCGTTCGCGGTGAGTTTGGCGAGCATGTTGGTGATCGTTTCAATTCTTTCCGTGTGCGCAAGTTTGGACTCTCGGATGACAGCCGCGACCTTGGCAAGCTCTTTCGCTCGGTTCTCCTCTTGAAAAGACCGAGAGACGCGATCGACGAGGACTGAGACGAATGCGACGTCCACGTCGCTGGCAAAAATTTCTTTGGATAAAACGACGCACGCGGAAAGGATGTGCGCTTCGTGGAAGAGATCGAACATCATCTGGATGCGCTCCTCGTCGAGCGCCAATACCTCTGGGAAGAAATTTTGGACTCGCGCCGTGGGACTTGAAACAAGCCTTGAGAATGCAATTCGCACGACGCCGTCGACGGTACACACCCCGACCGGGTCCAAACTCTGTTTGACGACGACGCGAGCGCTGCTGTCGGACGTCGCGTGATTTTTCGGTGCCTTCAAGCCGCTTTGGAGACGCATGCCCGTCCATTCTCTTTCGACGGAGCGCAAGAGCGGAGTCAACTCGGCATCCATCGCGTGCAATTCGCTCGACACGGACTCTATCCACGCCATCGTGCGCGGCGCCGCCAAGGAAACGCGTGCAATGTTCGTTTCTTCGCCAGGCTGGAGACCAGAGCGTTCCAAGAACCGACCGAGAGCGTGTTCCGCTCCGTGAGAGACGGACGTTGAAAGCAGCTGTCTCAAGCCGTCAATCGTCAAGTTGACAACGTCCAGATGCACGTGTTTTATGACAATCTCTTGAAATGTAAACAAAAATTCCAACGAATCCACGACACTTTTCAGAACGCGCTCTCTGCCGCTGTCGAGCGTCAAGCCGTCGAGAAGTTTACCGTATTCGACATCCAATCGTACGTCCGACGCGTGTCGAACGCTCTCGGCGAGAGTCTTCAGAATCGAGTAGCCAAGCGCCAAAGCCGAACGAAGCGCTTCGCACGCATCGGCGAGATTACGATCGACGTGGGCAACGCACGTCTCGAGGTCTGCACCGTCGATGTTATGAAGTTCGTTTTGAATCGACTCGACGCGACGCTCGTCCAACGTGCCCAGAGGTAAGCTCGATAACTCGCCTTTGATGGTTTCTTTCCATTCCTCGACCAAAGCGCGCACGCAAGAAGTATCCATTGGATCACTCGTCAGACTCTCGTACGTGACGTCCCAAAACGCCCTCGTCACGACCTTCGCCACCGCGTCGCGCGGAGTATCGACGGCGCGCTTTTCCAGCTCGACGCGCCACTCCGGGTCGAGCATGAGTTCGTGCAAGATTCGATCTTTTTCAGCGGCGTTCGTTTCGGACTCGCGCGACGCGTCTCCGAATTGCGTCTTGTCGCGGGAAATTGCGCCGTGTGTCTCGGCGCTTTTCGTCTCCCTCGCCCGTCGGCGCCGCTCGAGATTTTCATTCGGTGGCGAGGAAGGAGGTGCTTGTTTCGACTCTTTGTCTCGACGCACGCGATCGATCATGACGTCGAACTCGTCGACCGCTCTTTGCCCGGACAGAGTAAACAACCTTTCTCTCAAGAGCGTTCGATCGCGCGCTTGGGCTTCTCGAATCGCGTTTCGTTCCTCCCCGAGGTCGACGTTCGCGTCGAGCGCGTCCGATCCGCACACCGAAAGCATCGAACTCTCCATGGCGACACCGATTCGCACGAGTTCGCGTTCCAACGACGCGGCGTCTTTCACTTTCCACACGTGAAAATGATACTCCATGCCGTGCCAAGCGCGCTCGAGTCGAAAGATGTCGTCGCTCTCGACGCGATCCTCCGCCGCCGCTCGAGCCAGTCCTTCGAGCGCTCCCACCAATTCGCTCGACGCCTCAGACAACGCCACCTCCTCCTCGGGCGGTTCCACATCCCCCGCACGAGTCCCTCCGAGCACCACGTCCCCGTGACGCGCGATGGCGTGCGCGCTCAGCACCACCCTCGTCCGCAACGACCGCGCAAACGTCCCGTCGAGCAAACTCTCCGCCGTCTCGAGCCATCTCGTCGTCGCCTCGAGCACTTTCTCATCGGTGATGACCGCGACGAGGTCTTCCCACTCGCGTTTTTCGCACAAGTTGACGTCCAAGTACCCTCTCGCCGCCTGTAGAAAAGCGTCAGTCGGTCGGTTCGTTCCCAGTCGCGTCGAAAAAGCGCCCCAGCCACCACGTAACCGACGCTTCGTGGACGAACGAACCGTCGCACCTCTTCCACATCGCGTCCGCGTCTCGGACGTCGCGCGCTCTCGCGCGAGCGGTCGAGACTCGAACGCGGCGACGTCTTTCTCCTCGACCGCTCGTCGAATCTCGCGCGCACGCGACGAGGAATCTCGCACCGAGGCGCGTCGAGGTCGATGACGAGGCGTCTCGACACGACGCGCGCGGGCAAAAAAAAGGATGACGACGACGACGACGCGGACGCGGACGCGCGGTCGTCGGCGCGCGCGCGCGTCTCGGACATTTCTGTGCGTTCGCGTATTCGTTCGGTCGATGGGTTCGCGTGAGTCGACGACGACGGTCGGTGCGGCGACGACGTGTGAGGACGAGCGTTTCGGGGCGGTGGGGGTCGACGACGGGACGGGTCGGGTCGGAGGGCGACGACGGAGCGAGTGAATGGATGGATGGATGGATGGATGGATGCGCGGAAACCTAGGTGAGATGCAAACTTACAACACATACATGCATGACGCAGAAAACAGCGACGTGCGAAAGAATCGAAGAATCGAATATTCATCAGAGCCCGAGCGGGTTTTGCAGCGCCTCGCTTTGATCGAGGCCTTGCCAACAGTTGAGCGCCATCTTGGTATCTTCAATGTTGTACGCGTCGTCGTCGTCGCTAATCTCGCTCCCGTCGGAGGAGATGCGCAAGTTGACCTCGGGCGCGCCGCTGAGCTGCGCCGGGGCGAGACCATCGCCCAGGAACGCGCGAATCCTCTCCTCGATGGCTCTAAATCGCTGCTCGGCGCGCCCAATCATCGCCGTGAGCACCTCGGTGCTGTAAAACGGTTGCTGCAGCACGTTTCGCAGAAACGGCGATCGAAGCGCCAAGCTCGATCTCTTATCGTGCTTTTTCAAAATTTTCACCAACGCCGCGTAGTTCAGATTCGTCCAGTGCTCCAAGAGCACGAGCTCGCCGTGAAAGTTGGCAAACTTTTGACACATTTGAGTATCCGCGGCGAGACACTCGTTGGTGTACGAACCCGCGCTCTTCGCGCTCGCGATGCGCTCCTCGTTCTGTTCAAACAACTGCACCAAGTGTCCCTCCTTCATCACGATCTCTTCCTCGCGATTCATAAAGAATTCGTTAAACTTTCTCAGTTCATTCGTCAACGCCTGCACGAAAGCCTTCTCGCCGTGCGGCAGATCCTTGACGCTCGCGAACGTCGCCTCCGTCCCTTGTTTCACCGGTATATCCTTCAACACGCGCTTCAAGAGTTTATAATCCAAAAACTGTCCACATCACGCGCACACGTCGCCGTCGTCATCGTCAGTCACCGCCTCATTCGCACCCGCCGCCCCGATCCCCCCTCGCGGCGCGGAACGGAATATTCCTCGAGCGAGGGGAATAATCACACCCTTCACGCGCGCGTCCGTCTCCTTCGCGTCGCTCGCGCACACGCACCTGTTCTCGAACGCTCGGCTGCGTCGACGCCGTCGTCGCGGCGAAGAGATGGCCGGACTTCATCAGCCGTCGCCGTCGCCGTCGCCGTCGCCGTCGTCGAGGACGGTCGTCGTCGTGTGCCGCCGGCGACCGACGACGCGGCTGTCCGAACGTACATACATACATAGACGTGATCGGGTTTCATACTCGTAGTGTATGTGTTTTAGTCCATTGTAATGTACACACATCGAACAGGCGGGTCGTCGATGACACAGGCGAACACAAAAAAGAGTGTGTGTGTGTGGTTTGAGTGGTTACGTTAAAAGTTTAGTGCGGTGGGAAACCTACTACGCGTGTGTGTGAGGAAAAAAAAATACTCGCAAGCACAGTAAACAATGTCGTCTATCGAGTGATGAGGGTGATCGTCGTGTCAATGCGTCGCGAGACGAACGTCGACGTCGACGTCGCGCGAAAGGGGCGACGAGGACGAGGACGTCGGGACGGGATCATCATTGACGACCCCAGCCGGAGCTGCTTCCGCCGCCGCCGCCGCCACCGCCGCCGCCGCTGCGGTAATCTCTACCCCCGAATCTATTACCCCCACCGCCGCGTCGGCGGCCACCGCCGCCAAAGGAGTGGCCGGAAATTTGCGTCAACCACGTCGGCACCTCTTGGTTGGCTTCGCTCATGAGCTCCATCAAAGGACGGGCGATGTTACCATCCTTGGATTCCAAAAAGAGCGCGGTGGCTTGTCCCTTCTTACCCGCGCGTCCGGTACGACCGATGCGGTGGGTGTAGTCGTCGATGTCCGACGGCAAGTCAAAGTTGATGACGTGAGTGACGTGCGGAATGTCCAAACCTCTCGCCGCGACATCAGTGGCGACGAGAATCGGAGTCTTTCCGGCCCGGAACGAGCGTAAAGCGGACTCGCGCTCTTGCTGCGTGCGATCACCGTGAATGCTCGTGGCGGGCTTACCCTTGGAGTACAAGAAATCCTCCAATTGATCCGCGCCGCGCTTCGTCTCGACGAAGACGAGCGTCAAGCCCGGCACCGCCTCGACCAAGTCGAGGAGCATTTCGCTCTTTTCGTGGTACGAGTTGACGCGCTCGACCGTCTGAGTGATCAAAGCGTGCGAAGAACCGACGCGACCGACGGTGAGGAAGACGTAGTCGTCCAAAAAGTCGGAAGCCATGCGTTGGATTTCTCTCGGGAACGTCGCCGAGAATAACATAGTCTGGCGCTCCCCGCACGGCGGCATGTCGCGACCGTCGACAATCTCACGAATTTGCGGTTCGAAACCCATATCCAACATACGATCAGCCTCATCGAGGGCGAGGTAGCACACTCGGCTGAGCGAAATCTTCGCGCGATCGATGAGATCGATCAAACGCCCCGGAGTGGCGATGAGCAAATCGCACCCTCTCTCCATGGCGCGAAATTGCTCGACAGCCGGCGCACCACCGTAAATGACGCACGAAGCGACGCCAGTTTGGTACGCAAACTTACGAGACTCGGCGTGAATCTGGCTCGCCAACTCCCGCGTCGGCGAGAGCACGAGGGCGAGCGGGTACGTCTTGCGGTTCATGTGTCCTCCCTGGAGACCTCTCTTGAGGATTCCGGCGATGATGGGGAAGCAGAACGCAGCCGTCTTACCCGAACCGGTCTGCGCGCACGCCATCAAATCTCTACCAGCAAGAGACGCCGGAATGGCGTACTTTTGCACGGGCGTCGGGTTCTTGAACTTACATCTCTTCACGTTTGCGTTCACGCTCGACCCGAGGTCGAGGTCTTCAAAGGAGGAGATCGGCGCCGGCACGTCTCGTCCACTCGTCTCTACAGGAATATCTTCGTACAAATCAAAATCCAAACCGGTGTTTTCACCCGTAAAAATCTTCGTCGCCTCCGAGTCCGGATCATTTCGCGCCGCCGCTCGCTCCTCCGCCTCTTGCTCGGCGAACGGGTTGTCCTCGCGTCTAAACCTCGAGCGACCGGTGTCCCAACCTCCGCCGCCGCCGCCGAATCCGCGATCTTCTCTGCGCCCGAACGACGTTCCGCTGTAATCCTCACCGCGCGAGAATCTACCGCCACCACCGCCGCCTCCCCATCCTCCGCCGCCTCTCTCTCTGCCGCCGTCCCAGCCGCCCCCTACGCGCGCGCGCGCGACGAACCGTCGCTCGCTTTGTCAGTCTCGCGTTCATCGTCTCGTCGTCGCCGATCCCCAAACCTCCACCGCGCGCGAACGCATCCGCGCACCGGTCTCTCTTCCGATCTAACCCGACGTCACGGCGCATCCACGCTCTCCCGCGTCCTCTCGCGCGCGCGTCGCGCCCCTCACCAGGGTTTACACCACACCACACCACCGCGCCATCGCGATCGCGATCTCGCCCCCATCCTTTCGCCGTCGCGCGCGCGCGCCTCCCGATCGCACCGATCGCGCGCACACATTTCCACGCCATCCCCCCTCGCGTCATCCCTCGCATCACTCATTCATCACGCATCACATCGCATCGCATCGCATCGCATCGCGTCGCGTCTCATCGCTCACCTCCGAACGATCCCCCACCCCCCCCACGCGGAGGCGCGCCCGAAGACGCCGGTCGATTCCTCAAATGCGGCGGGACGTATCCAGACGTTTTCACCGGTGCGTGCCCCCCCCGCCCGTCCGTCACCGACGCCTCGCGTCTCGCGTCCACGCCTACGCGCGACCCTCCCGCGTCGCGCGCGGACGCATTCGACGAACCTCCCGCGCCGCCGCCACCGCCCGTCGCCGTCGTCGCCGTCGCCGTCGCCGTCGTCGCCGACGGGAGGTCGGCGCTCAGCGGGGGAAGATCCGTGGAATCGGCCCAATCGCTCATCGTCGCGCGTCGTCTCGCGTCGCGTCGTCGTGTGTCGCGTCGCGTCGCGCGCCGTCGCCGTCGACGTCGGATGTCGGATGTCGTCCGCGCGCGGAGGTGAGCGACTCGTGGGTCGGGACCGGTGAGGTGGGATCGATCGATCGATCGATCGGTCGAGTCGGGTCGATCGATCGATCGGTGGGTCGATCGATCGGGATGGGTGGGTGACGACTCGGCACGGTCCCGGCATCGCGCTCAATCGGTCCCTAAAGTGTACTCGATCGACCGATCGATCGATCGACCCGACCCACCGATCGACCGATCGATCGGGTCGGGTCGGGTGTGGTTCCCCATCTAGGCGCGCACACCGAACCGAACGAAGGGTCGCGATCGGTGACGTCGTGTGTGCGGCGCGTCGTCGCGCGGTCGGTCGCCGTGGCGTGTTCAAACGATGGATGGATGGATGGATGGATGACGGGTCGGTCGTGGGTGACTGGCGAGAGCGCGACGGGCGAGCGCGCGGTGAAGGCGGGCGGGGAACGATTCCGTGTCGGTGTCGGAGACGACGGTCGTGTGTCGGTGTCGGAGACGACGGTGGTCGTCGTCGTCAGCGTCGTCGTCAGTGTCAACGCGAATCCTTTGTGGACGATGTGGACGACGCATCCGACGACGATGAAACGAGGACGGTGGAACTCGTCGTACGTCGAGGGCGTGGGGGTGTGGGACGATCGATCGGCCAAGCGACGGGAGTGTGAGCCGATGACGACGAACTCGACGAACTCGACGAACTCGACGACGACGACGAACTCGACGAACTCGACGCCGGCGGGTTTCGCGAGAGACGCGTCGACGCCGTCGTTTTCGACGACGACGACATCCGTCGACGCGGACATGACGGACGTATCCTCACCGACGCGTCGGCGCTCGTGCCTCATCGCGAGCGACGAGACGGGTGTAAAACGTCGAGGCGGCGTCGCGCGCGCGCTGGCGTTCGGCGACGTCTCGCGAGAGGCGTTCCCGCTCGATCCGTCAGCGACGCGTTAGCCACGATCGGTCGTCGCGAGCCTCACTCGATAGCTGTAACACTATTAGTTCGTTTTGTTGTTCCCCACTGTGTATCGATCGCGCGTCTCGGTCGTCTTCACGTCGTCGCCGAAAGAGGCCCGCCCGCGCTCGCCGACTCGCCCGAGACGCGAAATTTGAGCTCAAAAAGCATGATGCGCGAATCGTCGCGGCACACCGGGGCGTCCGCGCTCCAGGCGTCGCGGACGCGTCTGGACGCGATCGATCGGACGACCGTCTCGTCGTCTCGTCATGCCGCTCAGCGCGGGAGGGTCCACGGGGGCGCTCGCGGCGACGCCCACGACGACGACGTCCGTCTCCGAGGGCGACACGCACGTGAGCCCGATGATGACGTTGGACGGCGGTGGGACGGCGTCGCGACGCGATGTGACGGGAGGAATATCATGTGGAGGTGAATTCGCGCGCGCGGTGCGAACGTCGGGGTCGATGCGAGAGGAGGCGGAGGACGATCCGCGCTCGCCGACGGGCGCGGCGGAGGAGGCGCGCGAGGGAGACGCGAGCGAGGACGCGGTCGGGGTGGGTGGCGGTGCGAACGCGGCGCGAGGACGCGCGATGGACGCGTACGACGCGAGAGAGCGGCCGATCGACGCGGAGGCGATGGATCGGTCGGTGGAGAATCCGGGATACGCCGTCGTCATCGGCGATAGCGGCGCGGCGTCGAGGCCGACGCACTCGCTCGAGACGTCGCAGGCGCACACGGGGAGGAGAGTGGGAGAGGACGAGGCGAACGGAGGCGTCGGAGTCGTCGTCGACGTCGGTGGCGAGGGGGCGGTGGAGACTCCCGCGCGAGGACCGGGTTTGACGAGAAGTCGAGTGGGTGGCCGAGGCGGCGCCACTGGGAGCTCGAGCACGGTGCACGGAGCGCAGAGACCCGCGAACAGCGCGGGCGATTCGAACACCGCAGCCGTGTCGAACGATCGCGCGCGACCGGTGGACTCGACCGAAGCGCAGAGATTGACGCACTCTCGAGGAGAGGGTGAGGCACGCCGCGCGGATTCGGGACCGGGGAATAGCGAAGAAGTCGAGGGAGGAAATGTGAAAGCGGCGGGTAGTTTACTCGCCGTCGAGGGTGCGGGCGCGGGCACGGAGGTTGAATCGAAAGAGTTAATCTTACCGGCACCGACGCCGTGGGATAATCAAGAACCTTGGGACGTGCCGCGAGAGTCGCTCGAGACGGCGTCGCTCGAGCTCAAAGCGCGAGCCGACAGTTTCAAGCGCTTGGAAAATTTTGGCACCGCCGAGAGAGCGTACGGACACGCGTTACGGTTCGTCGACCAAATTGAAATGTTTGAAAGTGAGGAACCGAGCGGATTATCCGAACGCAATTCGCAGTTGAAGATGGAGTGTTTGCTCGAGGCGAGCGCGTGCGCCATACGCCGAGGCGATCCCGTGCGAGCGGGCGAACTCGCGGCGCGCGCGCTCGCGCGAGAGCCAGAAAATCCGGCGGCGCTGAAAGCGCGCGCGCTCGCGGCGATGGTGGAAGGAGACTTCGGCACTTCTATTCATGACTTGCAAAAGGCTTTGGAGAAGAATCCGAACGACCCGGGCTTGCTCGCGGATCTTCGCGAAGTCGAGCAACGCCGCGCCGCCGCTCTTCTCACGCCGAGACGAAACAGCGCCATCGCTTCTTCGTTCATCGGCGCTCCCGGGGTTGTGTCTTGGGGCACGATGCCCATGAACGTGAAAGGAGGTGGTGTTTCGAGCGCCCAAGGAGGACAACTCTATTCGTATCCCAACGCCGGTTATATTGCGAGCGGCGGTCTTGGTTTGAGTGGAGAGGTGGAGGGCGAGACCGATGGTGCCATCAGCGGCGCCGTCTTCGGCAACGCGTACACGCCGTTTCAAAACGTTGGCGATAACGTCACGATGGACACTCGAGCGATGCTCGACGGCACTCACATACATCGTCCCGAGAGTCCCTCGCACATCACCGGCAGTGCGCAAAACGGTTCACGCATGGGTCAACCGGGGACGTTCAATAGAATTGGAGGTACGCCGAGCGTGAGTAAGGGTACCACCGTCTCGATGCAGAAGAACGCGAAAATGTCGGACGCTTTCATGCTCGGCGACGAGAGCGAAGAAGAAGGCGAAGAGGTGTGCGGCGGCGGCGGCGGCGGCTCGGGCCAGAAAAATGACTAAAAAGTGTACGAGTAGCGAGCGAGCGAGCGCGAAATCGCGCGCATTTTTGTATGGAAACGTATGATATGTTACAATTTGACAACACAGAGAGGGAAAACTCTCACCGCGGAACGCTCGAACTTTTTTTTAAACTTTTTCGTGATTACGAACTCCGTGTACGCAAGCCCAACCGTCCTCTTCGTACACTTCGAGTTGAGTGAAGTGCTTTGAGTACTTTTCTACGACCGCACCGCTCTGTTCTTCGCTGAACAATATGCCGCTCAAAGCGATGCTCCCTCCGGGTTTACAGTACCCCGCGAAGAGTTCCTCTAAATCCAACACGGGACCGATTAAAATATTGGCGACGACGATGTCCGCCTGCGCGTTCGCGCCCGGCGTGCCGGCATCTGTTCCGTCGCCCAGCATCGTCACGAGTCGATCCTCGACACCGTTCAGTTTCGCGTTATCGATCGCACTCTGCACCGCCTGTTCCGCCAAATCGACGCCGACGGCGTGCTTCGCTCCCATCACGAGCGCGCCGATGGCGAGCACGCCCGACCCGCACCCGAAATCGACGACGAGCTCCGTCTCGCCGCGTCTCGCCAACGTTTCCTTCAACCATCGCAGACACATTCGCGTCGTCGGGTGTTCACCGGTCCCGAACGCGATTCCCGGTTCGAGCACGATGTTCACCGCGGACGGATCGACGTTGTCGCACCAATCCGGAACGATGTACAATCCCTCGGTTATCTTCGTCGGCGTAAAGCTATCCTTCACCACCTGCACCCAATCGTTCGATTTACTGCTCCCGTGCGTCACGTCCAGCGTCACGCCGAGTATCTCCTCCGCCGTCTCTATCGACCGTCTCGCGACGTCGTGCGAGGGAAAATACGCTTGCACGTCGCACGAATCCCACACGCGCGACGTCTCCGCGTCGGACGCCGCCTCTTTGAATGTATTGCTCGAGAAGATTTCCTTTTCATTTTGCGTCCCCAGGTCCGCGTCCGTCGTCGACACCGAGCTCGCGCCCGTGGAGAGAAAGATGTCACTCAACGCCCCGACGTCGTCTCGACGCACGCGCTTGACGACGACGAACGGCGCCGGTTCCGAATCGTATTGGGCGTCGAGGTTGTGAATGGAATCGTCTCGTCGGGACGCGGCGGCGGTGACGGTGAGACGGCGCGCGGGACGAGAGACGTCGAGCGCGGTGGCGCGGGGGGTTCGAACGACGATCGCGGACGCGGACGCGCGCGCGAGCGCGGTGAGGGCGCGCAAGTGCATCCGCGAGCGTCCGTCTGCGGTGGAGGGTGGTTACTGGACGCGCACTTTTTCGGGGGACGTCCGCTTCGATTCGACTTGATTCTATTCGGGCGCGTCGAGGAGGCGATCGGTCGGTGGTGGGATGAGTGTTATTCGAAGTTCTCACTACAAACGTAACGTTTCGTGACGCGCGCGACGCGCACGGCGACGACCGACGTCGCGGTCGCGGCGCGTCGGCGGCGTCCGCGGGTCGACGCGTGTGTACCGCCGCGAGGGAGCGTAGAAGAGTCGTCGTGAGACTACACTACTTCCCTTCATTCGGGGGCATGTGGGGCGGGGGAGTCGCTTGCGGCGCTCCGTTACCCGCGTGTATGCCTTGTTGCGGCATGTACCGCATGCCGGGCATCACGCCTCGCATCTGCGGCGGCATTTGGGGCACGTACATCATTTGGCCCTGCATCTGCGGGTAGCCCGGATACATGACCATCTGAGGCGCCGACTGCGGCACTTGAGGCGCCGCCGGTTTCTTAAACGACGGCACGAACGCGGCCGCTTTCGCGTTGAGAGAGAAGGATGCGGCGTTCGGATTGAGCTTGGATTTCGACGCGTCGACGACGGGTTTCTCCTCCTTCTTCGGCTCTTCCGACTTTTTGTCGGCGTGCTGCGCGACAGAGCTCGGAATCTTTCCGGTGCCCCACGCCGGCGCTTTCGGAGCGGCCGGCTCGGACGGCAAGACGGATGAGTATCTTTCCTCTTCGTCGTAATCGGCGATGGCTTTTTGTCCTCGCTCCTCCGCCATGTGCGGGTTGTCCGACACTTGGTTTTGGATCTCGTACGCGATGCGCGCCGCCTCGGCTTCAGTGATGCCCATCTTCCCCTTTTCGATCTTGGTCGTGTACAGAGACTCGTCAAACTTTGTGTCGACGCCGAAGAGTTCCTTGTTGGCTGAAAACTGGTCCCACTGTCCCGACTTCTTCCCCCATGTCGAGCCGCTCACTCTCTTCGCCCCTTGTCCCACCGCCGCCTCCTCCTCGAGCGTCATACCCACCGCGCCGTCGCCCTCTTCCGGCGCCCACGCGACGAGTTCACGGTTCTGTCCAGTCGCCCCTCGAGAGATGCCGCCGTCGGTGAAGTCGTCATTCATTCTGCTCGGTCCCACCGCCAAATCGCTCATCCCAACGTCTCTCGCTCGCACGCACGAGATATCACCGAACGGTATCGTCATCGTCTCCTCCGGTTTCTTTCTCTGCGCCCGCGCGTCCGAACCCGCGTCCCGCTTCGTCCACGCGTACCGGATCGTCGCCGTCGCCGCCGCGCCCTCTCCCCGCGCCTCTTCGAACACGCCCTCCACCACCGAGCCGTCCCTCTTCGTCACCTCCACGACGTACCCCTTACACACGGCGAACGCGAACGCCATGCGCGCGGCGTCATCGACCGTCATCGGATCCCCCTCGCGCGTCACGCGTTCGGTCGCGAGGACGGATGAGTGACCGAACGAATGAATGAATGAAGGGTTCCGCGCGCCTCCTCGGTCGACGACGACGACGACGACGCGCGACCGATCCGATCGGTCGTCGACGACGACGACGACGACGACGAGACGGTGCGTCGATCGGCGGTCGTCGACGGGATCGACGCGCGCGATGTGTGAATCGGCGTCACCGATTGGGGATCGGATGGCGCGTCGATCGGTCGGTGCGTCACTCGAGGGCGAATCGACGATACATACGGCGGGAACGGTATTACACGAAGGATCGATCGATCGCGTGATAAAGACATCGGGAAGAGTCACGAGTTACGACGATTGTCGACGTTTGGCGGCGTTGACGTTAGCCATGAGGGAGAGGGCGGGATTGACGCGCTCCTGCTGCGTGCGCCTGTCGTAGGTGCTCTTTTGCATCGCGCTCGAGTGGCCCATGAAACGAGCCAACGCCTCGAGCTCGGCGTCGCTGGCTATGCCCTGCGACCGGACGTGGGTGACGATCATGTCGCGAATGAGGTGCGGATTGGTCTTTTGGCCCGTGCATCGAAGCGCGGTTCTGGAGAATGTGCGACTGAGTTCGGAGACGGACCAGGGCGCGCCGTTGGGTCTCGTAAAGACGAAATCGTGCGTCGGCGAGAGCGTTGAACGGTGGACGTTCAACCAGCTCTCGAGGGCGGGGTAGACCCTGGGATCGATGACGAGCGCGGGACGCTCGCCGTACGCGCCGCCCGTCTTGTAATCGTCGGGTCCGTGACGAACCATCCACGTGCCGCTCGAGGCGTCTCGAAAGAGCGTCTTGTTCAACTGCAATTCGCGAAGCGTGCGCTGTCTGTCGGGAATGCACGCCAAGATGGCGAATAAGAGGTACCGCTGCACGCTCATCGCCACGTCTCGCGCGGAACGCTCTTTCCCCGACGCCTCCAAGGGCGCGCACTCGAGCTTGAGGTGCTCAACGAGGGCTAAATATTGATCCCACTCGAGCCATTTTCTGTCGTCGTCCGCCGCGTGCGGCGCGTTTTTCGCTCGATCTCTCGCGCTTCTTTGCACGCGAATGAGCTCTTGCACGCACGGCGGCGCGATACCGTCGTCGTCGGCGTGATCGTGCACCCACTTGGCCAACGCGACGAGCGAACGGAGCTGGAAATCCTCCGTCGTCGACTTGATTCCGCGAACGTCCACCAACCACTGCACGTACTCGATGGCGTACTGCGCCCCCGAAGACTCGCGCGAGGGGAACACGTCGCGCAGCGACACACCGGGCTTCAAAACGACGACACCGTCGTCCGTCGGCGTCGCGAACTCCATCGCGTGCTCGGACTCTCTCGCGAGCCAGCCCATGAATTGTTTGGCCACGGCGACGTGATTCGACGCCGTCCGCTCTCGCACGGGCGCGCGTCCACCGCGCACCCGTCGACTCGTCAAATCGCGAACGAGACCGTCTAATTCATCTTGTAAACTCTTCGTCACCTCCTCGCCGCGCAGACTGAACGGTTTCAACCGTTTTCTCTGCGTCACTCGTACGTCCGCCAACGGCGTCGTCTGAAACCCGCTCGGTCTCTCCAACGCGGGCACGCGTTCACCCTCCCCGGGAAGTTCACCTCCGATCCACGCGCTCGATTCCTCCTCCGCGCCCTCATCGCTCGTCACCGCTCCCGCGTTCGTCTCGCGTCGCCCCTCGTCGTCCTCGTCGTCGTCGTCGTCGTCTTCGCCTCGAGCCTCCGCCGCCTCCGCCGCCGCCGTCTCCGCGCACGCCCGCCACAACCGCATCGGCATCCCCACCGCCCTCGCGTCCTCCACCGTCATCTCCAACACGTCCTCCACCGTCTCAAACCACTGTTCTCGCAGTCTCGCCGCCACTTCTTCCGCCCGGTTCCCATCCTTCCCAGCCGTCGCGCACGCCCGGCGTAAAAAACAAACCAACCGTTCACCCTCCTCGTCACGTTCATCCGTCGTCACCGCCTCGACGAACGCCTCGGACGACGACGACTCGGACGCGCGGTCGACGCGCGCCCTACCGTCGCGTTCGTCCACCGCGCGCGGCGTCGGTCCTCGTCCTCGCTCGCGCGCGCGCCCCGCCGTCGCGCGCCTCCCTCGTCGTCGTCCCCCACGCGGTCCCTCGATCGCGCGCGCGAGCGAGACGATCGCGGCGCGCGTCGACGACGACATGCGCGTCGCGCGCTCGCTCGCTCGCGCGTTCGGTCCTCGACGTCGCGCGTCGGCGTCTGCGAACGTCGTTCGCACTCGCGTGTCATTTTATTCATTTTTTGAAAACACGCGACGACAGATGAACGGCGAACGACACACTCGATCGCGCGTCGGCGTCGTCGGCGTTCTCGCGCGTTCGCCGCGAAAAGACGGACGTCGATCGAGCGTAGGCGCGAGAGAGCTCGAAAGGGGGACGCGCGAGGGAGGGATCGCATCGCGACGCGCGCGCACACATCGACATCTCGCTCGATTGAAATCGTGGCCGTCATGACGACGACGGAACGTCGAGCGACGCGCGCGTCGACGAGGGATGGTGGCGCGAACGGACGGGCGCGAACGGACGGGCGAGAGGCGACGCGCGCGAAGATTTACGCCGCGGAGGATGGTTCGAGGCCGGTGGTGAGAAAACGGGAGAGGGGAGGGGACGCGGGCGCGGGGGCGGCGAGCGGGACGACGCGAGGCGACGGGGGAGGCGACGGGAAAAAGAAAAAGAAGAAGAAGAAGGCGTATAACGCGGCGTTTGCGGAGGTTTTGAATCGACGGATGATGGGTGCGAGCGCGGCGGACGCGGCGGCGGAGGCAGCGGCGAAGGAGAAGGAGAAGGAGAAGGAAAAGAAGGAGAAGAAGAAGAAGAAGAAGAGTCGCGCGGCGGCGCCGACGGCGACGAGCGCCGTCCCGGCCAAGGAAAAGGCGAGCGACAAGGCGCGCGAGAAGATGACGACGACGTCAAAGACGACGAGCAAGGGAAAGAAGAAATCGGGCGCGCAGGACCGACCGCCGAAACGGAAATATTGGAAGATGATTAATCTCGAAGGGGAGATTTTCCGCGTCGGCGACAGCGCGTACGTCGTCAACGAAAAGACTGTCGACTTTGAAGAGGACGAGGACGTGCCGTGCATGGTGTGCGGAGAGGCTCCTGACGCGGACAGACCCATGCTCGAGTGCGACACGTGTCTGAGCGGGTGGCACCTGTGTTGTCTCAAACCGCCGTTGACGCGTGTGCCCGACAACGATTGGCACTGTCCGCTGTGCACGCGAGGCGGAGAGGCGGCGAGTTCCGTGCCGCGCATCGAGAGCTCGACGCGCACGGCGTGCACGGAATTCATGGCTGGTCGTCTTCACATGGCGCGCATAGAACACATCTGGGAGGAGAACGGCGAGTATCACTTTGCGGCTCGATGGTACGCAATGCCCGAGGAGACGCACATGGGTCGACAACCGATTCAACAGCGACGAGAGGTGTTTCTGACGCACACGGTGGACATTAATCCCGTGGAGTGTCTGTTTCGAGTCGCTAAAGTGTGCACGCCTCGAGAGTTTCGAGACGAGGAGGACGCGAGTCACGATACGTACGTGTGCGAGTACACGTACGACGCCGCGTTTCAACGCTTCAAGCGTCGAGGCGAGTGGGGAGAGGAGGACGAGTTTAGCGACGACGAGAGGTTCGATAACGAATTAGATTGGACGGAGGAGGCTGAGGACGACGAGTGGAATGGGAAAAAGAAGAAGACTCAGAAGACGTCGACGAGAGGTCGACTCGCCGCGCTCACGGCGCGTCATCGCGCCGAGAACGCGGCGGCGCAGTTGGACATCACCGCGTTTGGAGGAAGCGCCCTCGGTCGAGGTCGTAAGCATCCCTCCACCGTGCTCGGCGGTGTGAGAGCGGTGTTATCGCTCGCGTCGACGCCGGCGACGTTACCGTGTCGAGAGCGCGAGCGGAAACAAGTGTACGATTTCGTGCACGAAGCCATCGTTGCGGGCGCCGACAGCGCGGGCAAGTGTCTGTACATTTCCGGCGTTCCCGGCACGGGAAAGACGGCGACGGTGCGAGAAATCATTCGCGTTCTTCGTTCACAGGCGCGCACGGGTGCGATTCCGAAATTCAATCACGTCGAACTCAATGCGCTGCGTTTACAGACGCCCAAGCACGCGTACAGCACGATCGCCGAGGAACTCATGGGACAAAAGTTTAGCCCCGAAAAAGCGAGCATCGTCTTGGAGAAGCGCTTCAAAGACGGGAAAGGAAGCGACGGTCGCGTGACGGTGTTGATTGTCGATGAGCTCGATTTACTCGTCACGCAGCGTCAGGACGTCTTGTACAACATCTTCGATTGGCCGACGCACAAGAAGAGTCGACTCGTCGTCATCGGCATCGCCAACACGCTCGACGTTCCCGAGCGCATGCTTCCTCGCATCGCGTCTCGTTTGGGGAGCAATCGCGCGGCGTTCGCGCCGTACTCGTGGGAACAACTGAAGAAAATCGTCACCTCTCGTCTCGAGAGTGTCGAGGGCTGCAGCGACGCGTACGCACCGTCGACTTTGGATTTGATTTGCAGAAAAGTGGCGTCGGTGAACGGCGACGCGCGTCGCGCGCTCGAACTCGCGCGTCGCGCCGCCGAGGTGGCGGAGGCGCGCATCAACGTCGAAAAAGTCACCACCATTTGCCAACCCGCGAACGGCGCGACGACGACGAGCGCGGTCGGCGCCGAAGCGCGCGCTAAGGCTCGCACCGAAAAAGTCACCATGGAGGACGTTCGTCAGGCGCAGAGCGAAATGTTTGAGGGTCCGCACATGAAGCTCATCCTCTCGGCGAGCTTTTACGAACGTCTGTTTCTCGTCGCCTTGGTCAAGACGCTTCAACGCGCGGGCACGACGACGGTCGACATGGGAAGCGTCATGGAGATGCAAAAAGTCATGTGTAAGGATCCGCGCGTCAACGTGGCAGAACCACCCATCGGAAGCGGCGTGCGCATCGCCTCGAGTTTACGCTCGACGCACTTAATCGTGACGGACGCCTCGGCGAGACGCAACCTTCAACAAATTTCACTCTCGGTGCCCGTCGCGGACATCACGTTCGCGCTCGTGGAAAATTGCGAAAACGACGCGTGCGACATGCCCTGGGTGAAACACGTCTTGTAAGCGAACGAACGAACGAATGAATGAATGAATGAACCAACCGCCTCGCGCCCTCTGCGAGAACACAAAAAAGCCGGCACCAATCGGCACTCATCCGCGCGCGACCGCGTCCCTCTCGCGCGTCGTCGCGCGCGCGATGACGTCACAGATACCACCCCACGACCCCCACGACTTCCCGCGTCGCTCCACCGCGTCGCCGTCGACGTCCGCGCGCGACGGCGAACGACGAACGTGCGTCAGTTGGAATTGCGGACTTCGCGGGTTGCGCGTCTTGACCGAATCTCATCGCGCGGCGACGCGATCCACCGGACCGGACGAACACGGCGTCACGCGCGCGTCCGGATACGGCTCTCTCGCGGGGTTACTGCACGCGTTCGGCGACGATGTCGGCGTGGTGTGTTTCCAAGAGACGAAACTCAACGGCGGCGACGTCGAGCGATTATCGAGAGCCGACGGGTGGGACGGCGCGCACTCGACGTGTCGCGCGAAATCAAAATCTGGGTACGCGGGCGTGGCGGTGTATTGGCGTTCGGATGGGTTGTGTCCGCTCGCGATCGAGGAGGGCGTGTGTGGGACGCGAATGCGCGCGAACGCGTCGTCGTCGATGTGGCCGGGAGAGACGCCGCCGATGGCGACGAATCGAAGACGCGGCGAGGAGTTGGACGATGAGGGACGCGCGCTGTGGGTTGATTTCGACGCCTTCGTGTTGTGCACGGTGTACGTACCCGCTGTGTTCGGAGATCCCGCGAACGACGATAAAACGGCGGATCGCGCGGCGTTTAAAGCGGATTTCTTGCGCGCGCTCGAGGAGCGATGCGCGAGTCTGAGAAGACGCGGACGCGCCGTCGTCCTATGCGGCGATTGGAACATAGCGCCGTCGTGGAAGCGCGATCGCGCGCACGAAAAAGGTGTGGGCGTGGGCGTTGAACCTCGGAACCCATCGCGCGAGTGGATGGCGCGCATGCTCGACGACGGCGGCGGCGGCTTTCGAGACGCGTTTCGCGAGGCGCATCCAAAGAGCGTCGACGTGTACACGTGTTGGAACGTCGCGAGCGGCGCGCAGTTGCACAATTACGGATCCAGGATCGATTACTTTTTGTGCGACCGAGAGATTTCGATGGCGCACGTCGAACGCGTCGGCGTCGCGCGACATTTCGAGGGAAGCGACCACGCGCCGGTGTTTCTTCGATTGCAGTCGCCGATGTGGCGGCGACGACGACCGGACCAAACGCCGCCCTCGCTCGCCCTGTCCGCGCTCTATCCGGGACGTCAAACGACGATAACAGACGCGTTCACCGCGACCGAACGCGTCTCAAAATCTACGGCCGGGTCGACGCTCGAGTACTTGGAGCGCGCGTCTCGCGCGAAATCGGTGCCGCCGCCGAAAAAACGCAAAGCTGCCGAGCCGACGATGAAAGATTTCTTCGCCGTTCGCGATCCGAAACCGAACCACCGAGAGACACCGCCACCACCGACGACGACGACGACGACAGACACCGTCGCACCACCCACCACCACCGCGAAATCACACGCCGTCGACGAATGGACGCGCGCGTTCGCCAAAATGGCGCCGCCTCGATGCGCGCACGGCGACGTCTGCAAAGCGCGCGCCGTCCAAAAGCGCGACAGCCCCAACTACGGTCGCGTCTTCTTTTGTTGCCCGCGACCCGCCGGTCCGAGAGATAATCCATCGTGCGATTGCGGGTTCTTCGCGTGGAGAGACCGTCGCTCCTCGAAACCCAAACAGTAAATACTAGTGAAGAGTCGCTCGAATCCTCCTCATTCGTTCCCTCGCGCGACGGACGCGTCGTCGCGTCGCGTTCGAGTCACCATGCGATGGACGCGAGGCATGGGACGGTCGCCCGCGGCGTCACCGCGCGCGACGTCGTCTCGCGCGACGTCCCGAACGCGGTCGCATCGCGCCGCGCGGTGTCCCGCGCGCGCCGTGCGTTCGAGAGGCGCCGACGACGACGGGCCGCCGACGCCGACGACGACGGCGACGGACGAGACGAGTGGTGGTGATGCGCTCGCGGTGGTCGTGAGACGCGCGGTGGAGACGGCGCGCGCGATCGGGACGCGAACGCGCGCGGCGGCGGCGGCGGCGGCGGTGGCGGCGGCGGCGGCGGCGGCGACGCACGCGGGGGCGGCGAACGCCGAGGCGAACGGGATGACGGGCGTCGATGTAGACCGCGGTGTGTCGGCGATCGAACGCGTGCGTGAGATCGCGGAGACGGCGAACGAGGTCGAGGCGAGCGAGGAGGTGACGGACGTCACCGTGCTGGAGGAGGCGTGGGATTTGGTGAATGAAAATTTCCTCCCGGCGAGAAAATCCGAATCGGATGGGTTCGATCGCGAGGCGTGGCTCGCCATTAAGGCGGCGCACGAGAAGAATCCGCCGGAAAGTCGCGAGGAGGCGTACGAGATGATCAGGTCCATGCTCGGGACGCTCGGCGATAAGTTTACTCGATTCGTCGATCCCGAGCGGTTTACGGCAATGTTGAAATACGACATCACCGGCGTCGGGTTGAACATCGCCGAGGACGCGGACGATCCCGAACGCGTGCGCGTGTTGGGGATGGTGCTCGATTCGAGCGCCATGAAGGCTGGGATCGAGCAAGAGGATGAAATCGTCGCCGTGAATGGTGAAAAAGTGCGAGGGATGAGCGCGTTTCAGGTGTCGTCTCTCATTCAGGAAACCAAGGGTAAAAACGTCGAACTCACCATCGCGCGTGCGGGGGAGGAAGGTCCGAGAAACGTATCGCTCGTTCGCGACGACGACTACGCGTCGCCGAAGAGTCCGGTGAGCATGCGTCTCGAGGGTGGACACGTCGGGTACATTAGGTTGAAGGAGTTCAACTCGCTGGCGGAGCGAGACATCGCCAAGGCTGTGACGGATTTGCGACGACAAGGCGCGGACGCGTATATATTGGATCTCCGGGATAATCCCGGCGGACTCGTCCAAGCCGGCGTGGAGATTGCGCGTTTGTTCCTTCCTCCCGACGCCACCATCGCGTACACCGAGGGACGCGTCGTCGCCGGCGGCGCCAAGCGCGACACCGACGTCTCGGCGACTAAGACGGCGAGAAACGGTTCTGATTCCAATCTCCCCACCAAGCTCAAAGCCATCACAAACACCAATAGCGAACCGATGGTGAGCGCGGACGTTCCTCTCGTCGTTCTCGTCAACGGTCGAAGCGCGTCGGCGAGTGAAATTTTAACGGGTGCGCTCAAGGATAACTGCCGCGCCGTCGTCGTCGGAAGCAAGACGTACGGTAAAGGTTTGATTCAGAGCGTGTACGAACTCAGCGATCTGAGCGGCGTGGTGTTAACCGTGGGTAAGTACGTCACTCCGGGTCTCGTCGACATAGATCAAACCGGGATTTCACCGCAGTTTATGATGTTTCCCGGTTTCGACGCCGCCGCCAAGGAAATCGGCGCGTGCAGAGTGCCGCCGAGGTATTGATACGTTACTTTTAATACGAGGATTTTAGCGCTACAGCAACGGGACTAGGAGAGAAAACGATCATTTACGAGGACGACGCCGTGAACCACGTCGCGAGCGGGATCAACGCGCGTCGAACGCCGGGCACCCGACGCGCGAGCTTTTCATCCAACAAGTTCCACGCCTCGCGATGGTACCTCGACGTGTCCCCAGTCGTGTATTTTATCCGATAGACCGTCGCGTCTTTGCAGTGATAGCGCGTTCGCAACCAAAAAACGTACGCGATCAATCGACTAACGCTGCGTCTCTTCGGCATCGCCAAA
>Ga0181567_10000779_pt1 | contig 24117 bp, 23 predicted proteins | sample 101ome_14_FD_133761 | JGI IMG/M metagenome (GOLD analysis project Ga0181567, IMG submission 133761) | Coastal salt marsh microbial communities from the Groves Creek Marsh, Skidaway Island, Georgia - 101403AT metaG (megahit assembly) | ecosystem: Environmental > Aquatic > Marine > Intertidal...
CAGGGTAGCACCCAGCAGTATCCGGCTGCAGGCGATACGCAGGCGCCCGGGCGTGATTGGTGTGCTGGCGGTCATTGTCGTCATTGTCTTGTTCTCCTTACCGGCTTACCTGCTTACCTGCCTTCCTGCCGTTTAACTGCGGTGTCCAGCCGGGCTGCTGCCCCTTGTCCGGTTGTCTTGATGCAGGCGATGCTGGTGTCATCCTTTCGGCTGTCAGGCCATGTTTCCAGTGCCGTGTTAAGCCTGTTGAAGTGACCGGTTAATATCCGGTCAAACGCCCGTATTGTGCAGGTCCGGAGCGGATTTTGGACCAACTATCCTCCGCCTTCACTGCCATCAGGTCAACCGTTTTAGGAAAATTTTCCCCAGGCTATTGAGGCTGAAATTCTGGCATTGCCAGGCTGAATCTGCACTGAACACTGCTGCGGGCGTCAGGCTGTGGCACCTGTGAGTATTCAGACCGCGAGAGTGCCTGAAAATTGCGTTGGCCGGGTCGACTCAGGCGTGCTTTTGCAACAGCAGGTTGCCGATCCTGTCACAGGTTGCGTGCCAGTCTGGCGCCAGCCAGGTGGTGGCATTGGTTTCCACGATCATGGCCGGTCCCTGCAGTGTGTCACCTTCGGCCAGGGTGTCGCGGGCGATGACCGGAACCGCTTCGGCAAAGCCATGAACCGCCGCCGTGCCGGGCTGTGTCGCAGGCGCTGTGCGGGTGATGGCGGGAAACACCGGGGGGACTTTCTTCTCCTGCACGCTGACGCGCAGATTGACCAGTTCGACCGGCATCGGCAGGCGATGCCCGTAGCGCTGCTCATGCAAGTCATGAAAGCGGGCCTGCGTGTCCAGCGGCGTTGTCCAGGGTAGGGTCAGGCTGGCGGATTGACCGGCATACCGCAGATCGGCACTGTGACGGGTGGTAATAGCCTGTCTGGCGACACCCTCGGCTTCGAGCTGCCGACGCCCATCGGTCTCCAGCTCCTGGAAAATGGCATCCACCGCGGTGATGTCCAGGGCTTCGAACAGGGTCTGGTATGTCCGTGATAACTGGCGCTCCACCGGGGCAAGGAACATCCCCATGGCCGACAGGACCCCGCCATGAATCGGCACCATGGCGTTCGTCATGCCCATGGCATCTGCCAGGGCACAGATGTGCAGGCCGCCGGCACCCCCAAAACAGCACAGGCGAAATTGCGCGGGATCATGGCCGCGGGCGACCGAAATGACCCGAAGGGCCCGGGCCATGTGTTCGTTGGCCACCCGAATGATGCCTTCGGCCGCTTCTTCCAGTGTCAGGCCCAGGGCAGACGCCACCGGACCCAGCGCCGCCCTGGCGGCTGTCCCATCGAGGGTCATGTTGCCGCCCAGGAAAGCGTTGGCCTGCAGGCGGCCCAGCACCAGATTGGCATCAGTCACGGTTGGCCGGGTGCCACCCTGCCCATAACAGGCAGGCCCTGGCCTGGCCCCGGCGGATTCCGGACCGACCTGGAGCAGGTTGCCGGCATCAATCGAGGCCATCGAGCCTCCGCCTGCACCAATAGTGTGCATATCCACCATGGGCACGGCCACCGGATATTTCCCAATCCGGCCCTCAGTGGTCAGGCCGATGGCACCATCGAGGACCGCGACATCGGTTGAGGTGCCGCCCATATCGAAGGTCATCAACCGTTGCTGGCCAGTCAGTTTACTGAGAAAAGCCGCCGCGGCGAGGCCGCCGGCGGGGCCGGAAAGCAGCAGATTGACGGCATTGCGGGCCGCCTGGTCGGCATCGATGGTACCGCCGGAAGACTGCATGATGGATAAAGGGGCTGGTAAAGTAGAGTTCTTTAGCCGAAGCAAGTAGTCACTTACAAGAGGTCCGAGCGAGGCATTGAGCCAGGTGGCGATGCCGCGTTCATATTCACGGTATTCCGGCAGGACGTCACTGGACAGGGTGATGAACGGGGAGCCTTCAAGGTGCTCCTGCAGGGTCCTTGCCACCGCCTGCTCGTGGGCGGGGTCCAGGAAAGAGAACAACAGGGAGATGGCCACCGCCCGGGGTTTGAGGGCATCCAGTGCCTGCACCAGGTTGGCAAGCGAAGCCTTATCGAGCGGCACCAGTTCGTTGCCCTGGCTGTCCAGGCGGCCTTTGACCTCCAGGCAGTAATCCCGCGGGACCGGCGGTGTGATGGGCGCGGTTTCCAGCTGGTACAGGGCGGGGCGGGTCTGCCGTGCAATGGTGAGCAGATCGCGAAACCCGGTATTGGTGACAAAAGCAGTCAACACCCCTTTGCCTTCGAGGGCAGCGTTGGTGGCCACCGTGCTGCCATGAATGATGCGCACGACACCGGCGGCGACGGCATCGGCTAGACCCAAATCCGAGATGCCCTGTAGAATGGCCCGCTCCGGCGAATCCGGGGTCGAGAGCACCTTGTGGGTGGTCAGGGAAACGGCCGCACCAGCCTCGCGGGGAGGCACCAGCAAGACGAAATCGGTGAATGTACCACCCGTATCCACACCGAGAATCATGCCAAGCTCCGAGACCGCCTTGATCGGCAACATTTAAGAAGCGCGCATTATAACTGCTTCGCTGAAAAAGCACCGAGCGTGGGAAACAGGGCCCGGACCGGGCCGAAGGACAAAATCACTTGAAGCCAGCGATGTATGCCAGAGTTACCTGAAGTCGAAACCACGCGTCGCGGCATCGCGCCCCACATCCTCAACCGCAAGATCAGCGCTGTAGACGTCAGGGAACGCCAGCTGCGCTGGCCGGTACCCACCAGGCTCGACCAGTTGCTGGTGGGCCAGCACGTCAACGCGGTCGAACGTCGAGCTAAGTATCTGCTGATTGCTACCTCCACCGGCACGCTCATGATTCACCTGGGCATGTCCGGCAGTCTGCGCATGGTGCCGGCGGGCACTCCTGCCGCGAAACATGATCATGTCGATATCAGTGTCAGCGGTGGGCAGGTCATGCGCTACAAGGACCCGAGGAAATTCGGCAGCATGCACTGGATTACCGGCCCGGTGATGGAGCATCCGCTGCTGTGTGCCCTGGGACCAGAGCCGCTGTCGGATGCGTTCAGCCGTGACTACCTGTTTCGCTTGTCGCGCAAGCGCAAGGCCCCGGTGAAAAGTTTCATCATGGATGCGCATGTGGTCGTCGGTGTCGGCAACATCTACGCCAACGAAGCCCTGTTTCGCGCCGGCATTCGGCCAACCCGACAGGCCGGCAGTATTTCGGCGGCCCGGTTTGAATTGCTGACCACCGCGATCAAGGACATCCTGGCCAGGGCCATCGAGGTTGGCGGCACGACCCTGCGCGATTTCACAGGCGGTGATGGCGAGCCTGGCTACTTCAAGCAATCGCTGCATGTTTATGGCAGAAAGGACCTGCCATGCACGACCTGCGGCACCACACTCCGCGAAATCCGGCTCGGCCAGCGTTCCACGGTTTACTGTCATCAGTGTCAGCGATGATGGTGGGTTTGTTGTAGGCCGGATAAGGCGCCAAGCGCCGTCATCCGGCGGCCTCGAAAGCGCTTTCAGGAATGGCGAAAAGGGCACCAGCTGGGCCGGGCAACTGCAGGCCGTTTGCCGATATGCTACAACCGCATTTGAAAACAAAAACCTGCCCCGTGCGGGAGGGGCTCCAGCCCCGGATAAGGTTTCACCCGCATAGCCCGTGTCAGGTGATACTGCCGAACCCGCTTGCTGAAACAGTGGCCCTGAGATAGTCTTTTTTCAAGACTCATAATAAGAACAATTGCCCCCGGGGGATTTATGCAACGACTCATTCTCGTCCGCACCATGTGTGCTGCTGTCCTGTTCGGACTTTTTGCCAGCCGGCCAGTGCTTGCCCATCATTCCTTTGCCGTGCATTTTGTGCCCGAGGGGGAAGTCACGGTGACCGGCGTCGTCGACCGTTTCCGGTTTGCCAACCCGCACGGTGTCCTCGAGTTCACCGTCACCAACGCCAACGGAGAAAAGGAAGCCTGGCGTGCCGAAACCAATTCGCCCAGCCTGCTGCGTCGGCGCGGCTGGGACAGGGATTCCATCAAGCCGGTTCAGGAAGTGACTGTGACCGGTTGGCCTGCCCGTGCCGATGAGTTTTACATGCGCATCCGCAGCGTGACCTTTGCGGACGGCACCGTACTGGCGACCCAGCGTGGCCTGAATCTGGATCAGGACTGATCAGCCAAATCATTCCCGGGGGAAAGTCGAGTGAAGAATCTGCGCCTTAGTATATTAATGTCGACCAGCCTGATGCTGGCCATGCCAGTACTTGCTGCCGATGCACCGGATATCGGTGGTTTCTGGACTGTGCGTTTTGAACAGGAGCCATCCGGCACCGAGCTGTTTGCGAAAATTCCGGATGACGCGGTATTTGTAAATGACGCCGGTGGCGGCGAACTGGCAGAGGGAGATTACGGTGGGCTCAAGCTCACCGCGGCAGCGCTGGAAGAAATCCGCAACTACAATTTCGATTACGAATTTTCCCCTGAATACAGCTGCCAGGCACCGACTGCGGCATTCTACATGCAGGCGCCGTTTCCCATGGAAATCGACCAGGGCAGGGACCTGATTGTCATCCGCATGGAATACTTCGATATGGTGCGCATCGTTTTCCTGGACGGGCGTGAGCATCCCGGTCCTGATCATCCGCATACGAGGAACGGCTATTCAACCGGTCACTGGGAAGGCGATGAACTGGTGGTGGAAACCACCCACATGCAATCCGGCACGTTCATGAACAACGGCTTCAATCACAGTGAAGACATCCACATGTCGGAACGTTTCAAGGTCAGCGCCGATGGTACGACCCTGTGGTTGATCCAGATGTATGAGGATCCCGCCGTCTTTGAGGGCATGGCAGCACGTTACATGGCCTGGCGCCGTGAGCCCGGTGAGCATATCTATCCCTACGACTGTGATCCGTCGTTTGGCTATAAATAGCCCGGGGTGGTCCGGGGTAAAGTGCGCGAAGAATGCGCGGAGTAAAAACGAAGCCTGCTTGATTACTTGCCAGTGAGACGGTGATATTTCTCGAGCAGTTGCTCGTGACTTTCCTGGTGTTCGGGATTCAGGGGAATGCAGTCAACCGGGCACACTTCCACGCATTGCGATGTTTCGAAATGCCCGACACACTCCGTGCAGCGGGCCGGGTCAATCTCGTAGATGAGCTGTCCCATGGAGATGGCATCGTTGGGGCATTCCGGCTCGCACACATCACAGTTGATGCATTCGTCGGTAATCATCAACGCCATCAGACAAACTCCCTGATCGCCTCGACCACAAGCGGTGATACAAATTCGGAAACATCGCCGCCGTACGCGGCAATTTCACGCACCAGCGTGGAAGAGATGTAGGAATACTGTTCCGCCGGCGCCAGGAATACCGTTTCAATTTCCGGGGCCAGTATGCGATTCATGCCGACCAGCTGGAACTCGTATTCGAAGTCGGCCACCGTGCGCAGCCCGCGCAGGATCAGGTTGGCTTTCTGGGCTTTCACGAAGTCGGTCAGCAGTCCCTCGAAACCGATGACCTCCACATTGTCGATGTGGGCCAGCACGGCACGGGTGACTTCAACGCGTCGTTCCAGTGAGGCGCTGGTGGCCTTCAGCTTGCTGGTGCCGACAGCGACAATCACCTTGTCGAAGATAGTGGAGGCGCGTTCAACCAGGTCGGTGTGGCCATTGGTGACAGGGTTGAAGGTGCCGGGATAGACGACTGTTTTCATCGTATGCGAGGCGCAGGGCCGTGTATTTTTCAAGGCCGCGATTATACATCATGCGTCGGCGAATATTCATGCTGGCCCGTTGGGACACTTTACTGTACCGGGCAGGGCAATCTGGTATTGTTGCGCCCATAACCCCCTTCAATCATCAGTGAGATCGCCCTGCATGCAGATCCACGAACACTGGTCATCCCGATGGCTTTTCATCCTGGCAGCGGTGGGATCTTCTGTTGGCCTGGCCAATATCTGGCGTTTCCCGTATACCACCGGAGAAAATGGTGGCGGCGCCTTTGTCCTTATTTATATCGCCGCCGTATTTCTGCTGGCACTGCCCCTGGTTATCGGTGAATTCCTGATCGGGCGTCGTGGCCAGGATTGTCCCACCGAAGCCCTCAGGAAGTTGATTGCCGATACCGGTGCCGGCAGGTTCTGGGTGGTGATCGGCTACATGGGCATCTTTACCGCCAGCCTGATCCTGTCGTTTTACAGCATGATTGGCGGTGAAACGATCTACTACGCGGCTATCAACCTGCTCGGGCAATTCCAGGAGATCACGCCGGAAGCCGCATCGGCCATTGCCGGGGATTTCAACAGCAACTGGTTCGGTGTGTTCCTGGCCCACAGCCTCTTCATGGGCATCACCGTCTATATTTCGGCCAACGGTATTTCCGGCGGCCTGGAAAAAGCCGTCAAGTACATGATGCCGCTGTTGTTCCTGATACTGTTGGGCATGGTGGGTTACGCGGCGGTGGCCGGTGAATTTGCCATGGCCCTGAATTACCTGTTTACACCGGATTTATCGCGCATCAATGCTGATGTCATGATCGATGCTTTTGGCCAGGCGTTTTTCTCGGTCAGTGTTGGCGCAACCACCCTGATGGCTTACGGCTCCTATCTGGGCAAGGAAGATGCCATCGCCGATTCGGCCGCCATGATTGTGTCAGCAGACACGCTGGTGGCACTGCTGGCTGGCCTGGCCATTTTCCCGATTGTGTTTGCGTACGGCCTCGATGCCGGCGGTGGACCGGGACTGGTGTTTGAAACCGTACCGCTGGCTTTCGGCAACATGCCGGGTGGCATCATTTTTGGCACGCTGTTTTTTGTGTTGCTGGCGTTTGCGGCAATCACCTCATCAATTTCCATCATTGAGGTGCCGGTGGCCTGGCTGGCGAGCAAGGACAACTGGTCGCGCAGGAAAGCGGCCGTGGTCAGTGGCCTGGTGATCTGGGTCATCGGTTTTCTTTGTGTCCTTTCCCTCAATGAGTTGTCCGGCTTTTACCCACTGGGTTTTGTCGGGGTGGAAAAAACCTTCTTTGATATTTTTGATTACCTGACCAGCAACATCATGCTGCCGGTCACCGGCATTCTGACGGCTGTACTCATCGGCTGGTTTGTGCCCAGAAGCATCCTGGAACATGAGCTCCCTTCACTCGCCAACAGCCTGTGGTTCAGTGGCTGGTTGATCATGATGCGATTCGGTGTCACGGCGGTGTTGCTGATCGTGTTTTACAACCTCGTGATCTGACACCCGTTTATAACCAGGAGTTTGCCATGGTCAAACCACTCACCTCCGCCAGACTGGTGCCACCCAAATTCAAATACAGCCAGGCCGTGCAGGCAGGTCCCCATGTTTATTTCAGCGGCCTGATCGCCCTCGATAATGAGACCGGGGAACTTGTTCCGGGAGGTGTGGGCGCGGAAACGCGCCAGATTCTCGACAACCTGCAACTGTTGATGGGTGAGTTTGCACTGGACTGGCAGCATCTTGTCATGGCGCGGGTATTCACGACTGACTTTGGCCGCTTTGGTGAATTCAACAGTGCCTGGGAAGCGCTTTTTAACAGCCTCGAAGTTCCGCCACCGGCACGCACCTCGGTTGGTGTCAGTGCCTTGCCTTTGCAGGCAAGCATCGAAATCGAGTTTACGTTTTACCGCGAATAACGGCGGCGCTGCGAAGGGTGGCGGTTCAGTTTTCCGGGTTGCCGGCAATCAGCCAGGCGGTGGCATCATCTATGTCCCTAACACCTTGACCTGCCTTTTCGATCTGGGCGCCAGGTTGCGAAAGGTTTCATAGACTTTCGCGAGCGTGAAGGCAGGCTTGGAATCGACCAGGAGCGCGAGTCAGGTCTTGGTCTCGCGTGAGTCCGCTTCCAGGGTAAAGCTGCCGAACTTTTTCAGTTCCGATGCGGTGAGGCTGATGCTTGTGATCGGTCTGAAATCCACCAGTTCGTTGTAGAGATGGAAATCCGGCAGGCGTTTCATTTCCTGCTGGTAATTGGAGAACGCGTGAAAGAAAAGAGGCAGGGTCACGTCCTCCGGCGCAAAGCTTGTGATGACAATCCTGTTGTCGTGATCAATACGCTATGAAACTGGCATGACTTGCCTGGTCTCGAAAAAAAGGCGGTCACTTTAGGGCAATACGGCCTCGCATACACCATAAAAAACCTGTCCGGCTTTTTTATTGCGCGACAATTCCCAAGACATGGGGAGACTGATATTGGCAATGGGGCTTCCAGATTCCATGTAGATGACACAACCGGGATTTGCCACTTTGTAAGCCACAATATTTTCCAGGCAGGAAGAAAGGAGATCCTGGCTGAACGGCGGGTCCAGGAATATGATGTCATAGCCATCCTGCCCTTCCTGGCGGACCAGCCAGTCCCGGGCATTTGCCGTGACAATATCTAGGTCAGTGCACTCAAGCAGACTGGCGTTGTCCCGCAATGCCGCGGCCACCTGCGTGGAGGCGTCTACCGCGGTAACTGACGCTGCGCCGCGTGACAGCGCCTCAAACGCCAGTGCACCACTGCCGGCAAACAGGTCCAGGCAGCGGGCACCCGGGACCTTGAACTGCAGCCAGTTGAACAGGGTTTCCCGAATCCGGTCTGCGGTTGGGCGCAGCGAAGGCACGTCACCGGGAAACGTCAGTTTCCTGCTGCGCCAGTTTCCGCCAATGATGCGGAACTGGTTCCTCGGCGCCCGGCCTGGTGTTTTTCTGGAATGAGAAGTCATGTAATGAGGGCTTGCATGCCACTTGCCTGTCAGGGGTTGAAACGGGCTGTAACGCCCGGAATCTGTGGGCATTGTGCCAGATTTCAGGTGGCATGGCAGGGGCAGTGCTGATAGCATAGCGTCCCTCACTTGTGGTACCAAGCAGGCTGTATTTTCCCCATGTTCGGATTCGGTAAAAAAAATAAAGACAGGGATGAAAACCCGTCTGCTGAGCCCGCCCAGGACGTCCCCAAGGCCTCGCTTTTCGACCGGCTCCGCTCCGGTTTGCAGAAAACCCGAAGTAATTTTGGTGAAGGCATGGCGGCGCTGGTCGCCGGCAAAAAGGTCATTGATGCCGAGTTGCTGGAAGAATTGGAGAGCCAGCTCCTCGTCGCCGATGTCGGTATTGATGCCACCACAGCGATCATTGATGAGCTGACAGCCAGTCTCAAACGCAACCAGCTCAAGGATCCTGAATCCCTGTATACGGCCCTGCAGGAAAAGCTCGAAAACCTGCTAGCCCCCGCCGAGCAGCCCCTGGCAATCAACGCTGACAGTGGCAAGCCTTTTGTCATCCTGATGGTGGGCGTCAACGGTGTTGGCAAAACCACGACTATTGGCAAGCTGGCTCGCAAATTCCAGGCGGAAAACAAGAGTGTCATGCTCGCCGCCGGCGATACCTTCCGCGCCGCGGCAGTTGAACAGCTGCAGGCCTGGGGTGAACGCAACAATGTCCCTGTGATCGCGCAGCATACCGGCGCTGACAGCGCATCGGTCATCTATGATGCCTATGAATCCGCGCGTGCCCGCCAAATCGATGTCCTGATAGCCGACACGGCCGGGCGCCTGCATAACAAGGACAACCTGATGCAGGAATTGCAGAAGGTCATACGTGTCCTGAAAAAGCTCGATGAGAATGTGCCGCAGGAAGTCATGCTGGTGCTGGATGCCGGCACCGGCCAGAACGGTATCAGCCAGGCGGAACATTTCAACCGCGCCGTGACCATTACAGGTGTCAGCCTCACCAAGCTTGATGGCACCGCCAAGGGCGGCATGATTTTCGCCATTGCCCGCCAGTTTGGCCTACCGATCCGCTATATCGGTATCGGTGAGCAGGTGGATGACCTGCGTCCTTTCAATGCCCGGGAATTTGTCGCGGCCCTGTTCAGTTCGGGAAATGCTTAACGCCACTGCCCGATGATACGGTTCGACAATGTCAGCAAGCGTTATCCGGGCGGCTATGAAGCACTGCTGAATGTCAGCTTTGAACTGGCCAGCAGTGAGTTCGCCTTCCTGACCGGCCACTCTGGTGCCGGCAAAAGTACCCTGCTCAAACTGATCATGCTGATGGAAAAGGCCAGCGGCGGACAGGTGTTTGTCGAAAGCCAGAACCTTAACCGCCTGTCACGTCGCCAGATTCCGTTCTTCCGGCGCCAGGTAGGCGTGGTGTTTCAGGATCACCAGCTGCTGTTTGATCGCAATGTCTTTGAGAATGTCGCCCTGCCGTTGCAGGTGGCTGGCTACAACAGCCGTGATGCCGGCCGGCGGGTCCGGGCAGCGCTCGACAAGGTCGGCCTGTTAGCCAAGGAAAACCTCAACCCGATTGCCCTGTCCGGGGGCGAACAGCAACGTGTCGGCATTGCCCGCGCCGTCGTCAACAAGCCTGGTTTGCTGCTGGCTGACGAACCCACTGGCAACCTGGACCCGGCGTTGTCGGCCGAAATCATGAACCTGTTTGAACTGTTCAGTCAGGTGGGCACGACGGTGCTGATCGCCACCCACGACCTGGAACTGATCAACCGGCAACGGCACCGTGTACTGAAGCTCGATCAGGGCAGGCTGGTATAGGATGGCTAGAAAGTCAGCAACCCGCAAACCGGCGCAGCCGCCCCGCACCATCACTGCCCCCAGGGGCAAAAGCGCGGGCAATTCCTGGTTTCAGCAGCACCAGGCCGTGGCCGTCGACAGCCTGACCCGCTTGCTGGCCGAGCCGGCATCGAGCCTGCTGACCTGGTCGGTCATAGGTATTGCCATAGCCCTGCCATTGTGCCTGCTGCTGTTTCTGCAAAATTTCCGTCAGCTCAGTACCAGCCTGGAAGATGCCGGCAATATCTCGCTGTTCATGGAATACGGTATTGAAGCCAATACCCTTGATGCACTCAGGGCAGAGCTGCGCGATTTGCCGAATGTCGCGGCGGTGACAGTCATTTCGGCCGAGGACGCCCTAGCGGAATTCCAGGCGGCGTCCGGTTTCGGAGATGCCCTGGCTGGCCTGGACGAAAACCCGTTGCCGGCAGTGCTGGTGGTGCGCCCGCAGTTGACCGATGCAGAATCCGTGAGTGAACTGGCCCTGGTCCTGGAAAACCGCCCCGGTGTAGCCGAGGCGCAGGTTGACCTGGAATGGGTGCAGCGCCTGTATGCCATCGTGGGTATTGCCCAGCGTCTGACGGTGGGCCTCGCCGTGTTGCTGGCCCTGGGCGTCGTGCTGGCTATTGGCAATACCGTACGTCTGGCGATCGAAAACCGCCGCGATGAAATCGTCGTGGTCAAACTGGTCGGTGGCACGGACAGTTATGTTTCGCGACCTTTCCTGTATACGGGCATCTGGTTTGGTGTCGGGGGAGGGCTTATTGCGGCGGTCGTGGCCCTGGTGGCATTCTTTCTGCTATCCGGCCCGTTTGCCCGCCTGATGACCCTCTATGACAGTGAGTTTTCGCTGTCGGGACTCTCGGTCAGCGACCTCTTGCTGTTACTGGTCGCGGCGGGAGCGCTTGGCTTGGCTGGCGCCTGGATTTCCGTGTTGCGGCATTTGCGCCGTATTGAGCCCGCCTGAGCGGCCTGCCGGTTACCGGCATTCCGGTATGACCCGGCTGGTCGGGAGAACGATGATGAACAAGACACGCTGTGCCTGGGCCGGTGATGACCCGGTGTACCACCGCTATCACGACAAGGAATGGGGCGTGCCCCTGCACAACGACAAGAAACTGTTTGAGTTTCTCATCCTCGAAGGCATGCAGGCAGGACTCAGCTGGATCACGATCCTGAAAAAGCGCGATGCTTTCCGCAAGGCTTTCGATAATTTCGACTGCAACAAGGTCGCAAAATACAACAAGGCTAAAACAGACCGGCTGATGCAGGATGCCGGCATCATCCGCAACCGCCTCAAGATCGACGGGGCCGTGAAAAATGCCCAGGCCTATCTTCGGGTCAGGGAAGAGTTTGGCACTTTCAACAGGTATCTCTGGGGCTATGTCGATTTCACGCCGATTCAGAACAGCCGAAAAAGCCTGCAGGAGGTGCCGGCCAAAACCGACCTGGCCGAAAAGTTGTCGAAAGACCTGAAAAAGCGTGGCTTCACCTTTGTCGGCCCGACCATCGTCTATGCCATGATGCAGGCTACCGGCATGGTCAATGACCACACCACTGACTGTTTCCGTCACGCGGAAGTGAAAAAGCTGACGCCGTAGCCCCTGCTATTCCACTGGTGTGGCATTTTCAGGGCGCAAGCCGCGAAAGGTGCTGTACCTGGCCTGGAGGTCTGCGATGTCCCTGGCCACATCGCCGGTGGGATGAAATTGACCCAGCAAGCGCAGTTGCCGGTTCTCCGCATCAATGGCCGCCATCAGAATGGGCACCCCGGCCTGTTTGGCAATATGGTAAAAACCCGTTTTCCATGCCTTGACGCTGCTGCGGGTGCCTTCCGGGGGAATGCACAGGATGGTGTCGGGAGATTCCTGCATCATGGCCGACAGCCGCGCCACCATGTTGTGGGCCCGGTCCCGCCTGACCGGAATGCCACCCAGCCAGCGCATGAACCAGCCAAGCCCCGGGGGAAACAGGGTGTGTTTGCCGAGCCAGTGCACGTCCAGGCGCAGATGGAAAATACCGACCATGAGCAGCAGGAAATCCCAATTGCTGGTGTGAGGCGCGCCGATGAAGATAAAAGGCGGGGCCGGCACCTCAGGAGCCTCCACTCGCCATCCGGAAAGCCGCAACCAGCCGTTGGCGAGCCCGCGCAGGCAGGGCGTAAGCAGCGGGGTGCGAAACACGGAGCCAGCCATCTAGTGCAGGCTCCGGCGATCCGCATGTTGGGGTATGGTTTTCCTCATGCATTTCCCTAAATGTGAGTGCTTACTCATATTATAGACCTATCAAATAATAGGCTTTATGTTGAGCAGGCAACCCTGTCTGGCTACCTGAGCGGTAGCGGTTTCCGGCTCTGGTGCTGCCAACAGGGCCAAAAACATGGCCGAATGCCGGGCAGGATAACACGCCAGTTTGCTCATGAATGCATTTTGATGGGCGGCATCACCCCGGTATTCCGCTGCCTGAATCCGGGCCCTGATACTGCCAGGAAAGCCGGCTTGTGATGCGCTACAATGGCAGGGTTGACGAAACACAATTGGCGCTTGCCGGGTGCTGGTGCACTGTCACAGTACCGAGCGTGTAAGCCTCCGGAAAGTCTCGAAAAAGTCTTGAATCAGGACGACAGCCCGGGGGATTGAAACCCATCCTCCGACGGCTCAGAATACTGCTTGATTCTTGTGTTTCTGTGGTTTATTTTGAATCATATTTTCCACAAATTTCGTACAAAGTGGGTGCAGTTTACCCTTTCGGTGACGAAGCAAATTCAGTAATCAGTTCAAAAATTAAGGGAATTGTTATGGCAACTCTAAATATCAATGGTCAGACAATGGATATTGGTGAGATAGATCCCTCCACTCCGCTGCTTTGGGTGCTGCGTGATGAGCTCGGTCTGGTAGGCACCAAATATGGATGTGGTATCGCCCAATGCGGCGCGTGCACCGTCCATCTCGATGGCGCCCCGGTGCGTTCCTGCCAGATTCCGGTAGGCAATCTCTCCAGCCAGCAGATCACCACCATTGAAGGTCTGGCGGCTGCCGATGGCACCCTGACGCCTGTCCAGGAAGCTTGGGTCGAACTCGACGTGCCGCAGTGCGGTTACTGCCAGGCTGGGCAGATCATGAGCGCTACCGCGCTGCTGCGAAGCAATGCCAACCCGAGCGACGCAGACATTGACGCCGCCATGTCCGGCAACATCTGTCGTTGCGCCACGTACACCCGTATTCGCCAGGCCATCAAGAATGCTGCTGCCAAAATGAATGGCACCGCTTTCTACGACGCCGCCGGCGCAGGAGAGACAGCATGAAATTCATAAAGAACGATCACCTCTCCCCCGAGCTGCCAGGTTTCTTTGATGACCTGGTCGCCACACCGAAAACCGATATCGGCATGCCTGAAGTCAGCCGTCGTGAATTCTTCAAGATCTCCGGCGTGGCCGGTGGTGGCCTCGTACTTGGCCTGGCCATGGGTTCCAGCCCGAAAGCCAAAGCCCAGGCTGCCAGCAGTGACGATGTCAGCACGCTGAGCCCGTATGTACAGATTCAGCCCAACGGCCGCATCAACATTTTCTCCAAGAACCCGGAATGCGGACAGGGCATCAAAACCGGTCTGCCGCTGATTATTGCGGAAGAACTGGATTGCGCCTGGGAAACCGTCGATGTGGTTCAGGCTGAAATTGACGCCACCCGTTATGGCGCCCAGTTTGCCGGTGGCTCCATGTCCACGCCGATGAACTGGATGGCCATGCGTCAGGCCGGTGCAACTGCTCGTGCCATGATCCTGGCTGCGGCTGCCCAGCAGCTCAACATTCCGGTCAGTGAGCTGAGCACCAGCGATACCATGGTGGTTCATGCCACTTCCGGTCGTCAGTGGGGCTACGGTGAATTTGCCGAGCTGGCCGCGACCATGCCGGTACCTGCGCCTGATTCCCTGACCCTGAAAACCCGTGACCAGTTCAAACTGCTGGGTCGCCGTTTTACCGGTGTCGATAACAATGACATTGTTACCGGCAAACCGCTGTTTGGTGCCGACACCCGTCTCGACGGCATGCTGTTTGCGACCTATACCAAGTGTCCGCAGATCGGCGGTAAAGCGCTGTCGTTTAACGAAGACCACATCAAGTCCATGCCAGGCGTTGTTGATGCCTTCATCATCGACCAATTCGGTAACCCAAAAATGTTCAATCCGGGCGGTGGTGATATCTTCTCCGGTGTCGCAGTCGTTGCCCGCTCCACCTGGGCAGCCATCAAAGCCAAGCGTGAACTGGACGTTGAGTGGGATCTGAGCGATGCCGAAACTGCCAGCTGGAACGATCTGGTTGAGAAAGCCTATGCCCTTCAGGGTCAGGACGGCGAGCCGCTGACCATGCAGGTTGGCCCTCCGGGTAACCGCAACACTGTTGCCGCGAGCAAGGGCGATGCCGACAGCGTCATGGCCAACGCCGCGACCAAGCTGTCGGCCTTCTACGAATATCCTTATGTCAGCCACGCCCAGCTCGAGCCGGAAACCTGTACGGCAAAAGTGGAAAACGGCAACGTGGAAATCTGGGCTCCGGCACAGATTCCGCAGAGTGGTGAAACCGGCTCCGCAGTCCTGCTCGGCATTCCTGCCGAGGAAGCCGCAGAACGCGTTGTTCTGCACCAGACCCGTATCGGTGGTGGTTTCGGTCGCAAACTGGCCAACGACTTCGTCTTTGAAGTCGTCGCTATTGCCAACCGCATGCAGGGCACACCGATCCTGCTCCAGTGGACACGTGAAGACGACATGAGCGGTGACTATTTCCGCCCGGGTGGTTTCCACTCCTACTCTGCAGGTCTCGACGGCGCCGGTAACCTGGTGGCCTGGCAGGATCACTTCATTACCTCAACCGGTAATGATCAGGGTCCGATGACCAGTGCAGACCTCAACCCGAACGTGTTCCCGATGGACGTGACTGACAACGTCAAGCTGTCACAGACCATGTTCCACAACGCGATCCCGACCGGCCCGATGCGTGCGCCGTCATCCAACGCGTTTGCCTTCACCTTCCAGAGCTTCATGCATGAACTGGCGGTCGCTTCCGGTAAAGGCCATGTGAACTTCCTGCTGGACACCCTCGGTGACCCGCGCCTGGCCAATCCCGAAAACCCGGGCTCCATGCACACCGGTCGTGCTGCCGACGTCATCACTGAAGTGGCGCGCCTGTCCGGTTACGAGCAGGAATCCAACCAGCCTGGTCGCGCCAAGGGTCTGTCTTTCTACTTCTGCCACAGCGGTTACGTGGCCCAGGTTGCCGACGTCTCCGTCACCGCCAACAAGGAAGTGAAAGTACACAAGGTCTGGGCGGTTGCCGACTTTGGCTTCATCCATAACCTCAGCGCAGCAGAAAACCAGATGGAAGGTGGCATCATTGATGGCCTCAGCCAGTTGTTCAATGCCAAGATCACTTTCGAGAATGGTGTGATCCAGCAGCAGAACTTCCACCAGTATCCGCTGCTGCGTATGCCGCAATCGCCCGAGCTGGAAGTGGCGTTCCTGGAACCGGAAGAGTTCTCTCCCACCGGTGCCGGTGAGCCCTCCATGCCGCCGCTGCTGGCAGCTGTAGCCAATGCCATCTTCAACGCAACTGGCGAACGTGTTCGCAAGATGCCGTTGTACGAGTCAGGCTACAAACTGGTGTAATTCACCAGGCAAGGTCAAAAAAGCCGGATCATCTGATCCGGCTTTTTTTGTGCTTGAATTCCGGATAAAAAAAGGCCGGATCCAATCCGGCCTGATGTTTACAGTGCTATTAACCTGGCGGTTAATTATAGGAATAGTAGTAGCGCAGTTTGACGTTTTCACCACTGGTAGCGGAACCGTCGATAAAGGCCGGGCGGAATTTTTCCCGGCGAATCTTTCGGACCAGGGCCTTGGTGACCGGTGAAACATCCTGTTCTGATGTGGCGATCACTTCCGGGCTGGAAGCGATACCAAACTTGCTGACCTGGAACTCCACATCAATATAACCGTGATATGCAGTGGTTGCCGGGTTGGTGGTGTCAGGGGCTATAACTGGCATGCCCGGCGTCATGATACGACTGATGTCCTGGTCGGATGCCTGAACGGCATCGAGGACTTCATAAGCATCTTCATAAACTGACAAGGCCGCAGCACGACGGTCAAACAGCAGATACCAGTCACCCAAAGCCATCATTTGTTCGGCGATAGCCAGGTAATCAGGCTGTGGGTCTTCAAGTGAATAGGCGATGGCGCGTTTAAGGGCATTGCTGCCGTTAAAGAAGTAGGCCATTTCAGACTGGTTTTCCCGTTGGTTATCCGGTGAAAAGCCATCATTATTACTGAATGCGGAACCTGAGGAGGCTGCCATGGAGGATGCCAACTGGGTTTTGCTGTTGGCGATATAGTTGATGGCCGCCAGTTTCTTTTCAGCATGAACGAGGCGCTGTTTCTGATCAGGGGTTACAGCCTCGTCTGTACGAATCATTTCAATCGCAGTGATATAACTTTCCTGAGCAGATACCAGCATAGATCCGATATCACCGGCGCCCTGGCCGCCGAGGCTGACATCTTGCATCAGCAGACGGTCAACATTCCAGTCTGCCCATTCGAGAATACTGGCGACATATCCTGATGTGCCCTCTTCATACAGATTTTGTTGCAGGTAAAGCAGTGATTCATGAAGTGAGTGGGCTTGCTCAAAAGCATTGTTAGCGACCTGACTGCTGATCATTTTACGCAGCAGAGATTCCTGGTGCTCGCTATTGAGTCCATCATTGACTCGTTGCACATGCAGGCTTTTCTCATAGGCCTTGATAGCTTCGTCGTGATTGCCCAGTTTTGCCTGCAGATCGCCGAGTGCCTCAGCCTGTTCGGACAGCGCAATGGCGAAGGGGCCTTCATCCATTTCAAGTTGGCGCATATTTGCCTGGTATTCTTCGGCGGAGATTCGAGCCGTATCGTTACTCGATATGTTAAAGCGTGAGGATGAACCCAGGATTTCCAAACCGGCCAGTTGCAGGGAGGCGGGTTTTGGTTCTTCCTTGAGGGGGACCGGGTAAAACGCGATATTTCGGTAATCAGGTGCTGCAACAGCAAAAGAGGTGACGAGACCGGCAAGCACGCAGAGTAGGCTGCCGCGGAGGGTAGTGTGGTAGTTCATATGGCTCATCCCTTGGTACCTCTGCCAGTAAATGGCAAGCGCTCATTCGAGTCGGTGGAAATTCATACAGTTACAAATGTTAAGTTTAAGTAAAGATTTAATGAGCATCATATAAAGAATAATGAGAGGAACGGAGCCCTTATTTACGTAACGCTATGAATTCATGCACATAATCAGGAAAGATTCCCATAGTGACAATATGGGGCAACAATCAGTCAGACCTGTGGGAGAGCGGTAAGGGGGCTGTTCTTGCGGGTTAAGGCTCTGGAATGGCCTTAAAAAAGGCGAAGGGGTTCGCCAGGAGCGGTTCGGGCGATCAGTAGCTGTAGTAGTACCGGGCTTCGATGGTTTCGTCTCCCACCGGCTGGCCGTCACGGAATCGGGGTCTGAAGGAGGTGGCGTTGCGTAATTGCCGGAGCAGGCGTGTTTCTACCGTGTCTGTGGCGTTGGGACTTTTGTCCAGGATATCGATACCTGAAGGCTGACCGAAACGGTTCAGCTCTATACGGACATCAAACCAGCCAAGGTAATCAAGCGCGATATCAGCAGGAATATTGAGAGAGGCGCGCGTGTAGCGGTAATGAATGAACGTGGGGATGGTTTGCGGAAGTTCCGGGGAAAATAACGCATCCAGTGCGGCCTGATCCATGCCGGCGGCCATGGCTTCTTGGTAGGCCTCTTCATAAGTTTCCAGTGACGTCAGGCGTTTCTTGAACAACATCAGCCAGTCACCCAGATCTACCCGTGCCAGGGCCATGTCGGCGGGAGTCATCTGTTCATTGCGTAACATGTATTCCAGTCGACGCTCGAGTGCCTCGCGGCCATGTCGGTAGCCCATGGAATTCGATGTGACCTGGGAGAAATCGTAATAACCCTGGGATGAAGCCATGGTGAGTTGCGAGTTATTGCCGCTTTTGAAGGCAGAGCTGTTGATGTCCAGGTTGGTGGCAAAGAAATAATTGGTTAATGCCAGACGCTTTTCGATATCCAGCAAACGGGGATCGTCCGTGCCAAAGTTGTTCAGCAATATCTGGATAATTGTGCGGTAGATATTTTGAGCGTTGACCAGACGCATGGTTTTGAAATCTTCTGCGCCGATGGAATTACTGACACTGTTTTCCTCGTAAATGTGCGACTCAGCAGCGTATGTCAGTGTCGGATCCATGGAGATGCGTGAGTCAAAGGCAAAAATATTCCATTCGGCGTATTGCGTCAGCGCCGGTAGCAGATCAACACTGGTGCCACCATAGGCTTTGCGCTTCAGGTAGAACAGGTATTCCTGTTGCAGGTCGGCTTCCTTCAAATCGCCCATGGCGACATGGCTTTCAATTTTCTCCTCGATGATGGTTTCCTGGTCCAGATTGAACAGGCCGAGATTGACGCGGTTGATATGCAGGGCATGGTCAAGGTACTCCAGGGCTTTTTCGTGCTCGCCCATAGCCTGCTGAAGCGATCCCAGTGCCAGCAATTCCTGGGCCAGTGAGGATTCATAGACTCCGCCAGCCAGCTCCAGATCACGAATGCGCTTCTCATAGTCTTCAATGGAGCCATCCAGATCCAGATCAGGAGCAGCTTCCCTGGCCATGGCGATAGCCTGGGTCACGAGATATTCCGAAGCAGAGACAGCGTGTTCGGCGCTGGGCAGTGAAGTGAGTTCGTTGACGATAATGTTGTCTTCGCCGAGGGTAAGGCGTTCAATGAGTACCGGTTCAAAAACCAGATTGTCCAGTTCCTGGTTGCTTTGCGCGACCGCCGACATACAACAGCCTGCCAGAGTCATCATGAGGACAGTGTGCAGTCCTGATGCGCTGAAGGCATGTCTGAATGTGTGCTTGCCGGTAAACATCCTGGATACTGATTCCAATACTCACTTGAACCGGATCGTGGCAGAGGACGGCCTGTTACTAATAGGCATAGTAGTACCGTACCTTTATATCACTTTGCTCGACCGTTTCGCCAGCGACGAAAAGCGGCCGCATGATGATGTCTTCCAGATGGTCGAGCAGCATGCTGCGCAGTCGTTGTCCGGTATTTTCCGAAACGTTGATTATGTCGATGCGACGTAATGTGCCATTGGTGCGGACATCAAAACTGACATCGATATAGCCCAGATAGGGTACGTCTAGGCTCTCGGGAATACTCTGAAATTCACGGGTATATTCGTGCGACACGAACGTCGGGATCAACAGCGCCGGTTCGGGTGAAACAAACCCGGTGATCTCGGCCTCGGTCATGCCCTGTGCCAGAAGTAGGTCCCTGGCCATGTTGTAGGCCGCGAAGGCCCGGACCGCGCGCTCAAAGGCCAGTTCCCAGTCACCCAGATCAAGATAAATGGCAGCCGCTAGCAAAGGGTCCGTGGTAGCCGCCGCCTCCGCTGCGGTGGTGAGGTTTTCCCGGGTATCAGCGTATCCCCGTCGGATCGCTGCTACGGAGCGCACCATCCGGTTGCGATTCAGTCCCATGATCGTGCCGTAATTGCTGAAGCCGCTGTGCTCCTCGAGCTGTTTTTTAAACAGGTAACTCAGGTTGGCTTTGCGCCTGAGAATCTCGGGATCATCCGGTGTGCTTTCCAGCATGTTGTCGTAGACATCATCAGCCTGTTCCAGCTTGGGATCGATCAGCTGGTCAGCGGTATAGGACTGCATCGTGATCGCGGAAGGGCTGCCAGCGAGCAGGGCGGTGCGGGGCACAAAGCGTGTTTCGCTGAACTGGTTATCCTCGACCGCTACCAGCTCACCACGGCGCAGCATGGTGGCACCGATGTTGCTGTTCGAGTTGTCATAAAGACCCTCTTCACCAAGAAAGGCTGTACGCCGGTAGGCCTCCAGGTTCCACTCGGCCCATTCCAGGGAAGCGGTGGTCATGGCATCGCTGCCGGGTTCCAGGCTGCGGGACAGGATGTAGTACAGGTATTCGTGGTACTTGTCTGCATCGGCAAAATTGCGGGTTTTTTTGCTGATATCAATCAGTGCCCTGACCGCATCACGCTGTGAAAGGGTATACAGACCTTCATTGACCCGATTGATGTGCATGGCATTTTCATAAGCGGCAACAGCGCTTTCGATATCGCCAAGCTGCTCATAGAGGTTGCCCGTGGCCAGGTATTCCTGGGCCAGGCTGGTATTATAGATGCCGCTGGTTTCAATCTGTTGGTTGATGGCGTCTTCGTAACGCTTGATATCCGCCAGGATTTCAGAGGCCAGTCGTGAGGGCGCTTCGGTGGTCGCCTCAGCGGTCGTCGTGATATCCCTGTTGGCCGCCCCGGGACGACCAGTTGACGTCAGCAACACGTTTTCATCAGACGCATCCAGATAGACCGGGTCAAAGAACAGGGTTCTCAGTTCGTTGGTCGATTGTGCAAACACTGGCATGCAGGACGCCAGGAGTCCCAGGCACACACCCACCCCGCGCAGGATGGCGGCGGCGCGAAAGCTGCTGGCAAAGCAGCGTGTTGTGATGGGCGTTATCATGGTGTCAGTCAGGTGTGATCTTTTGCGGGTCGTTGTTTTAAGATGGTCGGCCAGTCTCAAAACAGACCGGGATACGCACCCAATGTTACACCCGGCACTCGGAAAAACCAGTGCCTTACCTTTTCAATCCGGAGTTCCCAAGCTATGAATACAGTTCTCATCACCGGCACCAATCGCGGAATCGGCCTGGCCTTTACGTCCCGGTACCTGGCTCGCGGTGACCGCGTTATCGCCTGCTGCCGCCAGCCCGACACGGCGCCCGAATTGCAGGCGCTGGCCCATGACGCCCTGCGCATTGAAGCCCTGGATGTCAGTGATGCTGCCAGCCGTGAGGCGCTGGCGGACCGGCTGGCGGATGAGCAGGTCGACCTCTTTATCAACAATGCCGGCATCTATGGCAGCGGCCAGCAACTGGATGAGGTGGAGGAAGCGGAATGGCAGCGGGTGTTCAGCGTCAATGTCATTGCCCCGCTGTTGCTGACGCGGGCGTTGCTGCCAAGGCTGAGCGTCAAGCCGCCCGCGAGACTGGTGTACCTGAGCTCCAAAATGGGCTCCATCGCCGATAACAGCGGGGGTGGCACCTATATCTATCGCTCATCAAAAACCGCCCTGAACCAGGTGGTAAAAAGCCTGGCCATCGATCTGGAACCCCGGGACATGGCGGTGGCCGCGCTGCATCCGGGTTGGGTACGCACCGACATGGGCGGCCCCAACGGCCTGATTGATGCCGATACCAGTGTCAGTGGCTTGATGACGGTCATTGATGGCCTCGATGCAACCGGCAGTGGCCGATTCTACAACTATGACGGCCAGGAGATACCCTGGTAGCAAATATTGATAATTAATAACTATATTATTTTGATATAAATTAGCTAATAAATATCAAGTCTTTTTACTCAGTCAGCAGAGTCCGCATATGCGGATAGAACTGGGTGAAGGTGCCGTCAAAAGCGCCTTCGGGGATATGGCAGTGAATACATGCACTGTTGTCGGGAATCTTGTTACTGGCCGTGCCCGGCATGGCCTCGGCCGGGTACATGTAAAAGGCGCGGCCCTCATTGAAACGGTCGCGGTCGATCACATGAATTTCCTTGGCCTCCAGCTCGCCCTGCACGAACCCGGGCAGCTGTGGGCTGGATTCAGCCGCAGCAGTGTAAAACGACAAAAGAAAAAGGGTGCCATCGGCGTACTCCTGGTGTTCCTTGAAATAGCGGTAGGCTTCCGGCTCCATCTGCACGACGCCCATTACGCCGGGATCGGCAGCATCAAAAGGTTCATCACTGTATTCACCACCCAGGGACGTGCCGACATGAATCCACGTGTCGGTATTCTCCGGAAACATCAGCTGGTTGCCGTCAGCATATTGCGCTACACCAAGATCCTGCGCGCTGGTTAAAGGGGAAACACAAAGGGCCAGCACTGCAGTGCCGAGTACACGTCTTGTCATCATGAGAAACACTCCTGTCTATCGCTGGATGATCACAGCCAACAAGCTAACCCGCAATCGGGTAATGAATAAGAAAAAAGCCGGGCTTTTACCGGAGTGACTTTACCAGCAACAGGGCGTCACCGGTGTAATGAATCAGCGGATGGGGAATGATGAGTTTGCGCATGGTCTCGCGATAACCCAGGCGCTGGTAGAACTCATAGGCGATGGTATTGCCCTCCAGCACGATCAATGACAAGGCAGCCAAGCCTTTTTCGCGGCACTTTTCCTCGGCCATCTGCATCAGGATGCGGGCTATGCCGCGCCGACGCCAGCCGGGTTCAACGGCCAACCCGGCAATGTAAAAGCTGTTGGGTTCCTCCAGTAACCAGAAGGGTTTCAGGATGGGGTCTTCTTCCACGTAGTCGTCGTCTTTCTGCATTTCATACGCCAGCAGCACGGCAACCACTTCATGGCCTTCGACCTCGGCCACCAGGCAATTCTCATAGCTGAACGCGGTGTTGCGCCGCTCATAACGCTTCTGCCCAATGTCGAGCAGGTTGTCACCGGGACGGGCCTGCTTCGACCAGATGTAATCGGAGATGCCGTCAGAGGCCACCGAATACAGTTCGGCGATGCGGCGCGCGTCCTCCTTCTTGGCAGGACGGCATGTGATCGACCAGCCTTGCGACATCAGTCCTGGCTGAGCTTGCGTTCGTCGGCCCAGTTGCCGTGCAGACCCTGCCGCAGGCGGAACGGCAGTTTCACACGACCGATCGGGCCTTCCTCGATGCGCTGGGCATCCAGGATGGCCAGGCCGGAATAGTTGTTGATGATGTCATCGACCAGGGCAATCAGGTAGCCATCCCCCTGTGGCGCATCCGGCGTGCGTGGTACAAAGCACGGTTCCTGGATGACACTGTCAGGGCCACACCACCATTCGGATTGCTTGCCGTTCAGGAAGTTGATGTAGCCCAGCTTGTTGATCATCAGGCCGGAGGCGCGACCGCCGGGGCCGTTGAACTGCAGCGTGGGATCGGTCACCAGCAGCCAGCCATAGTCATGTTTCTGCGTGGCATAGCGGTCATCGATGCGTGGGAACTCGCCGACCATGTCGGTCATGCGGTCCATCTGGGTGAGCTCGAGTTTTTCACTGTTATAGTCCACGGTCCAGCGCGTCATGTACGACAGGGCTTCCTGCGGTTTGAAGGGCTCGCCATGCACGTCAGGGAAGAACGGGAACATGTTGTTCTTGGCCACTGGCACATCAAAGTGAATCTTGGAGCCTTCATTGAAGGCGTTCATCACATGGGAGCAGAACAGGTTCGGGCCCTTGAACCACTTCATGTCCTTGCCTTCGCCGTTGCGTGGCAGTACACCCAGGTAGATTGGCAAGGTGGTGTCGAAGCCGAAATAGGGCAGGCGTTTTTCCAGGCGTTCCCAGTTGCAGATAATGGGAATGATGTGGAAAACCACATAGTCCTCGGTGGCGCCGAAGTCATGCAGCATGCAGGTA
>Ga0181567_10000781_pt1 | contig 24090 bp, 14 predicted proteins | sample 101ome_14_FD_133761 | JGI IMG/M metagenome (GOLD analysis project Ga0181567, IMG submission 133761) | Coastal salt marsh microbial communities from the Groves Creek Marsh, Skidaway Island, Georgia - 101403AT metaG (megahit assembly) | ecosystem: Environmental > Aquatic > Marine > Intertidal...
AACAACCGGCGGCGCAACAACCGGCGGCGCAACAACCGGCGGCGCAACAACCGGCGGCGCAACAGCCGGTGCAGCAGGCGGTTCAGCCGCAGCAACCGGCGCAACAGCCGGCGCAGCAACCGGCGCAACCTCAAGCAGCGGTTCAGCCGCAGCAACCGGCGCAACAGCCGGCGCAGCAACCGGCGCAACCTCAAGCAGCGATTCAACCGGAACAGCAACTAGAACAGCAACCGGAACAACCGGCGGTTGCCGCCCAACCGCCGGTGAACGTCGACCCGGGGAGATTCGCCGCCGCGGGCATGGGCGCCATGGAAGAATCCGGTCCGGTCGAGGCCATTCCGTCCGAGTGGAGAATCACCTCCACCGGCATCGAGTGGGTGCAGACGGAATTCGGCAAGCTCCAGACGTGCCAAGAGCGCTGCACCATGGTGCAGAAGACGTGCGTGGAACACTCGTGGCCGAACAACATGAACGATCTCAGAGACATCGCGTCGCGAACGACGGCCGCCGACGGTAAGGGCGGCGTCGTCGGGTGCAAGGAAATTTTGATGAACGACAAGACGCAGCACTGCGGTGGCGTCTCCGTGCTCTCAGGACGGTGCTTCTTGTCCCCGTCCCACGGACACTTACCGACGTCGTGCTCGTACACGCCTAAAAATTCCGACTGCACGCACATGTGTCCGTGCGCTTGAGCGACCATTCATACGACCGACGTCCTCGACTTTTCCGCGAAATGAGCGAGTAGCAGTGTAAAAACGAAACGAAGAGAAGATGACGAATCGAATCGAATCGAATCGCGCGACGCGACGGATGACGATACGCGCGCGATTCAAATAAACGTCGCGGCGCGGCGCGGCGCGCGTATGCGTACGCGTGGAGTGTCGTTGAGTCGATTCGTGTGATAACAAAGGCAAAGATACGATGCCTGAGAGACGGGAAGAAGGAGCGCGCGGGTGAGAGAAACAAATGAACGGTTTCCGTCACCCGCGCGGTCTGAAACTACTACTACTTGTGTACTGCGCAGGTAGGTGAGTAGGTGAGCGCGTCGTCGTCGTCGTCGTCGTCGTCGTCGTCGTCGTCGTCGTCGACCGACGCCAGTCGTCGTCGACGACGGAATCAGTACGATTCTTCCTCCGTGAGAGACAAGTAGTACGACAGAGAGTTCACCACGAGTTGTTCCATGGACGGGTTGAGCGGCCCCCCGCGGTGGGTGACGTAGATGATGTCGCTCGCCTTGTCGCCGATGGTGTCCACCTCGGCGCTCACGACGCACAGACTCAAATCCTTGAGCGTGCGCACGACGTCCACCAATAAACCCGGTCGATCGGTGGTCTCAATCGTGAGCTTGGAGTGGTATCGCTCCGGTTCAACCGTGATTCCCGTCTGCACCTTGGTCTTCACCTTGCCGAGAACCCCCTCGTTGGCGTCCATGGTTCTCGTCGGCGCCTTGGCTTGAATGTACTCCGCCGCCTCGGGGTGGAACGCCACCATGTTGGTCAAAATCGTTTGGCGAATCTCTTCCAATCGTTCGCTCTTCGTCACCTTTTCGCCCGTATCGTGATCAATCACGTAAAACTTGGACGTCTTCGTGCCGTCCCCCATGGTGACCTCGCCCCGGTTGATGTCCAACCCGAGATTTTTCAACGACGCCACCGTGTCCAAGAGTTCGCCCAGGTAATCCCCGAACGACACCTCCAACACCGTCGCGAACGCGTCCGACTTGTTATCTATGATGACTTTCGGCACCGGTTTCTCCGTCGACGCGCTCGCGCGCGTCGTCGCGCGCGACGCCCGCGTCCCCCGCGTCCCCCCCCGCGTCGGCGTCGCCGCGACGCGCGTCTCCACCACCGCCGTCCGCGTCATCGTCGTCATCATCCTCTGCGTACGCGCGATACGACATACAACTCGTCAGTCATGCATCACGCGTCACCAATCGACTCGTCTCGACGCGTCCGTTCGCCCAGTCCTCTTGTCGAGTCCTCCTTCTTCGTTTTCCCCCTCCATGAATGAACGTGAACTTGATTGAACGCGCGCGCGGACGCCCCACCGTCCCCATCCCGTCCACCACCGCGCGAGACGCGTCCACTTTCGCGATCGACGCGCGCGCGCGGCACCACCCCACGGTCGTTCGTCGCGCGGTCGTCGGTCGAACGTCCGTCTCCGCTCGCCTCGTCATCACCATCTTCATCATCATCGCGGTCCCGTCGTCGTCTCGTCTCGACGACGCGCGCGCGATGACGACGACGGGACCATCGGGGACGACGGTGCGCTCATCCATCGCGTCCCGTCGCATCGAATCGCGTCCCCCATCGCCAATCCCTCGCACCTCGTCTTCACGAACGAAGGTCTCGTCGTCCCTCGATGGTGTGACGACTCGAACGTCGACGTTCACCGTTCGGTGCCGAGTCACGTCGAGGGGGGCCTTTTTAGGGTTTAGGGTTTCGAGTCTCGACGATCCCTCCGTACACTACAGATACAGTGTACGATGTGGACCTATATCGGAGGACGCGGAGGACTCGAGGGGGTCGTCGTCGTCCCGCACGTCCGGTCCGTGATGTGGTGCGTAACCGTGATCGATCGGATAGTGAAAATCGGACTCGCGTACGGGTACTTCTCAAATATTTAGATGTCACGTACGTGGATGTACTACGTACAAGAACCACATACCCTTCGCGTGCTGCTCCCCCGGGAGTCGTCCTTTCGTGATGTTATATACGTCTTTTGAGTATGTAGTGTGATGAAGAATACACCGGGAGGTACACGGTGTGACTTCACACGCTCCGTGGACGTCTATGCGTCGACGGAGTACTTGTCGCGTGTGTGGATATACAGTAGTGGTATTGAGGACGTAGTGTGTCCCTCCCTAGACCAAGAGTGTCGACGAGTGCGTGGGAGGGCGCCGTCCGGCGCGCGCGCGGTGAAAGTCGCGCCCTGACGCGCGCGCGCGCGGGACGGGGTGACGCGTAGGCGTGGAGTCGCGCGAACGAGCGTGGAGTCGCGCGAACGCGCGTCGTGCGTCGTCGGGTGTCGTCGTCGGGCGTCGTCCCGAGGCGCGCGGGCGTGGGCGAGGATGATGACGCCGACGACGACACGGTGGACGACGACGACCGCGTCGCCGACGGTGGGAACGCGCGTCGGTCGGTCGTCGCGGTCGGTCGGGGTCGTGCATCGCGCGTCGGCGTCGGCGTTCATCGCGCGCGCGTGGGGGGGGGGCGTGGACGGCGTCGTGGGAGAGGGCGACGCGTCGTCGCGGTGGCGGTCGTCGCTCGCGGCGGCGGCGGCGGCGGCGGGACGACGACGACGACGCGCGGGGACGACGACGACGACGACGACGAACGCGTGGTTCGACGACGGACGCGGGCGCGAGGAGAGTGGTGGTGGTGGTGATGACGATGCGAGCGCCGACGACGAGCGTCGAGCGTCGACGTCGAGACGGGCGGCGGGGTGGACGGTGGCGGCGGAGACGAGCGGGGCGTACGGCGAGGCGGCGCGAGGAGGAGGACGAGGAACGCGCGGGAACGGTGGACGAGGAGGAGGACGCGGGCGAGGGGATGGTGGGAGACGGGAGGCGTCGTCGAGGAATCGTCCCGGGGACGACGGCGGCGGCGGTGCGGGGGGGGGATCCGCGCGCTCTAAGAGGAAAAAATCCCCGAGCGGCGGCGGCGCGGGGGGCGGGAACGGGGGGGCGGAACGCGAGTACATACAGATCAACTCGACGATTACAAAGTTACAGACGGTGGATGAACTGTTAGATTACGCGAGCGAACGCGTGGATGAGATGAATGTGATTAATTTAGCGACGTGCATGCACAGATTGGGACGGTTGAAGACGAGACATCGCGGCGAGGGCGGCGGCGCGGCGAGGGACGGGGAGACGCACCCGGCGGTGGTGGAGGACGCGCGGTTTCAGACGTTGACGAATAAACTTCGTGAACTCCTACTCGCGGCGCAGGACGGGACGCTCGAGGAGAAGGGTTTGGGTACGTTTAAAGTGCGTCCGTTGTCCGCCATTTGTTGGGGCGCCGCGCACTGCGGGTTGACGACGTCGAGCGGTGATCCCATGCTCTCGCTCGTGTTTAAAAACATCATCACCCTCGAGGAAGACTCGCCGCCGGGACAGAATGTGAGTAATTTACTCTGGGCGTACGCGTCCATGCATAATTCGAGGGAGACGAACAAGGAGTTGATGAAAAAATTGGAGTATTGGTGCGAGTGCATCATGGACGACTTTGCGGCGCAGGGCGTGAGCAACTCGCTCTGGGCGTTCGCTACGCTCGGGCACACGCTTCGTCCCGAGGTGGTGTCGCTCTTTTCGAAGGCGATCAAGAAGAACATGAAGGATTTCAAGTCGATGGAGTTTTCAAACGTCGTGTGGGCCATAGCGACGATGAAGCTCGAGCTCGATCCTCCCGACCTCTTTGACGACATTTTGCGCGAGTGTCACGCCAACATCAAAGAGTATCCCAACTTGTGGAGTTCACAGAGCGTGAGCAACATTTTATGGTCCATGGCGACGCATCCACAAAAGATGCGTCCTCAACACGACGAATTCTTGAAGACGTTGGTGCAATTCGTCGAGCGAAAAGCGCACACGTTCATCTGTCAAGGTTTATCCAACACGCTCTGGGCGTACGCGACGCTCGAATTCGTGCCGTCTTTTAAGATGCTCGAGCTCGTCACCAGAAGCTGGGAAAACTTACTGGGCGATATCACCATCAGTGATTCCACGAATTTACTCTGGTCTTACAGTAGTTTACGATTCAACCCGGGATCGTCGGTGTTGAACAAAGTGGCGCAGCTGTACGTGGACGCCACGGCGCGAGACGTCTCCGCCACGGGCGTCTCCAACAGCCTGTGGGCGTGGGCAAACTTTGATTGGACGCCCAAAAATCCAGAAATCATGCACATCGTGCTCTCGATCGCCACCGAACACTTCCGCGACGATCCTGAGTTGCAAACGCAGAGCTTGAGCAACGTGCTGTGGGCGCTCGCCATTTTGAGATGGATTCCCGACGACGAGTTTCTCACCGTCTTCCAAGATAGAACGCTCGTCGAGCTCCGCAAAGGCGCGTTCTCGCATCAAGGTTTGACGAACACGATTTGGGCGTTCGCGCAGCTCGGTATCAAGCCCAACGAAACGTTGATGCGCGAGTTGACGAATGAGCTCGGAGAAAAGGTTTCCGAGTTTACGTCGGCGCAGGCGGTGTCCAACTCTCTTTTAGCGCTCGCATCTTTCGAATATTGGCCGGATGAATGGATCGTGGAGGCGTATCGAGCCAAGATTGTGGAATTGTATCGAGAGGACGCCATCCCAGACATCGATTGGGCGCAATTGTTTCAGGCGAATGCCATGTTTGAGAATTACTCCCCGCGCGGCGCCATGTTGACCGATCCGAACATGGTGGAACTGGCCACCAAGGCGTGGAAGGTTGGCACCAGCAGGGTCGTCATCAGTCAATTTCATCGCGAAGTGAGCGCGGCGCTCACCAATATGGGCGTACCGCACGAGATTGAGTACGTCACGGAGGATGGTTTGTTCTCGCTGGACATTGTGCTTCGAGGCAAAAAGGTGGCCATCGAGGTGGACGGACCGTCGCACTTTGCGAGAAACTTTCCACGACGACGCTTGTCCGGGGAGGAGACGGACACGACGAATTCTCGATACCGTTACCTCGAGAAGGCTGGGTGGACCACGGTGCACGTCCCTTGGTTTGAGTGGGCGAGCGTCAACGGGAGCAGCGGTCAGAGCGCGACGTTTTTAGCCAAGAAACTCTTCGACCAAGCCGGTCTCACCGTGATGGACGTCGCCTCGGACGACGACATGTCGGACTCCGGCATGAACAGTCTGAAAACACGCGGCATCACGGACACCGACATGTCTCGAGACGGCTCCCGCATCGTCATCAATCAGCGCGAGGAGGACCCGCTCATGCGCGCGAGCTCCGGCAGACGCGAGATGAAACCCGTCTTTGGCTCGACGCGCGCGCAGCAGCGACCGAACATTCAGAGAACGGGATACGGAATGATGGCAGAGACCAACGATCCCGTGGCGTCCGCTCGATCGACGCCCGTTCCGTCCAAAGCTCCTCGAGCGTCGCGCGCGCGTCGCGTCGCGTCGACGCCTCCGCCTCGCGCGCCCTCGTCGGCGTCTTCGAAACCGTCGACGTCGACGTCGGCCGCGTCCGACGACACCGACACCGACGCGACGACGACGTCGACCACCGCGTCGTCGTCGTCGTCGTCGTCGCCGCCGCCGCCTCGAGGCGCCGCCGTCCGTCGCCGACGCGCCTCGGTCGCGCGCCGACGCGCGCCCAGACGCGCCGACGCAGACGCAGACGCAGACGCAGACGCATCCTCGCCGTCGTGATCAGATCACCGCCGTTGTAACGCACACCACCGCACCGCACGCACGCACACGAACGACCCTTCGCGCTCGTTCGCGAACGCCCGCGCGTCTCGCCTCCCCTCCCCGCGCGCTCCCCCCCGCGCCGTCGTCGCGATCACCATCCCATACACGAACACGTACTCACACCATCAAGAGAGACACTTCCCCGCACACACGGACGACATACATAAAACCTAGTACTACTTTCCCTAGGGTTCGGCGGACGCCCCGTCGGCGCGGGTCGCCGTCGCGGCGCCACTCGCGCGCGCGTCGACCGCGCCGCGACGACGACCCGCGGACGCGGCACACACGTAGGACAGGTGCGCGCGTTCCCCGATCGCGTCTTCGTCGTCCCGTCGCGTCTTTTTTCCCGAGTCACACGTCCAGTCGAAAGTCGAGTCGACCGTCGAGTCGAACGCGACGCGACGCGACGCGACGGTCGGTGCGAATCGAATCCACGAGTCCATCCATCCATCGACGACGACGACGAGCGACGACGACCGCGACGACGACGATGAATGATGGATCTTTATTGGTACCATTCATTCGTTCGGTGTGATCACCAATCCCGTCCTCGCGCGCGTCCTCGCGCGTTCATCCATCAACGCATCCACGCACACGCAGCTCGACCGCGACCGCGACGAACGGTTGGTGGTGAACGGAGAGGGTTTTTCGAGCGCGCGTCGATGCGGCGGACGGGTGACGACGACGACGACCGATGACGAGGAACGGTGGGATGTATATATGTGTATGTATACGCGCGCGTCGTCACCGTTCGACGGAGGTGGATGGACGACGACGACGCGCGGACGCCATGGGACGGACGCGCGGGTGAGGGTTACGCGAGGGGTGGGGTGGTTTTCATCGCGCGTCAACTTTTTGACTTTTCGTGCGTGTGATGATCGTGTCCGTCGTCGACCGGGTGTGCGTGTTCGATGGATGCGTGGGAGAGGGATGGATGGGAAGACTGACCGAGGACGCGCGGTGTGCTCGCGATTGGCGCCGTAGGATTGGTTCGCAGAGGAGGACATGAGCGCGTGGGCGAGCGTCGTGAGCGGCGGTTCGACGAAGACGAGCGCGGAGGGGGAGGAGACGAGAACGGAGTCCGTGGTGACGACGACGACGAGGACGACGGTGGTGGCGACGCGTGGGGATGCGGTGATCGGTGGTGGTGATGAGGGAGGCGCGGTGAGAGAGGCGGAGGCCAAGGCGCCGGCGGGGGCGGAGGCGGGCGGAGAGGAGAGCGCGGCGAGCGGAGAAAAGGGTGCGAGCACCGAGGAACCGGCGAAACCGGCGTGGAGGAAGCCGAGCGCGACGAGTGAAAGTTCGGCGGCGCCGGCGTTGGCTGCCGTGAAACCCGTGTCGTGGCCGACGCTCGGCGACGCGAAGAATCCAGAGTTGAAGCCCGAGGCGTCGCCCCCGTCCAACGCGAGGACGAATAGCGGCAAGGGCGGCAAGGGGAAGACTTCAAAGAACAGTGCGGGCGATAAGCAAGGCGGTGGACGCGGTAATAATGGTGGACGCGGTGGTAACGCGGGTAGGAGTGGTAACAACGGCGGTAGAGGAGGACGAGGAGGGCGCGGCGGCGACGGCAACTGGGGAAGAGGCAACGCGCAGTACGGCGGTCGATACGGCTACGAAAACGGTGGTCGAGGCGGCGGAAGAGGTGGGCGAGGAAACAAACAGTTTGATCCCTCGTATCAAGCGCAGTATGACGGTAGATTTTACATGCCGCACGGGGCGCAAATGTATTACCCTCCGCAGCACATGATGCCGACGCAAGTGCCCCAACGCGACCAAATTCTCTCCGCCGTCAAGCAGCAAGTTGAATATTATTTCAGCGTCGAAAACTTGTGCAAAGATTTATTCTTACGATCAAAGATGGATCCCAAGGAAGGTTGGATCGCGTTATCCGTCATCGCGAGCTTCAATCGCATTCGCATGATGACTCCGGATCCCAATATGATTTACGAAGCCCTCGTGGGGTCGAAGACGGTCGAGATCAGCGCCGACAACGAAAAGATTCGTAAAATGGGAGACTGGAGCGCGTGGCTGCTGGATGCCGACGGAAAGCCACAACAGAACGCGCCGCAGCAATCGACGGCCGCTGTGTCGGGCTTGACGCAGCAGATGGCGTCGGCTGACATTGCGCCGGCGGCGGAGCCGTCGTCCATCGAAAAGAAGGGTTCAAAGTCCAAGCTCAAGAAGGATGAGGATGAAATGTTCGAGATGGATGAAGATTTCGGTGAAGATGATGGGGACGACGACGATGACGACAACGACGATGAAGATGATGACGATGACTACGAGGAGGAAGACATGACGGATGGCGACGTAAACCGTCTCATGATAGTTTCTCAGCGCCCGGGCAGAGGTGGCCAAAACAGAGGACGACCACCGTCGGGAGCGAATAAAGATGTCGCCACCGTCATCAACGATGGTCTCGCATTTTACCAGAAGGATTTGAAGGGTAAGAAGACGCACGTGGGATCTCAGGGCGCGTCTGGTAGCTGGCGCGACAGAGGAGCCCAGTCTGGTTCGTGGAAACGGGGAGGTGGATTTTCCGTAGGATCGCAAGATCGCACCCACTTTTTCCCCGCCTCCGTACCCAAGGGCGATGGAACGTTCGGAGGTAACGACGTCGGCTGGCTCTTGGGCACCACCCCCACCGAGGGTGAGTTCAACTGGTCGACTGGCGCCGGATCCTCTGTCGGATCTGACCGCGGCGGCGTGCCAATGGGCACGTCTCCCTCGCAACGACCGCCGAGAGTTTCTCTTCGAGATGGATCTCCTCGCGATATTCCGTCGTTTGGTCATCCATCTCACTCTCTCTTGGACGACAACGGCTTCAAGCAACAAAAGTATAAGACGTTCCATCAGCGCGCCGTCGACGAACGCAAGCGGCTGGGATGTGGCAACAGCGAGGAAATGAACACTTTGTTCAGATTTTGGAGTTATTTTTTGAGAGGCACGTTCAACACCAAGATGTACAAAGAATTCTGTCGACTGGCTGAAGAGGATGCCCGACATAATTATCATTATGGTTTGCAGTGTCTTTTCCGCTTTTATAGCTACGGGCTGGAGAAGCGATTCCGCCAAGCTGTTTACCGAGACTTTGAAGAGTTTACGATGCTCGATTATAAGTCCGGTTCGCTGTACGGTTTGGAAAAGTTTTGGGCGTTTCATTACTACTACCGTGGTGAGAATAGACCGACGATCCGCGAGGATATTAAGGATCTTCTCGACACCAAGTTCAGAACGCTCAGCGATTTCCATCGCGCCAAGGAGCAGATGGTGCGCGCATAGTGCTTGCGACGACGATGTAAACACGAAGATAGATGAAGCACATAGCCTTCGCTGTAGTACGACTCAACTAGCGAGGAATACCACACTAACGTCATATTTCAAACAATCAAATAATAAATCCGGTCGCGACTAGTAGAGGTTGATGCCGAAATCAAAGAGCAAGTCTAGCACGGCGTCTTGTTGCACCTTGACGAACGCGAGAAGCGCCAATGCTGCCCCAACGGTTGCTACGTCTATGTTTTCAGCCGGATTCGTCAGACTTTTCCGCATGATGAGCGTCTTCGTCGTCGTTTCGACGGCTCTCCCGTCGACCACCTCCAACGCCGCCGCCTTGCGTTCACTCCCGATGACTTTATACCCCAACTTTTTATATAAAGATTGCGCCCGTCTATTCCGCGCCTCGACGACTAAACAACACTCATCGAACCCAAGCTCCGCGCACTCCTCCTCCAGCGCGCGCATGACGGCTTTCCCGTACCCTCTTCGTCGCGCCTCGCGCGCCGTTGCCAAATTCGCGACGATTGGTCTCTCCCGTATCCGTTCCTCCGCGTTCCCACCTCCCCTCCCCGACTTGACCATCGTCTCGTAATCCATCGCCCCGACATACCGCCGCACTTCGATTCCACCGCACGCCAGACACTTTTTCGAATCATTCGCATCCATGACGACGACGAGCGCCGACGCGTCCCCGACGCGCGCGCTGTACCTGCGCTTCATGTCGCTCGCGCACGACCGCACCAATCCCTGATACTCGACGTCTCGCTCGTCCACCTTACCGTCGTAAAAGAAACTGCTCACAAAGGTGGCTGCGGCGGCGTTATAGTCACCGCCGCGCGCGCGAGAGACGTCGATGGCGCGTGTCCCGGCGTTCGCGCACACGCGATGACGTCGATGCGGTCGGTGTCGTCTTCGTGCGGGGTGGGACGCGACCGCGGACGCGTGGGGCGCGCGAACGGTCGACGTCGGCATCGTTCGTTCGTTGGTTTTCTTCTTGAGCCGCGCGCGTTCGCGACGACGTCGGAGAGAAGCGTCCGTCCGAGACTGAGGCGACAGTGGTCGAGTGCACTCATCTTTTTTCGCGGCGTTACAAGACGTTCGTTTACGAAGACGGATCGACATCGCGGCGAGGGAAGAGATCGCGCATGAGCACGGTGCGGCGAACGCCGGTGGTGAAACCCTCGGTGTACTTGAACTGCGTTCCCTGGGCGGTCTTGGCGCTTTTACGCGCCTTGTGTAAATTTCCGCCGGCGACGCCGAGGGCGACGCGCGCGCGTTGTTCAGATTTGCGACGTCTCGCCTCGACAGAGGTGGACGCGTCGTTCGATGATCGCGAGTCGGCTTCGGCGATGAGGGCGTTGGCGATGATGGATCGGAGACTGTTGTTCACCGCGCGTCTGCCCACGAGATTGACGTGTTGCGGCGCGGCGGAGGGCGTCTCGCTCTCGCCGGTGTCTCGGCGGTGGTTCTTCGCATAAAAGCGTTCGAAATCTCTCAACGCCTCGACACCGCCTCCGTACGCGACGAATTCGTGGATCGGAGGATCAAGTACCAGAGCGTTCGCCATCGTCTGCCACGATTGTTCGCCGCTGCGTCCTTTGCTCGCCGGCGGCGCATATCGTAATCCCTGCGCGCGCATCAAACCGACGACGCCGGCGAGTTTTTCTTTTTCCTCGTCATTCATAAAACTTGTCCCGACGGATCGGAGTTCGGGCGCTAAGATGGTGTTCAGGAACGGCAGAGTTTCCACGACGTCCGAGCGTAACGGCCGACGCGTAATTCGCAAATCCAACGCGTCTCGGCGACTTTGCAACGTCGCCATGCGTGCGTTTCGCTCCTTCGCCGCGCGTCCAGTTTTCGGCCACGCAACGGAATCGCCGAGTGCGGCGGCGTGCGTCGCGACGGAGTGTACCGATAACGCGCACGATTCGGCGTATCGACGAAGCGAGTGATCACCGGTGGTGAATGATTTCTTTTGAAAGAGCGCACCGTCGAGGACGGCGTCGATGGCGCGCACGGTTCGACGCATGGTACCGTCTTGAAACTTGACGCTCGGAATGTTTTCAAAGACACCGTCGAGGATGGCGTCGACGTCCTGGAACAATTCAATCTTTTCTCGAATCTTATCCAAGTGCGTCTTCCCGGTCTCAGTGTCGAGCCTGGATTTCGGAAACGTGTGCCTTCCCCGCAGAATGTCTCGCCACATCGTCAACGCGTGCGGTTTGTTATCCTTGGCGCCACCGTCCGACTTGACGACGTCTCGCATCGAAACCTTGCCGTCGTCGCTCGTCTTGGCGATGAGTTGCATCGAGTTTAACGCGGCGCGAATGTCGTGATCGACTCGATCGACGATGAGCGCCACCGCTCGCGGTTCGACCTCGACGTTTTCTCTCAGACACACGTCTCGCACGCGCGCCGTCAATTGCGTCGTCTGCGGCGGTTTCATGCGAATAATCTTGGCAACGTCTCGAAGCGGTTTCAACGCGGGCGCGTATAAATCATTGCATATTGCGATGATGGGTCTCGAAAGTCTCGACGCGCCATTCTTGCCGTGCTTCAACGCGTTGATGACGGTCCACACCGCGCCTCGATCGCTTCCGCTGTGATGCAATCCATCAATTTCGTCCACGATGACGCACTTTGGCTTTTGCTCGACAAAGGCGTGCTTCGTCCGCGTGGCGTCGTTCAATTTCATCTTCAACGTCGACGCGCTTCGATCGTCGCTCGCATTGATCTCCACCGTTTCGTACCCGCAGTGTCTCGCCGCGACGTGCGCGAGGGTCGTCTTCCCCGATCCCGGAGGTCCGCACAACAATAAAATCTTCTCCATCGGTCGACCCGTGCCGTCCAACGCCGTGTGCGTCGTCGTCTTGGCGTCGCGGCGTCTCTTCCCTCCGCCCAAACTCGACGTTTTCTCCGCGTACCTGTCGGCATAATACTGTCGCATCGTCGCCGGCGGTGGATCTCGACCGAACACCACCTTATCCCACCCCTTGATCCAGTGCACAACCTCTCGATTGACGTATTCGGGACTCAATAAATCGGTAAACGCGCGAGGAGCGTACTTTTGAGACCACATCGCGTTTCGAAGCTTTTTACGCAAACGATCCGCTCTCCGAGCGCCCTCCGTCAGAGGTTCAACCTCTTTACTCTTCTGATCGTCGTCGCTTTTTCCCATCGTCGTCTCCTCCCCCTCTTCCAACGCCTTCGCCGCCGCCACCGCCTCGGCGTATCGTCTCTTTTCGTACTCGTCCAATAAATCTTCGATGGGCCTCGCCAACCACGACGCGTCCTCATCCGCGCGCGCGTACACATCCTCATCCCTCACGATCGGTTCATCCACAGGTTCTCTCTTCAAATACACCCGTCTTCCATCCCCGAGCGTCATCGGCACGCACTCACCATCGATATCCGCCGCGTTCATCGCCGCCGGCGCGTCTCTCGCTCTCGATTTATACCGCCGAGACGTCCCCGTCCCCGTCCCCGTCCCCCCCGTCCCCCGCGTCTCCGTCGCCATCTCCATCGCCATGCGCATCACCTCCTCCGCGCTCAGCGTCGTCTTCTTTTTTTCCGCGCTCTTCGTTCGTTTCACCCCCCCGAGACCGTGGTCGTTCTCCTTATCGTCCTCCTCCGCCTCGAACGCCGCGTTTAAACCGTTCCTTTCCCGGTCGACATCATCATCACCGTCTCGTCCTCGCTTCCCACGACCGTCGCTCTCGTCGTCGTCGTCGTCGTCGTCTGGAAACATGATATCGTCGGCATCCCCATCGTCGGCGTCGGCGCGTCCATCGCGCGTCGTCGCGCGCGCGTCCACGCCATCATCGACTTCACCGTCTCGTCCCTCGTCGTCATCCGGGAAGGCGTGATCGTTCGCGTCCGCGTCCGCGTCGACGAGGGCGTCGAATCCGAAATCACCGTCGTCGTCATCGTCGTCGTCGCGCATCGTTCGTCGTCGACGTTCGCGCGTCACCGTGTGACGACGCACCGTTCATCCATCGTAACGAAAGGTTCGTTCGTCTGTCGTTGAAGACATTTTAAACGCGAGACGGCGGAGTCGTCCGCGGAGTCGTCCGCGCTCGACGCGGTCGTGCGCGCTTCGATCCATCGATGCGGTGTGCTATGCAATACTCTAATTAAACTACACCCGTATGAGTCGCGTGTGTATCTACGCGCCGCGCGTTCGTCGTCCCGCGACGCTCGCGCGAGGCGACGACGCGGGCGACGACGGTCGACGCGACCGGGACGCGGGCGAACGCGCGACGTCGACGCGAAGGGCGTCGGCTTTGCGACACATGTCGGCGACGGCGGTGAGAAGATGGTCGTCGTCGACGTCGTGCGCGAAAAATGGTGCGCGGGGCGAGCGGCGGCGGTCGCGCGCCGAGGACGCGAAGGCGGAACGCGGCGGCGTTCGGCTCGACGGAGGCGTCGACGGTCTCGTCGTCGCCGTCACCCTCGTCGTCGATGGACGAAACAACGGGGACGGAGGGAAGATGGACGTGAACGGTGACGTGCGGTTCGTCGCGTCTGCCGGTCGACGACGCGCGGCACCGGTCGTCGTCTTCGTCGACGAAGCGTCGTCGTCTTCGCCGTCGTCGTCATCATCGTCGCCATCGCGCGCGCTCGTCCCCCGCGTCGCGATGCGTCGATCGCGTCGACGCCGTAAAGCCTCTATAAACTCTTCCCTCGCCTCTCGCACCGCGCGCGCGTGCGCCTCGGCGCTCGCGCGCGCGCGTTCACGCGCGTGCGTCGCCAACGACTCGGACGTTTCCGCGCGCCACGCGCGCATCGCTCGTTCGTTCGCGCGACGCGTCTCCTCATCGCACGCGAACGTCGTCGTCGTCGTCGTCGTCGTCGTCGTCATCCGCGCACCGTCGACCGAGACGGACGCGGGACGACGTCGTCGAGCGAGGGAGGACGTCACACCGTTACGCGTCGACGAAAGACGCGATGACGATGATGATGACGCCGCGATGGATTCCCGCGCGCGCGTCGACGTCGACGTCGATCGAGGGCGACGGCGACGACGCGAACGGTGCGCGGGGGGTGGTGGACGTCAGACGCGCGCGAGGACGCGCGATGGATAAGGCGTGGCACAGGACGTTCATAAAGACGAGACCGAGGATGAGCGCCAACCAAAAGAGAAATTACCGAAGCCTCTTTCCTCGGTACGGTCTCGCGTTCGACGCCGCCGTCGGACGGGAGGAGGAGGAGGGTGACGTCACCTCGGATGGGCGCTGGCGACGGTTGGAGTACGACGTCGCGTTCGGGGGGGGCGGAGGGAGCCGACGGCGCGTGCTTGAGCTAGGGTTTGGGCTCGGGGACAACCTCGTGGAGAGCGCGAACGCCATGCGAGAGACGCACGTCTTCGTCGGTGCGGAGGTGCATCGGCCGGGCGTCGCGAGCGCGCTCGGGAAGATTGATGCGAGAGGGTTGGAGAACGTGTTGGTGGCGGAGATCGACGGGGTGTGGTTGTTGAGAGACTTTTGCGACGAGACGTCGGCGCTCGACGAGCTGGTGGTTCATTTTCCAGACCCGTGGCGCGGAGAGAACAAGGCGCACCGACGATTGATCAATCCGATGTTCATCGAGCTCGCCGAGCGCGCGTTGGCGCCGAACGGTCGTCTGTCCATCGCCACGGACGACGACGGGTACAAGGCGCACGTCGAGCGCGTCTTTGAGTGGTGCGAACCGCGCGGGTGGACGGCGGCGGCGGAACCGTTCGCGAGATACGAGAGTAAATATAGCGCAAAGGCTCGAGACGAGGGGCGCACGTGCGTGGATTATGCGTTTCGATTCGCGAAACCGTCTCGCGTGAACGTCGCGTCGTAGTCTCGTCGCGACGCGGGTTCCTCCTGTGAGTAGTATATAAGTACCGGTAGCTTTTTGTTAGTACTAATTGTAGCTTCAATACGCAAATCGTCCTATCGCGAACGAACACAGTCGCGATCGCGAACCCCGAACACGCGCTCGGCAGACGTCGGCGCGCGACGACGCCCGCGCGGTGGACGGCAGCTGCCGCGCGTGACGACGCTCGCGCGCGGTGCGTCGACGCCACCGTCTCCATGTCGCCATCGTCGCGCGCCGAGGCGCGAACGCCCCACCTCTCTGCGAGCTCGAGCGCCGCCGCGCGTTGGAATCCGCCCGAGGAGTGGACGTGGCGACCGGTGCGAGGGTTCGCGATGTGCGCGACGTCGATCGTCGTCATGACGTGGTTGACCCTGTCCCTCGTCGGCGCCGTCGCGGGAGAGGCGCGGACGCCGCGCACGGGAATAGGCGCGGTGGACTGGGCGCTGAGAGACGACTATTATTCGCGAGCGCTCCCCGCATTGATTCCGGGAACGATCGTGTACGTGTATTTTCATTGGCTCAGTGCGAGGTTTTTTGAGCACACGTGACGCGACGATGAATGCGACCGGCGCCGCGCGCGTCGCGTCGCGAAAAGTGTAAGGTGCGCGCTCGTTTCGGAAGGAGCGACTGTCGTTTTTTTCCGCCGGGCGACTCGACGGCGACTCGACGCGAAGATGCTCGACTCGACGCTTTGCGGTGAAGCTCACTCGCGTCGGCGGGACGACGTTCATTCGATCCGTCGCGGGGTTTCGCCGCATAAATTTGGTTACGCCAGATATAAACCAATGTCGGGTTAACGATGTACCCGTTGTTGACCTGTCTCGCTGGTACATTTGCTACCGCTAACATCGCGTTTCGCCGCCGTTTCGCGAATGCGAACGCGATTTGCATGGGACATTCCACCCCGGGCGGTGCGGTGTCATCAATCACCGGACGCGTCCCAAGTCCTGTGCTACAGCCGAAGCGTGCGTCGTGTTGCGCACCGGGTTTGCAGATATTCGGTTGCGTGTCTTTAAGTTGCACCAACATTTCGATGGTTTTCTTTTTTTTGCGTGACGGCGTACATCGTCACGGGCTCCTCTGCCACGGTTCCCTGAGCTTTGCGTTGATTGAGATCTGTCCAAAGAGAGCCCAAAATAGATTTTTCGCCTTCATGATAGGAAGCCGTTCCGTTCGCTTTCGAGCAGTGACTTTGCGGTGCCAAACGGGCGATTACATTTTTCTCCGCGAACTTACTGATGAATATGGGTGGAAGAGCCGTATGAACTGCATGACTTAGAAACCGACCCTTCTTAAAGTTCAAATTTGTTTTTTTCCACGTCGCGTGCGGCTTCGCTCGAGATCGATGACTGACCTTTTTTTATCAATTCCTCCAATTTCTAGAATACCCGCGCGATAGAAACACGCCGCATAGCAGCACGCTGTAATTCGAACAATATCGAATAAAATTACATCGCTAAGTTTTGAGATATGTCCCCGAGCGCGGGCCGTGTTTTCTTCGCCGAATGCGGAGCTAAAGGCTTCTTTCCGGACATCAGCGTTTGATGCGTGCCATTGTTTTCGTCGCCTGGCGTGGCGTAAACATTCGAATCCAAACCTGTTTGGTTGGATGCTAACTCGTTGAACGAGATTTGATCCGCACGCTCGTTGAGTTTGTGAATGTTTTCCTTCAGAGTCGCGTCGGGACGCACCGGCGTGATGAAGCTCTGATGGTTAGCCTTGGGCTTTGCCGGTGTTTTGCGATACGTCTTGGGCTTCGTCTTGGGCTCATTCAGAGTCATTGTTGGAGTCGGAAGTGCCGTTTGCGGAGTCATTTGCATCGTTTCTGCGAACTCCTCAACGAGTAATGCCACTTCTGCGTCGAGCTCATTCATTCGTACGTTCTGTTGCAGCGCCGTGGCGAGAGCGGTTGACTTGCGTCGCATGCTTCGCAGTTCATCGGCGGCATCCTCGAGTTGGATTTGGTGCATCTCTTCTCGCGCCTTGTTCGCACTCTCGTGGTACTCCTCTTGCTTGGCGAGTGAGCCAGCAAGCATGTCTCTCTGCTCTTCAGATTTTTCGAACCTCAACTGCACCTCGTTCATGGCTTGTTGCAAATCTTTCTGTACCTTCTTGCTCGACGCAATCTCCTGCTGGAACATCGCGAGTTCCTTTTGCGCTTTCACAATTTCGCTCTTCATCCGTTCACATTCAGCGACTTTGGCGTTCAGAGCAGTCTTGAGCTTTTCAACGACCGTGACATGAGTGCGTGCGGATTCTTTTAAGCGTTCCGTTTCATTTGATTTGCTGCGCATGTGGCCCTTGAGATTTTTCAGCTCGGATTCGCGCAACTTGACCAACTCCTTGTACTCGTTAATTTTCTTCTCCATATCCTCGGCGGCTTGTTGCATCTCCTTCATCAAAGCGATGCTATCGGCCTCGACCTCATCTGCCGTCGCTCGAACTTCGTTCGCCTCCTTACGAACATCGATCAACTCCGCCTTCGTCAACTCCAGTTCCGCCGTCAGAGAGCTCATCGATTCCTCAGCCTTTGCTTCGAGCTCGGTTATCAACGCGTATAATCTCGTAACCTCATTTTGCGACGCTTCCAACTCGGCGCAGCTTTCAGCAAACTTTTCTTCTAATGCCTGAATTTTTTCAGAATTTTTTGCGGTCGATTCACCGCGTAAAAGTTCAAGTTCCTGCTCGAGCTCCGCGCATCTCGCCTTGGCGTTGTTCACCTCGCCGTCGAGTTTCTCAACCACGTGAGCGTTCTCTTCGCGTAACGCCTCCAACTTGAGCTCGGCGGTGCGCTGCAATTCTTTCAACGCATCCTCGCGTTCCCTCAGATTGTTCAAACGTTCAGAAATGTCCTCATCTTTCATTTCTGACTCCATCTTCAGGTTGTTCAATTCCTCTGTGAAATTGCGCAACTTTTCATCGCGTTGAGCGAGTCCAAATTCAAGTCTCTTCACGTTCGCGTTTTGACGCTTTTCGGCCGACATCAACTGCTTCACGAGCGCATCATTTGCGATCAATTCGCCAGTCTTTTCATCTAATTCGAACTTGAGCGCGTACACCTTCTCGCGCAAACCTTGAAGCTCGAGTTCAAGCGGATCCAATTCCATCGTCTTCGCGTCATACTCGACTCTGAGCTCGTTGAGTTCAGCCTCCTTTGAATCGAGCGAACTCTTACTCGCGGATAACTGCGCGTCTCGCCCTTGGATTTCTTTCTGCATGACCTCGAGTATCTGCTTTTTTTCTGCGTTGAGAGCTTCGTACTTCTTCTGCAACTCTTTCATTTGTTCAGAAACGTCTGCATCTTCGCCCTCGCCAGACGCTTGCATCTCAGCAAGCTTATCCTGCAGTTGAAGAACGTACGTGACGGCGGTGTCGAGCTCGCATTCCTTCGCTTCGAGAAGTTGTGTACCATCTCGAAGTAAAGCGTCGCGTTCATTCATCTCTGATCGAAGAACTTCAGCCTCCGCGGACACCGTCTCGAGCCTCTCTTCGAGGGCAATTTTCTCCAATGTTCGCTTCTCGACGAGCAATTCCAACGTGTTCCTTTCGATTTGAACCTCTGAAAATGCATCCTCCGCGCGCTGTCTCTCAGCACGCTCTTCTTGTAAGCATTTTTCGAGTTCACTCTGAACGTTTTCGAGCTCCACGCGGCGAGCTTCAACTTCAATCTCCAAGCTTTTCACTTCTTGTCTCGCCCGAGCCGCCTCAGCCTCAGCCTCTTGCCGCGCCCCAGCAAGCTGCAAAAGCTTTTCATGACTCGCTCGCACGCCGTTACTATCAATGTCTCGTTTCAGAGATTGATTTTTCGTCGCGAGTTCAAGCTCTCGCTTCGCTTCATCGAGCTTCGATTTCAGTTGAGCGACGTGCTTGTCCTTCTCCGCCGCGTAGAGTTCCGCCTTTTCCCTGCTGCGCTCAGCGCGATCGAGTTCATCGTCTAATTCTTGTAAAATCGCAGCCTGGTTCGCGATGGTGAATTCACGCTCTTGAACGGCGGCCGCGGCGTCCTCTTTCACTTGCTCGAGCGCCTTCACCGCCGCCTCCGCTGCGCGTTTCTCCTTGCGCAACGCACGCGCATGCTCCTCCTTCGCCTTCAATAGAGCCTGCGCCTGCGCTCGAACAGCAGCCATGTCCGACACGAGCGTCGATCTGTCAGATTCTAATTTTTGCAGTCTCTGAGACATGGTTTTTGCGCGCTCTTCCGCCTCCGTGCGTCCCGAATGTGCAGCTTCCAGCGCGATTTCAGACGATTCGCGCAATTTCGACGCCAGCGCCTGAAGCGCCTCCTTTTCAATTTCGACCGCCTTCAATCGCGCTCGAACCGCAGGGGACGGCATCGCATCGATGGTCATCATCTTATGCGCGCTCCCCGGCGCTTTCGGCGCCCCCGACAAGGAAAAGAAGGATCCAGGCCTCGCACCTCGTCCCGAACCCGGCGTCGATTTTGCGCTCGTCGAAACTTGTTCCCCCGGCTCACGACCACCCACGTTCGATTCCACGCGCGCTCCTCGCGTCTTAGACCTCGGCGTGACGAAAGAATCGTTGTTTTCTTCGCATTCGTCCCCTTTCGACGCCCCCGAATCCTTCCCGCGCATCCCGGCGCAGTCGTATTTCACCCCCATCGTCGCCGAACCGCGCGGCGTCTTCGCCGGCGTCACGTGCGCGCTCCCTCTCGACGCGCTCGCCGCGTCCACCTCCCTCGCGCCCCCGACGTCATCGCGGGAAACGCTCGCCTCCGATTTGTTCGACGCCTTTCGCGCGTTCTTCCGTCGCCACTCCTCCAACAGCGCCCGTCTGTCCCGCGCGCCGGCGAAAGATTTAAACGACATTCGTCTCGTCGTCCCCGCGCGCTTCCCCCACGCCGACGCGTCGATCGATCGTCGAGACGCGACGGACAAAGAGTGCGCGTGCGCTCGAGCTCGCGCCGCGGCCTCGCGCGACGCCGTCGCACCGAGCGCGCGTGTCGCGACGACGACCGCGTCGTCCTCGCAAACGGTCGAAACGCGACGGCTTCGCGTGCTAGGCTCCGTTTGTCCGAGTTTGTGTACAGAAGTGTTCATCAAGACGATGTGTTTGGTTTTTATGCTCACGTAGAGCGCGTGTTTTTTTATCGACGTGTTTGTTCGTATACAGATGGTGTGAATATCTATATTCGTACGAATCACATCATCGCACGGAACAACCAACGCGCGCGCCCGAGCGCCGCACAAGCTGTCGCGTGCCGGGACGGCGCGGATGATTTTTAGGCTACGCAGCGCAAATTACATGTAAGAAAAAGTACTTCTCTACTTGGTATACGGATGACGAGCGATACCTTCACCGGTGAAGATGACCCGACCGGCGACTTGCACCTTGCCCGCGTCGCCGGGTTTCATTCGACTCCAGAGATGCCCCGTCCGCGCGGACAGTTGCTCGCCAAACATGAAAGAATCCGTGTCGCTTCTTCTCGCCGAGAGCAGCGGCGTCACACCGCAGCACGCACTTCCCGTCACGGGATCCTCATCGATTCCCACGTTCGGCCCGAACCAGCGCACGGCGTAATCCGGCGAAGACTCGGACAGTTCGACGCCGCCGGCGCGGGGAATCACCACGCACACTCCTCGACCTCCCACTCGAGCGATGCGCTTCAAATCCGGCGCGCGCGACGTATACGTCTGCACGACGGTACGAAAACCATCGTCGTCTTTCCCATCGCCCTCGTCCGTTTTCTCAATCAATAAAAACGTATCCCCGATTGAATTCCTCGTACACGTAAACTTGGCACCGCGAACCGTCTCTCGATTCATCTCAAACGCGTCTCGTATCTCGTTCACGACGTCCTCGCACCCCTCGAATGCGCTCGGCGCGCTCGCATCCATCTCCATGATGAACCTCCCGTCGTCCTCATCGTCTCTCGAGATCGTCAACGACCCCGCGGCGTAGGTAAATCGGGCCGCGCGCGCGTCGGCGTGCTCCGGTTTCGTCAACACCGTCGCCGCGCTCGCCACGCTCGCGTGTCCACACAACCCAATCTCACACGTCGGCGTGAACCAACGTATAAAGTAGTGCACCGTACCGTTGTTTGTATCCTCCACCGTCTCGCGTCCGCGACGCACGAACGCCGTCTCGCTCAGGTTGAGCGACGTCGCCACGCGTTGATATTCATCCGTCGACGCATCGTCGCGACAAAAATCAACCTCGTCCGCGTCTCGATCGTCGTCGTCGACGACGACGACGACGGCTGCGGGATTTCCCGTCTCGCGCGTCTCTCTCGTCTCGCTCGTCGACGGGAACGCCGCGCACAACGCGTACGCGTGATCCCCCATCGCGCGAGGGGGTGTGTCGTCGTGGGGCCTTCTCCCAACCCTAGGTCAAGAGGTCGCGCGAGACGGCGGGCGCTCGAACGAGACGAGCGCGATGGGGGCGAACGATGGGAGAGAGAATCGTGTGATACAGAATGAATGATACACTTTTTTGCAACGCATCATCGTTGGCCGAGGGAGAGTCGCGCAAAGTCTGCGCGGGGCGCCGGTTGGCGAGACGCGTCGTCGACGGCGCCGACGCCGAGGACGACTCTCCATTGACAAATCGTCATGTCGGCGCCGATGGTGATGAGATAGGAATCGTCGAAGAGGAATTTGCACTGGGTGATGGCGCCTGTGTGCGCGCCGAAGCAGCGGGACGTGGCGCCGTGGTGGCACGGGTATTGGTAGACGCGGAGGACGCCGCGCGCGTCGCCTGCGGCGACAGCGGTGCGCGTGTGCGAGCGGTCGCAGCACGTCACATCGGCGGGCGCGGACGTTGGAGGGATGATTCCTTGGACGGGCCATCCGACGACGGAGGACCACGTGTGCCAATCGACGTTTCGCAAGTCGTGAGGGAATTTCGCCTGCGTGCCCGTCGGCATTTCCCAAAACAAGAGCTCATGGTTTGAACTCGCGGATTGTAACAACGTGCTGTCGGTGGACCAGTCCAACTGGGCCACCTTGGCGCTGTGACCCTTGCAGACACCGATGCGCGCGTATTGCTTTGAAATATCGTAGATATCGATGGCGTTTTCATCGGAACCGACGGCGAGGTACTGTCCATCCGGACTGTATTTCAACACGCCGACTGGTTGGTCGCGATCTTTACGCAGGTGCACGGTGTCCAACGAATCAGAGCTCAGGACGACGATTCCTCCACCGGCAAGACCGACGGAGACTTGTGTACCGTCTGGATGATAGGCGACCGACCGCCCTTGCGCACCGAGATCGCGAGACATGATCATCCGTCTCGAAGGAATGTCCCAGAGTCTAATCGTTCCGTCGTCCCCGACGGTGCATATTCGGTGGTCGCTAGGGTGCGCATCGAGGCCCCAGATTGCACCGTAACCGTGACCTTGGAAGAGTAAATTGTACGAATACGACGTGGTGTTCATTTCGTACACTTCGCCCGATCTCGCGCCGAGTAGCAACATTTTACCGAGTAAGTGCATCGACTTGATGCATGTGGACTTCACGTTGGGATACTTGACATCCACGCTTCTAAGTAACATCCGCAAGTCCGCCGTCCAGAATTTCACGACACCCTCCGAGCCGGCGGAAATTAAGGAATCGCGCGTGGCGACCACGGAATGTGTCACTTTGTGAACTCTATGCGCATTCGTGCCGAGTTGGTATCCGCGAAACAAGTACAGAGATCCATCCTGAGTTCCCACAACGGTTGTATCGGCGCCGGGGAACCCACAGCATAGACTCGTTTGAATCGTCCCGCGCTCTGAAAAGACCGCTTTTCGTCCTTTCAAAGGCTCTGTGGACCAAAACATGCAATGTTTCACCCCCATGGTGACCATGTAATCCTGGAACGGAGACCACTCTATGGCGACAATTTTTTCTGGACTCCCGCTGCAACGAGAGAGAAGCTCCCCAGTTTGCCAGTTATACAACCCGATCTTGTGGTCAACATCACAGTCCACCGCACACAATTTTGACCCATCGCGGGAAAAGGTGGCCGCGACGACAGCCTTCTTGAAGTAACCTTGAATGACTGTGACGGGTTTTGACAAAGCGTTGGCGCTCCATACGATTATTTTTGGATTTTTACCAACTTCACCACTAGCAAAGACGAGACCGTTTGGATGCCTGGCTATGCACGTAATGTCATCCGTGTGTCCCTGAATTCGGTTCGCCGCCGGATTCGTCGTCATGAAGAGCTGCGAGTGAGCTTGTCTATTGTAAACCACGCCCAAGCCCGCGGTGGGATAGACAACATCGCCGAGCGCAGTGTAGAATAAATTGCGTCTCGAGTCGTGAGCGCGGTAACCATGCGCACACTCGAGTATCACAGACTCCATGGGCGCTTTGAGAATATCCACGTCACGAACGTAATCGTCGGGGGCAAAAACACTTCCGGCGCACGGGAGGAAGGCGGAACGGCTTCCGGGATCCAATCCAGAATTCGCTGGAATGTCCCTTGACGGAACCATATTCTGCACACTTGCGGGCATATACTGAGGAATTCCGTGCACGTGACCGATGAAAACCATTTGGGTCATAACGTTCGACTGATTCGCTTCTTCATAATCGTCCACGGCTGAG
>Ga0181567_10000785_pt1 | contig 24072 bp, 27 predicted proteins | sample 101ome_14_FD_133761 | JGI IMG/M metagenome (GOLD analysis project Ga0181567, IMG submission 133761) | Coastal salt marsh microbial communities from the Groves Creek Marsh, Skidaway Island, Georgia - 101403AT metaG (megahit assembly) | ecosystem: Environmental > Aquatic > Marine > Intertidal...
TCGTAGTCTCGAATAGCTTGCATCATAGCGACTTTGTTCTTCTTCGTTCCGTTGACGTTGTACCGATGATAGTTGGCCGCGATGGAGCCCGGAAAGTGAGTGCGATGATAGTACAAATCTATCGGAAAACATCGTCCGCTTCTACAATTACGCATATTCGTTATGTCGCGCGATAACGCCATCTCTTTGTGCCACAAATGATACAAATCACCGATTCGATACTCGTCCCAATAGTCCCCCGTGTAGAGTATGCGTTGCGCATCGAAATGTTCGAGGGTCTTAAGCCCACACTCGCGAATGATCCATCCTAAACACGCGATAACGAGGAAAAGTATCACGGTGCCGTACATTCTACGTTTGTTTATTCTTTATTGAGCTTTCTTTTGAATCGCAAAAAAAATTGCCGAATGACAGATTTCGACGTGATCGCGAAGGCGAAGGCCTCACGCTTTCTTGAGCAAATCCAACGCGGCGCTGATCAACACATCCTTGTAGTGACCGATCATCGTTTCGTTGGATTTGGTGTCCAAGACGAGCTTCAGTAGATGCTTCGCAACACAAATCGCCCCGTCTTTGGGGATCGAGTCGGGGACGACGAGCTTCGGAATCTTCTTCCGTCTGAAGTCGTTGGTATCCACCGGATCCGCGTCCGATTTGATCGGGAAACATTCGTCCTTGACAACTGCAGGGTCCTCTTCGGTCTTGATAGGTGCCGTCGGTGATTGAAAAACGTACTGATAAGGATTCACTTTGATCTTTCCGTCGCGCATGTGCTTGATTCTGTGCGGACCGCCGATCTGAAGCATATCTTTATCTTTCAGCTTCGTCCAACCACTCGGGCTGAGTTTGATGTTGTTCAAGTACGTTCCGTTGGCGCTTCCGCCGTCTTTGACATACCAGCAGCACTCGTTCATACACTTGGTGAAATAGAGGTGGTTCCTCCTTGTAGCCACTAGAGTCTCGGCGGTGCCGGTGTTCGGAAGGATCAGATTGTTCGTCTCGGTGTCGCGTCCCATATTCAGAGTGGGGTGCCTCACCAACGGATGAAGCCGTACCCTCTTCCTGTTTCGCGTGTCGTCGAGGTCGAACGATCGAGCCTCCATTTCATTGTAGACCGAAGTCTCGGGAATGGGCATCAATTTCGCCATTGTGGTCGAGTAAGGAGTGTGTGATTTAGGGTGGTACGAATCCAGTTAAACCCTAGATTCCATGCGTTTTTTTGTTCAAATTTTTTCGCAAGGTCGATCTAATGTCGACAGAATGCGAATACAAAAAATGGAAATTACAGTGAAGTAAGTGTGATGAATAATTTAGTTGCTGTATGCAAGGCCGCCCATGCCGCTCATGATGCGCAGCACGTTGTAGTTCACGGCGAACACCTTCACCATGTTCTCGGTGGTGTCCACGCCGGACAGGTTGAGAGTGGCGTTGTCGATGCGAGACATGTTGCAGGTACCGGAAGGCTGATGCTCCTCGGGCTTGAGCGCGAAGGAGTACACGTTGATACCGGCGGTACTGGGCACGCGCTCGTGGTGCTGGTAGGGCTGCACCAGCTGGAAGTAGTTCGCCTTGCGAGCGGAGAAACGCTCGTGACCGTTGAGCTGCAGCTTGGCGGTCTCGTAGGTGGAGATGTAGGTGCCCACCTCGGTCTCGTCGCCCTTCTCGACCCAGATAAGCTCCTTCACGGGGTGGTTGAAGTTGAGCTTGATCTTGGTGCTTGCGGACTCGTCGCCGGTGAACTGCAGCTGCTCGATCAGGTACTCGTGAGACACCTGCGCGAAACGGCGGCGCTCGTCGGTGTCGAGGTAGATGTAGTCCACGTACAGAGAGGCGGAATTCATTTCGGAACCACCGACGGAAGCAAGGGAGCCGAACTCGATGTTGATCTTCACCTCGTGGTACTGCAGAGCGATCAGAGGCAGCGCAAGACCGGGGTTGCGGCAGAACCAGAACTGCAGGGGCACGTACACCACGTTGGTATCGCCGACGAAGGTCTTAGAGGGATCGGTGGAGTTGAAACCGGAGCCCTCCACCATGGACTTGTAGCCCTCCCAGTGGCTTGCGGTTTGAGTAAGCTCGTTCCAAATGTGGAGCCACTCACCGTAGTGCTTGTCGATGCGCTGACCACCGATCTCGATCTCGACGGACTTCACAAGCTTGTGCCCGGCCCAGGTGTTCGGCTTATCCTTGAACTCGGCCTGAAGGTAAATGCGGTGGATCAGGTCACCGTTACGGGAGATGGTGCAGGTCACCTTACGGCCGAAATCGGCGGTACCGTTGAAAGTCTGCTCGATGGACTCCATAGAGAAGTTAGTGTGACGACGGTACACCACCTTGAAAAAGGTAATCTGAGGGTTGCCGGTCAGATAGATGTCTTGCGCGCCGTAGGCCACCAGTTGCATAAGTCCTCCACCCATGGTAGAATTATATTTTAATATAACGCAACATTTTTTTTATAGCCATTTAAGATTTAACACAACGATCCCTTGTATCATAAATTGCCTCGAATGAAACAGAGCTCTGCCTTAAAACGATCGTGCAACTACAAAAAAACCACCAAAACACTAGACTCCTGCCATAAACACAATCTAGAAACCTTTGAGAAGAACAGCGGAAAGATCGACGAATTAGTGGAAGAATTGAAGGTCGTTTCCGATGAAATCGATCGTATCGAAGCGAAACCGAATCGGGAAAAAACTGATGACGAGTTTCGTAATATTGTCCACTTGCGTGAAACGAAGGCGCAGCTTACTACTCAGATAGAGCAGATGCGTTCGCGTGCGTCTGAAATTAGCTACTTCGCGAACACGAGCGACATCCTTTACAACTACTACAATCTTGTGGAAAATAACACCGACGAACGTATGCAGTCCGTCTTCTCCTCCAAAAACACGAACACCGGCTCCGGTGGGAAATCGATCATCGATTATTTCAAAACGCCTTCGAAAACGCCGAACGTCTCCCCTTCCGTTACTCCGGCCACCGTTCCGAAAACAGAAATGAATCGCGCGGCGCTACTCGACGAGTATCTGTCATACACCGACAATGATTACATCAACGATAGCATTGACAATAATCAGGCGATATGTTGCAGCCACTGCGGTTCTTTGGAAAAGACGGTACTGTACCACGATAGCTTGTCGTATTGCAACAAGTGCTACGCGATAGACAATCTTCTCACGGACAACGAGAAACCATCATACAAAGATCCACCTAAAGAAATAAGTTATTTTTCATACAAACGGATCAATCATTACCAGGAGTGGTTGAATCAAATACAAGGCAAAGAGACGACGGATATTCCGGAGGAGGTGTTCGACAAGATCTTATTGGAACTCAAGAAACAACGTATCGTGAACGTGCAGGATTTGAATCGACGAAAAATAAAAGAAATCTTGAAAAAACTGAAGATCAACAAATACTACGAGCATATCCCTTATATTTTGAATCGTATCACGGGTATTCCGAATCCTAATTTGACTCAGGAATTAGAAGAAAAGCTTCGTAATATGTTCAAGGAGATCCAAGTACCTTTTCTGAAGCATTCGCCGTTGAATCGGAAGAATTTCCTCTCCTACTCCTACGTCATTCATAAGTTCATACAGTTACTCGAGAAGGACGAGTATCTCAAGTATTTTCCGTTGCTGAAAAGCCGTGACAAGCTGCATCAGCAAGAGCAAATATGGCGTAACATTTGTCAAGATTTGGGGTGGAAGTTCATACGAAGCATTTAAGGTCCGGTCATGGTCTTGCTCACGTCGGGCACGGTACGCATCGACGGGAAACCGACGAGGTTCGCTCCGATGCCCATGCCGGCGCCGGAGCGAGCGCTCACGCCTAGACTCGGGCTGTACAGATCCAGCAGGCTGAAGGTCGCGGCGGCCACGAAGCCGATCAGAATGACGTCCTCGACCGGCATCTTTTTGTTGGGAAACATGAATGCGGCGGTGGACACCACCAAGCCCTCCATCAAGTACTTCAGGATGCGCACGAAGATCTCCACCATATCGAAGGAACCGCTCATACTCAAGGTTTTACTTTATATGAACAGAAATTTTTTTCCAGTTTTTAGAAGATATCAGGCGCGATCATTTTTATTTAAAACTAGAAGACGCTCGTTAGGTATCAAAGATCTAGGATGATTCCTGTGTCGGAGAAGGATTTCCTCACTCAAGACCCTCCGTTGAGAGGTCAAAACTATGCATGCGTGTCGTTCATCCACCCGGATCAAATCTTGAAGGATAAACACGTGTTTTTCTTCGAAAAGTATGTCAAGAATTTCTCGAACGATTTGAAGATCCTGTTGTCTTCGATCGAAGAGCACTATCCGGACAAATCGGACCAGATTCGCTCTCTGCGCGACGCCCATCCGGGGATCCTGTGCGACGACATCCAAGGCGACTTCGAATTCTTCAAACACACTCACGAAATGGAGCTGCAACGCGAATTCGACGAAGCGCACGAATTCCGCACTTCCGTGCAGGCGCTTAAGATCCGAGGGGTCTACGACTCTTTGGACGAAGCTCAAAATCGGTGTAAGACGCTACGAATCGCGGACGACAACAAGTTCAATATTTACATCGCCGAGGTGGGATGTTGGTGTCCGTGGAATCCGGATCCGAACCAGTTGGATAAGCAGGAGTTCGCGGAAACCGAGCTCAACACGTTGATGAGCAACTACTACAAAAACATCGATAGCGCCTCCGAGCACTACAACGAGCGCAAAAAGGATCTACACGTTCGCTTGGAGAACGAGGAGACGCTCAAGAAAGATAATGTCCCGAGCACGTCCTCCTCGTCCGGGAAAAATGAGGCGGTGACGATCATCGAGGAGGACGTGTCGCTCGACGCCGATCCGTGGATGAAAGAGAAAGGAAAACAGAAGGCGCTTGTGGACGATCAATAAAAAACCGAACTAAAATAAATGTCAAGCATTTTGCTGCTTCTGTTGTTCTTGGGTATTATCCTTGTGGTTGACGGCTTTTACAGAGATCAAATCGAATACTTGCGCAATCACCAAGTGGTAAAGTACAAGTTCATCCCTCGTAACCAATACGAAGACGCGTTGGGCTACCTCAAATACGACATGTTCGAGAACGAACACGACGCGCGAAGCGCGGGTCGTCCGGACGATTCGAAAAAGAACAAAAAGAAGCCGACCAAGAAACAACCCATTCAGATAGGAAACTCCTAACGCGCGTTCATCTTTTTCACGTTGATCACGTGTTTACGCTTCGAAGCGAACGACTTGGAGTCGAACGTCTCCTCGTTGCGCTCGTCGTCGTTCATGTTGTTCGCCATGTCCCAAAAGGTTTGATTGCAGATTTTGAAGGGAGGATGCGTGCTTGCCTTGTACCAAAACACGTTGTCCTCCAATTTGTTACTTTTGGTCGTGTTGTTAATCACGAGACACTCGAAGTTTTCGGTGCACTGATCCATCACCTGACAAAACACTTCGAATGTTGGAAACATACCCGCGTAGTTGTCGTATATCCGTTTGCGGTTGGCGACGATGTTTTCGCGCAGGATGAACACGTAATCGATGTTTGTGCGCAGATTGGGAGTGATACCCAACGGATACTGCATGGAAATGATAAAAAACATCTTGAGATGCCGCCCGTTCATGAACAGCGCTCGTATGTTCACGTTCTTCGTCCAACTCGAGTCGTACAAACAGTCGTCCAAGATGAGGAACGACTTCGGATCGATACTGCTTTGACCATAGGTTCGTTCCTCCTCGTCCTTCTTCTTGAGGACGTGCTTCTGACGTTTGACCACGTTCTCGACGACCCGATCGGTAAACTCGTCGTGGATGAACATTTTGGGAACCATCGCTCCGTAAAAATGATTCGCGGACTCGGTGCCCGAGATGACGGTACCGAGTTGAAAATGATTGTTGTAGTACAACAAATCCTTGATCAGGAAAGACTTTCCGGTGTTTCGCTTGCCAATCATTACAACAACTTTGTCGTCATCAATTGAGGTAATGTCAAACTTTTTCAACTCCAGCCTCATTGTACACTTCGTTATATTACATGACAAAATATTCGATCCCTTCAAAACGGAGGTTCACCACCCTTCATGTTGTCGAACATCTGATTGTTCTCATTCGTGTCCGTGCACAACACGTACAACATGTACGTGATGATCAAGACAGTACAAAACACGATCGCGTATTGGCGTTTTGATTTTTGCGCATCCTTCCGATCCGAATAGAGGGTGTACAAAGTCACGAGTGTGGCCACCAAAGTCGAAATCCCTACAGCATACACGTCCATATTTGTATTATCCAAACACACGATTTTTTCAACCATCGAACCGAGACGTCGCGGTACCGTACATTCCGCTTTGACGAAGCAGATTGCGTTTCATTTTTTTACGAATAGCTTCGTTTTTGAAACTGTCCGATGCGATGTTCACTCCGAGTAGCTGACGAATCTTGGAGGAGTGGGCTTTCTTACCTTTTATCACGATGCTTCGTGTCGCGGTAGCAGCCGATTGGGGAGGGTCTGGTTCGATATCGATATCGATATCCAACTCGATGTCTGAGTCCTCGAATCCAATGGTCTCGTTGTGGTTATCCGATACCACGGTGGTTTCTTTTTCGCCGTGATTGACGATTTGCGACTCCTCTTTGTTCGGTGTGACCAGGGTCTCCTCGTCGTGGTGGGTGTGGCTTGGCTCGTCGGTCGGAGGGGAAGCTTCAGCCTCCGGCTCCTCCTCCTCGTCGTGGTGGGCGTGGCTTGGTTCGTCGGTCGGAGGGGAAGCTTCAGCCTCCGGCTCCTCCTCCTCGTCGTGGTGGGTGTGGCTTGGCTCGTCGGTCGGAGGGGCTTCCACCTTCTCGTTGGAAGCGTTCGAGGTCACTTCGTGGCTATCCTCGTGATTCGCGGAGACATGTTCCGTCGCATCTTGATCGATCGTGTCCATGTGAAGCTGTCGTTTGAGCGTGCTCGCCAGTCGCTCGATATTCTCCGTAGAGTGCGGTTTGGCCACGTATTTCCCACGTTCGAGGATTTCGCACGCGATGTCTTTGTACGGTATGTGCTCGCGAATCGTAGCCATAATGGAACGCTTCATCACATCTCGCGCTTCTTGCATGTAACGATGGCGTTCCTTCCCGCGATGACCCGCATAGAACATCATTGGTTTTCGCCAAAACTCACGAGCCGCGTGAACGTAGCATTTGTGCACGAAACTGTGGCCCTTAGGGAGTAACTCCGAACGTATGGCGCCTTGAGACAGTTTGGCGGCGGTGGTCACAATCGCCGTGTGGATGAGCTTTTCCAACCAATCACAATCGCTAACACGCTCGAAACGTTTGAACTCGTTCTCCAAAATCATGTCGTTCCATTGTGGAATGTTCTCCAACGCGGTCTGAAAATCGCGAAGCAGCATCTTCTTGTTCTTGCAGGTACGGTACACCTCGTCGTATATCGAGACAAACCCCTGCATAAACAAAGGCACGCACCGGCAGCAGAGCTCGTCCGCGTATTCGTTCCCGCTCATGGTTTATATGTTCGAACAAGAATCTACTAAGCTAATTTACGCAACGGACGAAAGCGAGTGCGTGTAGGGATTGTCTCGAAAGGGGGTCAGCAAGGATGGATCCAGGCGTTGATCGCGGGCGTTGGAGATCGGCTCTCGTGTAGAACAAGCGTCTAAGGTGGTCGCGGACGATTGATAGATGCGGTCCACTCGGGCCCCGTCCGTTTGTACGGAAGGACCGCGTTCCGACGTAAGATGCACGGATTCGGAACCTTGTGTCACTTTGGTTCCGCTAGCGGTCGGAACGGATCGGACCAACGTGCCCTCGCGATCGGCGTTGATGATGGCGTTATAGATCGCCTCGTATGACGTGGCCGCTTCCACCTCTCCGTGTCCGGCCATTCCGAAGTGTTCGTTGTCGGAGGTGATTTGCTTGGAAGTAATCGGGGCTTGAGGGTTGGTAGTGCGGTAGCCGTCGGCGTTCTCTCGTTCGGGTTGTCCGGCGTAGAAGTTGTCCGAGGTGATTTGTTTGTTCGTCGGATTGGCGTACATGTTGGTGGTGCGGTATCCGTCCCCGTCTTGGGCGGCGCCCACCGCCCCCAACGGAACCTCGCCGGTAGTGGTTTCGCGCACGGTGGTTTTGGCGATATCGCTGGGATCGTACACGGTGGACTTGAAGGCGCCTCCGCGCATGTTCATGGAGCGATCAGGTTCGTCTCCGGTTTCGCGTACGGTCACCCGCGCCTCGTCCTCCGCGGTAGCGTATCCTCCGGGGAGAGGACGCACAGGACCGGTCCTCGTGTCGTGTATGTTGGTCTCTTTGATCGTCGTCCTCGCGACGTCGTTCGGATCGTACACCGTGGTCTTCTCGTAGCTGCGCATGTTCCCCGTTCGGGCGTCGTGAATAGTGGTTTCTTTCACGGTGGTGCGCGCCACGTCGTTCGGATTGTGCACGGTGGGTTTGTGAGCGACGATCGCCTGAACCGGACCGTATTCGCGTGCGTTCTGCACGAGGTACTCGCGCGTAGTGGGACGGATCGCGTCCATAATCGGCGCCGCCATCGCCTTGACTATCGTGGACAGCATGCTCGACACTCCGGTGTGCGTTTCGTTGTTGCGTTGTGTGTCGTACACCATCATCCCCGCGCGACCGTAGTCTCCGTGGGTTTTACGATTCGCTCCTCTTTGGGAGCGAACGTCGAACCCTCCGTGTTGTGTACGTGCGCTTGCGCGCACGTCGGGGCGTTTGGCTCCCTCGGCGACGTACAGATGCGCGGGCCCGGTGTGCGATCGCACGAACCGTCGGTTGGTGGGGCGTACGGTCGGACAGGATCGCGCGGTGTTTTGGCTGACGCCGCTCGTGGGGATCATGTCGGACTCGCTCATCTCCACGAACGTGTCGGGCCGATTCTTTGCAACCGACGCAGCCGCACCTCTGCGAGCGGGCCCCTTTCCGGAGAGCACGCGACCTTGGTAGGTGTTTTTGGGGCGTGTCTTCGCGCGCAACTCGTTTACGGACGGATACATTTTCAAATCGCGAAAGTTGTCCTGATGAAATCCCCCGGCTCCCGCCACAGGATTCGTGTCGCGCGTGCCGGGACCCACTCGAAGCTGCTCTTGAGGCAACTCGTTCGTGCGCAGACGCGAGTTCTCCATACGATCCAAAGAGCGCGTGTAGAAATGCTGCTGAGAAACACCGATGTGGGGGCTCATGTCTCCAAAGTTTCCCGTCTCGATCTTATCGGGTTGGTCGCGAGTCACACCGGTGTGGTTGCGTAGCACCACATCGTTTCCCCGGTCCAAATCGACGTTTTGTGACAATTTTGCACCAAAAAAAGGCACCATGTTGTTGTGTGTAAACTCTTCCATCGGAGCGTCCGCGAGACGACTGTACGCCGCCATCCCGAAGCCTATATTATTTTAGCAGCATATTTTATCTTCCGGAAGATAACGCCGTCAAAATGTGCGCGGCGTCCTCCATTCGTTGCGTGGATATCGACAACGTTTCGTCGTCATCGATGTAGTATCGATACAAACATTTGTTCGTGTCGTTGTCCATGTATCGTTTGATCATGTGATCTTTCACGGCAAGCTGACACAACGCGGACTCCACCGAAGCGTGTTTGGTCTTACCCGGATACTGTCGCAGCTCGTTACGATACTCTCTTTGGAAAATGGTCCAAACTTCCTTGGAGGTGAGAGGGATGCGTGTTTGCAGGAGAATCTGAAACACGCCGCCTTTGTAAAATCCAGTCATGTTGACACTCGAATCGATTAGAGGAAGTGGTCTCTACGCCTAATGACCCCTCGCTAATATTTTTCGTCGTTTTTTTTTCATCTGATAGACTGTCCACATGTTTAAATCAATTACGCATCAAGAGCGTTCGAACATGTCCTCCAAGTACCCGAAGCCGTTCGTGGTGTGATCGTTCGGGTCGCGCACGTCGTTGCCCGTCAACACTACCCCTTGCAGCGACAGCACGCCGTTGTGCGAATCGTACGTATGATCCTGCACGATCAACAACTTCATCCCGGAAAAAAGCAGCGTGCGTACGATATATTGCGACGACGCGTTGTCTTCCAGATCCAAGACGCTCATGTGAATCTTGTCGAAGTTGATATCATCCGATGGTATGGGCGCCGTCCTCAGGTCGAACGTGTGTCGAACGTCGGTGTGCTTGATGTGATCGCACACGTGATTGAATCGTACCCCGCGGTTTTTTCGAACCGTTGTCATTAACTGCATGATGTTTCGCATGCGCGTCGTGTCGACGGTAGCAACCATATGGTGCGGTTGGGTTCCGGGCTGAACGGAAAAATAACGGCCTTTGTCGTCGACAATAAAGGTTAACGACAAAGGCAACGAAGACATGGTTGAAAGGTGAGCTCGTTTCGCTTTATATTGGATTATAATTTAATCGCGATCTACAACTGTTTGATCTCGCAACACGGACGCCAATGCAACATCGGCGGAGTGTCCTTGTCGTCGATCGGCTTCCACGCGCGCTCGATGTCGGTGTAGCAAGTGGGGTCCGCTCCGTTCGGGACGACGTTGTGCTGATCTTCCGGCGTGGAGACGCACGGGCGATGGTTGTCGCGCACGATCAGCTTGTTTTGGACGTTCGTTTCGAAAGGCATCAAGGCCCGTTTTTGCGGATCGGTGCACAACCACTCCCAACGATTCCAACCGGTGCCTCGAAGGGTGCACGGGGGATTGCTAAGCAGCGTGTCCTCCGCGGACAGAAGGTCGATCTCGGCCTCGGAGGGTAGGGTATCCACTTGACAGTAGTCCTGCGAGAATTGGGCGTCGGGGCACTTGCTCGCGGCTCGATTCAGACCCATCAACTCGGAGTCGACGTCGACCAACGGACGCGTCTTGCATCGTGCCACCCCGGTGCTTTGCGCTCGAACGTGCGGAGAGCTCACGAACGTGTCGGACGGACGCAGCGTGGTGTCCAGCATGTATTTTCCCACCGCGAGCGACTCTTGCAACGATTTGTCGTACGCGCAAGGATCGTAAGAAAGAGCGGAGAAACTCATACGTGATTACTTTAATATCAACATAATTTTTATTTTTTGCCGCTGCACTGCGACAGATGGCGCATGCGAGTGTCCAGCACGGGGTGCTCCACCGGTTTGATGTACTCCTTCCCGGCTTGAGCGCCGCCGTGTTTGAACTGCGAGCAATGCGTCACGGGGACCGTCTGCCCGCGGAGGCTGTTCTCCAGGTCCACGAGGTTTCCGTTGATGTGAGACACGTGCGTACCCCCCACAATGTTGATGTCCGGGCGACATTTGCCGGTGTGTTCGTACTTCAACGGATCCAGCGTGTAGTTGATGGGCGCGATGCTTTGCGCGAGGGCTTGACGATAGGAGCACTCGTCGTATACCAAGCGGTTCATTTTAAGTGGTTATTTGCTTAATCGATAGATAAAAAATAGAAAAAATACGTCTTATTTAGTGCATCGGCACACCGCATTGACGTTTGGACCACACTCCTTGGTCGAAGGCGTAACCGTTCTTCTCCATGAACTCCTTCTGTTTCAGTGTGTCGCGCGTGCTCTCCCCACCGCGCGTCCACGAAGGGATGATGTGGCGCGGATCTTGCACGGTGTTTCGCAAGCAGGGGATCATCGGGAGAAACTGGCTTTGGACGTGATTTCGCTCGCACTCGTTGGACTGGTAGGTGTTCTCGCCCTGCTGAAGAGTGCTCTCCGTCTCCGGGCGAGCCTCTCCGTGAGAGAGGTCCGGCACGGCCTGGAAGGTGCGCTGAATCAGTTGGTGGCGACCGCGATCGTGCGTCATCGGGATGTTGCGCATGCGGCTGTCCTCGTCGATGACGCACGCGGACGCCACCCCGTATCCGTTACGAATCCGCATGAAATTGTCGGTGTAGAACTCCTCCAGCTCGCCGGCCGCCTTCTCGCAGGCTTTCGGCTCCGCGAGATTGGTGCGGTAGCTGTTGAACAGGTGATACGAAAACACGTCGAAATTCTCACGCTGACGCGCGTCTTGCGCGCACGGATCCGCCTCTATACGATCGGTGTGATCGAATTGACGCGTCATGGAGGTGGTTGGTATTTATCTTACGTGCTGTTTTTTTTTAAGAATTCCTAGGTGTGAAGGGGCAACGAATCCCCTCGCCCTCTTTGCAGGTCTTCCCTTCGATCCCGTACAACCAATTCGCGAACTCTCCCTGCGCATTCGGGATCGTCGTGTTCGGCATGGTGTAGTACTGACGCAGCGACGCGTCGCGCGACAACACGTCCGACACGCCTTGATACAGACTTTCGTTACGAGCGACGTCGACGGGCTTGTTCTCGCGATATCGAGCGTCCATCTCCGGATGGATGCGCGCTACCGCGCACGCTTTCGCACGTTTCGGATTGCCGATGTACTCGTCCATCGTGACGTTCATGAAGGGGTTGTCGCGCGTCGGGCGAGTGCACTCGCTCGGCTCCTCCTCGGAAGGATGCGAGGACTCGTGGTAGTCCTCCTCCGACGACGACCGGTGCGCGGACAGCAACGCGTAGGATCCGATCGCGACGAGCACCAACGGGTACGTGCACCGCATACTCGCGGTGACGAAAAAACACACGATGCTCACGTACATCACCAATCGTACGACACGATTCAGTCGAGATTCGTATCCCACGTCCGGGGAGGGAATCACGTCGAACAAACGAGTGGTGTGGAAAAAACCTGCAGGATCTTCGTACCAAATGCGCTCACGCATCGACGCTTTACTTCTACAGAGAAGGTTTTTTTTTGTTGGCCAGCTTCTTGCGCAACCGATCGCGCGTGGAGGTGTCATTCGGCGGCATTGGAGGCATGCCGTCCTTCATCATGTCGAAGATCCCCGCCATCATCCCGCCGTGACCGGATTTGTCCAAGGACCCGAGCATGCTCATCGCCTCCTGCATGAGTTGCTCCTGATCGATCTCGCCCTTGTCGAGCTTACTTTGGATGGTGTCCCCTACCGACTGAATCAGATCTCCGAGTACGCCGTCCCCTCCACCGGTGAGCAACGTCTCCGGACGCATCAAATCCTCGGGGTTCAGCTTGGACACGTCCACGTTCTGAGAGATCTCGCGCGCCAACGCTCCGATCTTCGTGTTCTCCAAAAAGCTCATGTCGAAAGGCAACTCGCCTTGGGACGATGGAGCGGACGACGTCGAGGAGTCGCGAAGAGCTCGTACACGCTCCAAAATGTTCGCGAGTGTGTCGTCCAACACCTCGTCCAGTTCGGCCTCCTCCCCGTTGAGCAGACGGAGCGTTTTGGAGAGTAGCAACGCGCGATCGTTGTCCGTCAACGCGAGCTCCGCGCGATCGAAGTACAGGATCGTGATCAGCAGATACAAGTAAAACTTCACGGTACGACGGTCGGCGTCGTTCTCGCGAACGATCTTGTGCACGATGTCCCGCACCGTCACGGTGCGAAAGATCTGCAGTTCGAGGACACTCTCCGCGTCGAAGATGTCCTCCTTCGTCTGCAGCGCGGACCACACATCCTCGGTGATCTGAGATCGTAGGAAATCGATGTACTCGTTGGAGCTCTTGTCGAAGACCTTGTAGTGCTCCTTGAGCGATTGGCGTACGCTGTCGTCACGATGGCGGATCTCTTTCAAAAAATTGAGCAGTATGCGATTGAACACGACCGTTTGTTGGCTTTCGAATCCCATATGAAGGTTACTTCCATGTCGCGCACTCAAGCTTTAGATAGATATTCTTAATCGCTTCGAAGTTTGCGAGAAAGAAGGACCAAGATTTTGAAGTAGTTCCACACGGCCAGGTGATCGTTCTCGGACATGTCCGCCCAGTAGCTGCGTAGTTTCGCCAGCAGCGTCTCCGTAAAATCCACGCTCGTGTCGACGTCCGCCATGGTTTGTATCTTCGCCTCCAGCAGTCCGGGGTTCACGAACACGCTTTCGTCGCGCGCCAGCAACGCGTCTCCATACGGAATCGTGACGAACTTGTGGAACATGCGCTCCGCCTTACGCGGATCCACCACCAACGCCATACTCACGGACGTTTTGAAGGTGGCCACATCGGCGTCCTTGGGGTAAAGCGCGAGCAAATCTCGAGCGAACTCAGTCAACTTGACGTTGAACGTCTCCACTAATGCATTTTTGTCCTCCATGCGCGGTGTTACTAGAAGATTGTAGAATACTGCTTAAATCATTATCTCGTTGCGCAATGAACTGATCGTAGTTGACAATGCGCTCTTTGTCTTCGTCCGTAGGCGTAGGAATCGTACTGTCGCCTTCCGACAAAAAGTTGTACGCGTGCGACATCCCGTTGGTGTTGGTGTCGTCGCCAAGATAGGAATAGCAGTCCGAGAGCCCGGACATCTCCTTGATCATGAACGGATTCACCTCGTTTCGAGCACGCAGATAGTCGAAGAGCGCGTCGTCTTGATACAGTTTCTTCTCGTGGGAGAGGAGCGTCGGGACACGATCGACGCACTTCGGGAGATTGGGCGCGTTCGCCACGTCGACCATTAGGTAACGATTCGCGTCTTTGGGAGAAACGAGCGCGATGGCCTGCTTGCACCATTCGCAATCTCGACTGACAAAGATGACGTCTTGACGCGACATCGGATAAAAATTGATTTTAAATAAATAGCTATGTTTTAGATATCTACGCCTGTCCGCAGAGCCATGTTCGAGATCACTCTTCTTCGTGGGCAACAACATTTGGAGGTGCGCATTACGAATGTCGACCTTTCGTTGGTCAACGGGATTCGCCGTGTGATCATGTCCGACATCCAAAACGTGGGCTTTCCCTTCGACGCGTCGTACCACGGAGATCATCCGCCCGTGCTCATTCATACCAACAACACACCGCTGCACAACGAGTTCATCATGCACCGCATCAGCATGATCCCGGTGTGCGCATCAATGGAGGAGATCGACACGTGGGACACCGACCGATACCGTTTCGAGATCGATCGGATAAATCAAGACGCGACCCCGCATCTGCCCGTAACGAGCGCGCACATCCGTGTGTACGACAACGAGGCGAAAAAGTACGACGACGCGATCGCGAAGCGACTGTTCCCGGCGTGTCCGATCACGGGAGACCACATCTTGATCACGAAGCTGAACTCCGCGAAGAACAGCCGATTCTATGCGGAGATGCGTGCGGAGGTGCACCCCGCCTCCACGAACGCCTCTTTCGGAATGGTCAGCACCTGCTGCTTCGGAAACACGATCGATCCGGAGGCGGCCCAAAAAGCGCGCCGAAGTCTGGAGATGCAGAACAACGAACTGGAGGAGGACGAGAAGGAGGCGCTCCTACGAAAGTTCGATCATCTCGACGTGCAGCGCAAGTTTCACGTGAACAAGTACAAAGAGCCGTGCTCCTTCGACTTCGTGGTGCACTCGGAGTGCGCGGTGTCCGCGAGCGAGATTTTCACCCGAGCTTTCACGATTTTGGCGGACAAGATCGAGCGCATCGCGGGGGACGACGTCGGACGCTATCAGTTGGAGGCGGACAAGATGTACAGCGTAACCATCGAGAACGCCGGGCACACCGAGGGGAACATCGTCCAATCCGTGCTGATCAGCCATCTGATGCGCGACGACAATTCGAACGAGATTCCACCGGAACTGCTCGACGTCCGACTGTCCTACATCGGATACACCGTGCCTCACCCTTCGGACAACGTCGTCATGATCAAGTTCGTGGGCAAACGGATCGACTCCCTCGACTCCGCTCAGAGATTCGTTCGCGCTGCCGCGCGATACGTCGCAGACCATATACGCTCGCATGTCGCGAAGGATTGGATTAAAACCTACGCTAAATATAAAAAATGAGCGGAGACCCACGCCCGTACGACACGGCGTACTCCATATCAAATTTGATGGTGTGTCCTCGAAACGATGAGGAGAATGACACGTGGTTAGCCGCATTTCTTTTTGCTATTAACGAGGCGAACTTTCGTTCGGCGTCTTCGAGACGTCGCCGCACCATCATGCGCAAGTACCGTGAGGTGATGGTCGCCATGTTGGAGCGTGCGATGAAGGCGAAGCGCGTCAATCGAGAGGTGCAAGAGTTCCTCAAAAAGTTTCCCGACGCGATGGACAATCTTCGCGACGAAGAGGCCCCCGTTTCCAAACCCATGTTCACCTTTCTGCTCGCGCGCGTCGTGAAGAAGCGCTCCTTGATTTTGACGTTTCGAGAGGGCGCGATCGTGGACCGGTCGTTGCTGGAGGAACCCGTGCCGCCGATGGTCCTAATCGATGTGGACGCCTCCGAGGTCTCCGCTCCGATATACGAGCCCGGAGAACCGCCGGTGTACGTGTTCGAGGTGGGACATCGCGTATCCAATCTGATCCTCACCACAACCACCCTGCCATTGGAGGACTCTCCGACAACCGACGAAGCCGACACGACCGCGACCGATACGGTGGTCGAGACCGAGAACCGCAACGAGCCGGTCGTCGAAGTGCGTCATGTGGACGATTTGATCTTCGAGGAGTTCGAGGGCGATTTGGAGATCGATCGCGAAGCACCTATCTCGATCGCGAATATGGATCAAACGCACCTTCAAACGGATCTACAACAGTTGGTCCCCAACCATCCGGACGTGGCCTCCTACGCACGACTGTTCGATACTTCCTCCAAGAAGCCCCCTGTGTTTCCGACACGATGGCGTCCGATCGTTCGGGTCGACACCTACACGAAAGAGATCCCTATCGTGCGCGACTCGGGTAGAGACTACCGCAATCGAAGGGCGGATTTCAAAGAAGCGCAACCCGGCAAAACGTTCGTAGAGGCACCATACAGCCAGCAGGACGAACTCGCTCAAGGCACACCGTTGGACGCACATTGTCCCAACGCAGTAAACGCGGTGTTGGACACCTTCGGTCAGGAGTTCGAGAGACCGTTCTACATGGACTTTCCCATGTTCTACGACCGCGAGGAGAACAGCGATCTCAAACTCGAATTCTTGGAGAAACTCACCCTTGCGGAACTTAGAAAGCACGCCTTGATTTACGACGTCCCCTTCGTCAAAAACAAATCACGAATGTGCGAGCGTATGAGACCGTATGTGCGCGACATATACAGAGGAGTGATCAAACCAATGCCAACTCATCAGCGCGTCATGGACTGCATGTACGAAACCATCCCCGCTCCGTATCGTGCACCTCCGGTTTCCCCGATGGTGTCCGCTCGATTTCTATGCGACGATAGCGTACGAACGTCCGGGTTGGCCCACGCCGTGTCGAAATCCGATTCGTTGGTCGTGTTCGACATGGACAGTTACGACTCGGTACTATCGGAGGTGGTCGCGTATCTTCCGACGAAATGCGAGATGCGCTTCTTCAACCGCGAGGATCGCCTCACTCTTCGCGGGACCATCGTGGAGTTGATCTCGGATTCGATCCTTCGAGTTCGCGGGGAGGACGACGTGGATCGGTTCTACAATGTCGAACGATTCGAGGACAACTACTTTTTCCTGTATCCGGACACCTACGGATCCGACGCGTACCGCTACAACAAACACGATCTCGCGCGACACAACATCGTATTCCGTTCGCTAGCGCTCACACCCGAAGATCTGCACGCCCGTATCGGGATGACCGTGGAGCAGTTCTTGCATCTCTATCGCTTGAAGGCTTTCGAGGACACCCCTTTCCACCACGAGTCCGTGCTGACCGCGGTGGAAAGGGTCTTCGGTCTCGAGTTTAGTGACTTGACCGCGCAAGATGTGGGGAAGTTGGAGATCACGGAGCTCGACTTCCAAAAAACACAATCCAAGAAGCAGACCATCAAACAAATCCCCACCAAATTCACCGAACCCGTCCCCAAATTCTTGACTCGAAAGCTACTGAGAGACGTGCGCGAAGACGCCACCGTGTTGGAGCGAATGCACGAAGTGACGCGAGACAAGCGTTTCTTCTCGCGCTTGGTGGAATTTATCGCCTCCGACTCGAAGGAGACAGCGAACATCCGCGCTCCTTCCGACGCGAGCGACCCGATCGCCCCTCCTCCGCTTCGACTACAGTTCGACTCCTTCGAGGAGATGCGCGCCTATCGTGAGGAGCTCCGTCCGTTCTTGGATCAACAAGCGAACGCCAAACTGCGGAACGACGCGCTCGCGTTGCAGTTCGCGCAGCAGAACAGCGAGGCCATCTCCGTGGAGCACGCGGAGACGGCGATCGCGTACGAGCATTTCGCGCGCGGCGTCCCCAAAGTATCCCCTCGCGCGTTGACGGTCGAACACGACGAGACCCTCTGTGTGCGAGGAGAGATCGAGGACAGCAGCCAAGTGATCTTCGACGAGTCCGACGCGCTGCCCTTCGCCGACGAGATCCGTACGAACCGTGGCACGCACGGCCAAGCCGCGAGGATCTTGCACGTCCCGGTCACGAAGCAGGAGGCGGCTCGGGTGCAGCATCAGACGGTGCTGCTCTCTCGCATCCTTAAGAAGATGCTCGAACGCAAGCGCGGAACCACCCGTCCTCTCGGAAACTCGGAGGAAACGCAAATGGAGGAGTTCGCGACGATATGCGGAGAGTCCGCGATACTCACCGTACTCGTCCTCTTTCGGCGACAAATGTTGGATCGCTTGGTCCCGGAGCACGCGCACCGTTTCATGTTGGATGGGCCTCCGTTGACACCCAAGGTGCCGCGGGGAGTGGTGCCGTACTTCGCGAGCGTGCTCTCGTCCGCATACGGAGCTACGAACCCCTTCTTCAAAACCGTCGCGAACACCGAAGCGACCCTCACGTTCGCGGTCGGATTCTACGCGAACGAGAATCCCAGCATAAAGGAGGTGCTGTCGCGACGCGCGACGCAAAATCAAGCCGCGATCAAATCCCAACGTTCTCCGGCTCCCTACAAACCGTACGCGAACGCTCCGTTGTTGAAACAGGTGGAAACGAGCGCGATACGCGCCGCGGTCGATCCGTCCTTCGTGATGTACCCTAGTCGAACCACGTCGAACCGAAGGCGTCGCTTTTGTTACGAAGCCACGGCGAGCGCGGTGCGTCCTTCGAAGAAACGCAGTGTGTCGCGCTTGGAGGAACTGTCAAAAATACGTTTGGCACCGATCACGGACTCGAAACCGCCGGAGGTGGAGGCGGACGATCCGGATGCGCTCGACGAAGAGTTGACCAAGATGGTGGACGACATGGAGGACGTGTTCGACCTGCGCCCCTTTTTGGAGCTCGTGTTGCGAGATGTCCCCCCGCGCAAAGTGACCTTCAGCGTGAATAAGGAGTTGGCCTTTCTGCTTTACGAGAGTGACACCGCCCTCGACGCGAAGATGGTGCGCGATCATCTCGTGCGCTCGGATCCTCTCCGATCCCATCTCTACAATGCCGTCGCGTGCGTACGCACCGTGCATGGACTGTTTCGAGCGCTCTTCCAAGGCTTTCGCCCTCCAATCGATCCGGATCGCAAAGAGATCTACGACGATTTGGTCCGCATCGTTCGCAAAGGGTTCGATCGCATCGTGACGGAGGGGCAACAGGAGCTCGTCGAGATCGACGCCATCAACAAACGCGTGGAGCTCCTTCGTGAGAGAGACAAGCAACGGATGCTGAAATCCTATCAGAACATGGACGCGGAGCAGCGTAACTTGATCAAAATGTTGAAGGACTCCGTCGGATTGGAGCTAGAACAGAACGAGGAGGAAGGAGGAGGAGGCGGTGCCGACGACTGGCGAGAAGACGCCGGAGAGAACGCGGAGGAGACGGCGGACTAAAAAAGACATATAACATAAAACTCCCGCTCGGATGATGAAGAGTCGTATTTTCTACAGCGCCTTGTGCTTGATCGTAGTGATGCTGCTGCTCGTCATCGCTCGTCCTCGCGTGATGTTCTCCGTAGACGGGACGCCCAAAGAGTTCGGGCTGGAAGAGCATCAAACCATGTACTCGCTCGGTTTCGTGAGTATCGTGTCTGCGATCGTACTCTTCTACTTCTTCAGTCTCATGGATCTTATATTCAGTTAAATAAAGCGCTCTTGAGTAAAGGAATCCCTCTTCCATGGATTTTGAAAGATATCTCCTTTTGCGCAAGCAAGTCGAAGACCGACCTAAGTTGGGCGCCGTCGAAGACACCCCCACCCATTTCGTGGTGGTGGTGAAGGATCACACCCTCCGTGTTCCTAAGGGAAAACATCGTGTCCGCGCGTCGCTTCTACGCAGTCTTCTGAAGGAACGCCGCGACGTACATCGGTCGTATCTCGCGGTTCGAGGCACGTACCTTCGCACCCGAGGCGACAACGTGGACTTGGAACGTCGAGTCCGCGAAACGATAGACGCCCTCGCATCCCTCGACGCTCGCATCGCCAACGTACGATCGTCGGCACCCTCCATGTTCGTCAGCGAACGTCCGTCGGATGCTCGAGATTCGACGCCCGTATCGACCCCGACGCGCGACAAAACGGTCGACAAACTGCGCGAGGCGTCTCGCAACGGGCCTGAGAACGCGCGTCGCTTCTTGTTCAACACCTACCAGGAGTGCGTGTCCTCCGCCTCCTCGAAGCCGTACTACATGAGCAAGAACGATCTGCTGAACGCGATCCGCGCACATCGCCCGGAGTTACTACAAAACAAGACGGTGAGCAAGCTCACCAAAAAGGAGCTGTGCACTTTGGTGCTCGGAAAAGTCTCCGCATAAGAGTAAGAGACATGGATCGTTACCTCGATTTGCATTTTTTTGTCGGAGGGTTCGCGGTGGGTATCCTCGCGGTGTACGCGATGCGCCCTCCGATGCGAATCGTGCACAAGTTTCCCTCTCCGGACAACGTGAGTCGAACACTGTATCACGACGCCGCGGGGGACACCTGCTATCGGTACGTCGCGGAGCCTGCGCAGTGCGACGCGAACTCCGCACCGCAACCAATCGTGGAAGCTTAAAATTTTGTAGGATCTATATAACAAACCCATGGAGTGGATGCGCACTGTGGCCGGTCGTCGATTGATCTCGGTGATCTTAGGGTTAGGTCTCGCCTCTTTGTTTCGCGAAGCGTGCACCGACGATCGTTGTCTCGTGGTGCGTGGTCCCAAACTGTCCGACGTGTCCAAACGCACGTTTCGGCTAGACGATCGATGCTACACGTATCGCCCGGTGGCGACGACGTGCGTGGAAAAACTGTAATTTTTTAAATGTACGTTAAACCCAAACATTCGTGTTCATGGCTGCGCCGCACACCAGGAAATCGACCATGTTGAGCGACCTTCCGCAGCAACCGTCGGTTCAACCACCGTCCACGACTCCGGCGCGCCCGGCTATGAGCGAGGCCGATCGAAGCGTGCAGGAGGTCATCCACGAGATTCGGAACGAAACGGCGGTCCCGAACCTTCCTCCCCAGCAGATGCCGCCTCCTCCGAAGCATCACGCGCCCTATGAGTCGCATTACTATCCTCCACCGCCACCCTACTATCCTCCCCCACCTCCTCCTCCGCAAGAGATGCCGGTGTCCGCCACCAAACCGTCCAACAGCGTGTTGACCACGTCTCAAAAGGACGCGGTGTTGTTGGCCACGATCTACTACTTGTTCGCGCAGTTGGACTTCGAGCACTTCGATCTTCTGCGTCGCATGCCCGCTTCGGTCGCGTTTCTGAAAGCGGTGCTGTTCGGGGTGGCCGTCACCGCAATCAAGCACTTCCTGATGTAATCTCAATTGGCCTCGAGCTGCTGCACGGCCATGCTCGCCGCGAGATTCATCTCTTTGGTGCCGGGTTCGTACATCTCGTCGGCTTTGGAGGTCGTACGAATCACCGCGAACACCCCCGCCCCTAACAGCACGAGGGCGATTCCAAGCACAACGGACACGATCATAGTTGTCTGCATGAACGAACAATTTTTATCCTACTGTAGGTTTTTTTTCCCCTTGAACGATGAATTGCGTACGGATTCCTAAGGATTGGACTTCGTTCGCCAGCAGTTTCATGGTGGTCGGCACCTCGGTGCGAACGGGCTCTTTGTAATTCTGCTCGTACATCCCTTCGCGCGTGTTGTACCACATCGGATCGCCCTCCGCGTGATCGACATACATCACGTCGCCGTCGGAGCGCTCCATCATGGTCTCCTTCACGAATCCCCATACACCGTGCCCCATGATGGCGTTGGTCTCCATCTCGCCGATACGGAGGCCGCCGCCCTTGGACCGCCCGTGCGTGGGCTGATGGGTGACGCGATCCACGGGTCCGGTCGCTCGGTAGTTGATCTTGTCTTGCACCATGTGCTTCAGACGCATGTAGTAGGTGGGACCTATGAAGATGTCCGTATCCATTTGCTCGCCGGTGCGCCCGTTGTGCAAGACCTCGTCCCCGTGGCGTTCGAACCCCGAAGCTTCCAACAGATCCATGTAGTGCGCGAGATCCGGAGTGTCGAACACGGTGCCGTCCACGCGCCCCCCGCGCACGCAGCACAGTTTGCTCACCACGCACTCCATCAAATGCCCGATGGTCATACGCGAGGGAAACGCGTGAGGGTTCACGATGATGTCCGGCACCAGCCCGTTCGCCGTGAAGGGCATGTCCTCCTGCGGAAGCACCATCCCGCACACCCCCTTTTGCCCGTGAGTGCTCGCCATCTTGTCGCCCGGAATGGGCACGCGGAACTTTCGCATTCGAATCTTGACGTGAGTCATGTCGTCCTGCACGGAGGTCGCGATCTCGTCCACCGTACCCTCCACCGTCTTGTCCGCCACCTTGGACGCGTCTCTGCTGCGGACGCGCGTCTCGTCGGTTTCGAACAAATCCCGCGGGGGACCGTCGACCTCCGCGGATCGCACGTGCTCCACCATCCCGAGGTACGCCCGCCCCTCTTGAATGTACGCGTTCTTGCGCGGCAAGCCGCTCTCGTCGATCGCGTTCCAGTCGCACCGTTTGCGCTGAATCGCGCGCCCGCTCTTTCGCAGCTCCTCGGGGTTCGCCACTCGCGTTTCGCGAAGCCCCTCGTCCGTCACGTCCTCTCGGTTGGTGAAGGTTTTGAAATAGGACGTGTTGAACATCCCTCGCTGCACGGAGCTTGCGTTCAAGATGACCGCGTCCTCCTGATTGTAACCGGTGTACGTCGCGATCGCGACGATCAGGTTCTCGCCGCACGCCATCACGTCGCGGTGCATGTATCGCGCCATGCGCGTGGTGACCAAGCTCTTCTGCGGATAGTGGAGCACGAAGCTCATCGTGTCCATACGGTGATTGAACGCGGTGGAGTACACGCCGACCGCCTGCTTGGCCTGCTGACCGGAGAAGACGTTGCGCGGCGCCTGGTTGTGGTTCGCGAAGGGGATGCTGTTGGTGTAGAGACTCAGCGCCATGCACGGATGCAGCTCGCAATGGGTGTGCACCCCCTTTCGAAGGTCCTCTTCCCGCATCGCAATCATGGACACGTCGGTCTCCGCGCAGTCCAGATACTCCACCGATCGAATCTCGCCGAGCTTGCCCCCGACGCGAGGGACCGCGACGTCCTTCCACTCTAGAGGACCCGACTTCGCGGTGGGAGGGGAAGCAATCCCCGCGACGCGAAGCGGGCGGCAACACCGCCCACCGTCCGAGTACACCCGCACCTCACGATCCAACACCCGCCATCCGATCGACACGTAGGCGCTCAACCCGCCTTTCCGACGACGGTCTCGCATGTTCTCGACGAGAGTGCGCGCGTCGTCGTGCGTACCGATCCAAGAGTTGTTCAGGAGCACTCGTACGCTCGCAGGACGGTGAGCCTCCGCGTACGTCCGAATGTCTTGAAAGGTGCGCACACCCTCTTTGCGTAACAAATCGAAGATCTCCTCGTAGGGAACCTCCGGTGTGATTTCGCACGTCGCGGCGAGGTGCTTGAGCAGCCCGATGTTTCCTCCGTCCGGGCTCTCGATGGGGCACATCATTCCGTATTGCGGCCCGTCGAGCTGATGCGGAGCTACCTTTTTGATTTCACGGTCCATGGGTGTGTTCACGCGGCGCACGTGCGACACGTAGGAGGTGTAGGACAGTCGGCTGAGGTCCTGCACGATCCCCTCCTTCATCGAGCCCATGTTCTTCGCGTCGGGGTTGCCCCACATGCCCTTGAAGGACTTTCGGAACCCCTCGTCGATGATCAGCGACGGAAAGATACGCCTCA
>Ga0181567_10000788_pt1 | contig 24028 bp, 16 predicted proteins | sample 101ome_14_FD_133761 | JGI IMG/M metagenome (GOLD analysis project Ga0181567, IMG submission 133761) | Coastal salt marsh microbial communities from the Groves Creek Marsh, Skidaway Island, Georgia - 101403AT metaG (megahit assembly) | ecosystem: Environmental > Aquatic > Marine > Intertidal...
CTGATAGTGTAGCAGAAGATGTACCATCTGCCTCACCAGCAGCTCCTGAGGTTGCTCCTGCATGGACACCTCCAGCAGCAACAGCAGAACCAGAGACAACTACAACTACGTCATTTGATGACGATGATGAGTCACTGGATTTCTTTAGGAAGCTTGCTAACGAATAAGCTTGGGAAGCTTAGGGTCGTAGATCTTCAAAAGCGCGCGGGCATTCTGCAGATGTCTTGAAAAGCGCGCGGGTCTACGGCCCTTTTTTATGTCTGGAAACCAGCGTTTACAAAGTGGTCTGTAGTATGGAATGATGGTGTAGCAGAATCTACTTGACTCTTCGATTGATTACCTGCAACACTACCTCTTTCTCTACCACCTCTTGAAGCGATTTGATTAGTAATAGCTATTACTTCGTTGACTTTATTTTTTATATCCGAAGAAACATCAGGCATTGCAGTTTCTAGTACACTTGCTAGAGTTTCATCGGCAACAACTTCTACTGCGTCTGCTAGTGTTGATGAACTCATTATTTGATCTAATGCAGTAGCGTGTTCACCAAATACATCGCCCATATCTTTTTCTAGAGGTCTGCCTACAATATCAGAATATGCTTTTTTAACTGATTCATAATTGCCATCTTCAGATATTTGTTTAGCAGCACCATACATTTGCTTAAGTTTATCAGCGTCAGTTTTTTCTCCTGTCAAAACTGTTTGTAACGCTTGTACACCTGCAATGGCTACTTCATCATAATCTAATTCAGGTGTATCTGCAACCGCAAGTGCATTTTGTACTATGCCCTGATTTGTCATTGCAAACTGAGCAGCTTCTTCTGGAGTATCGAATGATCCAATAATATTATTATCATAGTCAGTTACGTTATATGCTACAGATGGTTTTTCTTCAACCGGCATTCCGCCTTCTTGTACACTTGCATCAAGAGTATCAATAAACTGCGCAAATTCGTCGTCATTCATAAACGATCTAGCATGGTCTTGTAGTGTGACACCATTTCTTTGTTTAAACTCTTCGTTGAAAGCTTCTAGTTCTTCATAACTATTAATATTGTCTGCAACATAAAGCATAGCGTTTTCATCGTCTGAAAGTATTCCACCTTTTGCTTGTTCAGCAATTTTTATAAGAGTTGCATCTTCACCATAATCAGCCTTAATGTCTTCAGCAGATGCAATCTCGTCTCTCCCCATATCTTTGAAGAAATCTTTGTATTTTTGAATGACTTCTTCTAATGCTTTTTTACCAGCGTCAATCATTTTTGGTACTAAACTCTTAAATCCAGAAGTATTTTCAAATCCTGACACTAACCAATCATAGACTGCGTCAACTAAAACATTCATACCTATCATTTTATATAAGTCGTCACCGATAACAATACCGACTACAAAACCAACGGCTGCACCGACAAGATTTCCAAAAATTGGGAAATATGTGCCTATAGCAGTACCCAATAATGTACATATAAATGTTGTTACATAGATACCACTCATAATACCCAAAATAAAATTAATATTATCTTTTGTTCTTTTATGAAATTCTTCTTCAGAAATTTGCCCAAAACCAAATGCTAAAGCGGCATCGATCATAGTGTCGATAGCTAAAAAGATTGCAGTCCATTTTATTGCCTTGCTAGCGAAGCCTTTTAAAAGTTTTATTACAAACGATGGCAAACTATTAACAATTCGCATGATCGGAGCAGTAATATTTTTTAAACCGCGCGCAAATCCACTTATTATTGATCTAAAAGTTTGTAATGTTTGCGCAAATCTCATTCCCATCGGAGAAGAAGTCCCGGCCACTTTTAATCCGGTCATAAATATCGCGACATTTTTTCTAGCCATCGATACTTGATTAGCGACTACAGTAAATTTAGTAGAAAGATTTGATATAGTTTTAAGTTTTCCTTCAGCAAAAGCCGCTGAAATTTTAGAAAAACCAGATGATAATGACCCTGAAGCTCCTCTAAATGCTGCGTACATTTGTAAATATGTTTCTTCTATGCCATCTAAAAATGCTAATTTTTCTGCAAGTGTTTCATCATCTCCTTCAGCACTATCAGCTAGGGCGTCAGCCATACCCCAACCTAAAAGTGCCAAAGCTGGTATCACATATTTTGATAATACTCCAGCTGTCATAGTTCCAACATTTTCAGCTATTCTTCCTGCTTGCGACGGAACAACTGAATCTTTCTTTTCAACGTCTTCTTCGTCTCTTCGTCTTTCGTTAGCTGCAGCAATTCGTTTATTTTGTTCTATGGCAAAACCAAGTTTTTTGTACACTCTATCCATACGACTTTGTAAAGCGAGTGTACTTCCTTGAACTTCTGTTATTTTTTCTTCTAGAGAACCTAAAGATTTTGAAACAGCTTCGATCTCAGTGCCGGCAGGAATAACAGATTCGATAACTATGGGTCGAGAAGGCTGATCATCGAAGTAATTTTCCATTCCTTCGACAAACGAGTCGAAATCTGCTTGACTAGCAAATTTTGTATCAGAGGTGGTTTTAATATCTACATGCGAAGGCATTGACCCGAGATCAAACATAGCATCAGCTATTGATGACCAATCGGCAAGAGCTGGTAGATTAATTATAGGGTCATTAGTATTTGTAGAGGTTTGAGCGGCTTTACCGACTGCCATAATATCTTTGCCGGTTTGAGCTAAATTCTCTTTTGCTATTGCTGCGCCGGCTTTAGCTCCAGCAGCTGCGCCTACGGCAGCTGACGTTGCTAGTTTAGTAAGAGTACCACCTGCACGACTCATCGCCCGAGAAAATTTTCCAGCGACTTTACCAGCTCTGCCAGCTTGTCTTGATGTAGACTGAGCTGTTATTTTAGCTATTGCTTTAGCTATCCCAGATATTCGGCCCATTGTTACTCTTTTCTTTTTGTATTTTTTCTAGTATCATGTCTACATATACTTCACGCTCGAATGGAATCATTTCGTTAATTTCAGTCAATGTGAACTTGTGATACTGAGTTACGTCAAAGTTTAACTTATAGTGACTGTAAAGGTCCATATAACTCAGCCCAATTGAAAAAAATCATCTAGATCCCTAAATACTACTCTTTTTTCTTTATTATCACTATTTGTATATGTAATGACATGCTCGATTTTTGGAGCGGTTTCGAAAAATCCTTGAATTTTATTATATGCTTCTATAGGCAATGAATCTAAAAATTGTTCCTTATCTTTTTTAGATTCTTGTTTCCATGAGAAGACATCATCTCCATCAAAAATCTGATCAATTGATGCATTGATCATGGTATCAGTAACTTCTACTAATGTTTTTTTATCTAACAATTCATCTGAGACTTTAGGAGTCGGATGTTTTAAAACTAAACCAACTTCATCAGTAATCATGATTTTTTTATCATGATCATCGGGAAATTGTACTTCAACTTCATTAAGATCCGCTTCTAAATCATATGTGATACCATCATCACTATCAATGACTTGAAATTTTACAATGTTACCAACTGACGCAGATCTAATTTTAATGAACATATATTCCATATCAAAAATAGGAATATCATTAACATCAAAATCTTCTTTTAAGATGCAGTTATTAACGATCGATTTGATAGCATTATAAATGTCTATCTTCTCTCCTGATTCTTTCGCTACGAGTAGAATCTTTTCTTCTTTGACCAAAAAGGGTCGATATATTAATTTTTCGCCAGTTGAAGGTTGTGTTAATTCAAATGTTGGCGTACTAATTTTTGGTAAAGCCATGATTTATCCTCATCCTAATATTTTAAATCTTGTAAATCTATAATTCACTGAAAATCTTGCGATCTCGTCGTGTTGACCCCAACCCAATTGCATTGGTTCAACTACGATGGGAAATGCTTCGATAAATTGCACCATCTTTGCTAGTTTATTCTGTTGATTATATATTGTGAGATTCATATCAACAACATAATCTTTTAAATACTTTGCACCATATTTTGCATCACCGTCGAGGTCAACAATCTTGTTTGCCCATTCTCTAAACGTTTTATAAATCTCTGCTTTCTCATCAACCGTATGTGTCATTGATACTTCTTGTGGATTGTAGCGATACGGAATGTTATACATCAATCCATTACCGTAGGGAGAATAATTATCAACTGATAAGAAAGAAATACCTGGCGCGCTGACAGTTTCAGCACGCACTAATATTTCTTGTCCATCGCCCCCCGGCGGATTGACAAGTACTTCGTAACGATTAGCCGGTAGACTATCTTTTACTCTTCCTTTCCATGCGGGTATTGAAAATGGCATTTTTAATTTCTCTGAATAAATTGTTTAGAATCTCGCCAGACTACGCTAGCTTGTTTCTTTCTGAATCTTTGTGTAGGTAACATTAATGCTATATCCCATTCTTCGTATGGTACCCAAAGAAATCGTGATCTAACTTGTGAATTTAGATAGCGTTTAACGGTAGGCCTAAAGTATTTATATCTCGCCAGAGAATTCAATAAACCATAATTTAAACGTAGCTTCTTAGACTCACGTAAAGCATCATTTCTTTCTATCTGATATAGTCTATCCATCAGTCGAGCTCGAAAAACTGGAGGCAGATAATGCAGATTCATGCCAAGAAAACCATCGCTATATTTTTCTAATACAAATATCAACGGAAATATGTCGTAATATGGTAATGTAGCTTTGCCCTTCGGATCGTATTGAAACATATACATGCGACCGATATCAGTTTCAACCATTTTATTATATGTACGGTCACGATTGCGCAGCTCCCGTTTCATATTGACAGATTTTATTGATTGCGCTTTATCACGATACCAATCACGTGACTCTTCTGCGTCTATATCTGATCCAAGTTGTACTTTGCCTTCGTCAGCAATTTTTTGAAATATATACGTAGCCATTAAAATTTAAGTCCTAATTCTTTTTCGGTGATGATCGTGAATTCCCATCCTCTATCAGCACAATAACTTCGTGCTGCTTTCCATTTAGAAGAATTTACACCCCATGTCTTCACCTCGTATAAATACCTCTTAGTAAGATTTTTTTGCGGAGTTGGCTCTACGGTTTCCTTAAATGGTTTAATCTCCACTACGACCGTATCTAGTTTCCCCTCGCGATTAATCTTCTTAATCCAAAAATCCGGAAAGTAACGATGTACTCTTCCATCGATAGGTGAACGATACGGAATGATTAGCTCTTCACTCGCCCATTCCTTTATTCCGCTATTATCATCGAGGTAGCGCATGAAATATAGTTCCCATCTACTTCGATAAATAATGTTGGTAGGATCTCCACGATACTTACTCGGATTTTTAGGTTTAAAGACACCTTTATAAGTCTTCGCCATATACATATTTATAGGAATAATCATGGCAGAAAAAACAACAATAGATTCAGTTGGTCCGATAGCAGCTCAATTGAAAAACGAGCTATCTTCTCTCGAAAAGACACAGATCGCAGGAATTAAAAATTTAGGTAGTATTAGTACACGACCAGGAGTATTGAATGGTAGTGTAGCTAACTCTATTACTAATCTAAATAACCATCAAAAATCTGCCATGGAATTGGGTGCGAACGTTGCTGCTAAACTCGAAAGAGCAGGAGCATTTAGTAAAGGTGCAGAAAAGATATTGACGACGGCTGTATCATCAACTGTCACTGATAAAATTACTCTTCCTCAAAAGTTTCCTAAAAATCCAATTGATATGGGTAGATTAGATAATCGATTGCCGAGTTTTAAGAAACAAAGTCCTTATGAAAAAATTCAAAACAAAAAGAATCTTTTAGTCGGCGAAAGTGATTTAAATTATGGAGGATATTCATTCCCGCCAGATCTTAAAGAAAATGCTGCGTCATTTATTGAATTGTGGTTTTGGACGTATGATAGAGAGTCACCTACAGCGCCCGGATTGGTTGCGCCATCGATTAAAGTATGGTTACCTATACCTGAAAACTTTACTATCAATCATGAAGTCAAATATCAAGAACGAGACACTGGAATTCTCGGAGATGTATTGCAATCTGATTCAGCTCAAAATGCAGGTTATAGAGGAGCTGGATTAGGTGGCCTACAAGGTTTAGGAAAAGAGTTTTCAGAAAAAGTTTCACAAATGACTGGAGAAGAAGCTGCTAATGCGACAGCTGAAGTTGCAAAACGTGCAGCTTTTGCAGCATTAAACTCAACTGACGAAGTATTTGGCGGTCTAGCGGGTAGAGTGACAGGCGAGATTCCAAACCCACACCCAACAGTATTCTTCAAAGGTTTGGAATTACGTCAATTTACTTGGACTTGGAAATTAGTACCACGATCAGCTGATGAAGCAGCTACGTTAAAAGATATAATTATTCAAATGAAAAAACGCATACTTCCGGAAAAAGCTGGAAGTTTCTTGAAATATCCGCATGTATTACAACCATCAGTAAAACCGAATGAAAGTGTTTATGGTAAATTTATGAAATCTGCTGTTAAAACATTTTCGGTTAATTATACAGCTGAAGGCACATCTGCTTTCTTTGTAGATGGCGCACCTGTAGCAATCAATCTTATTCTTACATTCCAAGAAATGGAGAATATGACGGCTATGGACGTATAAGAGGGATTAAAATGTCAGATAGAACTCAATACTTCCGTAAATTTCCTATTACAATTTATAATGATATTCCTTCGCTCAATATTATGCGTCGTGTGGATTTCAATAAAAATGTTAAAAATTTCTTGTCTGCGTTTTATACATTTGAAATGCCAGAAGGAACGAGACCAGAGACATTAGCATTTGATTATTATGATGATGTAGATCTTGATTGGTTGATCTATATGACAAATGATGTCGTAGATCCATATTTTGATATGCCTTTGAATCAAGATGATTTTCAATTGAACATTAAGAAAAAATACGGATCAGAAGAAAACGCTCGAAAGAAAATATTTGTTTATAGAAATAATTATAGAGGCGATGATCAAATTATTGCACAAGGAGCATATGATTCATTAGTCGGTGAACGTAAGAAATATTGGGAACCAATCTTCAATCAACTTGGTATTATTGGTTATCAACGAACTAAGACAGAAATGTATGCGTCTACTAATCGAATTATTTCTTATAGCTACAGTTCCGCAGTGTCGACACCATTTACGAAAGGAGAGATAGTAAGATTTACTTCTGGTTCATCGAGTGGTAGTGCAACTGTTGCAACATCTGATACTACGTATGTTACTTTACAACATATTACAGGTGATTGGAGCGAGATGACATCAAACTTTGACGTCACTGGTGACACTTCTGGAGTCACTATTAATTTTAATTACGAAACATATACATTAATCAAAGATGTAATTCCATCAGTTGAACAAGTTTATTTTTCTCCGTATTATTATTATGATTTCGAATTTGAATTAAACGAACAAAACCGCAATGTCTATCTTGTAGATAGCGACTATGCAAATCGAGTAAATAAGCAGTTAGACGACTTGCTGAAATAGGTGAAAGATGCAGAAAGATGCTTCTCATGTTGATATAGTCGGAGACGAAATCACTCTTAAAACATTCAGTGGCGGTAAAAAGCTGAATATTAAGAACCTCGTCAAAAGCTTCGATATTTACGAATCATTAGACAATTATACGATTACAGCTGATTTCTATATCGCTGAAGGTATAGAACTAATGAATGAATTCCCATTGGGTGGTGAAGAAACTATCGAGTTAACTATTCAGACACCAACACGTAAAGCTCTGACATATAAGTTCTTCGTAGAAAGTATTCAGGGTTTGACAACAAATGATATGTCAAATCTACGACAATACAAATTACGTTGTGTGACGAAAGACTATCTTAAAAATAGCTACATGGTAATGACACGTCGTTATCGAGATATGCTATATCATGATGCACTCAATGAAGTAATTACTCAAGATCTTGGCGCAGAAATCCCGCTCATTACAAAAGAATCTACGAAGGGTAAGTTTGATTATGCCTGTAATATGGTTCGACCATTTCAGGTAGTTAATCTGATTAAAGAAAGGGCAGTATCTGCCGAAGGAAATAAATCATCGGTATTTGTTTTCTATCAAGATTACGAAGGCTATCATTTTCAAACAATTGAAAAACTAATTACTGATCGTAAACCAGGTGCATCAGAAAAAGAATTCTTCTATGATACATCGAATAGAAATTCACCTTTAGAGAAAGTAGTTAACTATCGAAATATCTTATCATACGAAACTACAGGCCAAGGTTCGTCAATTAAGAAAGTAGTTGCTGGTGCAATGCGCAATCAGTTCAGAGAGTTTGACATTCATCGTGGTTCGTATTATTTAATGAACGAATATAATAATCTTGGCGATCATACTATCTTTAAGAAGACAGATGATTCGTTTGATTTTAACAGTGCGGAATATAACGGTTTTACGATGGAGATGCCAGGTGTAACACGCATGGCAGTGAAAGATGGTACTCGTCCCGAGATGGAACACAATAAGAATCTACATTATCAACGGCCATTCCATGAGAGAATCACGCAATATACTGTACGCATTAGAACCTACGGCGATACGAATATGCGTGTTGGTGATGTCATTAAAGTGAATTTTCCTGAGATTTCTGGTTTAACGCGTGAGCCACAACAGAATAAAATATTCTCAGAGAATTATATCGTAACAAATTTAAAACATCGGTGTGATCAGACTCGTAATAATGTGTTCGAACACTTCTTAGTAATGGATATAGCGAAGCCGAATCAGTACGGCAAATCGTTAGGTTGATGGAGAGATAGATGGCGTATTATAATCTGGGTGATACTTTTAAATGGTTTATGGGTCGAGTCGTTGAGCTTGATCCCACCGAAGATCCGAAAGATAAGCGATATCTTGGACGTGTTAAAGTACGAACTTTGCACGAGCAAACTGGTGAGTTAGGTAAAAAGAAAAAGACATTTGGTATTGTTGATGACGATTTATTGTGGGCGTGGCCTCTCTCTTCTATTCAATCCGCATCTCTGAGCTATCGTAAGATCGTAGAACTCGAAGAGTTTCAAACACCGTTTTGGATTGATGCTGTTGGTACATCTCCCACTGGTATCGCTGTTGGTACATACGTATTTGGATTTTATCTCGACGGCCATGAGAAAAATATTCCGGTTATTTTTGGAACGTACCATAAATCATCGATATATCCTGAACCACCTACAGATGAACCTACTGGTAAATTCTTACAGATAAAACCGCCTGAACAAGATTATCCTTATATGGATGTTTCTGCTTTAGCGAAAGGTTGGCACGAAGATACACAAAGAGAGCTTAATCATCCATTAGGTCAAGACTATCCGCTTGCGACCGAACCAGGTCAAGGCGGTCAGATGTTACCTAAACATCCATATAATAAAGGCTTGATGAATATTGTATGGCAACCAGCCTCTGACTACGATACTGAATATCCATATAATTTTGTACATACGACTAAATCAGGACATGCTATTGAATTAGATGATACGCCTGGACATGAGAGGATGCAGTGGTGGCATCGGTCAGGTAGCTACGAAGAGGTATCTAATAATAAACAAGGTTTGCCCAATTGGCGCGATGCGCTGCCTGGTGCATATCCTGACACAATGCGTGGATGGTTAGAACCAAACAAGAATCATGAGCCTGGACTTCATCCGCCATGGGAAGGCAGACGAGTAAAGAAAACAGTCGGCAATGATTATACTATTTCACTTGAAAATAAAGAGACATATGTTGGTGCATCAGTAAAACTTGAAGTTGTTAATAGTACTACATCAGGTATCGGCAATAATCATGTAGAAACAATTGCTAATAATATGTTTATTGCGGTTGGATATTATCCGCGTACTGCTAATAATCAATTGGCAGGTGAGTCAGCACGTTATCAGTTAAATGATTCATGGATTAATGAAACAACATACCGTGAGAATGCAGATAAGAAAACACAGATTTTACCAGATACACACAAATATGATTTTATTACTGACGTAGCTAATAACGTACAACTATCAGTAGGTTGGTCATGGAAAAAATCTCGAGAGCTTGATACACACTCAGAGAAAAACAATTATGTTGAGATAGCCAATAATCAATACACTTCTCTCGGCTGGATACCACGAAACAATTACGATAAAGATGGCGAAAGTCGGCAGCTATCTGACTTTGAAAAAACAAATCAATATTTCGATATTAAGGGTAATAGCGTTACTAATATTGGTTGGAAACCAAAAGATGAGGCACGTCTATTAACTGATAAAGATATTAATAATAATGTTGTTGATATTAAGAACAATAGTTTAACAAATATCGGTTGGCATCCGATCGACGAAGCACGTCAAGTTCTTTATGATAGCACTACTAACTTTACTATCGATGTCAAAAACAATGGTTTGTTAAATATAGGTTGGAACCCACAAACAGAAGGTAGAGCATTAACTACAGATGATACGAATAATCTCTACATCGACGTCAAGAATAATTATACCACGGTAACAAACAATAATTATTATCTTTCGGTTGGTGTAGATCTTGAAAATCAACATACTGCGGTTGATTCAGATTCTCGTAGTTTGTTTATTGACGTTGCTAATAATAGAGCTGATTTTGTCGGTGTTGATTATGCGCAAAAAATAGGTGGTAATAAGATGACACATACTCACGGTAATCGATATGATACTACTGAGTACGCTCATTATGTCAGAGCAATGTCATTCTTATTTGTTACAGGAAAAGGTGAAACAGGAGAAACTACTTTTATTAGTGATGTTACAGTAGGTGATGCCGAGAATAAGAGATCATTTTATGTTAACGGCCCGATGGGTTCATCAATGGGAGCGAGCGATTCATTTACTACACCAACAGGTAGAACAGTCACAGTTGTTAATGGAATTATTACGAGCATAGCATAATGGCAGATTTTTCACAAACAATCGATACGATTAAAGAATGGCAAGAAGAACTCGAGAGAGCAACTGGTGTCACCGAAGTAGAAAATGCTAATGGTGACACTGAATCAGTTCCTGGAGAATTCAGTTGTGAAAGATTGCAATTACTCGTTGATGAACATGTAACTGAAGTAACTGATATTATCGCGGCGAAAGCTTCAGAAATTTCTGAGATTATGAGTAAGTATGCACCCATTCTGAGTGTGCCAAGCAATCCTCTAAAAATTATCTCATGGGCAAAAAAGGTTGTAACAGGTATTGCGGGTCCTCAAGTAGCGGCCGCTATTCAACTAGCAATTGAAATTGCTCAACTAGCTGGAGCCCTCGCGGGTTTAGCTTCGGCTGTTGCTAGCGCAGCTGCTCGTCTTGCTGATTGTGTAACAAACGTTATATTGGGTGCTTTACAAGATATTCAAGATTCGTTAATGGAAAATGCAATTAGTTTATATAATCAAGCTTTTGCAATGTATGAAGCAGTGCGAGATGATGCTCTTGATCAATTGGGTTATAACGAATTGTTAGAATTGAAAGATGAGGTATCTGGCCAAATCAGTGAACTTACGACTGCGATGGCTGATATTGAAGCTTCAGTAGATAGTATACAACAAAGCGCTACTGATTTGGGCAATGTCACAGTACCGGCGACTTAATAGGAAAATAAAATGAGCTCATGCAGATGTACATGTACAGTCAGTTCAGGCGGAAGCAATGAAAGCGGACCATTTACATATACTCTCGAAGTAGAATTACAAAGTGGTGGTCCTCAAGACGGCACTAAAACTACAACAACCGGGATTAATGAAAGTGGTGAACGTGTATTAGAAACTACTGATGTCATTATCAATGCTGGACCGTCTGTATCTGGCAGCGGTACAGTATTAGCAGATATTAGAGTTACTGTTGCTAATACAGCTAATTTCCCATCTTCTGATGCGAATAACACAGTAAACTTTATTGAGTATTGTGAGCAATTACAATCAGATGCAAATGATTTAGCAACTAATTTACAATCTATTTTAGATACTAAGCTCGCCGCTGGCGGAGGCGGAGGAGGAGGTGGCGGTGTTTCAGAAGGCGTAGGTAATAGTTGTGACGAGCCATTTGAAATAAAAGCAGACGGATTTACTATTAATTGTAATTCAATGACAGTCGATGCATGTGATGGAGGTAAACCAGCTGTTACGTTTAATTGTAGTAGTATCTCATTTGTATCTGGAGGAGTTACAGTCACAATTACTGGCGGAGATGTTACTATATCCGGAGGCACATTAGATTTGCCGGCAGGTACGACAGTTAATGGTTCTGCTATTACTACTCTAAATCATACTCATACATCCGGAACATTAGCAGCCGATATTAACACTGGCGCAATTAGTGGTAGCACTGGTACTGGATCATAAATAGAAATTAAAAGAGAAAACAATGGGCGTTAAGACAGCAACGAAAAACGAAGAGTTTCAGACGAGTGCCAGCAATCGCGATATCTATAGCGATTTTAACCATACTTTTCTGCCTCATCCCAACACGGGTCAAATTACTCGGCGCGTAAATGCCGACGCTGTTAAACTTGCTATACGTAATCTGGTATTGACGAATAAATATGAAAGGTTACGTAATCCTTCTTTTGGTGGAAATATCAGTCATTATCTGTTTGAGCCGCTCGATGATGGTACAGCAGAAGAAATTAAAAACGATCTTAAATGGTTAATAGAAACATATGAACCACGAGCTCAAGTGAGGGAAATTTATTGTGTTGTTTCAGAAGATCAAAATTCAGTCGACGTAAGAATTCAATTTAATGTCTTGACATCGAGGGATGTTGAAGACTTAGACCTCACACTATACCGAGTAAGATAAAATGGCTACTAGCAACGATCTCACTACATTAGATTTTGCAGCAATCAAAGAAAATCTAAAACTGTATCTTAAAAATCAAGATCTATTTAGAGATTATGATTTCGAAGCATCTAACATTAATGTCTTGTTAGATGTTCTTGCATATAATACAAGTCTAAATGGTTTCTATTTAAATATGGTCGCTAATGAGATGTTTCTCGATTCAGCACTATTAAGAGACTCGATTGTTTCGCACGCCAAAGAATTAAATTATATTCCTCGTTCGTTTAGATCTGCACAAGCAAGAGTTAATATTACGCTGAGAGACAATTCAGAAAACGCTACGGTATTGATTCCTCGTGGCACATCATTTACAGGTACCTCGGGCAATCGTAACTTTACTTTTACAACTAATCAAAATATTCAAGCGTTTAGCACTGATACACAAAACACATTTTTAGCGACTGATGTTGTATTATATGAAGGTGATTACGTACAAGACTCATACGTTGCAGATACACAGAATCCAGTTCGTTATCTTATTACAAATAAAACAATTGATACAACGAGTTTACGTGTGACTGTTATCGAAGATAATGGCGCAACAGTTTTAAATTATGATATACGTGATTCTCTTTTTGGTCTCGGTGCGACTAGCCAAGTATTTTTCTTGCAGGCTGCTGAAAATGATTCTTACGAAATATTATTTGGTGATGGTGTTATTGGCCGACAACCTAAAAATAACTCTATTGTTCTGATCGAATACCGAGCATGTAATGGTGAATTGCCCAATGGAATTGGTACATTTACTGCCGATGACGATATTACTACGGCAACTGTGACTAATATTCGAGTATTATCAAAAGCATCAGGTGGTTCGATACCAGAATCAGTAGAATCAATTAAATTCAATGCTCCTCGAGCATTTACAACACAAGAACGAGTTGTAACAGCACAAGACTATGCTACGTTGTTAAAAGCAAACTTCTCTGAGATTAATGATATTGCTGCTTATGGAGGTGAAGAATTTGATCCACCTCAATTTGGTAAAGTGATTATTGCTGTTGATTTAAAAAATACTGATTCATTACCAGATACATATCGAGCAAAGTATAGAGACTTTATTAAACCTCGTAGCCCCTTGTCTATCGACCCTGTGTTTATTGTACCAAACTATATGTATTTGACAGTCAATTCAAATGTCAAATATGATATTACACAGACATCATTAGGTGTTGATGACATGAAGAGTTTGGTTGTGTCAGCTATTCAATCATTCAACTTTAATAATCTAAATGGATTTAATAAGACATTACGATATAGTAAATTTGTTGCTGCGATTGATGGAGCACAAGATGCTATTATCAGTAATGATACAACAGTAGAAGCAACTCAATTTATTTCTCTCAATATATCGGAAAGAACAAATTATACCATTGATTTTGGTATGCCGCTTGTCAATGACATAGGTCAAAAAATTGGAGAGCATTCCTCGAATCAAAGAGCAGTGGTACACACTGATACTTTCTTATATCAAGGTGAACAGTGTTCAATAGAAGACGACGGCTTAGGAAATTTGGTAATAATTAAGTCAACATTAGGTACTCATACACAATTAACTCAAATAGGCTCCGTTAATTATGAAACTGGAGTATTGCGTATTAATAATTTCTTGCCTCAAGATCAAATACCGCAGTTAAAAATAACAGTCACACCGCGAGAAAAAGATATTACAGCAAAGAATAGATCTATTCTCAGAGTGCTTGATGCCGATATTAGTGTAAGAATCGAACAGGTTAGAATTTAATGGCCATTGATGTAGAAAATACTATATCGCAACTAGTTGCGAATCAATTTCCTGATTTTTACAAAGAAGAAGGACAGTTGTTTATTGCCTTCGTCAAAGCTTATTACGAGTGGTTAGAAACGACTGAGTTCTCTGCTGATCTAGATGGTGATGGAATAAAAGAAACATTAGTTCAAAACCCGTCTAGTACTACTCTAGATTCTAGAAAGTTAGCTGACTATAGAGATATTGATAATACTATCGATGATTTTATTCTATCATTTAAAAACAAATATCTCTCAAATATTCAATTTAACGTTGCTACAAATAAACAGTTATTCATTAAGAATGCACTTGAATTTTATAGAGCAAAAGGTTCATCACGAGCAATCGATCTATTTTTTAAATTGGTTTATGGATTAGAAGCAAGAGTTTATACTCCATCGGATGATGTATTCCGCTTATCTGATAATGAATGGACAGATGAGCGCTATCTAGAACTGTTACCTGATCCATCTAATATCAATTTTGTAGGTAAACAAGTTTTTGGTACAGTTAGCGCAGCTTCTGCATTCGGAGAAAAATTAATTAGAATTAAGCGAGGTAGCTTATACATCGAAGTTTTGTATTTAAGCGGTCTAAATGGTAATTTCAAAACAGATGAATTAGTTGTGGCTTTCGATGAAGTAGAATTGGGTGGCACTCAATATAGAAATAGAATGATAGGTTCATTGAGCTCATTTGAAATCCAAGCATCTAACGACGGTTTTATTGTTGGTGAAGAAGTTGCAGTAAAAGATGGCAAAGGTAAAAAGGGTGTTGCTATTGTTACTGCTGTTCGAAACGCAGTCGGTGTTGTAGACTTTAATCTTGTTGATGGAGGATGGGGCTATACGAATGATGCTCAAATTATCGGCTCTGAACGAACACTCAGATTTGACGAGATAAAGAATTTTGAAAACGAAGACTTTTTCTTTCAAACACAACCATTTGAAATTTTCAATACAGTAAAACAAGATCTGCATCGTTTCTATTTGAATACTTCTAATACTACATCGACAGATGCAGCGCTAGCTCTCGATTTGGGCACAGAATTATATATTACCGAAAACGATGGTATTGGTAACACTGTTGTATGGGAAGGTACTATTGTTGATAAAAGTACAGCAGATGGGTATCTTGTTTTAAACTATATTAAAGCGAATTATGCTAATAGCTCTACTGGTCTGATTGAAACAGACGATGGAAGAGACATAGCAAATAGTTTTTATTCGAGCACCCAACATATTCAGTTTTTATATTCGAATGTTGATAGTTCAACTGAAAGATATGAATTAGAAGATTTAGATGGAGTTGATATATCAGTAGAAGCAAATGTTATCGCTGTTAGCAATGTATTTACAATTGAATATACTACTAATTACAATTCAGCGATTTCTTCTGATACTGTTTTTTACCAAAAAGATGATGTTAATCAAATTTATACTCGCGCGGGTGTAGCAAATACATTCTCTAATAGTGCAACTAGCCAAACTTTTCTTAATCTTCAATCAAAGGTTGGCGCATTTAGAACGAATAGGCCGTTTTATGTACTAGGTGATGAAGACGATACGCCGTTTACAATTGTAGAAATGTCTAATGTAAATATTGGACTTATCGGCACGACTTCAGAAGAATTACCATTTCAATTATATGCTAATACATATGCGTGTAATACATCTTTGGGTACTTATGCTCCAGGTAGTGCAAATAATAGAACATCAACTTTTACTACTCGAGCTAACTTTACACTATCTACTTTTGAAGAACAAGAGACACAATTTTATTACGAGACAACTCAAACATCTGGTGCACCACTTGTAATAGACACATTAGATTTAACAATAGCAATTAATAATACTGATATTATTGATGCTGCATCTCCTGGAAATTCAGAATTTCAAGAAGTTGCTCAAGGCAATACGATCAATTACTCTACTACAACATTGCTTGACGCGCTTAATTATACAACAGCTGGTATAGAAATAGGCTCGATTGATTCTATTGTAATTACAGCCCCTGGCGAAGGTTATGGTGATGATCCGTTCTTTATCGTATATGATCCATTAACTTCACATATTGATCGACATGATTATTATATTCGTTACAAAGACGAAGGTGATGATCAAAATCTTTTAAAAACATTTAGAGTAGGTGAAAAAATCGTAGTACAAGGAAATAATGATACAAAAGAAGCACGAATATATGATTTTAATATTCAAACGAGAGAGATATTTGCTAGACGTTTAAATTGGGATGTGCGTGTAGATGATCCTATCGACTCTGGAAATGTTATGAATTTTTCTACTGAGTCAGAATTTAGTCATGGAGATCGTATTAACGGAACGACTTCAGGTGTCACTGCAGTGATTGAAACTGTTGATGAAACTCGAATGCTACCAGGTCCTGGCCAAAATGCAGATGTAAAAGCAACAGCATTATCAGGCAACGGATTTGCTACAGCTGTTAGAATCATCAATTCTGGTTTCGGTTATTTCGGTAAAAATTATGTAAATTCTACTGACACATATGAACCAGGAGAAAATTTAACTCTTGAGTCGACTAAAACTGCCGGTAAAACAATATCTGTAAAAGGCTATCTCGGAAATCAAGGTATTGCACCGGGTACACACCCAAATCGTAGGTCTTTCTTGAGTTCAGATAAATACCTAGCGGATAATGATTTTTATCAAGAATATTCTTATCAAGTATTGTCAGCTCTACCATTTAACAAATATAAGAAGACACTCATAGATGTACTTCACGTTGCTGGTAGTAAACCATTTGGTGGATATGTTGGTACTTCAGAGGCTATGGTTGATATCACTCCTACCGATACTTCAGTACAGTTTGATTTGAAGTCAACATCATTGTTCATCAATCAAAATACTTTCTACGATCACGAAATAGCGTAGCATAGAGATAAATAAAAAATGGCAAAGAAACTAGTACCAGCAGAATTTAAGACACATCTGATTAATCAGATCATCGAATCTGTCACCGAGCGGGCAAATACTGCCTATTATGCTTTTGTTGGTGATCATGAAACTGTTGCGTCGACGCTAGAAGAAATTAATACTCCTACAGAAACAGTACGTCAATTAAACTCTGAAGTGTTCCGCAATATGATATTCGGTAAAAAGATGACGGCTGCAGATATTCGTTTTGTAGTAAATCGTACAAACTGGGAAAGCGGAACGGTTTATGAAATGTATGATGATCAACTAATAGAACTACAAGATAAAAACTTTTATGTATTAGTTGATGAAGGTGCATTTAAACACGTTTATAAATGTCTGTATAATAACAATGGAGCACCTAGTACTTCTAAGCCATTATTTGCAAACGCCAAATACGATGCTGATTTATATACAGTAGGTGATGATTATTACGAAACCGCTGATGGTTATCAGTGGAAATATATGTATAGTATTACATCGACAGTATTCAACAAATTTGCTACTGAAAAATATATTCCCGTTGTAGCGAATACTGCTGTACAAGATAATTCTGTTGAAGGATCGATCGATGTTGTAAGAGTTACATTTGCTGGTAAACAATACGATAACTATATTACAAATGCAAAATTTGAAGTTGCAGATATCAATAGAATTACATCAACAATCATCGACACCGCGGCACCGGATTCAGCAGAAGCACACTTTACTGCAGCTAAAGCCAATCAAACGTATCGATTAAAATTAGGTTCAGAACAAACTACAAATTTTTATAAAAATACTATATTGTATATTACAAGCGGCGTAGGTTCGGGTCAATATAGAACAATTGAAAAATCTGCATATATTTCAGATCTAGGTGGTGTGTTTGCACAATTAGATGAACAATTTACTACACTTCCCAATGAAACATCTACATATGAAGTAATGCCTAAAGTACAAATTATCGGTGATGGCAACCAAACAGCAAACGCAGAAGCACGTGCTATTATTGATCCTTCGGCATCTAATAGTGTTAATCGAGTCGAAATGCTTGATATAGGTCGTAACTATTCATTTGCATCTGCTACTGTACTTCAAGGAGAAGCAGCTTCAAATAATGGAATTACTATTGCACCAACCCCAGCGACTATTAGACCTATTATTCCGCCGCAAGGAGGACATGGCGCTAATACTGTTATTGAATTTGGTGCAAGGCGATTATCATTCTATATGAAATATAATAGAGATGAAGCAGGTCTCGTTGATGCGACTAATTCATTTGCTCAATTCGGTATTATTCGAGATCCACAATTTGCAAATGTAGCAATATATACTACAGAAGAAACTGGTGATTTTGTTGAAGAAGAAGTTGTAAGACAATTTTCTAAATTGCAAATAGGAGCAACTGGAACTTTTGTTTCTAACAATTCATTAAATGCTTCAATACAAAATAGTGTTGACGATGGTGATTATGATTTACACTTTAATACTGGCGATTGGATTTTCTTAAAAACAGAAGGTCTTACATCGCAATATCTTTTAACTAAAGTAGCTGCTGGATCATCTTCTAACACTATTAATCTTGCAACGACACCTGATTGGGTTTCTGCAACAGATACAGATGTGACTGCATATTATGTACATATGCAATCAGATGCGATTGTACATAACAAATCTGCTCCACTGCCGGTAGGAACACCTAGCAACGTTGCTGGTATTTTAGTTAATAACTGTAGACCTTTTTTCACAAAGGGTAGTATGATATATGGTGAAACAAGTAAACAAATAGCTACGATTGCAGGAATTGATATAAATAGTAGAATAGGCAGTCACGATGCTGATTTTAGATTTGCTGATTATAATCAAATGTTAAAAGTGATTGGTAATTCAGTAACTAATGGACCGTTCACACAAGACGAAACTATTACTCAAGGAACGACCTCAGGTCAATTACACTCTACGTCTAATACAGGTGGTTCATCGACAACTCTTAGTCTTACAAATGTCGAAGGCAATTTTAACACATATACGAATTTGGAAGGCTCAGTAAGTGAAGCATCACTCGTCGGATCTGCTAGTGATGCTCTTGATATAAAATATGGTGATCTAGATCCAAACAGAGGTGCTATCCTCTATATTCAAAATGATATACCAGTTGATAGAGACGAAAATCAATCAGAAGAAATTCGCGTTATATTGGAGTTCTAAGTAATGCCCCTTAATACAAACTTATCATCTTCTCCGTATTTTGACGATTTCGATAGAAATAATGATTACTATCGAATTTTGTTTAAGCCTGCTACTGCGGTACAGGTACGTGAGGTAAACCAACTTCAGACTATGCTGCAGGATCAGATCGAACAATTTGGCGATCACATCCTTAAAGCTGGTACAATTCTTGATGGTTGTAATTTTACTTATCACAACTCAATGCCATTTGTAAAAATCTTAGACACTACCAAGAAAGGGGCGGCGGTCAATCTAAGTAGATTTGAGGGCATGAGCGCAAATGGTCAATCAACAGGAAAAATTGCTATTATTGACCATGTTGAAGAAGGTTTTGAAAGTGATAATGTCAATCTAAAAACACTATATATTACATATCAAGATGATGAAGCTGTTGATACAGCTACAGTAAATGATGAAGATGAATTCCAACCAGGCGAAGAAATTAGAATATTCCATCAAGATGAAAGATTGTTTGATATTACAGTTACAAATAACTCAAATGACGCTTCAGTATTTTCTAATAACGACGTAGTTGTTATTACTTCTGCAATAGAAATTAGTACTGCTTCAAACGGTGATGCAAATTTCCCGAATACATTCGCAGTCAATGATGTAATTTCAGATGTTGCAACTGGCAATATCTCAATGATTGTAACACATGATCCTATACCTCATCCAGAAAATGATAGCTTGATTCTACGTGTAAAACCAAATACAGCATATCAATATGGTAGTAATATTGATGCTTCACGATGGGATATCGAAGTCGATCAATTGCTAGAATGTACAACAGGTACAGGAGCGGGAAATCAATTTAAAGTTGTTGCGTTTATCGGACAAAACGCTACAGGCAAAATTACTACAACGGCAGGTGGTCAAATTACATCAGCTGAAATCACTCGAGGTGGATTTGGATATAATATTCTTCCTCATATCAGCTTATATTCAGTTGGTGCATCTAATTCTACTGTTTTGAATAACCTCCAATTAGATCCAGAAAACTGGTATCAAACAGTTACAGCTGGTGCGAGTGTAACTAATCCTACGGGTGAAGGCTATGGTATCTCAGTAGCATCTGGCCAAATTTATCAAAAAGGTTTATTCTTAAACGTTTCTCCGCAATTTAAGATGGTGAGCAAGTTCTCAAATACGCCTAGCGATTTATCAGTTGGTTTTGATAGCACTGAATCAGTAGTCAACGTATTTACAGATGCAACTTTATATGACAACGCATCTGGTTTCCTTAATCAGACTGCTCCTGGTGCTGATCGATTAAAAGTTTCTCCTGTACTTATAGTCAGAACCGCCACTGAAGAGAAAACAGCAACTAACTTCTTCCCAATTATTAGATTCTCAGAAGGCAAACCTTTCCAACAGAATAAGACTACACAATACAATAAATTGGGTGACATGATCGCTCAGAGAACTTATGATGAGTCTGGTAACTATGTTCTCGACGAATTCCGAGCAACAACTCGATCGCCTTTAGATTTCGAAGATTCTGATACTACTTTCTCGTATGTAGTTGATCCAGGTCATGCTTACATTGGCGGATATAGAATAAAGACAGAGACAAACTTTGTTAAGAATGTTAATAAGGGTACTGATACTGCCACTAAAACTAATGAAGATATCGATTTAAATTATGCCGCTTATGTGGAAGTAAATGAAGTTGCAGGCGTTTCATCTTTTAACGATGACGGTGATGTATTGTTAAAAGATGCCGCTGCTAACTTTATTAGTGGTTATGATTATGATGGTGTAGAAGGTTCAAATACGGTTTCTTCTTCTCTCGGTGGTACTCAAATCGGATCAGCGAAGATTCGAAGCATGACATATGTCAGCGGTATTATTGGTACACCTAATGCGGAATACCGAATTTATCTTTATGATATTCGGATGAATAAGGGCAAAAACTTTAAAGACGTACGATCGATCTATACTGATCTTGATTCTGGTTTAATGGCTGAAGATGGCATTGCAGATGTAGTGACTATTCAATCAAATCAAAATATTATTCGGTCACTTAAATCTGCTGGTGAAGTGCAAATCGAACTAGGTAATTCTGATTATGTTCTAGATGCTTACGGCGAAGTTGCTCAAATCGTAGATGCAGATCGAAATGCACTTATTTTTAGCACTAATTTACCAGCTACAAGCATTACTAATACTTCGTACATTTATCGAACTACTGCAAATACGTATTATAGTGTAAGTAGCAGTGGTCAAATTACTGTTTCTCTAACTGCTACGGGTGAAAGTTGGCCGTATTCAGGTGGTCAAGGTTTTCTTAATGATCAAGAAGAAAAAGATCTAGTTATTATACCAAAACAAGATATTATTGCTTCTGCTGCTCAATATTCATCGATGAATATTTCTAATGTTGCGTATGGCGGCGCTTCAAATAATGAAATTACAATTACTACTAATACAGGTGAGACATTTGTAACTGACTTGAGAGTTGGTGATTGGATTAAAGATGAAAATGATAAGGTCGGTCAAATTGTAGCTATTGGTGGACAAAATAAATTAACTGTTCGAGCTCAAACGGATCCAGACGCAGATGATATTTTCGAACCATCATCTGTAGGCGCTGGTGATAGTAGTATTACTCGCATTTTCCCGAAAGATATTCCTATCGATCTTTCTTTACGATCAACTTCTACCGCGGAAATTGGTGGTGCAAACGATTTAGATCTTGTCATTAACTTGGGTGTAGCTGTAACTCCTGTAAATAATGCGTTTAGTATAACGACTGATAGAAAACTTGTAGATACTATTGTCAGTATGCAAGTTCGGCGTAAGTACTACGTACTGTGTAATACAACTGGAGATTGGGATAAAGGTAAAAACCTTGGTGTGTCTGGTATTATTCGATTAGCAAATGTATATAATGGCACCACTACATCAGATACTAATATTACATCTGAATTCTATGTCGATAATAATCAACGTGATGCATATTGGGGTCATGGTTATCTTTATCAAAGACCATCCTCATCTTCTACGCTTGCAACCGAGATACTTATCGAATTTGATTACTTGTACGATGGTGATGAGCATGGCGCGAAAGTAATTAACTCTTATAATATCAGTGATGAGCAAGATCTTACTACATTGCGTGCAAATACTGTAACTAATGGTGTAATGCATACTCTCGAAATTCCAGAGATGGTAAGTGAGAGGGGCCGCTATTTTGATCTTCGCGAGTGTGTTGATTTTAGACCAATGGCAGCACCGACTGCAAATATTACGACAGATCCGGCGCAAGCAAACTGTGCATCTTCTGCAGCAGTGTCATTTGCCTACTCACAATACCGATATCCTAAACCTCAAAGTAATTTTGATTATGATATTACATACTATAAAGGTCGTACAGATGAAATCAGTGTGAAGTCTGATGGTAGTTTCGAAGTTACAACTGGTGCTAGAGAATTACAAAAGCATACTGAGCCCAATAAACTCAGTCTTTATAAGTGTAGTGTAAAACCATATCCATCAATTCCGGAAAGACCTTCGACAGAATTGAAAGAAATTATGTCTACGTTTGTAGAAAATAGTAATCAGCAATTTGTTAGAATTAGCAAATTCCAAAATCAGTTGTTCAAAGTTGATCCACAGAATCGTGTATATACGATGTCTGAAATTGGTAATCTTGAGAGAAGAATTAATGCTCTTGAATATAATCAAAATATGTCAGAACTTGAAAATAAGACAATTAATAAAACAATTCAAAGTTCTGTTGATAGTACATTAGAAAGATTTAAGTTTGGTTTCTTTGTAGATAATTTTGAAAACTATGGTCTTTCAAATAGAGACCTATCATATTATAATGCATCTATCTATGAATACGTATTACAGCCCGATAGAACAACACTCAATATTGATTTTGAAGTTGCTGCTGTATCTTCAAAATATGTAATTGGTAATAAGATTACTTTCCCTCATAAGAGAAAGAATCTAATTAGTCAGACCATTGCTACATATGCTCCATATGTTGAACCATATGTACCTGAGATTGAAGAATTCTGTGAATTTGAATCAAATAGAAATAAGCAAAACGTTGGAGATACTACTACTACACCATACGAAAAATTACAAAGAGTATGGGAAGAGTTTACATTTGTCGCTACTAATGAAACCGATGGTGTACAAAGATATGTTGAGATTAGATTCTTTAATCCGCAGGGCGGTATTTCATATGAAGTCATTCAATCTAAGACTCCACCAACATTAAACAGTCAAGAAACAGGTACATTGAAAGTAGACCCTACAAAAA
>Ga0181567_10000801_pt1 | contig 23886 bp, 16 predicted proteins | sample 101ome_14_FD_133761 | JGI IMG/M metagenome (GOLD analysis project Ga0181567, IMG submission 133761) | Coastal salt marsh microbial communities from the Groves Creek Marsh, Skidaway Island, Georgia - 101403AT metaG (megahit assembly) | ecosystem: Environmental > Aquatic > Marine > Intertidal...
AGCGATTGTTGTCGATGTTGATGATGACGACGTGGTGTGTGTCTTGACAGAGGAAATTGATGTACAGGCCATAGATTCAGCCGCAGAGGAGTATGACAAACTCCTGCCGAACGATTTGCTCCTTGTTCAGCGGGCTGACATTCTTCACGCTGATTATTCGGAATCTCGCGAGATTCCTAGTGCAGCGGTGCTGCACTAGATTTTACCCGAGTTTACGCCCGTTGATTGAAGCGTCGGCCAACGAGCGCGGCGGTGATATTCACTTTCTGAATATCAATGGCACCGCCCGCAATCCCCCATCCCCAAGAATCTCGGAGCTTTTGCTCCAACGGGAACTCCTTTGAATAGCCATAGCCTCCCATGAGCTGCATCGCTTTGCCGGTAACCTCGCGAGCGGTTTCGTTGGCGAAGCATTTCGCGACGGAACTCTCTGCAATTGATGGCAGTCCGCTTTCGGCATTGATAACGGCGCGATAGAGCAGCAGTCTCGCCGCTTCGAGTTTCATCTTCATTTCGGCGATCTGAATTTGTACGCCCTGAAAATCAACGAGTGGCTTGCCGAACTGCCGGCGCTCTTGAACATACGCCAACACATAATCGAACGCTGACTGTGCGGTTGCAAGTGACATCGTTGTATTACCGCAGCGTTCTAGGTCGAAGGCATCCATTAGCTTGCCGAAGCCGCCTGCAGGCACGAGGATATCTGCTTCGCTGACTTCGACATCGTCGAAATACATGTCCGCGCTGTACACGCCGCGAAAGCCCATGTGGTGATCGCGTTTGCCAAAGGTAAAGCCCGCACTGCCTTTTTCGACGAGCACTGCGCCGATAGCTTTGGCGCCGGGGCTATCGTCCATGCGGCAGTAAACAACATAGGCTTCTGAGTGGCCAGCTCCTGAGCTCCAGCGTTTGTTTCCGCTCAGCAGTAGCTTGTCGCCTTCTCGGCGTACCTGCGTCTTTAGGTCGGTTAGCGCCGAACCCGCATCGGGCTCTGACATTGAGACCGCGACAACCATTTCGCCAGCGCAGACTTTCGGCAATACTCGCTGCTTCATCGCGTCGCTACCGAAGTGCGCGATGGCGAGTGTCGGGCCAAAACAGGATTCGAAAATAGGGAATGCCACGGCGATGGAAATCTTGGCGATTTCCTCAAGGACTAACACCGCATCGAAATGCGACAGGCCACCGCCACCGTATTCGCTCGGTAAGTTGACGCCAAGGTAGCCGAGTTCACCAAAGCGTTTTCGAAGCTCGAGGCTCGGTGGTTCATCATTGAGCTCTATTTCGCGAGCAAGCTCGGGGAGCTCACGCTGTGCAAACTGCCGAACTGATTCTTGGAGCGCGCGTTGTTCCTCGTTCAGGGTGAAATCCATGTTGTTACCTGTGTAACCGGTTTTAGGGTGAAAACGTTAAACCCGAGTGTAGGTGAACTCACGCGAGGATTGTAGTCAGTAATTTGATACCATGCGTCCCTCACGCGGGTCAGTGCCTTTTCAAGCCTAGTTCCCGCAGCTTCTCTGATAAAGAAATAGTCGCATTTAGGATTCATCAGGTATGGGTGTTAGCAACTTAGCCAACGAAATTAATAAACGGCGGACTTTTGCCATCATCTCGCACCCCGATGCAGGTAAAACCACAATCACAGAGAAGCTTATCCTTCTCGGAAATCTCATCCAGGTTGCAGGGTCTGTTAAGGGCAAGAAGACAGAGAAGCATGCGACCTCCGACTGGATGGCGATGGAGCAGCAGCGCGGCATTTCTGTAACCTCCTCTGTTATGCAGTTTCCTTACAAAGACCGTATCGTTAATCTCCTCGACACGCCCGGCCACGAGGACTTCTCGGAGGACACCTACCGTGTCTTAACTGCCGTTGATTCGGCGTTAATGATCGTCGACGGCGCAAAGGGTGTCGAAGAGAGAACAATCAAGCTCATGGAGGTTTGTAGGCTTCGCGACACTCCTATCTTTACCTTCGTGAATAAACTCGACCGCGATATTCGCGAGGCGATCGACGTGCTCGATGAGATTGAGACAGTGTTACAAATTAAGTGTGCGCCGATTAACTGGCCCCTCGGTATGGGTAAACAATTTAAGGGCGTTTACAACCTGTATAAAGACACTATCCATGTATACAGACACGGGCAGGGCAGTCAGCTGCACGAAGTTGAAGTGATCGAAGGCATAGACAGCGACGCAGCGAAAACGCTTCTAGGTAGTTACCGAGACGATTTCCGCGACGAAATTGAGCTGGTGCGCGGCGCGAGTAACGACTTCGATCTGGACGCCTATTTGCGTGGCGAGTTGACGCCAGTTTATTTCGGCACTGCTCTGGGTAATTTCGGTGTTAAAGAAATGCTCGATGACTTCGTTGAGTATGCTCCTGCGCCGCGGAGCCGCGAAACCCAGACTCGTGAGGTTGCAGCTGTCGAGTCTGAGTTCACTGGGTTTGTGTTCAAGATTCAGGCAAACATGGATCCGAAGCATCGAGACCGAATCGCTTTCATGCGTCTTTGTTCTGGCGAGTACTCACGCAACATGAAGATGCGCCACTCGCGTCTTGGTAAAGATGTAAAAATTGCCGACGCGGTTACTTTTCTCGCGGGCGATCGTGATCAAGCAGAGTCCGCTGTGTCTGGCGATATCATCGGCTTACATAACCACGGCACTATTCAGATAGGCGATACTTTTACCGGTGGTGAAGACCTCAAATTTCTGGGAATACCACATTTCGCCCCCGAACTGTTCCGACGGATTCGCCTAAAAGACCCACTCAAAATGAAGGCGCTGCAGAAAGGCCTACAGCAACTCTCGGAAGAGGGTTCTACGCAGTTGTTCACGCCGCTACGTAACAATGACCTGATCGTAGGCGCGGTGGGTGTACTGCAGTTCGAGGTCGTCGCGTTTCGCTTAAAAGATGAATATAAGGTTGATGCAATCTATGAGCCGATTACCGTACAGTCGGCGCGCTGGGTCGATTGCAAGGATGCAAGCAAACTCGCGGAATTCCGAAAAAAAGCGCACGATAATTTAGCAATCGACGGCGGCGGCTACCTCACCTACCTCGCACCCACGCGAGTGAATTTAAGCCTTATGGAAGAGCGTTGGCCCGACATTGAGTTCCGCGCGACTCGCGAGCACTAGCCGCAGCAAACAGATCGAATGCATTGATAACACGGCCATGGTTGGCCGCTAGACGAGTTAGTTATGAGCCACATGAGTTTCGAAATCGCCGCGACTGACGGCAAGGCCCGCACAGGCAAGATGAATTTTCCACGGGGTGAGGTGGCAACTCCTGCTTTTATGCCGGTGGGCACCTATGGAACAGTCAAGGGACTGACACCCGAACAGGTGCGCGGCACAGGCGCAGACATCCTCCTCGGCAACACCTTCCATTTGATGCTAAGGCCAGGCACCGAAACAATTAATGCACATGGCGACCTGCATGATTTCATTGGCTGGGATCGGCCAATTCTCACTGACTCCGGTGGGTTTCAAGTGTTCAGCTTGGGTGAGATGCGCAAAATAAACGAGGAAGGCGTGACGTTTAGCTCACCGGTCGACGGTGCCAAAATTTTCCTCGGGCCAGAATCGGCGATCGACGTTCAACACGCCTTAGGCTCCGACATTATCATGGTGTTCGATGAATGCACGCCTTATCCCGCTACTCGCGAGCAGGCGAGAGAGTCCATGGCGCTGTCGATGCGCTGGGCGGGGCGCTGTAAGGAGGCGCATGGCGAACACCAGTCGGCGCTTTTTGGCATCGTTCAGGGCGGCATGTACAGCGACTTGCGAGAGGAATCGCTCGCGGGTCTTGTCGAGCTCGGCTTCGATGGCTATGCACTCGGGGGTCTTTCGGTGGGCGAACCCAAAAACGAGATGCGCGAGGTGATACAGCACTGCGGCGCGTTGCTGCCTGCCGAAAAGCCGCGCTATCTTATGGGCGTGGGAACGCCTCAGGACATCGTTTATGCCGTGACGCAGGGCATCGATATGTTTGACTGCGTAATGCCCACGCGCAATGCGCGCAATGCGCATCTCTTTACCTCGAAGGGGCTTCTGCGCCTGCGCAACAAACGATTCCGTCAGGATACCAAACCACTTGACGAGAACTGCAGCTGCTATACCTGTCAGAATTTCTCTCGCGCCTATTTGCATCATCTCGATAAGTGTCGAGAAATGTTGGGCGCGCAGCTTAACACCATCCATAATTTGCATTATTATCAAGATCTTATGGCGGGACTGCGGGACGCAATTGCGCGCGGCGAGTTAGCGGATTTTGTCGCGAAATTCGAAGAGGAGCAGCAGATTCTGCAGAACGAAGGAGTCACCGGGGACGGGCAGGGCAAGACCTGAGCCCGGAACAGTGGCCAAATGATTCAAGCAAAGAAGGGTTTTCTACCCAGCCCCAGCCTTGATATCGTTTCCGGCGCCTCCATTTGTGAGACAATGCGCCGCATACCGAACCGAATCAATTATCAAAGAGAGCACAGTACATGGATTTTTTGTTCCCAGTAGCCTACGCCCAAGAACCCGGCCAGCCTTCGCTTACCTTCAATCTCATCTTGTTTGGCGGGATGTTCCTCCTGTTCTGGCTGTTGATTCTGCGTCCCCAGTCTAAGCGCGCAAAGGAGCATCGCGATTTGGTATCCAGCATAGGCAAGGGTGATGAGGTGTTAACCTCAGGAGGTCTTTTGGGCAAAGTGGTGCGCGTGAGCGAAGATTACCTCGCTGTCGATGTCGGCACTGGTCTTGAGGTCAAAATACAAAAGGCGGCGATCGCTGCTGTATTGCCTAAGGGTACGCTGGCGAAGATCTAGTCTACTCGCAGGAGCGCGCCGTGAGGATCTCGGTGCGTTCCTCTAAGTTACGCGTGTTAGCTCACGCGTGTTGAAATCGTTAACCTTTCAATCTGCAGAGCCCACTTATGCTCAATCGATATCCTGCGTGGAAGAACGCGCTAATATTCCTCGTCGTTCTATTGGGCTTGCTCTATTCGGTGCCTAACCTCTATCCCGACGATGAGGCGATCCAGATTAGTAGCGATATGTCGCCGCTAACAGAATTTGATATCGAGAGGGCGACAACGGCCTTGGAAGCTGCGCAGCTGAATTTTTTTGGTGCGGCGATCAACGATGAAAGCCTGCTAGTGAGACTCGACTCTGTGGAGGATCAGCTGCGGGCGAAGACAGCGCTAGAGAATGCGTTTGGACCCGACTACATCGTCGCTCTGAATCTAGCGCCGACGACGCCCAGTTGGATGCAGTCTATCGGTGCAGGAAAAATGAATCTGGGCCTTGATCTCCAAGGGGGGGTTCATTTCCTTATGGAAGTCGACATGGACGCGGCCATTCAGCGGCGCATGGAAGATAACCTGAGCAACGTAAGGTCGATACTGCGCGAAGAGCGGATCCGTTCGCGAGGGCTGACCCTGGTTGATAGCACTCACCTCGAAATCCGTTTCGCGACTTCAGACGATCGATCGGCTGCGCGCTCGGCGCTGATCACGAATTTCCCCGAGCTCCAGCTACAGAATAGTGAGTCGGGCGATTTCTTCGTGCTCGATATGCGCATGACAGAGGATGTTATCCTTCAAATCCAGCGCGATACGCTTCAAGCGAACCGCACGACGCTAATCAATTGAGTCGATGCGCTCGGCGTGTCCGAACCTACCGTCCAGCAGCAAGGTGCAAACCGCATAGTGGTTGAGCTCCCCGGCGTGCAGGATCCCGCGCAGGCCATCCGAATACTGCAACGCATTGCGACGCTCGAATTCCACTTGGAGGCCGAATTGGGCGCTTCAAGCCTGTCCTATGAAACCTTCGACTATCAGGGTCAATCGATTAACGTCAACAATGATGTGATTCTGCAGGGCGATCGCATAAGCAACGTGCGTTCCTCACTTGATCAAAATGGATTGCCGCAGGTGCAAATCAGTCTTGATGCGCAGGGCGGCAATCAGATTAACCGCGTTACTCGGGACAATGTCGGTCGGTTAATGGACATTCTCCTTATCGAGACGAAGTCGCGCACTAATACGACTATTGATGCGGAAGGCAATGAGGTCGACGAAGTTGAATTTTATGAAGAGAAGCGGCTCATAAGCCATGCGCGAATTAATTCGGCGCTCGGTCGTCAGTTCGTGATTACCGGGTTGACCTCTCGCGAAGCTAATGATTTGTCTCTTCTGATTAGTTCCGGCTCACTTGCCGCGCCTATGACCATTGTCGAACAGTCAGTCATAGGCCCTTCGATGGGGCAGGAGAATCTCGACCAGGGTATACGCGGGGTTCAGGTGGCCGCAGCACTGGTGATTCTATTCATGCTGTTCTACTACCGCGTGTTTGGCTTGGCTGCGAACATCGCACTCGTCATGAATATACTCCTTATTTTCGCGGTGATGTCTTCGATAATTCCTGCCACGCTGACGCTGCCTGGCATCGTAGGGATTGTGCTCACAGTGGGTATGGCGGTCGATGCCAATGTGCTGATCTTTACTCGCATACGCGAAGAAATCGCTGAAGGGTCATCGCCGCAGCGCGCGATCGATGCGGGTTATGATCGGGCTTTCACGACCATTCTCGATGCCAATTTAACCACTTTTCTTGTTGCGATGGTGTTGTTCACGATCGGTTCAGGCCCAGTAAAGGGCTTCGCGATCACGCTGATGATCGGGATCATTACCTCCATGTTCACGGCGATTGTCGGTACTCGTGCTCTGATTAATCTGATTTACGGTGGACGCAAAGTTGAGTCCCTATCCATCGGAACGATTCCTCCACGCACCGAAGCGCTAGTGACAGAAGACTAAGGCGCTCCCTGCGTCAATTACGGATAAGAAATTATGTTGAGCAAGCAATACGATTTTATGGGTGTAAGGCGCGCGGCGGCGATGGGGTCGCTTCTTTTAGTGCTGATTTCACTCGGATCACTCGCCACGCGTGGCTTAGACTTTGGTCTTGATTTTACCAGCGGGACGTCGGTGCGTCTGAACTTCTCTGAAGCGGTTGCGATCGCCGATGTTAATTCGGCACTGGCTGACGGCGGCTATGGTGATGCGGTGGTCGTAAGCTTCGGCTCTGATCGAGATATTCGTATTATCTTGCCTGTCGACGAATCGGTCGCCGAGGCAGATCAGGCAAGCCAAGCCGTGCGTGTTGGAGAAACAATTACCGCGCTGCTCTCGGCGACCACGCCAGCGGATATTACGCTCGAGGGATCCGACTATGTAAGTGCGAAAGTGGGTACTGAGCTAGCGGAGCAGGGTGGCTTAGGTATGCTTGTCGCTCTGTGTATCATCATGGTCTATATCGCCGTGCGCTTCCAGTTTAAGTTCTCTGTTGGCGCAGTCGTTGCCCTTGCGCACGACTTGATAATCACGCTGGGGCTTTTCTCTGTCTTCGGCATGGAATTTAACCTCAATACCCTAGCGGCAATGCTTGCGATTATCGGCTACTCCCTCAACGATACCATCGTGGTATCTGATAGGATTCGAGAGAATTTCCGGCGTATGCGCAGCGGTTCACCATCGGACATGGTTAATGCGTCTTTGAATCAAACGCTAGGGCGAACTATCATCACGTCATTCACGACACTTCTCGTGTTGGTATCAATACTGTTAGTCGGTGGTGAATCCACTCAAGGTTTCGCGATCGCGCTAATTATTGGGGTTGTTGTTGGTACCTATTCATCGATCTATATTGCCTCGAATGTAATTCTTATGATGAATGTGACGCGCGAGGACCTGATGATTCCTATCAAGGAAGGATCGGAGTTGGACGATATCCCCTAGTCGATGAGCCAATTGTGGAAATCCGTTCAGACGTGCCCTCGGTTGGTCTTTAGGTGTGTATCCACTAAACAGAAGAGTAGACGTATTGCCTTATTCAATTGGTCACACGGCTAACGCGGTAAGAGCGACAGGGTGGAGCGCGGCTTTATTGTTCTTTTTGACAGCGCTTATGGCTCCTGCGATTGCGCAGAATGCGAGTGACTTTCCTCGCCCAGAGAGTTTAGAGCCCGCTGTCCAGTTCTGGATTCGAGTCTACACCGAGGTGGATACCCAGAGCGGATTTCTTCACGATGCCGAGCACCTGGATGTTATTTACACAGCCCTACCGCTAGACAGAAAGCAGATAGAAGCCAAGCGTGAAGCTATCAAGGCGGCCTTAACCGTTTTGTCTACAGGTAAGCGAACAGGCCTTACGGCTGAGGAACAGCAAGTGCTTGCCCTCTGGCCCTCAAACGTTAGCAACCAAACGCTAAAAATCGCTTCTGACAATGTCCGCTGGCAACTTGGCCAGTCGAATAGATTTCTCGCTGGCTTGCGCCGGTCAGGTGCTTATCGCGAGCACATTCAAAAGGTCATCGCTGCGAAAAATCTGCCTCCACAGCTTGTCGTTCTCCCGCATGTCGAATCATCTTTTAATCCGGGCGCTTATTCTTCGGCGGATGCCGCTGGAATGTGGCAATTTACGCGCGCCACCGGACAGCGATTTATGCGTATAGATCATATCGTCGACGAGCGCATGGACCCTTATATCGCAGCCGAGGCGGCTATGAGCCTGCTCGAATATAACTACCGAGTGTTGGGCACATGGCCACTTGCACTGACGGCCTACAATCATGGCGCTGGGGGTATCGCGCGGGCCGTGCGCGAAATAGGATCGAGTAATATCGAAGACATCGTTGCTAATTACAAAGGCAGGAGATTTGGTTTTGCTTCGCGCAACTTTTACGCCCAGTTTCTTGCGGTAAATGAAGTAGAAAAGCGAGCTGCGAGTTTCTTCGGCAAAGTCGACTACAACTCTGCGCCAAATTTCACCGAGTTTGAGACCGACGCCTATATCGATGCCGAAGTATTCGCCCGCAGTGCGAACATTAGCCTTGCGCAATTGAAGGCAGACAATCCGGCACTCAGGCCTGTGGTTTGGGAAGGACAGAAGCGAATCCCGCGCGGCTTTAAAATGAAACTGCGCGATGCAAAAGTGACGCCCCAAGAGCTGCTTGCGAGCATCGATGGCGATTATAAATTTGTTGTTCAGACCCCCGATGTAGCCTACACCGTTGTGAGAGGAGACAGCTTGTCTGCAATCGCGAAGCGTTTTAACACGTCGGTATCACGTCTTGTTGCGCTGAACCAGTTAACGAGCAGTCACCGCATTCAAATCGGTCAGCGCATACTTTTGCCGCAGGATGAGACATCTCTTGCTGCGCAGTCGCAACAGGCACCCGCTGATGGCATCTACACCGTGGCACGAGGCGATACGGTGTCTACGATCGCTCGCCGCTTCTCCGTCGGCGAAACCGCATTGCTACGTCTGAATGGTATCGAAGACGCGCATCGAATTTATCCCGGTCAAGAACTGCGCTTGCCGGGCCTCTATGCCGCTCAGCCTCAGCTTGTGGCAACTGAACGCGCACCAGCATCGCTGGTAGACCCTGTTGAGATTGCTACCGTTGAGGGTGAAGCCGAGCGTGGTGTGGACAGCCCTGAGAGTAGAGTCGCAGAGTCTTCGCAGACGCTTTCCGAGATCGAGAGAATCGTGCCAGAGGCTATCGCGGAACAAGGCTCTGATGCAGACGCGCCGCAGGCATCGGAGGCTATTGCCGTAGAATTAGCCTTGGTGGACACGGTAGCCGTTGATATTGACGCGGTAGCCGAAGAGGTGGCAACGGCCACGAGCGATAATACGCCGGTCGAGAGCGATGCCGAACTAGCCGAGGCGCTTAGTGCCGATCCCGCCGACTATTCGGTAGCCAGCGACGACTCGATCGAGGTGCAGGCGACAGAGACGCTGGGTCATTATGCCGATTGGCTTGCTGTGCGCGCTTGGGATGTGAGGCGATTAAACGGGATGGCCTACAGCGATCCGGTGATCGTAGGAAAGCGACTCACGCTGAGTTTTACGAAGGTGTCGCGACCCGAGTTCGAACGCAGACGAAAAGATTATCATTCCACGCTACAGCGAGAGTTTTTCGCGCAATATAGGATTCGTGACGTCGAGGAATACACGATAAGACGCAACGAGAACATCGGCACTATTGCTCGGAATCGCTATTCCGCTCCCCTATGGCTTGTGCGTCAGTACAATCCCGAGCTCGACTTCAATCGCATTCAGATTGGTCAGAAAGTTGTCTTCCCACTGCTGCAGAGCGTCGAGTAGTTGGTCTAGTTTCGTTTAGTTTTTTCGATCGTCAGCTTCGTCAAGAGTATCGTTGCTTTTCGCAAGAATGGTCTCGGTAAAGAGTTGCTGGTATCGGTTCGTGAGGTCTTCTGCGAATAACTTCACTAGTGACACGTTTGGAAGCGCTTTTCGGTTGGCCTTATCTTTTTGCCAGCGTTTTAATTTCTCGACTGCAGACTTCGCAGCGTTACTGTCTCCTTGCGCCACGGAGTAAAGATTCTCCGATGGGAGATATTCTGGATAGACGAGGTCGTCTGGTGCAAGTGGGCAGCACCCCGCGATTGTGGCCTCTTGGACCGCGAGCCCTTGAAAGTCATGCAGCGCAGTGGATAAAACGACGTCGCAGCTGCTGATCAAGGCATGGTATTGCGCAGCATTTTCGAGGAAACCGAAGTGACCCTCGTCTAAGTTCATTGCGTCGTAGTGTGCTTTGAGTAATTGCCGGCACTTCGCGAATTCCTCGGGCGCCTGTTTGAACTGTTGGCCTACGATATGCAGTCGGCAGTTGAGTTTCTCCCCGCAGATGCGTTTGATTATTGCCAACAGCCTCTCAGGTCCCTTGTCATACTCCCAGCGATGATTCCACACGACCTCGAGCGTTGCGTGCGCGCTTTGCCGCACTGAGTTTGCCTCTCGCACTGGCACCGGCGAGGATGCGGTCGAAAGTGCGGTCGAAAGTGCGGTCGGCAGTGCAGCTGGGAGTACAGGCACTGGCAGGACGTGGGAGTTTTCGAGCTGCACCGCTAAACCTTTTGGTACGTGGTCTGGTAAGCGGCGAAGCAACGCTTTGGCGCCAGCTAGAAAAGTACTGCGATTATAGTCACTGTTAAACACAAGTGAGTCTGCACAGAGCGCGGCATAGAGAGGAACGAGTTGTGTTTCTGCATTATTGCGCTGTGCATCACGTGTGGGATAGGCAAACTGGTTTTCGTGGAAATACAGCAGAGTTGGCAATTTCGCCAAAGCAGGTATGAATCCACGCAGCGTACTTAGATCAACCATCGATGTAGCTACTAAAAGATCATAAGGCCTGCTGAGGGACTCTCGTTGATTATAAGCAAAGCTCAAGGCGTTGCCGCGTAGGCGCCAACTAAAATGGCGTGGCGGAAGGGTCAATGACGTCCACTCATGCATCGGTAATAGGTGCATGAGATTCTCTCGCCAAAGGCGATGACTGGCTGCATCGTAGCCGGACAATATCAAGATCCGGAGGCTTTTTCTGTCGTGCATGGCGGGTTCGGCTGAATTTCGGTGAATAGGTTTTGCATTCTTTGCTCGCGCAGAGTAATTTCTGTCGCTACTCAAATTCAAAGTATGAAGGGGACGAGTGTGACGATCAAACTCTATGGCATGCCGCTCAGTAATTATTACAACATGGTGAAAACCGTTCTTCTCGAGAAAGGCATGGATTTCGAGGAAGTACTGGTACTCCCCAACCAAGAATCCGACTACTTAGCTAAGAGCCCGATGGGTAAAGTGCCGGCTATGGAGACCGAGCAAGGCTTCCTTACGGAAACTGGCGTGATGATCGATTATCTAGACTCTCTTGGGCAGGGCGAGAGCTTTTACCCCGCAGACCCGTTCGAGAAAGCCAAAGTGCAGGAGATTATCCGCTACCTTGAGCTCTATATTGAACTGCCTGCGCGCCGCTTGTATGGAGAAGTATTCTTTGGACGTCCGGCAACGGACGAGTTGAAGAAAGAAGTGAAGCCTCAACTTGAAAAGGGATTCACTTCGTTCAATCGGCTAGCTAAGTTTTCGCCTTATTTGTGTGGCGATCAGCTAACGTATGCGGATTTTTACTTTAGATTCAGCATGAATCTGGCGATGACGGTGTGCAAGCGCGGGCTAGGCTGGGACGTTGCCGCCGAAATGCCACGCAATAACGAGCTGATCGCGCGCCTCGATGAGCGCGCCTCTATCATGCGCGTATTGGCTGATCAAAAAAAGAAAGGGTAGCCCATTCCGTACTTTGGATAAAAAAACGCCTCCCTCAGACGCATCTATCGCGCTTGAGGGAGGCGTTCTTCGTTTCGTCAGTACCCTTACGAGCGTCTTTCGAGTGATTGACGAATCGTTTACCGGTGATGCGTTCGCTCGAGAATGCCCTTGCTTGAAGTCATATCTAAGATTGTATCGATGTGCGCATCGATATCTTCGACCGTTGCGCCACGTCCGAGATTAACGCCTTCATTCTCGCGGATGTCGGCAGAGTAATAACGGCCGCCAGCGGCCTGGATGATGCGGCCATTCGGTGCTTTGTCTGAGCAGAGATAGACAACCGCCGGAGTGACTAACTCTGGCGCGAGTTTTTCGGCGCTGTCTTCGAATCCCGGAAGTTCTTCGGTCATTCGCGTCGCTGCTATTGGTGCGATGGAATTAGTGAAAACACCGTATTTCGCCCCTTCAAGGCGCAAGGTATTCATGAAACCGACTAGCCCCAACTTCGCCGCGCCGTAGTTGCTCTGGCCAAAATTGCCGAAAAGCCCGCTCGTCGAGGTAGTCATGACGATCCGGCCGTAGCCTTGCTCAACCATGATAGGCCAAACGCATTTTGTCGCATTGAGGCTGCCAGTGAGATGTACATCGATCACCGCGTGCCAGTTTTCGAGCTCGAGCTTTGAGAAAGTCTTATCGCGCAGGATACCGGCGTTATTCACCAGAATGTCGATACGACCCCATTTTGCCATTACCTCGTCGACCATCGATTGCACCGAGGCGAGGTCTGTAACTGATGCGCCATTAGCAATCGCTTCGCCACCTGCGGCGATGATTTCTTGAGCAACGAGCTCTGCAGCGGTCGCCGAACCGCCGCTGCCATCTACGCTACCGCCCAAGTCGTTGACGACCACTTTAGCTCCACGGCGACCCAATTCTAGGGCATGCTGTCGACCCAGGCCGCCGCCTGCACCGGTTACTATTGCGACGCGACCTTCAAATCCAATTGTCATAGCTTCTTTTCCGTTTTTCTATTGATGGGAAATTGTACCGAGAGTCCTAGGGAGCCTCCTGGGGGATTGAATTTCTTATTCCAAGCCACCGGTAGCACGATTCTATGCGTATGAACGAGGGGGCGCAAACCATCAACCAAAAGTCTCGCTCAGGGAGTGGGATCTTTCGTCAAATTGGGTATGATGAAGGTTTAGGTAAGCGACAAAGTGCGTGGACCCAGAGCCTTGAGGAAGACCCAGGAATGAGCGAAATGACCCCAGTTCCGGCCGCAACGGTGGTGGTAGCCCGTGATAGTGAGGCCGCAGATTCCATTGAGATTTTGCTGCTTAAAAGGAACTCTAAACTAGTTTTTCACGGCGGACACTGGGTCTTTCCCGGAGGTCGGGTTGACCAGGCGGACTTTGCGGGCGCTGATGGATTGGAGTATCGGGCTGCATTGAGAGCGGCGGTGAGAGAGACGAAGGAGGAGGCTGGTCTGGAGATTGGCGAGGGGCAGCTTATACACACCGCCCATTGGACTACGCCCCCCCACCTACCACGACGTTTTTGCACTTGGTTCTTCATGTGCCCGGTGCCGCGGTCATCCGTTGTCTCGGTCGATAATGATGAAATTCTCGAGCATCGCTGGATTACGCCAAAAGCTGCGTTAGCCGCCTCTAAAGCCGAAGAGATCGTCTTGCCTCAGCCGACCAAGGAAACGTTAAAGAGTATCGCGCAGATTCGCAGCGTCGAGGCGCTGTTGACGTGGGCCGAAGCAACCCCTGTGCATATATTTCCGGAGGATTCGCCCTTCTACCGTCCGCGAGAAATGGGCTATCCATCCCCCAATCCTTGCTAAGCAGCTGGCGAAAGTGGGATAGTGCTAAGAAAGAATTTTGAGGTAGTGGAATTAGAGCAATTGGCGGGAATCTCTTGTGCATTATGATAGACAGTGGCGAGAGCAGGTCTAACGGTTGCTAGATGGCGTTTTAGTTACATAGCATTTAACTCTTCCAGGATACGCATGACGGCTCCGACTCTCGATAGTCTACGCGACACCCTTGATGGTCTTCAGAGGAGGCAGGCTAGACTACTACTCGCGAGGCAGCTTGGCTTCGCATTAGCGGCCGCCTGCGCAGTAATCGCTGCCAGTCTCGTACTAGTCGCGAACTTTGCCTCGTCGGCGGCAGCGGTTCTGCTGGTCGCTATCGTGAGTACTACCCTTATATTTTCTATCTGCTCTCTCGCATGGCGTCAAAGTCATCGGGCTCAGGCCGATCAAAAAGCACTCGCCCTCTATGTAGAGGAAAAGTTCCCTGATCTCGAACAGCGCCTGCTTACCTCTATCGAATTTTCGCAAGCCGGGAAAAAGTCCTCACAGGCAGGAGTCTCGCCTGCCTTTGTAGAACAGCTGATTAACGATGCACGCTCACATGTTGACCTGCAGAGACAACAGGTGGAGCGGGTAGGCTCCTCGCGAGAATCCTTTATTGCATTGGTGGCCGGATTTTCTGCGTGTTTGGCATTAGTGCTGCTACTACAAGAGTTTGCTCAACTCAGGCAGGCTGCGCAGCGCCTTGCATGGCCCTTTGCGCTCGAGGAAACCGTCGATGTGACGTCGACCGCAATGCCCATCTCGCTTCTCGTTGAACCCGGCGATATTGAAATGCAGAGAGGCTCGCCGCTGACCGTGACAGTGAGGGTTGAAAACGCGCAGCCGGGCGCCCTGACCCTAAGACTACAAGACGATCGATTGAATTGGCGCGACTATCCTATGCTCCTCGATTCGAGTGATTCGAATGGAGCAACCTTCAGCTATTATTTGCCGGCGGTGGTCAAAGATTCGAACTATCTCATAAGTCTTGCAGGAGAGGAGCAAAGCTCGCGGCAGTACCAGATTAACCTGTACGATCTTCCGGAGATTGAACAGATCGATGTCGCCATGGACTTTCCCGGCTACACAGGCGAAGAGGACAGAATCGAGTCTGATGGCGGTGATATCGTTGCGGCTGAGGGCACGGAAGTCACTCTTACTGTTACGTTTAACAAGCCTGTAGCTCGCGCTGAGATACAGTTCTCGGGCGCGGAAAGCGAAACAGATAAAGAATATGTTAACGGCAGTCTCGATGTTGATGGGCTGCAGGCGACCACACGTTTTACCGTAGCGAGCGATGGTGTTTATCGAATTACCGCAACGGATTTGCAAGGACTTCAGAGCGAGTCGCCGCTAGATTACTACATTCGCGCTATTGAAGATCAGCCTCCACAGTTCACGTTGCGTAGACCGGGAGCAGACAGAGATGTCATGCCACTCGAAGAGGTGGTGATTGAGGTTGATGCTAGCGACGACTATGGATTGGGCGAATTCATTCTCAATTACGCAGTGGTAGGCGAGGAAGATAAAGAGGTCGACTTTTTACCTGCCGAGTCAGTTCGTTCAGCGCAGGGCTCGACACTGCTCTATCTTGAGGATCTCGCGGTTGAGCCAGGCGATTTTATTAGCTACTACTTAACGCTTGCTGATAATAACGCGCTAAAGGGTCCGAGTGAGGTGGTGTCTGACATTTACTTCCTTGAGGTTATACCAACCGATCAAGAATTCCGTCGTTCGCAGCAGCAAGGCGGTGGGGGCGGCGGAGGCGGCCAAGGAGGCGGCGAAAGCAGCGCGCTTGTTTCGGTGCAAAAAGACATCATTGCGGCGACGTGGAAGCTGCGAAATCGTCTGCGAGACGCCTCTAGCACTGACATCGAGGCTGATGCAGAGATCATCGCCGAGAGTCAGCGAGAGGCAACGGGCCGCGCTAAGATGTCAATCGATCGACTATCTGAGCGCTTGAGTTTCTCCGACGACAGTTATGATCTCGCTGTCGAAAATCTATCTCTCGCTATTGAGCAGATGAATTTAGCTGCGAACGATCTGGACAGCCTGCAAATAACAACTGCGCTCAAGCCTGAACAACTCGCTCTGCAATATGTTTTAAAGGCAGAGGCGAATATCAATCGCACCGACATCAGCATGAATCAGAATAGTGGCGGTGGCGGTGGAGGCGGCGCTCAGCAAGAGCGGGAGGATCTTCGCGAGCTCTTCGAGATGGAGATGGGGCAGCTTGAAAACCGCTATGAAACGCCAAATAGCGCTAACCAAGCGGGCGGAACGAACGCCGAAGAAGTAAACAAGCTTGAAGAATTGGCCAGACGTCAGGAGGCGTTGACTCGTGCTCAACGAAATCTTGCGCGTCGCGAGCAAGAGCTTGCTGAGGAGCAGCGTCGTCGAGAGCTTGAGCGGCTGCGAAGGCAGCAGGAACAGCTGTCTGCCGATGTCGAAAAACTAGCCCGCGAATTAGCTCAGAATGGTCAGGGTCAGCAGTCGCAGCCACGCAATTCAGATTCACCTCAGCAAGGCCAACAAAATCAGCAAAGACAATTAGCAGGGCAGGGTCAGCAGTCGACTCAACGAACCGGAGCGGAGCAGTCAGGTGACCCTAGCGCTCAGGCGGCCATTGAACGTGCGCTGGAGCAAATGCAACAGGCTGCAGCCAGTGATAGCGCGGCTATTGCTGCTGCGCAAGGCCAAAAAGCGCTCGAGAGTTTGCGTGATCAGCAGCGCGAACTTAGCGAGGCGGGTGAAAGTTCGGTGTCGCAGATCGCCAGACGCTTGGGCGAGCGCGGACAGGCGCTTGTTCGTAATCAGCAGGCGCTACAGGAAGGTCTTGCAGAGGCTAGCAGAAATCAGGGGCTGGGTCAGACTCGCCGCGAGGCGCGACGCGACGAAGCACTGCAGACACTTCTTGAGGCGCAGCGCCAACAGCAGCGCGATATCGAGGAAATCGAGGATATGCTTCGCGCGGTTGTGACGCGCGGTGAGAGCGAAGACAGGAGTTTGCTCACTCAGGCTCAGGCGGCAACCCGTGACTTGAAGCCGATTCGCGACGAAATGGCGACGAGCAATCGCGTTCTACGCAATGGCATGCTCAACCTTGCCATCGATATGGAACAGGAACTTGGCGAACAGATTCAGCAGCTGGCGCAGAGCCTGGCACAATTAAATCCCTCGCAAACGCAGGATTCCGCAAGCTCGACTCGGCAAGTAGCAGGGGACGCCCAGCAGCTGCGGCAGCAGATCGAAAGCCTCAGCCAACAGGCCGCCGAATTTAATCAGCGTGGCGAGACGGCGGGCGATGGAAATGCGCCCTCCCTTGCGCAGATGCGAGAGCAGTTAGAGAGTAGTCAAGCACTTGCCGACAGTCTGTCGCAGCAGCTTGCGCAGCAGCGCGGTGGATCCGCACAGGCGCTGCGCGGCGACTCCAATACGGTAGGAACAGCGAGATCTATCAGACAGCAGTTGTCTAGGCAGGACATAGAAGCGTTTCTCGCACAGCCTGAGCTTCTTAAAGCCATTCTGCAACCCATCGTTGAGCTCGAGGGCGCGTTGCGTGCGCAAGCCGAGTTAGAGAGCGCGGCGACGCAGCTCTATAGCGCGGATGACGAAACAATTCCAGACGCCTATCGAGAGCTAGTGGAGCAGTACTATCGAACCCTGTCAGAGGGTGATAGTGGAGGAGTTCGGTAGTTATGCAGTCTTCCGATCTCTCTTTTTTAGAGGCATTGCGTGCTGGCACACTCAGTTTCGCCTATGGCATTCCGCCTTGGGCCTTCTTCGCCGCGTCGCTCCTCGTGATTGCACTCGTCTGGTTTGGCTACACAAAGACGACGAGACCATTAAGCCTGCGCTGGCGCGTTGGGCTCGTCGCTCTCCGGTCTGCGGTGCTCGTGGTTATCATGGTTTGTTTGCTAAGGCCGGTCGTGATCGATCAGGAGGTCATTCCACAGGAGACTTTTTTCGCGGTCCTCGTCGATAATTCTGCCAGCATGAAAATTGCGGATATGCCCGGCGGCCAGACGCGCACGGAGGCTGCAGAAGACTCTCTGTCTCGGACTGGTCTTTTGGATACGCTCGCCGAAGACTACCAATTGCGATTTTTTGGCTTTGGTGGTGAGACTCGACGGGCGAGTGAACTCGTGACAATTGGCACTGATTTCGATGATGACGAAGCCGCGATAGCCTTTAGTAAAACTGCTATAGGCGATGCACTGAATTATGTCGATGACCAGTTAGGTAGCTTGCCATTGGGCGGTGTTTTGCTGATTAGCGACGGCGCAGATAACAGCGGCACGGATGCCTCCATCGCTGCTCGCAGATTCGCCGCCAGTGGTGTCCCAGTATTTACCCTTGGCGTGGGAATGCCAACACTCCCAAATGATGTTGGCATAGAAGGTGTTTTAACAACCGAAACCATTTTGGAAGGGTCCGTTTTTACAGCTCAAATCCGGCTCGTTCAAGCAGGCTTCGATAACGAGCGAGTTCGTCTTCGTGTTTTCGATAATGAGCTTGAGGTAGCTAGCCGAGAAGTAATTCTGGCTCCGGGAGATATTACCCAACGCTTCGAAATTGAACTCACCCCTGAGCGCGACGAGGCCATTGTCTACCGGTTAGAAGTTGAATTGCTCGATCGCGCGAAGGCAAATCAGGAGCGAGTGCTCGAGAACAATGAGTACGAGTTTCTTGTTGATAACACCCCCAAGCCCGCTCTCGATATACTTTTCATAGAGGGGCATCCGCGCAACGAGTATAAGTTTATTCAGCGAGCCGTACGGGGAGATAAGTCCTTGCGCCTCGCGACCTACCTGCGCACCGGGCCAGAAAAATTCTACCGACAGGGAATCGAGTCTCCGACTGAATTAAGCGATGGGTTTCCTCGCGAGCGCGACGCGCTGTTTGAGTATGAAGCGATTATTCTCGGCGACATAGAGCAGGAGTTTTTCGATGCCGAGCAACTTGCGCTGCTCGAAGAGTTTGTAGCCGAGCGGGGGGGAGGGCTTCTGCTATCGGGAAGAGTTGATGAAGGCTTTATCGGTACGCCACTTGCGTCAATTGCGCCCGTGAATTTGGTTGAAGAGTCGCTACTGCCCCAACCTTTGCAGGGGGGCATTCGACGCGGTGATCATCCAACCGGTGCGCTTTTTTCGCCTCGGTTGACCGCGGCCGGACGCATTTCACCGCTGCTGCGGCTCGCCGCCGAAGAGGCTGCGAATAGGGATTTTTGGTCGCAGTTGCCGCCTCTTCAGGGGGTCTATGTAAGCGGCCGAATCAAGCCCGGCGCCTCAGTATTGCTCGAACACCCGAGCCTCGAGTATCAGAATCAGCCGCTTCCAATTATTGTTTCGCAGCGATTCGGTTCTGGCAGAAGTATGAGTGTTGCTACTGCAAGCACATGGCGCTGGCAGATGATGCTACCTGTTGCCGATCAAACTCAGGAAAAGCTCTGGCGGCAACTGCTCAGGTGGCTTGCAGTTGGTGCTAAAGAGCGCATTACACTCAGTTTCGATCGGGAATCCTATAATGTTGGTGACACGGTAAGAGTCGAAGCAACTGTCCGTGACGCGAGCTACAACGCCGACAATGATGCGACATTATGGTTACAACGCGAAGACCCGCTTGGTGCGCTCAGCGATATCCCCATGCAGTGGCTGATTAAGGAGGAGGGCGTCTACAGCGCGGAATTCCTCGCAGAAGATGTTGGTGTGAATAATCTGCGAATCGACGTCACAAGTGCTGCCGGAGAAGGGCGTGCGGAAAACGCCGAGGCGAGTGCATCACTCGTTGTGACTCCCTCACTGCGTGAATATTCGAATCCAGGACTCGACGCAGGCATTCTCCAACGACTAGCTGACACGACAGGCGGAGATTACGCCACCATTGACAATGCCGCGTCGCTCATCTCTTCCATTCGCAACACACCGAACGCTTATTCCAAGGAGGTGATGACAGACCTTTGGGATAGTCCTTGGTTACTTGGGTTGCTCATTTTGTTGCTGTGTCTGGACTGGACGCTGCGTCGCAGCAAGGGGCTGTCTTGATGAAAAGCCTGCTTAGCAAAGCGCTGGCGCCAGCGTTGTTCATTCTTGGTCCATTGACCGCGATAGGTCAGAGTGGAGAAGGCCGAGAATTATTCGCGCAATCAGCGACTACGTCAAAGTATGCAATGATCCTAACCGGTGCCACGGTCGGTCAAGAAAACGAAGCAAAGTTCCGCCAACTTTCTCTTTCTCTTCACGATATTCTCGCGAGAGATTATGGCTATAGCACCGCTGGGATAGAGCTTCTACTGAGCGAAACCAATGCTGATTCGCGTGCAGATGGAATGTCGGACAGAGACGGGATAATTGCGAGCTTAAGCAGGCTGAAGGAAAAACTAAAAACTGGCGACCAGCTCGCTGTTTTTATGCTCGGTCATGGCACGGGTGTCGATGATGAAGCGAAATTTAATCTCCGTGGGCCAGACCTTACCGGCGTGGAATTTGCCCGTTTGTTCGATGGCTTTGCCGAGCAAGACCTAATTTTCGTAAATACAACGAGTGCGAGCTACGGATTCTCCACGGCTCTTGCTCGTGAAGTGGCAGGAGAAGGACGCATTGTCATCTCTGCCACTCGCTCTTCATCGGAGAAATTTGACCCTTATTTCCCGCGTTATTTTATAGAGGGTTTAGCTGATAAGCGCGCCGATCGCGATAAAAACACTCGAGTTTCGTTACTCGAAGCGTTCACCTACGCAAAGAATAACGTCGAAGAATTTTACGAAGAATCAGGCAGGCTGGCTGCCGAGCATGCCGGGCTAGACGACAATGGCGACGCTCTCTTCGCTCTTGCACCAGCGCCTGGCGAAAGCGACGGGAGCCTCGCAGAGATTGCGTTTATCGATGCCGCGGATGCGGACGATGACACCTTGTCTGCAGAACGTTTAGCGCTTAAACGACGGATGCAAACACTTGAGCGCAATATATTACTTCTGCGTGGCCGCAAGGCGGAATATCTAGAAGGCGACTATTGGCTGCAACTTGAGACTTTACTTGTTGATCTTGCAAAAACGACGGAGCAATTCAATGTTCAAGCGCCCTGATACTTTTTTAATAGACGCGGCGAAACGCAGACACTCGCGCGTAAAATGCTGCCTCTATGCCGTTATCTATTCCGTAGTATTTATTACGTCGCATGCGACGGCACAGAGCTTGAATGATGTCTTAGCGGATGCCGATTCTCCTTTAGCGCAAGGAGAGCAATTGTTTCTTCGTGGATCCTATGCCGCGGCGAGTGACGCATTTATGCGTGCGCAAGGTTTGGACCTAGAAGAAGGTATTGTTGGCGCGAGTCGGTCTTTAGCAATGATGGGTGATAGGGCGCAGGCGATCGCGGTTTGTGAAAAAGCGTTGGCGAACGCCACACCGCCAGATTTGCCTCTAATCGCAACTCAACTCGCTGAATTGAGACTCGCGCAGGGAGAGTCTGCGCGCGCACTCACGTTATTTTCACAAATTGATGCGGGTCTCGATCAGCCGCCGCTTCGCACTCTCGTTAAAAACGGTGAAGCGTTGCAAATGGTCGGTCGACGCGATGATGCTAAATCGCAGCTTCAGCGTGCACTCGATCGCTACACTGATGGCCTAGTTTTTTCTTCTCAAGATATTGGCATGGTCGCGCGCGCAAGTTGGCTTCTTGGCGAATACCATGATGCGAATAGTCTTTTCAGCGAGGCGACGAGGCTCGACCCAAATAATCTCGAAGCGCAGACCCTGTGGGGGGACTTGTTCCTCGAAAAATACAATGCGGCGGATGCGCAGCGATCCTACCAAGATGTGCTTGCGATAAACGCGCGCTATTTGCCGGCACTTGCCGGCATTGCACGCGTCAGCGGCGACATGGGAGCATTGGAGCGTGCTCTTTCAATTAATCCGAACTACGTTCCTGCGCTCGAGGTACAGGCGCAGCTATTTTTTGTGAACGACAGGGAAGACGACGCGCTTGCCGCGATAAATCGTGTACTCGAGCTAAATCCCGAATCGCTAAAAAGCCTAAGTCTTCTGGGAGCAAAAGCCGCCCTTGAGGAGCGCCTTCAGGACTTCGCCGAAATCCGTGCGCGCGTTGACGCCTTCAGTCCTTCGAATCCCCAGTTTCTTGGCGACGTTGCCGACACGCTCGGTCGTCAGTATCGATTTGTCGAGGCTGTGGCTTTGGCGCGCGAGGCAATCGCATCGGACCCAAGCTATTGGCAAGGCTACACGCTTCTAGGAAGTAATCTTATCCGCCTAGGTGAGGAGGTCGAGGGGCGTGAAAATTTAGAGATTGGTTTCGATAACGATCCATTCAACGTCATGAACTCGAATATGCTCAAGGTGTATGACACGCTCGACAGCTACGTGACAGTTGAAAGTGAGCATTTCAAAGTAAATTTATCTGAGAAAGATGAACAGATTTTATGGCCCTATCTGGAGCCATTGCTCGAAGAGAGTTGGGACACGCTAACCGCAAAATATGGATTCGAACCAGAAGGACCAATACTCATTCAGGTATTCGAGAACTCGCAGGATTTCGCCGTCCGCTCCGTCGGGCTTCCCGATATTGGTCCGCTTGTGGGTATCTGTTTTGGGAAGGTTATTACGCTAATCTCGCCTGATACTCTGTCGGCAAACTGGCAGGAGATTGTTTGGCACGAGTTCGCGCATGTGATAACGCTACAGATGACTGGCAACAAATTACCGCGCTGGTTATCAGAAGGGATATCGGTGTGGGAAGAGCGTGAGGGAAGGCCCTATTGGGGACGGAGCCAAGGGCTCGACTTAGTGAGGGCGTGGGAGCAGGGTAAACTCCTCCCGTTCGCAGATTTAAATAAAGGCTTTAGCGGTGCACAAAATAGTGCGGATCTTGGCTTCGCCTATTTTCAATCGTATTTGGTTATTGACTATATTACGCGAGAATATGGCTTCGAGGGTCTGCGTTCCCTGGTGATGCAATACGACGAAATAAAATCAGACGCTGAGAGATTTAGCGACGCGTTCTCAATTTCACTCGAAGATTTCGACGCGGGTTTTCTCTCTTGGGTTGAGCAGCGAGTTGCGGAGATAGACGTCTACGTACACAAAGAAGATGCCCCAGATGAAGGCGAGGGCCATGGTCATGGCGTGCGCGAAAATTCGAGCGCGATTCTTGCCGAACTGTATAACAATGCGTCGCTAAAGCAGCACATGAGCGCGCGAATCGAAGCAAATCCGAAGGACTTTCAGGCGCACCTCCAGATGGGTATCGTGCTGTTTAAGGAAGAGGCATTTGACGAAGCAAAAGTTTATTTAGAAACAGCCTACGCCATGCTCCCAGAATATACTGGTTACCCGAGTCCGCCGCTCGTGCTTGCGCAGATCTACGAGAAAGAAGGCAATGAGGCTGCTCGCCTCGAGCAACTCAGTCTGCTGCTCGAGAATCAGCAGCATGACTACAATTCAGCGATCACTTTAGCCGAGGCAGCTTTCGCTAGCGACGACCTAGAACGCGCAGCTTACTTTATTGACCGAGCCATTCAGGTAGATCCTTATCGGCGCGAAGTCCACGACTTACGGGCGCGTCTAGCCTCTCTGCAGAACGACACTGCGGTAGCAGTGCTCGAAAACGAAGTCATTGTGACTCTCGAGGTCGATGACCCCGTCGAGGCGCGAACTAATCTGGCAGAGGCGTATTTAAACAATGGCGATTTGGAGTTGGCCAAGCGCAACGTACTGAGCGCATTAGAGATCGCACCGAGCTATGTTCGCGCGCAAAAAGTTCTCCTGCGTGCAGTTGATGGAGCGAGCGGAAGCAATGACTAGATGCGAGAGACTCTTGTCGTCAAGGGGGCAGCAACCCGGTGAGTAAAGGCACACGCGAGCATAGGTCAACGAGCAGAAC
>Ga0181567_10000834_pt1 | contig 23506 bp, 21 predicted proteins | sample 101ome_14_FD_133761 | JGI IMG/M metagenome (GOLD analysis project Ga0181567, IMG submission 133761) | Coastal salt marsh microbial communities from the Groves Creek Marsh, Skidaway Island, Georgia - 101403AT metaG (megahit assembly) | ecosystem: Environmental > Aquatic > Marine > Intertidal...
AGAGGCAAAAGAGGAAAAAGGTTTTACTTTATTGCTTGATATTACTTGTGTTGATTATTTTAATAAACCATCTGCAGAGTCAACACGTTTTGAACTCATATATATTTTACGTCATAGTAATTTTAATGATCTTGTACTTTATAGAGTCGCTGTTAAAGATCCAGAGATAGGTGTTGAGAGTATAGAATCGCTTTTTGATTCTGCACAATGGGCTGAGAGGGAAGTGTATGATCAGTACGGGATACATTTTCAAAACCATTCAATGCTTAAGCGTATACTCAACCATAATGAATTTCTTGGACATCCTTTAAGGAAAGACTATACCATCACAAAAGGGCAGTATTGTACAAGTGCTCAAGATTTGATGGATGAGATGAAACCTCTTTTAGATCAGCGTCATCTTGATATACATGAAGATAATCTTATGGTTGTGAACTTAGGCCCCTCACATCCTGCGTCTCATGGGACTATAAGAACTCTTGCGGCACTTGATGGTGAAACTATCGTAGCAGCTGCTTCTGAAATAGGCTACCTTCACCGTGGATTTGAAAAAAGTTGTGAGAATCATAATTACAATCAGATTATTCCCTACACAGATAGGCTTAATTACTGTTCTGCAATTTTAAATAATATCGCTTTTGCAAAAACTGTTGAAGATATGTTGCAACTTACTCTACCAGATCGAGCGATTTGTATCCGCATTATAGTTGGTGAACTCTCTCGCGTGATAGATCATCTTGTTTGTCTTGCAGCAGGCTTACTTGATATGGGTGGGCAGACAAACTACTGGTATCTTTACAACCCTCGAGATAATGCATACGATTTTCTCTCAAAATTAACTGGAGCTAGACTTACAAATTCGTATATGCGTATAGGTGGTATGACGCATGACTTGTATGAGGGTTGGGAAAGTGACCTTGAGGATGTACTATGTAAAATTGATTTTGGAATTACTGAAACACTCAAGATGATTACGCACAACAGAATCTATAATGATCGTATACAAAATATATCAGTAGTTTCAAAAGAGCAGGCGATCAACTATGGTTTTACAGGTCCTAATTTAAGAGCATCAGGTGTAGCGTATGACCTTCGTTTTGCTAAGCCTTATTATGGGTATGATACATACGACTTTGATATGGTTGTTGGTAGTGTTGGAGATACATATGACAGAATGATGGTACGTTTTGATGAGATGCATGAGAGTATGAAGATTATTCGCCAAGCTGTGAAACGTATACCAGATGGTCCTGTGCGTGTTGATGATAAACGAATTTCTATGCCAGAAAAGTCATGTGTGTATGGTGGTATTGAAGGGATGATGAATCAGTTTAAGCTTGTCATTGATGGTGTCCAAGTTCCAGAAGGTGAACACTACGGTGCATATGAAGCAACAAACGGGGAACTGGGTTTTTATATAGTGAGTGATGGAAGTGGAACTCCTTATAAAGTGAAAGTAAGACCTCCAAGTTTTTACCATATGTCTGCGTATCCAAAAATTATAGAGGGGTATCAGGTAGCAGATGCAATTATGACTTTGGGAAGTCTCAATATAATAGCAGGGGAGATGGATAGATAATGTTTCGCTTTAATGATGTAAATCTTTTGAAAATTAATCAACTTAAAAAGCGCTATCCAAGTAATGATGCACTTGTACTTCCTTGTTTATGGATGATACAGTATCAAGAAGGGTATATCCCACTTGAAGCTATTGATACAATGAGTGAGCTTATTAAAGTTCCTCCAATGGAGATCTATAGAGTCGCTAGTTTTTATACAATGTTTCACCTTGAACCTCAAGAAAAACTTGTTGTTGATGTTTGTAAAACACTCTCTTGCAAGTTATGTGGAAGTGATGCTATTTTGAAACACCTTCAATCAAATGATAAGATAAGACTTCGTCATGTAGAGTGTTTAGGTTCATGTGGTACAGCTCCGGTAATGCAGGTAAAAGATATATATTATGAGAATTTAACACTTCAAAAAGTAGACAGTATTTTAGAGGAGCTTCTATGAGAGATTGTAGACTTGTTTCTCAAAAGTTTGAGATCGAAAATTCATACACTCTAGAGGTTGCAAAAGCTCACGGTGGATATAAAAGCCTTGAGAAACTCGATCAGCTTTCACCAAAGCAATGTGTTGAGATTATAAAAGAATCGGGTCTTCGTGGAAAAGGTGGAGGAGGTGCAAGTGCAGGAGATAAATGGTCTTTAATGCCCCAAGATTCTACTAAACCTTCTTTTTTAGTGGTAAACTGTGATGAGAGTGAACCTGGAACTTTTAAAGATAGACAGATTATCTCTAAAGACCCGCATCTTTTAATAGAAGGGATTTTACTTACATCCTATGCGATACAAGCGAAACATGCCTACATCTACATTCGTGGTGAATACAAACAGTTTCAAGATATTTTACAAAATGCTATTGATGAAGCGTATGATGCAGGTTTGCTTCAAAATTGTGATATCACAATCCATAGAGGTGCTGGAGCATATATATGTGGTGAAAAGTCAGCATTACTTGAATCAATGGAAGGAAAACGTGGTCATCCACGTTTAAAACCAAAACAAAAAGAGTGTGAATGGTACTTTGGAAATCCGACACTTGTAAATAATGTTGAGACAATAGCTTCTGTCCCTTATATCATTGAAAATGGTGCTCAAGCCTATAGAAGATTTGGCACAGATGAAAGCCCTGGCACTATGTTGTTTGCAATGAGTGGTCATATTGAAAAACCAGGTGTATATGAATCAGAGTTTGGAGTTTCTATGCTTGAGTATATTCATCACTTTGGTGGTGGAATAAAAAATGGTAAAAAGCTTAAGGCTGTTATCCCTGGAGGTGCATCTACAGATGTTCTTACTGCTGATGAGGTGGCAAAAGCTACACTCGATTATGAAACACTTCGAAATATGGGAAGTGCTCTTGGAACTGGTGGAATGATAGTGATGGATGAAGATGTCAGTATGGTTGAAGCACTTAAAAACTTGCTTGAGTTTTATCATGAGGAATCATGCGGACAATGTACACCATGTCGTGAAGGAACTGGATGGAGCGACAAGCTCGTAGAAAAGCTTTTACGAAAGGAAGCTACTAAAGATGATATAAATAAACTTTTGGAAGTGGCAGATACAATGAATGGAAAAACAATATGTGTTTTTGCTCCAGCTGTTTCTACTGTGATTCAATCGTTTGTGAAAAAGTTTAGAGATGAGTTTGAGATGAAACTATGATAGAGTTGAGCGTTAACAATAAAACCTATCATGCTCAAGAAGGTTCCCTTCTTATAGATCTTTTGATTAAAGAAAATATACATATTCCCTACTTTTGTTATCATGAAGCACTTGGTGCTGATGGAAACTGTAGGATGTGTATGGTTTCTATACAAGGGCAAAAAAGACCTCAAATCGCTTGTGATACTATAGTTAAAGAGGGGATGGTTGTTGATACACAAAATGAGAGTATTAAAAAGATCCGTACTGATATTTTAGAGCTTGAGTTAATAAATCATCCTGTCGATTGTCCAATTTGTGATCAGGCTGGAGAGTGCTCACTTCAAGACTTTTATATGGAATATGGATTACATAACTCTCAAGTAAGTATTGAAGAGAAGGTAAAACATGCAAAGAAAATTGATCTTGGCTCAGATGTTATGCTTGATCAAGAACGATGTGTTTTGTGTGCAAGGTGTACTCGTTTTACAGAGAAAATTACAAAAACACATGAATTAGGTATTATTGGTAGAGGAGATGAAGCTAAGGTAAGTACATTTCCTGGAAGAAAACTTGACAACCCTTATGCTATGAATGTGGTTGATTTGTGCCCAGTTGGAGCACTTACAAGTAAAGATTTTCGTTTTTCTCAACGAGTATGGTTTTTGCAAACGAGTGATTCTGTCTGCCATGGATGTGCTAAAGGGTGTAGTATCTATGTAGATCACAATAAGTTAAAGTACAAAGATGATGTTATTTACAGGTTCCGACCTAGAAGAAATGATGCAGTTAATGGTTTTTTTATGTGTGATGAGGGGAGACTTTCTTATAAAGATTTGCAAGAAAATCGTCAAGAGAGAACTGTTTTGAACTCTCAAGATATAGATGAAGAAAAAGCGATAGAAAATGTTAAAAATTTAATTCAAACACACAAAACTTCAATCGCAGTTATAATAGACGCAAATCTTTACACTGAAGAGATCGAAGCTATTGTAAGCTTTTCAAATTCAATAGGTGCAAATGTTTATTCACCACTGAGTGTATATATTGACGAAGGTTTTGAGGATGATATGCTTAAATCTTCAAATAGAGCGGCAAATTTTAAATCTATTGAAAATTTAGGAATTGATACCTCATTTCCAAAAGCTGAGAGGCTTTTTATCAATTTTAATCATCCTCATAATTTTTCAGCAGAGTCACAAGTCAATTTTTTGACACATAAAAGAAATAATTCTGGACTTACATTCCCACTAGCAAGCTTTGTTGAAAGTGCCGGAACTTTAATGAATGAAGATGGGATAGAACAGAGGTGTGAGAAAATATTATTTAAGAACAATGCTGTGCCAACAGTTTTAGAATATTTAAAGAGAATTGAGTCATGAGTACATCTGTAATTTTAGTTGCATTTGGCTCGTTTTTGCTTGGAACTCTTTTAGCACTTCTCACAATCCCAGTTTTAGTTTGGTTGGAGCGTCGTATTGCTGGTCTTGTACAAGATAGACTTGGGCCAAATAGAACCAATATTTTTGGATTTCGTTTAGGTGGTGTAGTTCAATCTTTTGCAGATGTTGTTAAACTACTTCTTAAAGAAGAGTACTATCCATCACATATTAAAAATGGTCGTTGGCTTTTTATGATGGCTCCAATTATCACTTTCGTTGCAGCACTTTTAGCATTTATGGTTATCCCATTTGCTGATACGATTACTATTGATGGTGAAACTCTTCGAGTACAAGCTCTCCCAATTGATTTTGGAGTGTTTTGGTACATGGCAATGAGCGGGATTGGTGTTATAGGAGTTATCTTTGGAGGATGGCTTTCTCATAACAAGTACTCTCTTTTAGGAGCTGCCAGAGCAGGCTCTATGGTTATAAGTTATGAACTCCCCTTGGGTTTGAGTGTTTTGTCTTTTATCATTACGTACAACACTATAGATTTTAATGCTATGGTTCATTGGCAATCTCAGACTTTTTTTGGTTTCATACCTGCATGGGGTTTATTTATTCAGCCACTTGCAAGTGTAATTCTTATTGTGGCACTTTTTGCAGAGACAAATCGTAACCCTTTTACAGTAGCCGAAGGTGAAAGTGAAATAGTTGCAGGTTTTATGACAGAATATACTGCGATGAAATTTGCTATGTTTTTCATGGCTGAATATGTGGCAATGAATACTGCAAGTGCTGTCATCATTACTATGGTTTTTGGAGGCTATCAGCTTCCATGGGTTAGCACTGAGATGCTTCATACACATTTTAATGTTTTTGCATTTTCTTTGATGTGTATTTCACCGTTTGTGGTTGCTGTATTAATTATGTGGATGAGGAAAAACAACCGAGTAAGACCTAGTGTTTCTAATGATGATGGAAGAAATTTTGAGACAAAAGTCCTTACTATAGTGATGATTGGATTTTTAGTTGTTATAGAATTTATTTTAGGCTATTTAGTATTTTTTGCAGATGATCCATTTGCAAATTCTCTTGCTGTTACCCTGTTTCAAATTGTAGTTTTTGTGCTAAAGCTGATGGTGTTCAATATCTTTTTTATTTTAATTCGCTGGACAGTACCACGTTTTCGCTATGATCAGGTTCAATATCTTGGGTGGTATTATTTACTTCCATTATCATTACTGAACATCTTTATAACAGCTGTGATCGTTGTGGGAGTGTCATGATGGGTGTAAAAGTTACAAAAAGGTATGGTGGTGCGTTTAAAGATCGACTCTTTTTACCTGCAATTTTTGAGGGTGTAAGAGTTACTCTAAAACATCTTTATGGAAATCTTACAGATATAAATGCAGTGAGTACATTGCGTTACCCAGAAGAGCAACCAACAGATATAAGCAATAGGTGGAGGGGACTTCACCGTCTAACACATAGAGCAGATGATACTATAGCTTGTGTAGCATGTTTCATGTGTGCTACAGCATGCCCTTCAAAATGTATTTTTATTGAAGCAACTGAGCGTGAAGATGGAAATGATGAAAAGATGCCTGAAAGTTTTTTTATAGATACTTTAGAGTGTGTTTTTTGTGGCTATTGTGTTGAAGCTTGTCCATGTGATGCGATCAGAATGGATACCGGTATTTTTACTCTTACAGGAAACAAAAGAGAAGACTTTGTTATGAACAAAGAGCAATTGTTATCTCATAAAGGTGCTTTTGGAGAGGAGACTAGTTGTGCTAGAGACTAGTATTTTAGAACTTCTTGTGTTTAGTGTTTTAGCACTTTTTATGATTGGCGGAAGCATCGCTGTAATTACAAATAAACAAACAATTTTTTCAGCTTTTGGCTTCTTACTTGTAATGATTGCTTTAGCTGGGATGTTCGCATTGTTACAAAGTCAGTTCTTAGCTCTTGCGCAAATAATGATTTCGGTTGGAGCTGTTGTTGTACTTAGCATGCTTACAATCTTAACAGTGAACCTCAAAGAAGAAAATCTTCCAAAGGAAAAAAATAGATACAAATGGATGATAGTTGCAACTTTGCTTGTTTTACCGATTACCTACTTACTTTACAGATCTATGGATGAAGCATATATATATTTTGTAGATATAGATAAGGTAAGTTCACAAGTTGTTGGAAAGCTTTTGTTTAGTGATTGGGTGCTACCTTTTGAAATTGTTTCTATACTATTACTTACTGCTATGCTTGGAGCTATCGTGATAGCTCGAAAAGATGACACAGAGCAAAAGGGAAGAACATGAGTCCAAATCTTTTTTTTCTTTTAGCTTCAGTGATTTTTAGTATAGGTTTGGTAGGGCTTGTGAGTCGAAGAAACCTTTTTATAATCTACATGTCTATAGAGTTGATGCTAAGCTCTGTAAATTTAATTCTTGCTACATTTTCAAGAGTCTTAGGGAATGCAGATGGATCTGTGATAGCACTTTTGATAATGGCAGTTATTGCAGCAGAAGCAGCACTTTTTTTAGCAATGATAGTGCATTTGTATAGATCGCGAAAAACAATAGATAGTGATCAATACAATGCTCTTTCTCAGGAGAAGAATTATGCTTAGTCTCATAGTTCTACTTCCTTTCCTTTCTGCATTATTTATGGGATGTGTATATCTTTTTAGCAATATTAAGAGAAAAAATAGTTTCTACACATTTTTTGGAGTTGGGACACCTTTACTCGTAACGATTTTCTCATTTATGGTGGGAAAAGAGTTTATCAGTGGATCTGAAATGATTCATGAATCACTTTTTCAATGGGTTAACATAGGAGGATTTCAAGTTGAGATAGCTTTTATGGCAGATGCACTTAGTGTTGTAATGATATCTTTTATCACATTCATAGGGACACTTATTCATTTGTATGCATCTGGTTACATGAAAGAAGATGATGGATATGGAAAGTTTTTTTCATATTTTAATCTTTTTATGGGAAGTATGCTTCTTTTGGTTTTAGCTGACAACCCTATTATGATGTTTATAGGTTGGGAACTTGTTGGACTTTCCTCTTATTTGCTCATTGGATTTTATCATCAAGACTCATCAAACATTACTGCAGCAAATAAAGCATTTATCCTTAATCGTGTGGGGGACTTTGCTTTTATTTCAGGGATCTCTTTACTTTTTGTTACTCTAGAAGGAAGTGCTTTTACATACTTGAGTATTGCAGAAAATATTTCTTCTATAGATTCACAACTTTTAAGTGTTATAGGTCTATTACTTTTTATTGGGGCAATGGGAAAATCGGCTCAGATACCTCTGTATGTTTGGCTCCCAGATGCTATGGCAGGCCCAACCCCAGTATCTGCTTTAATTCATGCAGCAACAATGGTAACCGCTGGTGTTTATATGGTTGCGCGTTATAGTTTTTTGTATGTAGAGATACCAGATATTGGAGTTTTTATCGCTAGTATTGGTGCAGCTTCAGCACTTTTTGCTGCACTTATAGCTAGTTATCAAAATGATATTAAAAAGATTTTGGCCTATTCTACAATGAGTCAACTCGGATATATGTTTATAGCTGTTGGCTTAGGTTTTTATAGTAGTGGAATTTTTCATGTTTTTACACATGCTTTTTTCAAGGCATTACTGTTTATGGGTGCTGGGGCTGTGATAGTTGCACTTCACCATGAACAAAATATTTTTAAAATGGGTCAACTCAAAGAAAGACTTCCATTTGTGTATATAACGATGTTTATAGCAACTCTTGCGATCAGTGGGATTGCACCTTTTGCAGGTTTTTTCTCAAAAGATGCGATATTAGTTGCTACATTTGCAAGTGAACACTATGTTATTTGGGCCATAGGTTCATTTACCGTTTTTCTTACAGCTTTTTATATGTTTAGACTCTTTTTTAGTGTTTTTCATGCGAGAGAAAGTGAGCAAAAAGAGCTAAAAGAACTTCCAAATTCTATGACAAAACCACTTCTTGTCCTTGCTATAGGAAGTACTTTTGCAGGTTTTCTTGGAGTAAATGAAGCGTATGGTGGAAGCGCAATATTGAATAGTTTTTTATCATTACCTGACAAAACACTCCAAATCAACCATTCAGTAGAGTATACTTTAAGTTTTGTTAATACACTGCTTGCCTTTGTTGGGATATTTTATGCGTATAAAAAGTTCGCAAGAGATAAAAAGATTATAGATGAGGAAAACCTTTTTAACAAGCTTCTTGTAAATAAATTTTATATTGATGAGTTGTATCAATACTTCATTGTAAAACCACTTTTATTTTTGAGTAGTTGCATTGTAAACATTATAGATCCAAAAATTTTTGATGGAGTTTTTCATTTAAATGTTTGGTCGTATAAAAAAGCAGCTTTAGTTTTTGCAAAGCTTCAAACAGGAAATGTAAGACACTATTCTTTGTATATTCTATTGAGTGTTTCAATGCTTTCATTGTATATGCTATATAATTTTGGGTGGTTATGATGATAGATAATATTCTTACTAACATTATTTTTTTACCACTTGTAACAGCTACTTTGCTGGGTTTACTTCGGTCAAATATTTTCTTGTTAAAAGTTGGAGCGATAATCTCATCATTTTTAACATTTGTTTTATCTATAGTTGTTTTATATAGTTTTGATTCTGATGGAGGGATGCAGTTTCTCAAAGATCTTTCTTGGATTCAAAATGCTGGGATTAGTTATGTTATCGGTGTTGATGCACTCTCTTTAGTTTTACTGTTACTTGTAAACTTTTTGATGCCAATACTTTATATCTATATGTACCATGAGCAAAGAAAGGGATATTGGTACAATATGATGCTTCTACAAACAGGTGTAAGTGGAGCAATTGTTTCACTTGACTTGATACTCTTTTACCTTTTTTGGGAGACGATGCTTTTACCTATTTTTGTAATGATTGGAAAGTATGGAAATGGGCATCGCCAGTTTAATTCTATGAAAATTTTACTCATGACAGTTCTTGGCTCAATGAGTATGCTTTTTTCAATTTTATATATAGGGTATGTTCACTTTGAAACTTTTGGAGTATGGAGTTTTTATTTAGAAGATCTTGCAAAGATTAACTTTCAAGCTAAAACATCTATAATCCTTGTTTCTGGGTTTTTACTTGCATTTGCAATCAAAATTCCACTTCTTGGATTTCATACATGGATGGCACCGGCATATGGTTCAGCGCCAACTCCTGCAGTTGTTATTATGTCTTCAATTATGGCTAAACTTGGTATTTATGGAATTTGGAGGTTTGGATATGGTTTATTTGAAACTACTTTAAATTTTTATGCTCCAACTATTATGACTCTTGCACTTATGGGACTTTTGTACTATGCTATACGAGCTATAACGGAGCCAAATTTACGTCGAATGTTTGCTTATTCGTCTGCTTCCCATCTCTCACTTATTGCACTTGGGATATTTTTAACAAACATCTACGCCTGGAGTGGAAGTTTGTACTTTGTAGTGACCCATGCTTTAGCCTCATCGGGGATATTTATTATGATAGGATTGACGTATAAAAGGTTTCAAAGTGTTTATATAGGTTCTCTTGGTGGGATAGCTTCTAAAGCACCTAAATTTAGTTTCTTTTTTGCATTTTTTGCTTTAAGTATTGCTGGACTTCCTGGTACAGGTGGATTTGTTGGTGAACTTCTAATTATAGTAGGTGCATTTAAGGAGAGTCCTGTGCTTGGGTTTTTTACTGCAACAACTGTACTTTCGGCAATGCTTTATATTTTTTGGATGTTACAGCGTGTTCTTTTTGGAACTGCCAATAATGAGTGTGAGTATAAAGATCTAAGTTACAGAGAGGTAATCATGTTAAGTCCTTTAGTTATTTTACTCCTTGCAACGGGCATTTTTCCATCTTTTTTTATGCAAATTTTTGATTCTCAACTCATAACACTTTTAGATCTAGTTATCTCAAATGGGAAGGGTTTATAATGCTAGAACAGTTTTTAAATGCCTTACCAATGGCACTCATAATTATTGGCGCATTTTGGATGCTTCTTTTAAGTAGGTCAACACACTTTACTCTTGATAAGCTTAACTTTATAGCAGTTTCATTTGTATTGCTTTCAGTTCTTTTGCAGTTTGTTTTATTTAACAATGAGAGTTCAAAGTTTTTGTTTGAAGATCTGTTTGGAAATACATTCATCCTTGATAAGTTTTCAAAGATATTTGATCTCATGTTTAGTATTGGAACGATTCTCACACTTTTGATTAATAGAGACTACTTTAAGAGTAGAACTTACTTTAATGGTGAATATTTTGCCTTGTTACTTTTTAGTGTATTTGGAATGATGATGCTTGCACATGCATACGAACTTGTATCTTTATTTATTGCTCTAGAGATAGCGTCACTGAGTATTTATACACTTGTTGGCTACCATAAAACGAAAAATATAAGTTCTGAGGCTATGTTAAAGTACATGATTTTAGGTTCATTAACTGGGGCTTTTTTTGTTCTTGGAATAGCGTTAGTGTATGGAGCAGTTGGATCAACTAACTTAGTAGAGATAAGAGATTTTATAGCTACAAAAGATTCAAATGAACTGAGGCTCTTGATTCTTGGAATGAGTTTTATGGGAGTGAGTATTTTGTTTAAAATGGGAGCTGTTCCATTACACTCATGGTTACTTGATGTATATCATGGTGCACCATATCCAATTACAATGTTTATGGCATCAACATTTAAAATAGCAGTTTTTGCAGTAGCTATCCGTTTGCTAATTACTTTGGTTGATATCAGCAATATTTGGATGGAAGTTTTACAGATGATAACAATTATGACTCTTCTAGGTGGATCTTGGTTAGCGATAAGCCAAAACTATGTAAAAAGAATGTTGGCAGGTTCATCAATAGTTCATACAGGATATCTTTTAATTGGGATCTCTTCAATAGGATTAGGCTCAGAATTGGCAGCTTCATCTGTTATGTTTTATCTTATAGCGTATTTTTTAAGTGCAGTTGGTGCATTTGGAATTTTGAGCTTTATAGCCTCAAGAAGTTCGAAACAAATGAAGTTTGATGACTTCAAGGGCTTTGCTCAACATAGACCTTATCTAGCTTTAGCAATGAGTATTTTTATGCTTTCTCTTGCAGGATTTCCTTCAACAATAGGTTTTTTAGGAAAGTTTTATATCTTTACTTCTGCGATAGAATCTAAGCAGATATTTCTTGCTGCTTTAGGAATTCTTACTGCATTTATCTCCGTATATTATTACTTCAAATTAATTGCAATGATGTATTTTTACGAATCAGAAGAAATTGAACAAAAGCTTCCCTTAGATAGCAGTACAGTGCTTATATTTGTTATGGCATTTAGTGTTGTATGGGGAGGTATAGGGACATCACTCATCCCATTTGTTCCAGGGGCTGATGGTCTTATAGATATCGCTAGAGATGCTACAAAATCAGTAGGGTAGTGTGCTATAATTCAATCATGAAATTACAATTTTTAATTGCACTGGATCTATCGAATGACTAAACTTGCACAAACTGTTGAGAGAGATGTAGTTGATGCAATGGTTCGAAAGTTTTATACAAAGATACTTGCAGATAAAATTGTAGGTCGTTTTTTTGTAAGAGCTCTTGGATCTGATATGAATAAAGGGAAATGGCCAGAGCATCTCAGTACTCTTAAAGACTTTTGGATGCTTATGATGAGGGATATTCCAGGTTACGGTGGTCATCCAGCACCTGCGCATGCATTTATTGGGCAACTTTCTATCGAGGCATTTGAGAGATGGTTGGAGCTATTTCATGAGACTGTACATGAATTTTTTACGCCAGAGATAGCAGAACAATTTTACAAAAAAAGCCAAATAGTTGCTCAAGAATTAATCGAGTTTCTTGGAGTTGATGAAGAAGATGAAGATGATTAACTAGGATTAAAATTACGGAGATAGGTTCACATGAAAAGTATAATTCTTTTTGATGGTTACTGTGGATTATGTAGCAGAACTATAGATTTTATCCGTAAATATGATACAAAAGAACAATACTCACTTCTTGCTTTACAATCACAAGAAGCTGAACCATACATACAGCAATACAATCTCAAAACTGATAACTTTGATAGTGTTGTTTTGATTGAAGAGAACCAAGTCTTTATAAAATCTACTGCAGCGTTGAAGATAGTTAAAAATTTAAATGGAACCATACGATACTTGTATTTTTTTATTTATCTACCAACACCAATGAGAGATTTTATATACGGTTGTATAGCAAAGAATAGATATTTGCTTTTCAAGGAAAGGCAAAGCTGTAAAACTAACTACTTTTTAAAGGACTAAGTGGTAACTTGTTTACTCTTTAAGTTGTTAAAGTAGAATCTTCTAAATATTTTTCAAATTCATTTGCTGGCATAGGTTTTGTATAAAAATAACCTTGTATACATCTACAACCATTAGTAACGAGAAAATCTTTTTGATCTTTTGTTTCCACACCTTCTGCTATAACGTCAAGTTTTAAAATATTAGCAAGGGCGATGATTGATTTTGTAATCCCTATATCTTCCTCATCATCTGGTAAATCTTGAATAAATGATTGATCTATTTTTAGTTTGTTGATCGGAAGTTTTTTTAGATAAGCAAGTGATGAATACCCTGTACCAAAGTCATCCACAGCTAATCTAATCCCTTTTTGAGAAATCTCTTGGAGTAAAACGATAGAACGTTCGGGATGCTTCATAATGCTTCCTTCTGTCAATTCAAACTCTAAATATTCTGTATGACACTCTGTCTCTTCCAATATTGTTTCAAGTGTTGTTAAAAAATCTTTTGTTTCGAGCTGTTTCATTCCTAGATTTAAAGATAATTTTCCAGGATTTAATCCAAGTTTTACCCAATCCATAAATTGCTTCATAGCTGTTTTCATTACCCACTGATCAAGTAATACAATTAATCCAGTTTCTTCTGCAAACGGTATAAATTCTGAAGGTGGGATAAGGCCTTTTGTAGGGTGCTCCCATCTAATAAGTGCCTCCATTCCCATTGTCTTGTCATTATTTCCATCAACCTGAGCTTGATAATAAACTTCAAACTCTTCATTTTCAAGAGCTTCTCTAAGAGAGGATTCTAAGCTAATATATTCTGATGCTTTTTTTGTCATATCAGAGGTGTAAAATTGAAAATTATTTTTCCCTTCATCTTTGGCTTTGTACATTGCCGCATCTGCATCTTTTAAGATACTGACTGCATCTTTGGCATCATTAGGGTAAAGTGCAATACCTATACTACATGAGATATATAAAGTGTTTTCATTAATAACTATTGGATCTACAAATGCTTGAAGGATTTTTCTTGCTACTTTGGAAGCATCTTGAGGATTTTTCAGGTCTTGCATTAAAACTGTAAACTCATCTCCACCCAAGCGAGCTAATGTATCTTCTTTTCTGATTACATTTTGGATTCTCTCGGAAGCTTTTATGAGCATTGCATCACCAATATCATGACCTAAAGAATCATTGATCTGTTTAAATCTGTCAAGGTCAATAAATAAAACTGCAAAAACACTCTGGTGACGATTTGCCTGATCAACTCCATGATTTAATCGGTCTAAAAAGAGACAACGGTTTGGTAGACCGGTAAGTGAATCATGATTTGCTTGGTATTCTAAAATATGTTCATGCTCAGCTCTTTCGATAGTTTCTTTCGTGACATCTGTATGAGTACCAACCATACGTATTGCTTTTCCTTCTTCGTTAAAAAGTGCCTTACCGCGAGCAAGTATCCATACCCAGTGACCATCTTTGTGTTGCAGTCTATGGATGTTTTTATATTCCACATTCCCTCTACTTTGAAAATGTTGTTCCACATTTCTTAGCGCATTTGCTAAGTCATCTTGATGCACTCTTTCTTCCCACTCTGTAAAATTGTTTGCAAGCTCATGGTCTGCATATCCTATGATCTCTTTCCATCGTGGTGAAAAATATAATTTATCATGTAGAATATCCCAATCCCATAAACCATCTTGAGTTCCAATAAAAGCAAGTTCCAATCTTTCTTGTAGTTGTTTATTCTTCAGTTCAGCATCATTAAGGTTGTTGATAAGTTGGTTAAACTCATGCGATAGTTTTGAGATTTCTGTAACACCACTTTCATCAATAATTTCATCTTTTTTCCCATCTGCGAATCTTTGAACAGCTTGCATCAGTTTTGAAAGTCTTCTTGTAAGTCCATTTCCAACTAAATAAGCAAAGCCTAAGCCAATCAGAATAAAAAATGAAGTAAATAAGATACCTTTAAATATAATGGAGTTAATCTCTTGTCTTGAAAGGTCTTGGTTTAATCGAATTTGTACATGACCTATATGCTTTTTTGCTTCATCTATTGGACGTATAAGGTCAATATAGCTGTCATTGTTTAGCAAGATCTTTTTGTAGCTAAATTCAAGACCTTCTACTTGGACAGTTTGAAAGTATTTAATTCTTTCTTGATCTGCAACATATTTTCCAAACAGTTCATGGTTAGTATGAGCAATAACTTTACCGTCATTGTTAAATATTGCAGCATACTCGAGATTGTCATACATACTTATGTCATTTAAAACAGATTCAAGCCCAACATAGTCGTTAGCTAAAACCCAAACTTTGCTACTTTTGGCAAGTGATAAACTGAGATTTAGCATTTGGTTCATAGAAGATTTTTTTACAAAGTTTTTTTGGTAGTTTACATGGATTATAGAGTATGAGATTGAAAATAAAATGAGTATAAAACCAAACCCGTACATCAGCTGGAAACGAACACTTTTATTCCACAGTTTAAAGAAATACTCACGCATATTTTATTTATTCTCCCTTATAGGACGAACCTCTGCTTCAAACTTTTGTAAAAAATTTCTCACAGAATCATATGTTGCATCATCCGCTTTTTCATACTTACTTAATTCCATTCTTGAAAGTATTTTTCTTCCCTCATCAGATTTATGTAGAGAGAAAATGATCTCACTCACTTTTTTAACAAGATGATCTGGAATGTCATTTCTAGCAACTAAGCCATTATTTGGTAGGGGAGGAGTTTGCCATTGTATTGCAACTTGTTTTGCTACTTCTGGTCTCTCTTTAATAAAAGCGCGCCATGGTGGTGGCCATGTAGATGCTGCTGCTGATTTTCCAAGAAAAACATTTAAAATTGAAGATTCTTGTGATCCAACATAAGAGTTTTGAATATCTTTATTGATGTTTAAACCATGTTGATACATGTACCATTGAGGCATCATAGTTGCAGCAAGTGCAGTAGGTGCTGGATAGCTTACTGTTTTACCACGTAAGTCTGTAACCTCTTTTATCCCACTATCTTTACGTACTAATATAATTCCTCTAAAATTATCATCATCACCCATTTTTCCAAAGATTCTATACCCTTTGGAACTTGCAACAACGGTTTGGTAAGGATTTGGTAGCGAAAAGTCAAAATAGCCACTAAAGAGTTTTTTGTCGTATGCTGCATAGTTTCTCGATGCTTCTAGTCGGAGCTTGCTTCCCTTTAATTGTGCATTGATATAATCCATCATCGGTTGATAGACCTCAAAAAGGCGTTGAGGGTTATGTAATGGGTGTACTCCAAAAATATAAACTTTTTTTTGAAGCTTTATTGGATTTTCCCCATAAAGCGGTTCATAACTTTTTTCTTCAGAGTTAGAACACCCATTGAGTAAAAAAATAATTATAAATAAAACAAATAGATTTATTCTTGAAAAAAGCATTTTTGAGTATATCATCATTATTATAAATTCACTCCAAAATTTTTAAAATTTATACGTTGCTATCGCATGAAATTGTGTCAAAGAATCTAACTGGTTCACAGTTCCATTTTTGAAAGTGTATGTATCATTATCAATCCAAATACCTTTAAGTTGTAAAGATACTTTTTTATAATCGTAAAAGAAAATCACTTTAAGATCTTCTTGGTCCTCTCTATACAGAGAATTTTTGTATACAGCGTAAGCTATATGTGTTTTAAATCCTTTTAAGTCTAAAAAATTGTACTTTTGTGTGTATCCTAACTTTATACCCTGTGTTCCACCAACATATGCTCCTCCTGCAGTTAAAGCATTTCCATAAAGTGATTGGCCAAGGTTGTTAGTTGTTGAACTATACGCATATAGTAGGCTTCCGTCCCATGGTGTTATAATTGAGTCGTATGTATTAGGATTTCGTAATATCTTTCTGTAAACAAGATCAAAACTACTTTGTTTGTAATTTATAATACTTTGAAAACCAATAGCTTTTGCATTGATTTTTTTCCCGTTTGTGATGGAACTAGCTTGTGCAAGATTTCTTTTTGCATTACCAACACTGTTTTGGGAAACTAATTCAAAAGCTATAGAATATAACTCTTTTTGCAGTTTAACATTAAAATAAAATGAGTTGAGAAAATCTGGTGCATACATATTGCTTAAATGATAGTAGTGTTTTCTGTTATTATAGATAAATGAAGTAGTATAGGTTTCACCTTTTGTTTTCCCGGTTACACTTAAAGTATCTGTTCCAAGAGCATGTTCAAGTAAATTTGTGAATTTCTTAGAACTTCTTTGTTTAAATTTATCTGCTTACAAAAAGTTAAATTTTAAATTCTTATTATAAAAAAATGTTACACAGCTTCCTTGTATAGCCGATGGGAGCATACGTACATATTTAGGACCTATCATTGGAGTGGTTATTACTTTTCTTCCATACCAAAGGTTAAGATATTTATTTTTATAATCTAGAGAGATTTCACCGAGCACTGAATACCCATCATCTGGATTCAATTTTAAATGGGGATTGTCTTGTCCTAGAGTTGAGCTCTCTACATTATCAGGAAGTAGAAAATCTTGGGTTGTCATAAAAGTAGATTGTATTTGAAAACCGTGAAGACGATTTGTTGTGTAATGTAGCTGTCCACCTAATGCATTTGAATGAGCAGAAGTTTGCAAGGAGTCTATATAATTCTTATTTGTTTCAATGTAGTAGTAACGTATATTTCCCCAAACTTTACCATCTAGCCAACTTGGTAATGTACTATTTGCTTCAATATGTAGGAATGATAAAAATAATAAAATATAATATCTCACTATATAGTCCTCTAGAGGTAATTGTATCACAAATAGCGACTATTAAGCGACAAATAAATTACAAAGTTCTTCTTTAGCTAGAGGTTAGACAAGAATTGTGATTGACTAATGATTCTTAGTTGCAGCCATATCCAGAACCACAGTTACCACTATTAGAGTTAAGTTCATCTTCCCAACCATCTGTTGCCGGTGTACTGCAACTAGTTCCAATTGTAGGTGTGTCCCCAGTTGTTACCCTTATTACATAAATATCCCCATAAGCTCTTTGTGCATAAAAAGAGTGTTTGCCACAAAAATCTTCATTCATAATTTCAGCTGCTAAAGTAGCATATTTATGTGCTTCTTGTCTTGTTTCAAATGTATTGTTATTTTTGAGATCACTTTTCTTAAAACATCCACACTCATTTTCCATAATTACCTTATACATTGTCAATATCCTTATGAGTTTTTATGAAGAGTAGTGTAATTCGTTTACATAAAAATCTTTGTAATAATGCAAGATTAGTTGATGGATATAAATTCTTATTTATTTTAAAGTCGAAAAATTAAAATTATTGACTATAAAGTGGTTAAAATTAACTGTAAAAAAAGTGGGGATGGCTACTTTCTAGGATGTATTAAGGATTAGAGTGAAGTGGATTTAAAATTTTAAAAAATGGTTAGAAATTTTCTACTGCTTATAATGATATCTCTTCAACTATCAAATACAATGCTATTGTTACAAAAATGAGCGAGCTTATCTTATTGAGGATTCTCTGATATTTTAAATTTTTTTTGAACCTATTTCCTACTGTATCTGATAAAAATGCCACTCCTCCAAACACAAAAAGTGTTATAAGCATAAACAAGAACCCTAGGAAGATGATATCTTGGGTGATTGTAGATGATGATGTACTGACAAATTGTGGTAAAAAAGCTAAGAAAAATAGAGTTACTTTTGGGTTTGTTATATTCATAATTATACCCCGAATATACAAAGCTTTGAATTTCATTTTTTTGAATTTTGTATAAGTTTGATCATTGGTGTGAGCTATCCATGACTTATATGCTAAATACAATAAATACATTACACCAAGAGACTTAACTAATAAAAGCAATGAATGATGAGCAATAAGCAGTGCTGCTAGACCTAAAGCAACCAATAATGTGTGAAATATGAGTCCAGTACATAATCCAAGCACAATAGCCAAGCCTGAGCGTATACCATGCTGTAGAGTTTGTATCATTACAAAAATATTGTCAGGACCTGGGGTAATAGCAAGTATGATAGATGTCGTTATGTAGATCAAAATTGTTTCATATGTCATATTGTAATCTTAAAATAGTGTTGCGTAATAGTTTAAATTTTTTAAATTAATTTTCAATAGGGTCTATATCTTAAAAACATCTAGATACATGTATAGAATATTACGCATTTTAAAAACATTGAGAGAAGGTACAATAGATGAAGTTAAATATTTTTCCTAAAAAGTTTAAGGAATAATGATGAACACTACATGGAGTTCAAAAAATTTTGAGAATCTTAAAGAGAAAGGTTTTGATATTGAGTCCTGTTTTCTTGATCTTCAACAGATCTCTATAGAGTGTTATGATCTAGCACGATACAAAAAAGCGTTTCGAGTAAAAATACGTACACTTATAAAAAAAGATGAAATTCTCAAGCTACAACTTTGCATAAAGCAGTTGTATACGTTTGCACAATTTGTTAAGTATATCTATGGTTATCATAGCTGTGCAGTGCCCGTAAGCAAGTGGCAGGCAACACTCGCAAAAAAACTTCAAAAAAAAACTTTACCTGTTTTTGAAGTATATTGTAAAGACTCTTGGATAAGCTATGAAACAACAGCAAGATATGAAAGTCACTTTAAACTACAGCATAAAAAACTGATTGGTTTGGACGCACCTCTTGAATATGTTCAAGATCAAAAACCTTTTTTAACACTCAAAGATAAAGCACATTTTGAAAAGTTTTATCTTAAATTTTAGGTGCTTTTATCTCTTTTTTATGATGAAACAACATTATATTGCTATAAAAGTTGTATGAAAGAATTTATAATAACAAAAAAAGGATTCTTATGAAAGTTATTGTACTTATTGCGCTCTTGATCGCACAGCTTTATTCTCAAGATATTTACACCATAAGTGTTAAGGACATAGATGGCAAAACTATAACGTTGGACAAATACAAAAATAAGGTAATGTTAATCGTCAATGTAGCAAGTAAATGTGGTTTTACTAAGCAATATGTTGGTCTGCAAGAACTTCACGATACATATGCATCACAAGGACTAAGCATACTTGGCTTTCCATGTAACCAGTTTTTGTCTCAAGAACCAGGAACAGAAGAGGAGATCAAAAACTTTTGCATGAGCAACTTTGGTGTGAGCTTTGACATGTTTTCTAAGATTGACGTCAATGGTGAAAATGCACACCCATTGTATAGGCATCTAAAAGAGAATGCAAGTGGGCTACTTGGTTCAAAGATGATTAAGTGGAACTTTACAAAGTTCTTGGTTGATCGTAATGGTAATGTGGTTGGACGCTATTCACCATCAACAAAACCTTCAGAAATGGAAGAAGATATTAAAAAGCTACTAATAAAGTAAAAAATTATAAAAAAGGGACAATATGAGTTTAGTTACAATAGAGCAATATGAAAGTATGAGCGTTGAGAAAATACAAGAGTTACACGTAAATGAGATCAAATTAATTAATGAGATTGATCAACTTGTAAAACTTTGCGTCGAAGGCAATGCAGATTTAAAGGATCTGGATAAGAAGTTAGAAGAATATGTTAAGCATGTTAAAGAACACTTTAGATATGAAGAGGAACTTATGCAAGAATATAATTTTCCATCTTACGACATGCACAAGTTAGCTCATGACATGTTTCTCGCAGATATGGGATACGCCACAATGATATGGAAACAGAGGAATGATCCAAATAAACTTGTAAAGTTTATTAGAAAATCGCCTGAATGGATTGAATCTCATATGAGTTCAGTTGATGCACCAACTGCTGATTATATTTCAAAAAAACAATCTCAATCCTTCGTAAAGTAGGGTAACACTAAAAAGTTATTGAATAAGAAATAAGATGAGTAATCGAATATAGAATTGTTGGGTTACTTTTTTAGTTACCCAATTAAAGATTTAGAGTAAAAAAGTATACCGTTTTCGTGAATAAAGATGTTTGTAAATGAGGGGCTTAAAAGTGAGAAATTCCCACATCAATGAGGTTTAAATAGGGATTTATTCCTATATGCACTCAAAGAGTGGGAAGAGGGTTTAAGCTTCTACAGCTACTTCGACAGGCGTACCTTCCCAGATACCGTGTTTAGTACAGTAACCGTGAGCTACTAAGTTTAATTTTTTACCAGTTGGGATGATAGTAAAAGTTGTAGTGTTGTGAGCTTTAACATTTCCTAAAGTTCCTGGAACATAAGAAGCTTTAGCTAATTGAGTTTCACCGTTGAAAAGAGTTACAGACTCAATATAGTGATCGAAATCATCTGGGTGAGTGTATTCGTTACCCATTTTAACAGTTACTTCAAATGGCTCTCCAGCTTTTGCTGTATCAGCACAGTGAATAAATGGTGAATGACGATCAATGAGATCTTTTTTCGCTTCTCTTTCAACAGTATCAATGTCAACGTATTTATTAATTTTTGGCATGGTAATTCCTTGTGTGTTTTTTAAATTTGCAGTATTGTAACTGATAATCTTTAACAGTTAGTATAAACAGGACAATATTTATCTTATTTAAGATTTTTTTTATATTTATAATCTTTTAACCAAAATAGAGATAAAATCGCGACTAATTTAATTAAGCAAAGAGACCACAATGTCATTACCATTATTGATTGAGATAGGTGTTGAAGAGTTGCCAGCTGTTCCACTACTCAAAGAGTTGAAAAATATAGAAAAAAAATACACAAAGATACTTGAAGATAATTCTTTATATTCAGATTTCGAATTTCATTACACACCTAGAAGATTAGTGATCTGGCACCAACAATTTAAAGACAAGCAAGATGATAGAGTTGAAGAGTTTTTTGGAGCTCCATTAGCGGTGGCTTATAAAGATGGTAAAGCTACTCCTGCAGCTAATGGATTTGCAAAGAAGTGTGGTGTTAGCTTGGATGAACTAAGCACTACACAAAAAGGTAATAAAGAAGTCTTGTACTTTAAAAAAGAGATCAAAGGGAAAAGTTCCGTTGATTTGCTCGATTCAATTATAAACCAATGGATTAAATCTTTAGAGTTTGGTAAGGCAATGCGTTGGGGAAATTTAAGTGAGAGCTTTATAAGACCAATTCGTTGGATTAATGTTATGCTTGGGAGCTCACTTGTAGATGTTGAGCTTTTTGGAGTGAAGTCTGCAAAACATACTTTTGTTCATAGGATTGCCAATTTTGATTCTATTGAGCTGTCAGGAATTGAGAACTATTTTGAAGAACTTACTAAGGGTGGTGTTACGCTTTTGGCTCAAGACAGAGAGAAAAAAATCTTAGAAGATTTTAAGCAAATAGAATCTCGAACATCATTTACAATAGAGATAGATTCTGAACTACTTGATGAAGTTGTTGCAATTACTGAAAATCCTACTGCACTTTTAGGAAAGTTTGACGAAGAGTTTTTACGATTACCTCCAGAAGTTATCATCACATCAATGAAAGAGCATCAAAGATACTTTCCAGTCTTTAAAGATGGTAGTTTAAGTAACCATTTTGTAGTTGTTTCAAATGCTCTTACAGATGATTTTTCTGAAGTGATTGCGGGAAATGAAAAGGTTCTGCGTCCTCGTTTAGCTGATGGACTTTTTTTCTATGAAAATGACATAAGAAATGGATTGAGTACGCAAGGTTTAGAAAAAGTAGCTTTTTTCAAAGGACTTGGAACCGTCGCTGATAAGATTGTTCGAGAAACAAAGATAGCTAATGTTTTATTTGATATGTACACCCCAAATGCAAATAAAGAGGACTTAAATAAAGCTGTATCATTGGCAAAAGCTGATTTGATGACTGAGATGGTATATGAGTTTACTGAGCTTCAAGGTCTTATGGGTGGATATTATGCTTTAGAGATGGGTGAAAATCAAGAAGTGGCTACAGCAATTAGTGAGCAATATCTTCCAGATGGTGAAGATAGTGATCTTCCTTCTACTAAGCTCAGTGCCATTGTTGCTATGAGTTTAAAGCTTGATACGCTTCTAGCACTTTTTAGTATTGATCAAATTCCAACAGGCTCGCGAGATCCTTTTGCATTGAGAAGGGCTGTAAATGGTTTGATTAAGATCTCAAAAGAACACGGATTCAAATTTGACATTGTTGAAACTTTAGGTTCATTAGCAAAAGATTATGAGGGGATTGATTTTGAGAAACTTGAGAATTTTTTTGTAGAGAGAGTGAAGCATTACTTCAAAGTCAATCCTTCAATTATAGAGGCAGTTTTAGCTTCTGGTGAAAGAGAACTTCTTGCTCTAGGGGAGAAGATAGACGCATTAAGTACAATTGTAAACTCAGATGGATTTGATCAGTACTCCGCTACTTTTAAACGTGTCGCAAATATTACTAAAGATATAGATTTAACTCAAGAACTAAATGTAAATCCAGAGCTTTTTGAAGAGGAAGCTGAAAAAGCACTACATGATGCATATACAAAAACTATTGCGTCATCTTTTAGATGTGTCTCTGATGAATTAAATGCACTTTTAGGTTTAAAACCACAACTAGATAGATTCTTTGAAGATGTTATGGTAAATGCTGAAGATGAATCTTTAAAAACAAATAGAAAGTCGCTAGTTGCAGCTATATACAAAA
>Ga0181567_10000837_pt1 | contig 23473 bp, 18 predicted proteins | sample 101ome_14_FD_133761 | JGI IMG/M metagenome (GOLD analysis project Ga0181567, IMG submission 133761) | Coastal salt marsh microbial communities from the Groves Creek Marsh, Skidaway Island, Georgia - 101403AT metaG (megahit assembly) | ecosystem: Environmental > Aquatic > Marine > Intertidal...
CCTTCCTGGTCGATGTCTGCTACTCGAGGCAGAAGACCCACAGGAGTGTCATCGGCGGCAACTTCACCTTCGATGCGTTGGATCATCCACTTCACTGCGCGGATGTTGTCGCCAAATCCAGGCCAGATGAACTTTCCATCAGAATCCTTTTGGAACCAGTTCACCTGGAAAATTCGAGGTGCTCGACCGTTTTGACGCAGCTTCTCGCCCATTCCCATCCAGTGGTTGATGTAATCGCCCAGGTGGTATCCCAGGAACGGCAACATGGCGAAGGGGTCGCGGCGGACCACGCCGACTGTTCCTTCAGCTGCAGCCGTTTGTTCGGAGGCCACGGTTGCTCCGATGAAGACGCCGTGATCCCAATCTCTGGCTTCGACCACGAGGGGGACGGTGTCGGCGCGGCGGCCTCCAAAGATGATTCCGTCGATGGGGAACCCATCTGGGTCGTCCCAGTCTTCAGCGAGGCTCGGGCAGTGCTCGGCGGGGACTGTGAACCTGGCGTTGGGGTGTGCAGCTGGTGCGCCAGAGCCTGGAGTAAACGGCTGACCAGTCCAGTCGGTAAGACCCTCAGGTGCTTCCTTGGTCATTCCCTCCCACCACACGTCGCCATCCTGTGTGACGGCGACGTTGGTGAAGATGGTGTGGCCCCACATGGTGTCCATCGCGACGGGGTTTGTCTTGTGGGAGGTGCCAGGTGCCACACCGAAGAATCCCGCCTCGGGGTTGATCGCCCGCAGGCGACCATCTTTTCCAATGGCTAACCATGCAATGTCATCGCCTAAGGTTTCGACTTTCCACCCATCAAGTGATGGCTGCATCATGGCGAAGTTGGTCTTGCCACAGGCGCTGGGGAAGGCGGCGACAAAGTGGTAGCGCTTGCCCTCAGGACTCGTGATGCGCACGAGCAGCATGTGCTCGGCTAGCCAGCCTTCGTCTTTGGCCATTGCCGAGGCGATGCGAAGCGCGAATGACTTCTTGGGAAGCAGGGCGTTGCCGCCGTAGGCGGAGCCAAACGACCAGATTTCTCTGGACTCGGGGAAGTGAGAAATGTATTTGGTGTCGTTGCAGGGCCATGACACATCTTCTTCGCTCTCCGCGAGGGGGGCGCCCACGGTGTGAACGCACTTGACCCATTCGGAACCGTCTTGGATGTGCTGCAAAATCTCCGAGTCGACGCGGACCATGGTGTGCAGGCTTAATACGACGTAGGGCGAGTCGGTGATTTGAACTCCGAATCGAGCCATGGGGGAGTCGATGGGGCCCATCGAGAATGGCACCACGTACATTGTCCGACCAGACATGGCGCCATCTTGAAGTTCGAGGAGGGTGGTCCGCATTTCTACGGGGTCAACCCAATTGTTGGTGGGACCCGCGTCTGCTTTCTTTACCGAGCAGACGAACGTGCGCGACTCAACGCGGGCAACATCATTGGGGTTGCTGCGAGCGATGAACGAGTAGGGGCGAAGGTCTGGGTTCAGCGCTTCAATGGTTCCAGCCTCACGGAGGGTTTCGATGAGTTGGTGACGCTCAGACTGTGAGCCGTTGCACCACACCACGGAGTCGGGGCGCATGACCTGTTCCCAGTTAGCCACCCAGTCGGCGACAGATTGTGGTCGGAGGTTGTCTGTCTCGCGTGAGGTTTCCATGAGGAGTGTCATTTGTCTCTCGTTTCGGTAAAAAGTGGTCGGTAAACCCACTATCTGTCAATGAAATGGCTAAATTCTCATAATTAGCGTGTCAAAAAACATAAAAATTGCGCTATTGTCATGAAATGGCCTCTTCAGTCGTCCTCGGACAGCGCATTAGACACTTCCGCACAGAGCGCGGACTCACCCTCGAACAGCTCGGGACAAAGCTCGGTGTCACCGCCAGCCAAATGTCATTAGTGGAAACGGGCAAGCGCGAAGCAAAGCTCTCCTTCTTGACCGCGCTCGCGGGGCATCTCGGTATTGAGCTTGCTCACCTCCTCGATGACGCCCCACCTAGTAAGCGCGCTGCTCTGGAAAACAGGTGGCACCAGGCGGAGTCTCACCCGCTCTATCAAGGACTCGGATTACCCAAACCCAAGATCAATAAGTCAGTCGGTGACGACATGGTCGAAACACTTGTGGGCCTCTATGAAGAGATTTTTCGTCGGGAGGAACAAGCACTCGCTACTCCCGAAGAAGCCAGGCGGGCCAATACCGAGCTTCGCTACCGAATGCGCTCGAAGAACAATCACTTGCCCGAGCTCGAGGTCCTCGCCGAAGAACTCGTGGCAACGTCTGGTCACCAGACCGGCGCCATTACCCACCGCGAAGTGGCCATAATGGCGAAGTCGTTGGGCTTTGACATCGTTCACGTGGGGGATCTGCCTAAAACTGCTCGGTCGGTGACCGACACGGAAAACGGGCGCATTTATTTGCCACCCGCATCGATTCCCGGCGGTCACGGTCTTCGCTCGATGGCACTCCAAGCGATGGCCCACCAGATTCTCAAACACCCCGTGCCCACCACCTACGAAGAGTTCTTGCAGCAGCGGCTTGAAATCAACTACTTCGCTGCAGCCTGCTTGATGCCTAAAACTCACGCGGTGTCGTTTTTGGAGGGCGCGAAGAGAAGCCGCAATATTGCCGTTGAAGACTTCCGCGATGCCTTTGGTGTCACCCACGAAGCAGCTGCACTTCGCTTCACTAACTTGATGACCGAATTCCTCGACATCCGGTTGCACTTCCTGCGCGTGGGCGACGACGGATCCATCTTGAAGGCCTACGAAAACGATGGTCTGGCCTTGCCCACCGATGTCACCGGTGCGACGGAGGGCCAAATTGTGTGTCGCCACTGGAGTGCACGCCAAGCCTTTAGTCGCACAAACCGGACCACCGAGTACTACCAATACACAGACACCCCCGAGGGCACCTTCTGGGAGTCCACCCAAATTGGAACCGGTCTGGAAGAAGAGTTCTCGATCACCGTGGGTGTTGCCTTCGACGATGCCAAATGGTTTAGAGGTCGAGATACCACCACCCGTTTTAACTCCTCGTGTCCTGACCCCGAATGCTGCAGACGCCCCGAGGCCGCCCTTCGCGAAAAATGGCAAGGCAATGCCTGGGCATCCGCCAGGCTTCATGCCCACGCGCTCTCGCCACTGCAAGGAGGAACATTCCCGGGCGTAGGGGACGTCGAGTTGTTTGAGTTCCTCGAGCGGCATGAGAGTGCGGACAAGCCCGGCGCCTCAGGGTAAAAAGTGCCCCCAGTAGGATTCGAACCTACGGCCTTCTGCTCCGGAGGCAGACGCTCTATCCCCTGAGCTATGGGGGCTCAGTTCCGCATTCAGGGTACACGCTTGGACCCTAGGACTTTCAGACTGGTTACTAGGATGGTGAGTTGTGGACCCCTCCGCTCTCGCCCAACACATCGCGTCGATTGCCGCGCGCGTCATTGACGAATCTGGCGCCGCCGTCGAGCTTGCGATCGGCCCTGATGACGTTGCGCTGGAGCGACCCAAAAAGGCAGAATTTGGCGACTGGGCGAGCTCGATCGCGCTGAAGCTTGCCAAGCCTCTGGGGAAGCCACCCCGCGAGGTGGCAGAGCGGGTTCGCGCCGGGTTACTCGAGGTCCAAGGCGTAGACAGCGTCGATATCGCAGGCCCAGGGTTTTTGAACATCACCCTGGATGCGGGTGCGCTGGGCGACATTGCCAAAACCATCGTTGATGCAGGCGAGACCTTTGGCCGAAGCGACGCCTTGACGGGGCAGACGATCAACCTCGAGTTCGTATCGGCTAACCCCACCGGTCCACTCCACATCGGCCACACGCGTTGGGCCGCTCTTGGTGACTCGCTGGCGCGGGTCTTGCGCGCTGCAGGCGCCGAGGTAAAAAGCGAGTTCTACATCAACGACCAGGGCGCCCAAATGGATGTCTTTGGTGAGTCCGTGTTGGCCAGGGCCCTGGGACGCGAGTTGCCAGAAAATGGCTACCCCGGAAGTTATGTCGATGACCTGGGCAAACAGGTGCTCGCCGAATTCCCGAACCTTGCCGAGATGCCTCACGACGAGGCCGTCGTCTGTGCGAGGGAGGCTGCTTACGCTACCCAGCTTGCTGCGATTCAAGAATCGCTGGCGAAATTCAACGTCCACTTCGACGTGTGGTTTTCGGAGCGTCAACTCCATGTGATGGAAACCGCTGACGGCGCGAGCCTGATTGATCAGTCAGTAGAACGCCTGCGTGAGCAAGGCCACGTATTCGATGAAGACGGGGCCGTCTGGGTGCGCACCACGGACTTTGGAGATGACAAAGACCGCGTGATCCGGCGCGCCAATGGTGTCTACACCTACTTCGCCGCGGATGCCGCTTACTACCTGTCGAAGAAGGACCGTGGCTTTGACGTCAAGATCTACCTTTTGGGTGCTGACCACCATGGGTACATTCACCGCCTCAAAGCTATTTCTGGCGCTGCCGGAGATGACCCAGCCCACAACATCGAAGTGTTGATTGGTCAGCTGGTGAGCGTCAACGGTGCACGCTTATCCAAGCGCGCAGGAAACATCATCGAGTTAGACGACCTTCGTGAATGGTTGGGCACCGATGCCCTCCGCTATTCGCTTGGTCGCTACCCCGCAGATTCTCCCCTCACCATCGAGCCAGACATTCTGCTCAGCCACTCAAACGACAACCCCGTGTTCTACGTTCAATACGCACACGCCAGAACCCACCAGGTCGCCAGGAATGCAGACGCCGCAGGTGTTACGACCGCCGAGTTTGACCCCAGCGTGCTGACCGACAAAACCGAAGCGGAGCTGCTAGCTGCGCTCGCTGATTACCCCCGCATCGTGGCCCAAGCCGCCGAGCTTCGCGAACCACACCGCGTGGCGAGGTTCTTAGAAGACATCGCAGGGAGCTACCACCGCTGGTATGACGCCTGTCGCGTGACCCCCAAGGGCGACGACCCGATCGAGCCGGTTCACCACTCTCGTTTGATGGTCAATAACGCCACTCGCCAGGTTCTGGCGAATGGTCTCGATTTGCTTGGAGTATCTGCTCCCGAGCGGATGTAGAAATTGCCCCCCTGCCTCCCGATATCCTTAGAGGAGGCTTCAGGGGCCAATCCGGGTCCGCTCACCTGCGACAGCTAGTTTCGTCGCGTTCTCGATCGATGTAAGGGGTGTTCCATGGTGTCTTCTGCCATCGCCCCTGCCTGGCTTGAAAAGCCCGCTGACCTCAACGCTCTTGATGCGCGGTTGTGGCCTGCGGTGAGGCGTTCGAGTGCTGGCGAGATGCTCATCGGTGGAGTGCCGGTGAGCTCGCTTGTGGAGCAGTTTGGCTCCCCTCTGTATGTCGTCGACCTCGATGTTCTCTCCGCCAGGGCTTTGATGGTGAAGGATGCGCTGACTTCGGGAGTTGCGAGAGACCACCGAAGTGTCCACGTGTTTTATGCCTCAAAAGCTCTCTTGACCTCAGATGTTGTGCGCACTGTGGCCGCGCACGGGCTTGGATTCGACGTGTCGACCAGGGGCGAGATGGAATGGGTTCTCGCCAGTGGCGTGGAGGCTTCCCGCTTGGAGTTCCAGGGCAATAACAAGTCGGATGCGGAGCTGCGCCGTGCGCTCACTGTTGGTGTCGGTGCTGTCGTGGTCGATAGCGAATGGGAAGCAAAGCGCCTCGCGGCAATCTCTGCCGAGCTGAACGTTCACCAGCGCGTGATGATTCGCGTGAACTCCGGAGTTCACGCAGGAACCCACGACTATTTGGCCACTGCCAGAGAAGACCAGAAATTCGGAATTGCCCGAGGAGACTTGGACGCAGTTATCGACATCATCGCGTCGGCCGAGCACCTGGAGTTTGTCGGGCTTCACTCTCACATTGGTTCACAAATTGTGTCACCTGACGGCTTTGTGGAAGCAGCCACCAGGCTCCTCGAGCTCTACGCCCACTACAGCGCGCACCATCCCCTCGACACGCTCAATTTAGGCGGCGGATTCGCCATTCCCTACACCCCGGTTGATCCAGATTCGAACCTCGAGGCAATCGCGACCGCTCTGGGTGAGTTGTTGGATCAATGGGACGCTAAGGGTGTTCGGGTGCCACAGATTAGTTTCGAGCCAGGCCGCATCATTGCGGGTCCGGCTGGAGTCACCGTGTATTCGGTGGGGACCACCAAGTCCGTGTTGGTGGGAGAAGGCGACGATGCCGCCACGAGGCTGTATGTCAGCGTCGATGGAGGAATGAGCGACAATCTTCGTCCCGCTTTATATGGCGCGAACTACACGGTTCGCCTCGCCAACCGTCACTCGAGCGCGCCCGCGCAGCTTGTTCGCGTGGTGGGTAAGCACTGCGAAAGCGGCGACATTGTCGTCCACGATGACTACTTGCCCTCAGACGTGGTGCCTGGTGACACCGTGGTGGTGGCCCAAACGGGTGCGTATTGCCACTCGCTCTCGAGTAACTACAACGCGGTGGGTCGACCCGCGCTGGTGGTGGTTGAGGGTGGCGAAGCCAGGGTGTCGTTGAAAGCCGAGAGTGTTGACGATGTGTTGTCGAGAGATGCGGGTTTGGCCTTTGGGTCCGCCAGCTCCGAGGAGGCGTAATGCGCGAAAACTATAGAAATCTCAAAGTTGCCGTACTCGGCGGGGGAACGGTGGGGTCAGAAGTGGCCTACCGCCTGCTGCACAACCGCGAAGAGCTTGGCCGTCGAATCGGCGCCGAGCTTGACCTCATTGGTGTGGCCGTGCGCGACGTGACCAAAGCACGTCGCACCGATGTGCCTGCAGATTTGTTGACTACCGACGCTCACTCGCTCGTGGTTGCAGCCGACATTGTCGTCGAACTGATGGGAGGCATTGAGCCAGCCCGCGAATTGATCTTGTTGGCCCTGGAATCAGGTGCCGATGTGATCACCGCCAACAAAGCACTCTTGGCCCATCACGGGCCAGAGCTCTTCGATGCAGCCGCAAAGGTTGGTGCGCAGTTGTACTACGAGGCAGCTGTCGCCGGAGCGATCCCCATCATTCGCCCGCTGCGCGATTCGCTCGCAGGTGATGAGGTGCACCGGATTCTTGGAATTGTGAATGGCACCACCAACTTCATCTTGGATTTGATGGACACCAAAGGTCAGTCGATGGAGGAAGCCCTCCAAATCGCTACGGACCTGGGTTATGCCGAAGCTGACCCAACTGCTGATGTGGGCGGGCACGATGCGCAGCAAAAAGCTGCCCTTTTGGCACAACTTGCTTTCCACACGGCTATCCCACTGGAGTCGGTAGGTCGTGAGGGCATTACCGAAATCACCCTCGACCAGGTGAACCAGGCCAAGCAGGCCGGTTACGTGATCAAGTTGCTGGCCATTTGTGAGCGCGTTGCTCAAGATGGCGGTGGATATGGGGTGTCGGTTCGGGTTCACCCCACGCTGGTTCCTCGCTCCCACCCGTTGGCCGCCGTGCACGGCGCGAACAACGCCGTCTTTGTCGAGGCCGAAGCGGCTGGCTCTCTTATGTTCTATGGAGCGGGAGCCGGTGGCCCCGAAACAGCCTCGGCTGTCTTGGGCGATATCGTGTCCGCAGCCCGCAGACACGTTGTGGGCGGCCCGGGTGTGGGCGAATCGACCCACGCCGATCTTCCCGTGGTCGATCCAGGGATTGTGCCCACCCGCTATCAAATCTCGCTGTCGGTGACCGATCAGCCCGGTGTGCTTGCCGCCATTGCCACTGTTTTCTCCGAGGCAGGAGTGAGTGTGGAAACGCTGAGCCAATCAACGCCATACGGGGAGAATCACGAAAGCCAGACCGCTACGCTGGTGATTCAAACGCACCAGGCAAGCGAAGCCGATTTGTCCCACACAGTGGAAAAGTTGGCCGGCAATCCAGTTGTTCACCAGGTCACTGGTGTGGTCCGAGTCGAAGGGTAAGTGTCAGTGTCAAGACAGTGGCGCGGTGTCATCCGCGAGTACTACGACCGCCTCGATGTCAGTGAAAAGACACCGATTATTTCTCTGGGCGAAGGTGGCACCCCCCTGGTGCCTGCGCCTGCGCTGTCCAAGCGCACGGGACTCGACGTCTATGTGAAGTTTGAGGGAATGAACCCGACTGGTTCCTTCAAAGACCGCGGCATGACCATGGCGGTGTCCAAAGCTGTTGAGCACGGCGCCAAGGCAATCATCGCCGCGTCGACAGGAAACACGTCCGCTTCTGCCGCTGCCTACGCAGCATGGGCGGGAATCACCTCGGCGGTGTTGGTGCCAGACGGCAAGATTGCGATGGGAAAGCTTTCCCAAGCTGTTGCCCACAACGCCACCATCATCCAAATCGAAGGAAACTTCGATGACTGTCTCGATATTGCGCGCGAGCTCGCCGACCACTACCCCGTTCATCTGGTGAACTCGGTCAACAACGACCGTATTGAAGGCCAGAAGACGGCATCGTTTGAGGTGGTTGAGGTTCTCGGTGATGCACCAGACTTCCACTTTGTTCCCGTCGGCAATGCCGGAAACTACACCGCCTATCACCGCGGATATCGTGAAGAGGCAGACCGAGGCGTGACCACGAAGATGCCGCGCATGTTTGGCTTCCAAGCAGCAGGATCAGCCCCGATTGTTCACGGTGAGCGTGTGGTGCACCCAGAAACCATTGCCAGCGCCATCCGCATTGGTAACCCCGCATCATGGGAGTTGGCCCTCGCTGCCCAGGCTGACACCGACGGCTACTTCGGGGCCATTAGCGACGAAGACATCCTCAAAGCACACCGCATCCTCTCCCAAGAGGTGGGAATCTTTGTGGAGCCTGCATCAGCGATCAGCGTTGCAGGTCTGTTGGAGCGCGCCGGTGCAGGAGCCCTCCCCAAGGGAGCAACCGCCGTGTTGACCGTCACCGGACACGGGTTGAAGGACCCCCAGTGGGCGCTGAAGACTGAAGACGGCTCCGAGGTTCAGCCTGTGAAGGTGCCCGTTGATGTGGCCCAGGTGGCTGAGGTTCTTGGCATGTCCAAGGAGGCCAAGTGAGTAGCGCCGTCCCGATTGGCCGCCGCGTCAAAGTAAGTGTCCCTGCGACCACGGCAAACCTTGGCCCGGGTTTTGACACCCTCGGAATGGCGCTGACGATTTATGACGAGCTCGAAGTAGAAGCTGTTGCAGGTTCCGGCGTCACCGTTGAGGTTCACGGTGTGGGCGAGGGCGAAGTGCCTACGGACGAGACCAACCTTGTCGCTCGCTCCCTTATCTTCGCCGCCGAAAAGGTGGGCCACTCCCTTCCAGGCCTGAAGCTCACCGCCCACAACTCCATCCCGCACGGACGGGGAGTCGGCTCGTCTGGTGCGGCGATTGTGGCCGGAGTGATGGCTGCGAAGGGTCTGCTGGAGGGAATCGTTGACTTCAGCGAAGACCTGCTGCTTGAAATTGCCACCGAGATCGAAGGCCACCCCGACAACATCGCCCCATCGCTCTTTGGTGGTCTCACCATCGCATGGATGGCAGATGGCACACCACGCTCGAAGAAGCTTGCGGTGCACCGCGGGGTTTCGTTGATGGTGGCGATCCCCGAAGAATCGACCATGTCGACCCAGCTTGCGAGAAGCTTGCAGCCAGAGACCGTCCCGCACGAAGACGCCATCTTCAACCTCTCCCGCGCGTCGCTGTTGATTGCGGCGTTGCTGGATAGCCCAGGACTGCTGTTTGAGGCGACCGAGGACCGACTGCACCAGAATTACCGCGCCAGCGCCATGCAAGACACCGACAAGCTAATTAAGGCACTTCGTGGAGAGGGCCTTGCAGCTGTGGTCAGCGGTGCAGGCCCGTCGGTATTGGTCCTCTGTAGTGATCCTGCTCAACGCCTCCAGGCAGAGGCAGTGGTGGCGAAAAACCAAACGTCGCCGTGGAACTGCCGCATGCTGACCGTCGATGAGCGTGGTGCTACAGTAGAGGTACTTCCGGCGCTCGCCGACTAACCCTAGTTAGCACTCCGGATATCTCACCGGCCCACCAGGCTGTGGCACTTTTCGTGAGTGTTTGGCCCGGAATCGTCAGTCGAAGAACATTTTTCGAGGACACTCGGGTCGCCGCTGAGGAAAACCCCCTCTTTTTACCCCACATCAAGGAGAAATCACGTGGAGAACGAGAACGAAACCCCCGAGGTTGTACAAGAAGATGCTCCGAAGCGTCGCCCCTCACGTCGGGCAAAGACCGACGCAGTAGTCAGCCCAGAAGCCAACGAGGCGGCGTCTACTGACGCTCCTGCTGCCGAAGAAAAGACCGCTGACAAGCCCAAGCGCCAAAGCCGTAGCCGCCGCTCGGCAGACAGCGATGCTGCTGAAGAAAAGGCCGACGCCAGCGAATCAAACGAGTCTGAGGCCAGTGCAGATGACTCCGCCGAGGGCGAAGGAAACGGACGTGGTCGCGGACGCGGACGCGGACGCGACCGTCGTCGAGGACGTCAGTCAAACGGAGACGACGTCGATCCTGAAATCAGCGACGACGACGTCTTGATTCCCATCGGTGGAATCTTGGATGTGCTCGACAACTACGCGTTCGTGCGCACCACCGGATACCTCCCTGGTCCCACCGACATCTACGTGTCGCTCGGCCAGGTGAAGAAGTACAACCTGCGTAAGGGTGACGCTGTCATCGGTTCGATCCGCCAGCCCCGCGAAGGTGAGCTCCAGGGTCGCCAGAAGTACAACGCTCTTGTCAGCGTTGACACCATTAACGCTCAAAGCGTTGATGAAGCCCAGAAGCGCCCCGAATTTGCGGAGATGACCGCTGTACACCCCACCAAGCGATTGGGTGTTGCCGGTGGATCGGGTGTTAAGGCACTCGGCCTGGTTGACCTCTTTAGCCCACTTGCTATGGGTCAGCGTGGAATCATCGTTGCCCCACCGAAGTCCGGTAAGTCGACCATGGTGCAGCGCCTTGCAGAGGCGATCGCAGAAAACCACCCCGACGTGCACCTGATGGTGGTTCTAGTTGATGAAAACCCTGAAACGGTCACTGAGCTGCAACGCAGCGTCAAGGGTGAGGTCATTGCCTCCACCTTCGACCGTCCCGCTGACGACCACACCACCATTGCCGAGCTCGCCATTGAGCGCGCAAAGCGTCTGGTCGAGCTCGGACACGATGTTGTCGTGATCTTCGACTCGGTGACTCGTTTGGCTCGCGCCTACCAGTTGACCGGAACTCACTCGCGCGGAAGCTCGCAGGTTGATGCGTCATGGCTCTACCCGACCAAGCGCCTCGTGGGTTCAGGACGCCAGGTGGAAGGCGGCGGATCACTGACCGTGATCGGAACCCTGCTTGCCGACACTGGTCAGGCCATCGACGACGCCGTGGCACACGAAGTGTCACAGCTTGCCACCGTGGAGCTCCACCTCAGTGAAGAAGCCTCACGTGGACGTTTGTTCCCACCACTCGATGTGGTTCGCTCCGGCACCAGCCGCGACGATGCACTCATCGGTGCGAAGAACGCACAGGTCCTCGACGAATTCCGTCGCCAGGCTCTCGACGCGTCTCCTGTTGAGGTGTTGAACCACCTCATCGAGATTGCTCAGAAGACAAGCGATATCGACACGATGGTCGACTCGATCAAGCAGGTCACTCCTGCTGTGAGCCGCCGGAGCTAATTCCATGCTCGAATCGATCGATCAGTTGGCCACCGAGCACGGCCAGTTGCAGCAGCAACTGGCCGACCCGGCTGTCCACCAAAACCCTGGGTTGGCGAAGAAATTAAACCGTCGCTACCTCGAACTCGATCGAATCGTGAAGGCTCACCACCACCTCACCTCGCTCAATGATGACTTGGAAGCGACCAAGGAGCTCGCCGGTGAAGACGCCAGTCTTGCCGATGAAATCCCTGCGCTCGAAGCCAGCATTGACGAGGCACAGGTCACCCTTAGAAACCTTCTGATTCCGCGCGACCCCGATGATGGGCGCGACGTGATCATGGAAATTAAAGGTGGAGAAGGTGGCGAGGAAAGCGCTCTCTTCGCGGCGGACCTTCTTCGGATGTATATCCACTACGCCGAGAGCCGAGGTTGGAAGACCGAAGTACTTGACTCGACAGAGAGCGATTTGGGCGGATACAAAAACGTTCAGGTGGCAATCAAGTCAAGCTCTGCCGATCCCGACCAGGGTGTCTGGGCCAGAATGAAATACGAAGGTGGCGTCCACCGCGTTCAGCGCGTTCCCGCCACCGAATCACAAGGGCGCATCCACACCTCCACGACTGGTGTGTTGGTGTTTCCGGAAGTGGATGAGCCCGAAGAAGTCGAGATCAACCAAAACGACTTGAAGATTGACGTCTACCGCTCAAGTGGACCCGGTGGTCAGTCGGTGAACACCACTGACTCCGCGGTGCGCATTACCCACATGCCCTCGGGAATTGTGGTGTCGATGCAAAACGAGAAGTCACAGCTGCAAAACCGTGAAGCAGCAATGCGTGTTCTTCGCGCCCGGTTGCTTGCTAAGCAGCAGGAAGAGCAGGAGGCGGAAGCATCGGAGAAGCGGAAGTCTCAGATTCGTGGAATGGATCGCTCAGAGCGCATTCGCACGTACAACTTCCCCGAAAACCGTATTGCCGATCACCGCACCGGTTTCAAGGCCTACAACCTGGACCAGGTGATGAACGGTGCGCTTGATCCCGTGATCGACTCCTGCGTTCAAGCAGACGAGGAAGCCAGGCTCCAGGAGCTTGGCGACTAGAAGTGTCCCAGGCACTCAGCGACCTGATCGCGGACGCTATTACTGCACTCACCAGGGCTGGTGTTCCGTCCGCTCAGGCTGATGCCTGGCATCTTGCGTCCCACGTATTGGGCCAAGGCAGGGGAGAGCTGCACGCGCAAATGATTGTGGGCTCTATCGAACTTGATTCCGCCCAGCAGGAGCAGTTTTCAGCGCTCCTTGCTCGCCGGGTAGGCAGAGAGCCGTTGTGGCACATCACCGGTGTCGCGCCTTTTTTCGACATGGATCTGCGGGTGGGACCTGGAGTGTTTACTCCCCGCCCAGAGACGGAACCCCTCGCTCAACACGCAATGGAAGAAGCTCTCTCGCTCCACCCTATGGAGGGTGTCCTCCGGGTGGTGGATCTGTGCGCGGGCTCTGGTGCTCTCGCGCTGTCGCTTGCACGATCTCTTCCCCACGCCGAGGTGGTGGCAATAGAACTCTCGGGCGATGCGGAGCCATTTCTTCGAGACAACATCGCCCACTTCGCGCCATCGGTGGAGCTTGTGATGGGAGACATCGATGCTCTGGCCTCCCATGAGTGGGCGGGGTCGGTGGACCTTATTGTCAGCAATCCTCCTTATTTGCGCCCCGATGAGCCACTTGATGTCGAAACCGAAGGGTTTGATCCAGGACTTGCCCTTGTCAGTGGTGAAGACGGACTAGACCTCATTCGTCGGCTGATCCCGCTTGCCCACAGCACTCTTCGCCCCGGCGGAGTCATCGTGATGGAACACGGTGTGGACCAGGGGGAGTCGATACGCGGGTTGCTTGCAGATGCGGGTTTTAAGAATCAGACCACGGTGACCGATTTGGTGGGCCGTGATCGATTCAGCCGAGCAATCAAGGGCGCTTAGAAGCGAGTCGCAAACTCGCGAACAACGGCTTCTAACGCGTCGGGGTCGTGGTTGGGTTGGAACCATTCGCCGGTAATCCCGATGGACTCTGCACCCCGAATGTTTTCTGGCATGTCGTCGATAAACAACACGTGTTCTGGTCTATGCCCTAAGTGGTCAAGAGCATTCACAAACACTTCGGGCTCTGGCTTCCGGGCTTTGAAATGGGCCGTGGCATAGAGGTGCTCGCCAAAAATATCTTCAATCTCTGGGGCGATATCTGCCAAGTGCTCGCCAATAAGCGCACCGTTATTGGTCAGCAGAGCCACGTCGCCCAAGGTGGAGGCAAGCCGGGCAATCTCGATGATTTCTGGCCGTGGGGTCATGCCGGCCTTGCGGTGAAAGAGCCACTGCTCGGTGGTCAGATCAGATTCAAGGGCCTCGTTGACGAGCCGTAAGTATTCCTCGCCCGTGGCCGGCACACCCTTTTCGGCGAGCCATTCGCCCTCATCATTCCACCAGCGTCGGCGAAGCTCATGAAAGTCGAGTCCAGTGAGTTCCTCAAGGCCATGCATCCGAATACGCCACTGATAGTCGTAGAGGACGTTGTCCATATCGAAGAGAAAAAGCATCCAGACCAGCCTATGCCCGCTCACTACACTGGGCTTAATGGCCACCCTGTTTGATCTCACAGATGAGCACTATGTCTTGTCGGGGATTCACACTGCCCACGCAGCGCTGTCTCGAGGCGACATCGTGGTTGTCCCGACCGACACCGTCTATGGCCTAGCGGCCTGCCCCAAGGTCGACGGTGCACTAGAGCGCCTCGTCGGAGTCAAAGGGCGAGGCCTCGACATGGCTCCTCCCATTTTGATCTCGGGCATTGAGCACGCAGAACCCCTCGTCGCAGAGGGTGCTTTTACCGAAGGCGTGGTCGCCGCACTGAAGCTGCTGTGGCCTGGAGCACTCACCATCGTTCTTCCGATTAATCCGGCACTTGGTTTCAGCGTGGGGGATACCCCGGGCACCATTGCCCTGCGGGTGCCCAACCAGCCGGAACTTCTGGAGTTACTGCGTATTCACGGTCCACTTGCTGTCACCAGCGCTAATGTCACCGGCGAGCCGCCGTGTCAGACCATTTCTCAGGCGATCAATGTCTTTGGCGACGAGGTGTCTGTGTACCTCAATGCTGGCTCGGAATCGGGAACACACCACGAGCCTTCCACCATCATTGACGCGACGGCGTTGGGTAACAATGGTGCGGTGAGCATTATCCGAGCAGGAGCCATCAGTCCTGCCGAACTGGCAGATGCCGGACTCGAGGTTGTCGCGTGACCTTTTACGCTCTCGTGCTCATCACGGCCACGGTCGTGAGTTACTTGGTGTCGATTCTTTTGTGGAAAGTCGGCGGCAGGTGGGTCAAGCAGCGAGACATCAGAGACCGAGATGTTCACCAGACCCCGACTCCTCGCCTTGGGGGGCTTGCCATCTTTGTCAGCATGTTGGCGGCCACTGCCGTGGCAAGCCAGGTGGGCTGGTTTGATGAAGTGTTCGATAATCCCCGCGACGTTTATGCGTTGCTAGGTGCAGCAGCCATCGTGGTGGCGATTGGGTTTGTCGATGACCTCATCGACTTGGACTGGCTGACCAAGCTTGCGGGTCAAATCCTCGCTGCAGGGCTAGTCGCCTGGCAGGGCGTGCAAATTGTGTCAATTCCAATTGGCGGTCTCACCTTGTTCTCGCCCACGCTGTCGCTGGTGTTGACGGTGCTGGCGATTGTCTTGGTGATGAACGCCGTGAACTTCATTGATGGCCTTGATGGTCTCGTTGCTGGGGTGACCTTGATCGCCAGTGGCGTGTTCTTCATCTATAGCTTCCTGCTCGCCACCGGCGAGGCAGATACTCCCTACTTCAACTACGCGTCGTTGTTCACGGCCATCTTGCTGGGTGGAATGTTGGGATTTGTTCCAATCAACTGGCACCCTGCGAAGCTCTTCCTGGGTGACTCGGGCTCGCTGTTGGTGGGATTGATCATGGCCACCACGGCCATTTCTGTGACCGGGCAGATCGACCCCGCCACCGTGAGTGCCTCCCAACTGTTGCCCGCATTTATTCCCATGCTCTTGCCGCTCGCGGTCTTAATCGTGCCGTTGCTGGACTTTCTCTTGGCCGTTCTTCGTCGCTTGCGCGCAGGAATGAGCCCATTTGAGGCAGATCGTCAACACCTCCACCACCGCTTGCTCGATATGGGCCACACCCACCTTCAAGCGGTGTTGATTTTGTATGCCTGGACTGCGGTGTTGGCCGTCGGCACTCTGCTGTTTTTGTTTGCCGACTGGTACCTTGCCATCGGAATCATCGCGATGGGTCTGATTGGCTCCACCGTGATTACGCTCTCGCCGGATAACCGCGTGGTCCACGACCCTCTCGCGATCCCCGCCGAACAAGGAGAAAAGTAGTGTCCAGTGTGACTCCCCAGCAGGTAGTGAAACGCGCCCTTTTCTGGGGCGTGATCTCTACGTCGATTGTGGTGATCATTGCCAGTGTGGTGGGAGCTCTTGTGGCAGAACTCTCGGGCATGCTGGGAGCACTGGCGGGTGGAGCAGTCGGATTTCTCCTGCTCGCGCTCACCCCGCTATCCATCATTTGGGGGTTCAAAGCCGGTGGCGGAAGTGTTCTCGCTCCGGGGTTCTTCGCCGTGGTTCTCGGGGTGTGGCTGGCGAAGTTCGTGATCTTTATCGCCCTGATTTTCTTACTCGGTGACATGAGCGCACTTCACCGCGAGACTCTCTTCCTCACCATCGTGGCGGCACTCCTCGTGGGCCTGGTTACCGACTTGATTGTGGTGCTTCGCTCCCGGATGCCGTATGTCGACGTAGAGCTTCCTGGCCAGTCCTAGCCACCGGTGAGTGGGTCGATCATTCGGCCCACGCCAGAAGCCTTACCAGTCTTGGCTTCGATGCGGTCAGCCAGCGCCGTACCGGCAATCCCCGCAGTGGCGCCGAGCCAGCGAAGCGGTTCAGGCTCCCATTTTGGCCAATGGTCACTCACCAGCGGTAACCGTGTGCGGCCAGAGTGGCTACCCGTGGCCAAGTCCGCGAGTGTGAACCCGGCGAGCTGTGACAGTGCCACGCCGTCGCCCACATAACCGCCCGCTCGTCCATTTCCAGTGGAGGGGTCAAAGTAAACCCTCGCGTGCCAGTCCCGCGGGATTCCAAGGGCCCCGCCCCAGCGGTGGCTAATCGCAGTCTTGCCAATCTGGGGAAACAACCCCCGAAGGGTTTCTTCCAGGCGGTCAAAGACTCGAGGTACGCGGTCATAGCCAGGCTTGATTCGACTTCCGAAGTGATACGGAGCACCGCGTCCACCAAATGCGATTCGGTTATCGGCCGTGCGCTGACCATAAATGATGAGGCGACGGTAGTCGGCGAAGGTCTCGCCCATTGCTAAGCCGATGTCGTCAAAGACGGAATCTGGCATCGGCTCGGTGGCAATCATCAGCGAATACAGCGGAAGGGTCATTCGCCTAAGCCCTGGAAGTTGAGATCGGTATGCCTCCATCGCCTCGATGATCACGTCCGTTTTCACACTGCCCACACGTGTATCGATGATTCCTGGGCGGATACGCGTGACCTCGGTCTGTTCTCTGATGGTGACTCCGCGCTGCTCGAGCGCGTCAGCGAGACCCCGGACCAGCTTTGCCGGGTGGATCCTCGCGCAGTCTTTGGTCCAAGTCGCACCGAGTGCCCCGGGGGAGTTCAGTGTCTGGTGGGGCTCTCGCCATTCCAAATGGTCTAGCCCTATGGTGCGTGTGGATTCGAGGTGTTCGCTCGCGCGGGAGAGTTCAATCGGACTCCTCGCGAGCGTAGTGGAGCCTGCTTTGACATAGTCAGCGTCGATGCCAAGTCTTGAAGCCCATTCACCCACACCGTCTACGGCGGCGTGCATGTGAGACCGAAGGTCTGCTGCCTTATCCCGACCGTGCAGATCAATCAGTGCGTGAGTTTCTGTGGGAAACAACGCGCTGGCCCAGCCACCGTTTCGACCAGATGCGCCAAAGCCCGCGAAGTCTTTTTCCAGAACCAAAATGCGCGCATGAGGAGAGTTCTCGGTTATGCCCAGCGCGGTCCATAGGCCTGTGAACCCAGCACCCACAATGACAACGTCAAATCTGCTCGCCAGGTCGCTTGGCTGCAGAGGGAGTCGGGGTGTGGGGGTGCCGATCTGGTCAAACCACAGCGACACCCCCGGGGAGTGTGACACCTACTTGTTCTTGAGCTTTTCCATCATCTCGCTGGCCTCGGTGAGGACCTTGCGGAGGATGGCTTCAATCTCGTCGAATTCCTTTGGACCAATCGTCAGCGGCGGTGCCAACTGGACGACGGGGTCGCCGCGGTCATCGGCGCGGCAGTAGAGGCCCGCCTCAAAGAGTGCCTTGGAGAGGAACCCACGAAGAAGAATCTCTGCTTCTTCGTCGTTGAAGGTTTCCTTGGTGGTCTTGTCCTTGACCAGCTCGATGCCGTAGAAGTAACCAGCGCCGCGCACGTCTCCGACGATGGGGATATCGAGCAGCTTCTCCAGAGTTGCTTTAAAAATTGGCGCGTTCTCACGCACGTTTTCGTTGAGCTTCTCCTCCTCAAAGAGGTCTAAGTTCTCAAGAGCTACCGCAGAGGAAACGGGGTGTCCACCGAAGGTGTAGCCGTGGAGGAAGGACGTCGAGCCGTGCTTAAACGGTTCGTACAACTTCTCGCTGGCGATCATTGCACCAATGGGGGAGTAGCCGCTGGTCATTCCCTTCGCGCAGGTGATCATGTCGGGGACGAAGTCGAATGCCTTGCACGCAAACATTTCGCCGATTCGACCAAAGGCGCAAATCACTTCGTCAGAGACCAAGAGCACATCGTGCTTGTCGCAGATTTCGCGCACTCGCTGGAAGTATCCAGGAGGGGGTGGGAAACATCCACCAGCATTTTGGACTGGCTCCAAGAACACCGCGGCCACCGTGTCCGCACCTTCGAACTCAATCATCTCTTCGATGCGGTTGGCGGCCCAAATACCAAACTCTTCTTCCGTTCCGCCGGGGAAACCCATTTCCTCAGCGCGGTAGTAGTTGGTGTTGGGCACGCGGAAGCCACCCGGGGTGAGGGGTTCATACATCTGCTTCATCGCGGGGATTCCCGTAATGGTCAGAGCGCCCTGCGGGGTGCCGTGGTAGGCCACAAAGCGGGAGATCACCTTGTGCTTCATGGGCTTTCCCATCAGCTTCCAATAGTGCTTGGCAAGCTTGAAGGCCGTCTCAACTGCTTCACCACCACCGGTGGTGAAGAACACGCGGTTGAGATCTCCCGGTGCGTAGTCGGCAAGACGCTTAGCAAGCTCAACTGCTTTCGGGTGGGCGTAGGACCAGAGCGGGAAGAAGGACAGCTCTTCGGCTTGCTTCTTCGCTGCTTCTGCGAGGCGCTCGCGGCCGTGTCCAACCTGGACAACAAAGAGACCGGAGAGGCCGTCGATGTACTTGTTGCCCTTGTCGTCGTAGATGTAGTGGCCTTCACCACGGGTAATCACAGGCACGCCCTTGCCCGATTCCATCACCGACTGGCGGGCGAAGTGCATCCACAGGTGGTCTTTGGCCATCTGCTGTGTGCGCTCTTGTTCGGTCTGCTTCACAGCCGTCTTTTTCCTGGGGGCACCAGCGCCCACAATCTTCTTGACGGTGTCAGTCAGGGTCGGTTTCATTATGGGGTCCCCCAGTCGTAGTGTTGCTTTCTTAGTTCAAGGTACGTGAACGTTTCGGTGGAACTCACGCCATCCACGGCGCGAATCTTCTTGAGCAGCAGCTCCGTCATCTCCTCGTCGTCACGGGTGACGACTTCGGCGAGGATGTCGAAGCGGCCGGTGGTGAGTACGAGATAGTCGATCGCATCAATCTTCTCGAGCTTCTCCACCACCTCGAATGGATCGCCGGTGGTGCGAATCCCCACCATGGCTTGACGGTGAAAGCCAAGCTTCAGCGGGTCGGTCACGGCAACAATTTGCAGCACGCCCTGGTCGGTGAGCTTTTGGACTCTCTGGCGCACGGCTGCTTCGCTCAGCCCCACACTCTTGCCAATGTCGGCATACGAGCGTCGGCCATCGCGCTGGAGTAACTCGATGATGTGTTTACTTACATCATCGAGTTCACGCGACAGCGTTGCGGGGCTCATAGGGTGATTGTCGCATTGAAATGGACTTTGAGCAAGGGAATCCGAAGCAAAAAGCACAAAATACTTTCGAAAAGGTTAGTGTCGCGTGATTGTGCTCATCGCCCTGGAGGTCTAGGGTTACCTGCATGAGTACTCCAACGCTGAAGAACTTCATAAACAACGCTTACGTTGACGCCAAGGCATCTGATGTCCTCGACCTGGTCGATCCGGCCACCGAAGAGGTTTATGCCCAAGCCCCCATCTCATCGGCCGACGATGTAGACGCCGCATACGGCGCAGCGGCCGAAGCGTTCTCCAGTTGGAAGAACACGACCCCCGGCGAGCGCCAGCTCGCCCTATTTCGCATCGCTGACGAAATGGAAGCGCGCGCCGAGGAATTCGCTGACTTGGAATCCCAGGACACCGGAAAGCCCCGCGCGAGCCTCGTTGACGACGAGATCATGTTGAGCGTCGACCAGATTCGCTTCTTCGCCGGAGCGGCCAGAAACCTTGAAGGTAAGTCCGCCGGGGAATACATGGCCGACCACACCTCGATCATCCGCCGCGAACCCATCGGTGTCGTCGGACAGGTCACGCCATGGAACTACCCGCTCAATATGGCGGTGTGGAAGTTTGGCCCGGCCGTGGCCGCTGGAAACACCACCGTGTTGAAGCCATCGGACACCACTCCTCAGTCGACGCTGCTGCTGGGTGAAATCTGCGCCAAGCACTTACCACCCGGTGTGGTCAACGTGATTGTGGGTGACCGCACCACGGGTGCCGCAATGATCGACCACAAGATCCCTCAGATGGTCTCTATTACTGGTTCGGTCCGTGCCGGTATGGAAGTGGCGAAAGCAGCCTCGAGTGATTTGAAGCGTGTACACCTGGAGCTCGGCGGCAAGGCTCCCGTTGTCGTCTTTGATGACGCAGATATAGCCAAAGCAGTTGAGGGAATCGCTATCGCCGGATACTTCAACGCCGGACAAGACTGCACCGCGTCGACTCGTGTTTTGGTGCATAAGGCCGTCCATGACGAATTCGTGAAGCAGCTCAAGGCCTACATCGCTGCGAACGTGCAGACTGGGTCGCCGTCGTCTGCGGACACCTTCTATGGTCCGGTCAACAACGCCAACCAGCTCGACCGCGTAATCGGCTTTATTGACCGTCTTCCTGGCCACGCTCAGGTTGAAACAGGTGGGGCACGCCAGGGCGACAAGGGCTACTACATCACTCCCACCGTGGTGACGGGTCTTGAACAAACCGACGAGGCTATCCAAAACGAAATCTTTGGACCAGTCATCACGGTCCAGTCCTTCACTGATGAAGCACAGGCGATGACCTGGGCAAACGATGTTAACTACGGACTGGCCTCGAGTGTCTGGACAAAAGACCACGGCCGCGCGATGCGCTTTGCTAAGGGTCTTGATTTTGGTGCGGTGTGGATCAACTGCCACATCCCACTCGTGGCAGAAATGCCCCACGGAGGGTTCAAGCACTCCGGTTACGGAAAAGATTTGTCGATGTATGGATTCGAGGATTACACCCGGATCAAGCACGTGATGAGTTACATCGGCGAATAACCGACACGAATCGGAAACATACACAACACAGGAAATGGCATAGCATCAAGCAACAGTTCAGGGCATAAGCCTTGTTACTCAATGAGGAGAAGAGATGACGAACCGTCCCCTACCCAATGACCCCATGATCCGCCAGCTGGTTCAGATGGCGAGAAAGTCACAGGTCACCCGACGCGGGTTCCTTGCCGGTACGACTGGAGCGGCAGTTGCTGCTGGTCTAGCCGCCTGCTCCACCGGAGGCGAAATCCAGGCTGCTGAGGACATCTCGGCTACTGACAAGACCTTGAACTGGTCAAACTGGCCGTTCTACATCGACGAAGATGACGACGGCAACTACCCCACCCTTGAGGCCTTCCAGGCTCAGACCGGTATCGCCGTGAACTACATGGTCGACTACGACGACAACAACACCTACTACGCCAAGGTCCGCGACCAGCTGCAGCTCGGCCAAGACATCGGAGCGGACATCGTGGTCCCCACTGAGTGGATGGCCGCTCGTTGGGGTCAGCTTGGATTCGTCCAAGAGCTCAACGAAGCAAACATCCCTAACAAGGCAAACGTCATCGACTCGCTTGCTAACCCCGACTGGGATCCAGGCCGCAAGAAGAGCCTCCCCTGGCAGGGTGGATTTGCCGGTATTGCCTACAACGTTGAAAAAGTTGGCGAAATCCGCACCATCGAAGACCTCTGGAACCCAGAGCTCAAGGGCCGCGTCGTTGTTCTCTCTGAGATGCGCGACACCATCGGTCTACTGATGATGGCTAATGGCGTGGACATCTCCACCGACTGGGGTGCCGACGAGTTCAACAACGCCCTCGACGTTCTCCGCGCACAGGTGGAGTCCGGCCAGGTGCGTAACGTCCGCGGTAACTCCTACACCGAAGACCTCGTGAACGAAGACGCTCTGGTGGCGATTGGATGGTCGGGTGACATCACCTTGATCAACTACGAAAACGGCTACGACGACGGCGAGAAGTGGAAGTTCGTCTTCCCTGAGTCGGGTGCCACCATCTGGAACGACACCATGGTTGTTCCTGTGGGTTCACCTCGTAAGACCAACGCCGAAGCGTTGATGAACTACTACTACGAGCCTGAGGTTGCCGCTGAGGTTGCCGCCTGGGTGAACTACGTAACCCCTGTGAAGGGCGCGTACGAAGCCGCTCTGGATATTGACCCAGATTTGGCCGAGAACAAGTTGATCTTCCCGGATGAGGCCACCTTGGCTCAGGTTCAGGCGTTTAAGACCCTGACCTCCGAAGAAGACAACGAGTACCAGGCTGCATTCCAGTCGGTCGTCCTCGGCGCCTAGTAGATAGTTCGAGGAGATGGCAGGCGAGGGTTCAGCCCGGCAATTTGCGGAAGCGGGCGCCGATCTGGCGCTGGTGAATGTCACCAAACGATTCCCCGGATTTACGGCGATTGATGATCTCTCGCTCACCATCCCCGCAGGTTCCTTCTTTGCCCTGCTCGGGCCAAGTGGATGTGGCAAGACCACGACACTTCGGCTCGTAGCAGGGCTGGAAGAGCCCACTGAGGGCCGCATCATGATTGGCGGCAAGGACCTCACTGACACCAAGGCCTATCAGCGGCCGGTCAACACCGTGTTCCAGTCTTACGCCTTGTTCCCGCACATGAGCGTGCTCGACAACGTCATGTTTGGGTTGCGCCGTCGAAAGATTGCAGACGCAGGCCAAAAAGCTAAAGAAGCACTCGATTTGGTGGAGCTTGGCCACGTTGCCAATAGAAAGCCCGCCCAGCTCTCTGGTGGGCAGCAGCAACGTGTGGCACTCGCTCGCGCACTGGTCAACCGCCCAGCATTGCTTCTTCTGGATGAGCCGTTGGGCGCATTGGACCTCAAGCTCCGCCGTCAGATGCAGCTCGAGATCAAAGACATTCAGTCCGAAGTGGGACTTACCTTCCTCCACGTCACTCACGACCAGGAAGAAGCCATGACCATGGCCGACACTGTGGCAGTGATGAACCAGGGCAAGATCGAGCAAATGGGCCCACCCGAGGAGCTCTACGAATCGCCCAAGACGGCGTTTGTGGCGACCTTCCTCGGCCAATCCAACCTGTTCGGGGGAGAAGTCGTCTCCTCCACCAAAGACGTCATCTCCGTGGCGGTTGCGGGCAAAGAACTGCGTGTTCCGGTTGACCGTGCTGTCGCCCACCGCGGCAAGGTCACCGTGGGTGTTC
>Ga0181567_10000843_pt1 | contig 23428 bp, 23 predicted proteins | sample 101ome_14_FD_133761 | JGI IMG/M metagenome (GOLD analysis project Ga0181567, IMG submission 133761) | Coastal salt marsh microbial communities from the Groves Creek Marsh, Skidaway Island, Georgia - 101403AT metaG (megahit assembly) | ecosystem: Environmental > Aquatic > Marine > Intertidal...
GTGCCGAAATCCGACTACCGGGTGATTGACGATTGGTATTCGCACGGCATGGCAGCAACGGGCTCCCGCTCCATCGAGCTGGATAATGTGTTCATTCCGGAACACCGCCTGCTCAATACGGCGGACGCCCGCGCCGGGACGACCATCGAGGCATCGGAAAATTTCGGGCCGATTTTCCGCGTGCCTCCCATGTGCGGTGCGAACAAGATATTCTCCGGTCCGGTGATCGGAATGGCGCGCGGTGCGCTTGACGCGATCGAACGCGATCTGTCGACCCGCAACAATGTGGCCGGCGTTCCAATGGCCACACTTACCACGGCGCAGATGCGGGTCGCCGAGGCCGGTGCACTGATCGAAGCCGCCTGGGCGCTGATGCAGCGGGACTGCGATGTCGCTTTGGAAATCGGCGAGATCGGCCGGCCGACAACGGTTGACGACCGCGCGTTCTGGCGGCGCAACAACGCCTATGCCGGCGTGATGTGCGTAAAGGCCGTAGACACGTTGCATCCGTTGATCGGCGCGCGTGGTCTGACGCCTGAAAGCGATTTCATGCGCGCCTATCGCGACATTCACGCCGCAACCATGCAGATCAACATGGCGTGGGACCGCCACGCGATCACTGCCGCCGAGTTGCAGCTCGGTCTGCCGCCAACGGATCCGAGGGCCTGATGTCAGTCACTGCCGAACAGCAAGACATGATCGACGCCGCCCGGGCGATGGCGCCGACTCTCCTGGACCGCGCGCGTCATGCGGAAGAAAACCGGGCTGTCCCGCGTGAGACCTTTGATGAGTTCACCAAGCAGGGTTTTTTCCGTATTCATCAGCCCCAACGCTTCGGCGGAAAAGGGTGGGGCATCAGTATGATGGTCCGTCTCGGGGCAGAACTTGGGCAGGGCTGCGGATCGAGCTGCTGGATTTTCTCCAACCTCGCAGTCCAGAACTGGATTCTGGGCATGAACAACCCGGAGGCCCAGGAAGACGTCTGGGGCGACAACCCGACGGCGCTGATCGCTTCGTCGTTTCCGGCAAAAGGCGGCAGGGTCGAACGCGCTGACGGCGGGCTGATCGCGAACGGCTTGTGGAGTTTCGCGTCCGGCGTGGATTTCGCCGACTGGAACAACATGCAGGTCTTCGTGCCGCCGGAAAACGGCGAGGGGCCGCCCGAACATCGCTTTGCGCTGGTCCCCAGATCAGACTACGAAATCGAAGACGACTGGTTCTCTCCCGGATTGGCGGGGACGGGCTCGCGGACGATCCGCCTCGATAACGTCTTTATTCCGGAGCATCGGACAATTCCGTCGACCAAGCTGATGGGCGGCCCCTCGCCGGGCTCCGAAATCAATCCCGGGGCGCTGTATCGGGTGCCGCCGCTGACTTTGGGTACGAAGGTATTCGCCGCACCCGCGCTGGGGATCGCGAAAGGCGGGCTTGCGATGATCGAAAACGATCTCAGGAGCCGAAACACGGTGGGCAACGCGCCGATGGCGGAACTGCCGACGGCGCAGGCGCGGATATCCGAAGCCGGGGCCGAGATAGAGGCGGCGGAGGCGCTGCTGCTGAAAGATTGCGCTGATGCGATGGCGATTGCCGAGGCCGGCGAGGTGCCGGAAATCGACGATCGCGCGCGCTGGCGACGCAACAACGCCTTTGCCGTCCAACTCTGCGTGCGTGCGCTGGAACGGCTGAATCCGCTGGTCGGCGCGCGCGGACTGACGCCGGAGAACGATTTCCTGCGCATGTTCCGGGATGTTCATGCCGCGTCGCTGCAGATCACGGTCGCCTGGGATATTCAGGCCGTGAATGCCGGGCGTATCCGGTTCGGCCTGCCGTCATTGGATCCCCGCGTCTAAACAGCCATTCTTTCAATATGTTAGCGGGTTATCTGTTCGTTAAGATAAGCCGGGCCGATATCGGAAATGGCGCGGACATTGCCCGCAGTTTACGAAAAATTACCACAATCCGCGGGATAATTGCGCAGATACCGGATTACCTTTGGTTGCCGAAATGGAAGACGCTGCGCTTACCGAGCAGGAGATAGCGGACAACGATTCCCTCTACCGGATGCCTCTGCGCGTCGTGCCGATAGAGACGACACCGCTGCGCCGGAGCGTCCTGATCAAAAATACGTCGCTGATTCCGGCGCTGGAGATGTTTCGCAATCAGGAATCCGGTTCCGGGCAGGTCCTGCTCCACGACCTCAGTCAGGAAAAGGGTCACCACATGTTCGGATGGCCCGAAGACGGCAAGCACCCGGATATGAAAATCCTGGAGGCTCTCGGCAGGCTCGAGGCCTATGATATCTATAGTCTGCGGATACAGTTCCGCGAATTGGGCATCGAGCCGACCTCGGTGGACTATCTCAAGCTTTCTCCCGAGAAGCAGGAATCGCTCCGCAGCTACATGCAGATTTTCACGCTGCCGCTGATTGAGTCCATCTACGGCGATGCCGAGAACACGGTCAAAAAATCCCTCGACGTGGTCGACCTGTTCCGCAATCCCGACACGGGCGCGGCTAAGCGCAATCTTTTCAAACTGGCCGACAAGTTGCAGGTCGACGTGATGGAAATTCCAAGGTTTTTGGACGATTTCTCGGACGTCTATCTATCTCTTGCCTACTTCAAGGAGTATGTCGACGACCTGACGCCCAAGTTTCTGCAGATGGTCGAGGAACTGAAGGAACTGGAAAGCAACTGGGAGTTAAGCCGGGATCCCAATTTTCTGAAAGTTTCCCGGCAGGTTCAGTCTGATTTGAACGATCTTATTACGTCGGTGACCAGCCGGTTTGAGGCGTTCAGGCAAAAGACGGACTACATGTGGCACGAAATCAGCGCCGACAAATACCGCGACGTCAAGGAACTGGTCGGCGACGCACAGCGGACGGTATCCGGTGTTCTGTGCGGCCTCGGCGTCAAACTGAATGCCTGGAACGAACGTTTTCCCAAAAAAGATGTGGGCGGCCCCGTCGCCAGAAACTAAATGCTCTTTACCGATATTTTGCCGGGCCTCGACAAACTCGCTAAAATGGAGCAGCAAGCGCGGTCGATCAGCCTCGCGGCCTGACCATATCTAGGCTTTCTCGAGAACCCGTTCTACCGTCAACCCGATCCGTGCCAGCCATTCGTCGTGGCGGGATGCGGCCATCACCATCAAACCGACCGGGCCTGTACCGGGAGCGTGGCAGGGGATCGATAGCGCGCAGGTGTCGAGAAAATTTCCTACGGTGGTGTTGCGCAGCATCAGAATATTGGCGGCGCCATAGGCGTCTTCATCGGCGTCCAGGGGGGCGATGGCCGGTGCCACGACGGCGCATGTTGGCATCAGCAGCGCATCGAACGGCATCGCCATTTCAGCGGCACGGGCCTGGATGTCGGCGCGGTTGCGATGACAATCAATCAGATCGGCCGCAGACAGGTTCTCGCCGCGCCTGATCCGGACCCAGACGCGCGGGTCGTAACGGTCTTTTTCTTCGTCCATCCGGGGACGGTGATGGGCGAACGCCTCGGCACCCAGGATGCCGCCATTGGGCATCGCGCCGGGAATTTCCTCATACATGGAGCTATCGACTTCGGTGATCGTGGCGCCCGCGCGTGACAGCTTTTCTAGCGTGCCTTCGAAGGTCGAAGCCACGTGATCGTCGAGATCGTCGAGCACGTAATGCTGCGGAATGCCGAATCTCAGGTTCTCGATCGGCAGTGCCTTGGGGATGACCGGCGCACGGTCGTCCAGAATGGCGTCGGTGACGATGCAGCAGCCGACGGTCGGCGCCAGCGGCCCGACGCTGTCGAGGGTAGAGGAGAGAGGATAGACGCCGTCCAGAGGAATACGTCCCGTCGTCGTCTTGAAACCCGTCACGCCGTTGAGGGCGGACGGGATGCGGACGGATCCGCCCGTGTCCGTCCCGATGGCTACCGCGCACATGCCGTCGGCGACGGATACGCCGGCGCCCGACGACGAACCGCCGGGAATACGACCTGTTTCCCGATCCCAAGGGTTGCGGGGCGTATCGTAGTGGCAGTTGAGGCCGAGGCCTGAATAGGCAAACTCGGTCAGGTTGGTGCGCCCGACCAGAACGGCGCCGGCTGCCCGCAATCGGGCCGTGACGATGGAGTCCTTCGCAGCGGGAGGAGTATCTTCGAGCGATTTCGATCCGGCTTTCGTTTGCTGGCCCTGTTCGTCGAACAGGTCTTTCAGCGAAACCGGAATGCCGGCCAGCGGCGACGGAACGACGCCGCTGGCCCGCAACGCATCCGACGCATCAGCGGCCGCAAGAGCCGCATCATCGTGCACCTGCAGGAACGCCCGCGAGCCTTCCCCGTCCGGGTCGTTGATGCGCGCCAGCGCCTGTTCCGTCAGTTCGCGGCTGGTCGTCTTGCCGCTCCACAGCGCCGCCTGGAGTTCCAGGACCGGCTTCATCTGAAGATCCATCTGCGTTTTTCCCGCGGTGCCGTCGTTCAGGCTTATTTGGTTTCGTCGTAATAGTGGCTTTCCAGAAGGACGCAGCCATTGACCGACTTGAACGGACCGTGCGGGGTTCCCGGCGGGCGGCAGGCGTAAGTGTCCGGATCGAAACTGCGGCCGCCTTCGCCGTTCTCGTCATTGCCCACGATCAGGTCGCCCTTTAACTGATAGACTTCTTCCCAGTAATCGTGGGTAAAAGGAGCAGTGGTGTAGACGCCCGGCTCGAATTTCAGCAGGCGGGTGCGGCAGCCGGTTTTGTTTTCTTCGTCGAGGTGACCGACCAGAATTTTCTGCTTGATGCCTTCCGGATAGCCTTCCGGCACCTCCCATTCGCCGCCCATGTCGACGGCATAGAATTCCTTGTGCTGTTTGTTGATGGGCATAAGGATGCTCCTTTCAGATGATGTTGAGTTTTCTCAGGTAACGACGGGCAACGTGTTCACGTTGTACCCGTAGGAAATTTTGCGGCCCAGCTTGGGATCCTCGATCTCGACGTCGAAACGCTCGGCTGGGCGGATGCCGCCGATGGCCGCCAAAGTGCCGCAATACATCGCCATGCCGGAGGGCAGGGCCGTTTCGCCCGGCAGGTACAAACCGATCAGTTCTTCCGGCGGGCGCATCGCCGTTACGCCACCGTCCTGGTACAGGTTCTTCTCGCCGTTTTCGGTCGCCCAGCCGCGCAACAAAATATCGTCAAAATGATCGGCGACGTCCGAATAGCGCCACACCGATCTAGAGACCGGCTTCAGGCACATCTGTTTGGAAACGGGTACGGAATAGGTCTCCACTTCGCGGTCGGTGTGATCGGAGCCGACCCCGATCAGCATGCCCTCATCGGTGCCGATGAGAACGAACTCGACTTCGCCCGACGAGGTCGTGCCGAGGAACTGAAGGTCTTCGCCGTTGCAGAAGTTTTCCGCGCCGACTCTGTAAAAGCAGGGCACTGAACTGGGGCGCGGTACGCCGAGTTCTTCCAGTTCGACAATATGTTTTTCGAGCGCGTCGACGTTGCGGCCGGTCCATCCGGCGATCACCAGATCGTCTATTCGCACCTGTTTCGCCGTACCTTCCGGCTCTATCGTGAATTCCAGTGTAATGGGCACGCGTGGCTCCTTTTCGTCAGGCTGCGTAACCTACTCGCCGCGCATTATCGTGGCAATGCAGGCAATGCAGCGGTGTATGCACGTAGGTGGGGGATTCTGCTACCATTCGGGCACCGCCGCCCTGGCGGTCTGGGGAATTTCAATGACGATCGAAAACCGCACCACATTCATGACGGCGATGCGTGTCCGATAAGTGGAGAACGATACTGATCCGTCTCGCGACGTTCGGTGTGGGGCTGGGTTTGCTGGCGGTCGTGCTTGCCTCGGCGGACCTGTCACAGGTCAGCCATTACCTGACCCAGGTCGGGTGGGGGTTCGTGCTGATGGTTGCCGCTTACAAGCTTGCCTTTGTCCTCGACAGCTGGGCATGGCTGATGACACTGCGGAATCTGCCAGGAAAATTGATCTGGGTCTTCCGGTTCTGGATGGTTCGCATGGTGGGCGAGGCGGTCAATAACGCCACACCGTTTGCCGGCATGGGGGGAGAACCAGTCAAAGCTGCGATCCTGAACCGGGTATACGGCGTAGGTTACGGCGACGGATATGCGTCGATCGTCCTGGCGCGTACCACGTTCGTTATCGGTTTGATTCCGTTCCTGCTGATCGGTTTTGCGCTCTTACTGTTGGAGCCTGATGTGGACAACGGGTTCAAATGGGCCGCCGGTACCGGGCTTGTCGCGTTGAGCGCCGGGATTCTGGCGTTTTTTCTCATTCAGCGGCTGAAACTGACGTCCCGGACAGGCGGCTGGTTCGCCCGGCTGACAACCCGGGTTGGGCTGGCCAAGTTCTTTGACGCCGTTGCAGCGTTTGAGGATCGTCTTGTGGATTTCTACAAGCACGCGCCGGGCCGGTTCGTCGCAACGGTCCTCCTGTCCTTCGTCAACTGGGCACTTGGCGCGCTGGAGGTCTGGATCGCGTTTTATCTGTTGGGATATCCCATCAGCATGGCCGAAGCTTGGGTGATCGAGGCCGTGGTGCAGTTGGTGCGCGTGGGTGTGTTTTTCGTGCCGCTGGCGATCGGTACGCAGGAAGGGGCGTTCGCCGTCGTGGTAGGGGCGTTGACCGGCAATCCGTCGCTGGGCGTCGCCGCCGCGATCCTGCGCCGCTGCCGGGAAATCGTGGTGATCGGCGCGGGACTGATCATGGGGCCGCTGATCTTCGGAAAAAGAGCGATGACGCATGCACCAGGGGGGCGGTCGTCATGACTGCGGATCGTCCCGCGCCGACCGGGTTCAAGGTAATCCTGATCGTCTTTCTGCCGTTCGGCTGCGGCTACTATCTGTCGTATCTGTTTCGTACGGTGAATGCCGTGATCTCTGAAAATCTCACTAACGAGTTGGAGATCGGTCCGGCCAATCTCGGTTTGCTGACCAGCATTTATCTAATTGCTTTTGCGTCTTCTCAGTATCCGCTGGGCGTTGCGTTGGACCGCTACGGGCCGCGCCGCGTCAACGCATTCCTGCTGTTAATCGCGGCTGCAGGCGCAGGTTTGTTTGCCGTTGCGGAAAGCTTTGCACTTCTGCTGATCGCGCGGGCCCTGATAGGTCTTGGCGTTTCGGCGGCACTCATGGGTGCATTCAAGGCGAACGCGCTGTGGTTTCCGACAGACCGTATTCCGTTGATGAACAACCTGATCGGTGCCTGCGGCGCGATCGGCGCGATTTCCGCCACGAGTCCGGTGGAGATGTTGCTCCATGTTGCCAGCTGGCGGGATATATTCGGTGGGCTCGCTGTCCTGACCGTCATCGTATCGCTGGCGATTCTTCTGCTGGTGCCGGAGAAAGAGAATGAAGGCCCTCCCGAGGAGACGTTCGCAGAACAGCTTGGCGGTTATAAACAGGTCGTGCGCGATCCGTTCTTTTGGCGCGTATCGCTGATCTACTGCTTTGCCTATACGGCTTTCGTTTCCTATCAGACACTTTGGGCGGACCCGTGGTTGCGGGACGTCGCCGGGTTGGCGCAGACCGAACGCGCGAATTATCTGTTTATCATTCAGGTTGGCTTTCTTATCGGGTTGTTACTGACAGGGGTGATAGCCGATAGATTACGGCGAACACGCATTCAGGCGGTTCACGTATTCGGCGGCGGCGTCCTGATGCTGATGGGTATTCAGGTTCTTCTTGCTTGCGGAGTCACTGCCGGACTTTCTGTTATCTGGTTTTTCTTCGGGCTTCTGTCCTCCGCGACGTATCTTTCCTATGCCGCGCAGACTCAGCATTTTTCGGCTGCATTGACGGGGCGTGCTATTACCGCGATGAACGGTTTCTTGTTTGTGCTCGCATTCGTGTGCCAGTGGGGAATCGGCGGAGTGATCGAGTTGTTTCCAGTGACATCCGAGGGCGGCTATTCAACGGCCGCTCACGCCACGGCGTTATGGATCATGATCGCGTTGCAAGCGCTCTGCTATCTGAATTTCGTTCGCCCGGCTCTGAGGAAAAACAAGAATGGCTGAACCATCCGATACCCTTGCCGGGCCGCGTGCGAAACCGGTCTACGTCCTTGTTCTGACCGTGCTGATGCCGTTCGGCATCGGCTATTACATGTCGTATCTGTTCCGGACGGTGAACGCGATTATTTCGCCGCAACTGGTGGCGGATGTCGGGCTGACGCCGTCGGCGCTGGGTTTCATGACGGCCGCCTATTTCATGACCTTCGCCGCCGTGCAACTGCCGCTCGGCATCGTGCTGGACCGGTACGGTCCGCGAAAAGTTCAGGCCGCGCTCCTGATGGTCGCGGCCGTGGGCGCGGCGCTGTTCGCCTTCGGATCAGACGCTGTGACGCTGATCGTCGGCCGCGGGCTGATCGGCCTCGGCGTGTCGGCCTGTCTGATGGCGTCGCTGAAAGCGAACGTACTGTGGTTTCCCAAGGCGAAAATTCCTCTGGTCAATGGCGTGATCTTCGCCTTCGGCACGGTTGGCGCGTTGTCGACCACTGTGCCGCTGGAGTTGCTGATCCAGACGGTTGATTGGCGGACGGTGTTCTGGTGGTTGACAGGCATTTCGATCGCGTCCGGGCTGCTGATCCTGTTCGTCGTGCCCGAACGGCCGCAGGCGAAAACCGAAACCGCGCAGGGGCAATCGGCCTTCCGGGCCCAGATCGCCGATCTGAAACTGGTTTACGGCAGCGCCTATTTCTGGCGTCTGTCCTTCATGGTTTTTCTGCATAACGGGGTGTTCCTGTCCTACCAGGCGCTGTGGGCCGCGCCGTGGCTGCGGGACGTCGCGGGGCTCGACAGAGGCGGCGTGGCCGACGCCATGTTCATGTTCAATGCCGGTATGTTCGCGGGAGTTCTGTCGATCGGACTGGTGGCAGAGCGCCTTCAGAAACTTGGCGTACCCACGATCGTGCCCGCGGTTGCCGGGATCGGGCTGTCGCTGGTGGTACAGGTACTGTTTGCGTCGGCGTGGACGGCCTACCCCGCAATACTTTGTCTGCTGTTCGGATATTTCGGCTCGTCGTCGACGCTGGCCTATGCCGTGCTCAACCAGAAATTTCCGCAGAAGCTGACTGGCCGGGTGAACACTGCTCAAAACATGCTGACCTTTATCGCTGCGTTCACGGTGCAGTGGCTTGTCGGGATCATCATTGGGCTGTACCCGTCGCCCGGCGGAGGATTGTACAGTGCGGAGGGACATCAGACGGCGCTGTTTGTTCTGATCGCGATAGAACTTGCCGGGTTTATCTATTTCCTCTGGCCGCGACACACGCCGGATCCGCCGCCATGAGCAGTCGGGAATATCCTGCACAGCCAGTTTGCGGCGTCGGCGTGGTTTGTCTGAAGGAAGACCAGGTGCTGCTGGTCAAGCGTGCCAAGCCGCCGATCACCTGGCAATGGTCGATCCCCGGCGGCGGTCAGGAACTGGGGGAAACCACCCGTGAGGCGGCTCTGCGGGAACTGAAAGAAGAAACCGGCGTAGAGGCTGAACTGATCGGACTTATCGATGTTATCGACACTGTCCGGGAGGACGAGAGCGGGCGGATTCAATACCACTACACGCTCATCGATTTTGCAGCCGTCTGGACCGCCGGCGAACCGGTGGCGGACGACGACGTATCAGATGCGCAATGGGCGCCGTTGTCGAAGCTGGAGGAAAAGGGCCTCTGGGCGGAGACGATCCGGGTGATCCGCGAAGCAGTGAAAATGAGAGACGGGAGCATCGGGCGAGACTGATGGATTTTCGTTCGCGCGCAGGCGCACCGCTTTCGGTAAACCTATCCGCGAGCGACATCCACGTTTCCTGCTGCCCGCCGGTTTATGAAAAATGCGGCGTCGATCTTGTGCATCCGGATCATCTGCCGCACAACTTTCGTCAGATAGTTCCGGCTGAGCGTTTTCTAAAGATGTCGGCCATGCGACCAGGAGCAGGCGCACACGCCGGGATCTGCCGCAATATCGGGGGGATATGATCCCGTGCCCAAGGACCTGAGAAGCTTTATCGACGCCAACGAGGATCTGGTGCTTCGGGTGCCGAAACCCGTCAACCGGGACGACCTCAGCAATCTGATCGTGCAGGCCGATCGGCCGGTCGTGTTCGAAAATATCGATGGTTTTCCGGGCTGGCGGGTGGCGGATCTTTTTTTTCGCGACCGAGTGGCGCAGGCCGCTGTGCTGGAAACCACGCCGGACAAGGTAACGTCGGTCCTGGCGGAACGGCTGTCCCTGCCGCCGAAGGGGCCGCGTCTGGTCGACGACGCTCCGCACAAGGAGCGCGTGCTGCGCGAAGACGAAATCGACCTGATGTCGATTCCCGGATTTCAGCATGGCGGGCGCGACCCGGGGCCGGGACTGATCGTGATGAATATCTGCCGCGAACCGGACGGCGGCGCGGTCAATTTTTCGTTCACCCGGCTGGCGCCGTTCGAAGCCCGGCGCGGCACCGTGCTGATCGCCTCGTCGCCGCATCAGCGCGCGATCCTGGAGAAGTGGGAAGCCCGCGACGAACCGATGCCCATGGCCTGCGTCGTCGGCACGCACCCTGCCTATGAGATCATGGCGAGCTACAGCGTGCCGGATCATCTCGAAAAGTTCGGCGAGCTCGAACTGGTCGGCAACCTGACCGGCGAGACCATCGAAATGGTGCCGTGCGAATCCGTACCGCTCGAGGTCCCGGCTCATGCGGAACTGGTGATCGAAGGCTATGTCCAGCCGCACGAACGGCGCGATGACGGCCCGGGGCCGTCCCAGGCACTTTATTATGTGCCAGGCGTGACGCAGCAGCCGATCTTCGAAGCATGCACCATGACCATGCGGAAAAAACCAGTTCTGCGGCAGCACAACACGCTGATGTATTCCGATCACCAGCCTCTGATCTCGCTACCGCATGAAGGCATTCTGTACGGTCGTCTGAAGGGAATGGGCATCGATGTGAAGGACGTGCTGTACGTACCCTGGGGCGGGACGCTGTGCTGCGTCGTTCAGATGACACCGAAAACCGAGGGCGAGGCGCGAAACGTGCTGACTGCCGTGCTTGGCGAACGCTGGCCGAACGCAAAGCTCGCCGTTGCGGTGGATGACGATGTCGATATTACCTCGGCGGAAGACCTCGTCTGGTCGATTTCGACGCGTGTCGATATTGCCGAGCATATGTTCCAGATACCGAATTCGAAAGGACATCCCATCGACCCGACCGCGCGGCAAACAGGCGACAATCCGCGCGATGTCGTATTTACGAAATGGGGGCTCGATGCAACCAAACCGCCTCTGCAGCACGCGGAGGAACGCGCCCGCTTCGAACGGACACTGCCGCCGCGCCACGGCGAGGCGAAACTGGCAGACTATCTGTGAACAGGACCATGCGGGCCGTGGTCATCAAACGTCCGGGCAATCCGGAGGTTCTGGAGGTGCGTGACGACTGGCCGCGTCCCGAGCCCGAGGAAGGGAGCGTGCTCATCCGTGTCATGGCGTTCGGATTGAACCGGGGCGAGATGTATACCCGGCTCGGTCATTCTCCGAGCGTGACGTTCCCCCGCGTGCTGGGCATCGAATGCGCCGGCATCGTCGAAGCGGCGCCGGGGACGGAATTCGAAAGTGGGCAGACCGTCGTCGCGACCACCGGCGGGATGGGGCGGGCGTATGACGGGTCCTACGCCGAATTCGTCTCCGTCCCGGCGAAGCATGTTCATGCTGTGGAAACGACCCTCGACTGGGCGCAGCTAGCCTCGGTGCCGGAAGTATTTCATACCGCCTGGGGCGCGCTGTTTCCGGCGCTGGGCATAGAGCACGGGCAGTCGTTGCTGATCAGGGGCGGCTCGTCTTCGGTCGGTCTTGTGGCCGCGGATCTGGCAAACGCATGCGGGGTGCGTGTTCTCTCAACGACACGAGATCCGGCGAAATCGGAACTGTTAAAGAGCTTCGGCGTCGATCATGTCGTCATCGAAACCGGACAGATATCGTCCGCGGTGAGGGACATCGTGGCCGAGGGGGTCGATGCGATCTTGGATCTTGTCGGCACACGCGTACTGGAGGATTCCTTCGCCTGCGTTCGTCGGGGCGGCACGTTGTGCATGGCGGGGCTGCTGGGAGGGGAGTGGGAGATCGAGAATTTCGCTCCCGGCGCGACAATTCCGTCGACCACCAAATTCACCTATTTTTCCAGCTCCGCGACGCCTCTCTCGACCGAGGCGCTGCAGGGCTACCTGACGGGTCTGGAAGACGGCTCGTATCGAATGCCGCTCGACCGAGTCTTCGCTTTCAATGACATCCAGCGAGCGCATAGCTACATGGAATCCAACTCTGCAGCCGGCAAAATCGTGGTCACGGTGCCTTGACCAATCCCGTTTTTCTGGTCGGTTCATTTGGGGTCGCGCTTGTGCTCACGCTGATGGGGTTCATGGCGCCCGCAGCCGTGCTGGGCGACATCATCGCAGCCTGGGGGCTGTCGAACGCGCAGGCCGGCTGGCTGGGCGGGGCGTTGTTCATGGGATACATCGCGACCGTTCCGATCCTGACCGCCTATACCGACCGGATCGACCCGAAGCGTATTTACCTGACATGCGCAGCGATCGGCGCGGTCGGCAATTTCGGTTTCGGATTCGTGGCCGACGGGTTGTGGTCAGGGGTTGTCTTCCGGGTGCTGACGGGGATCGGCCTGGCCGGCACGTTCATGCCGGGTCTGAAAGCACTGTCCGACCAGCTTCCGCCGGGAAAAGTGCAGCAACGGGGCTCCACCTACTATTCGTCTTTCTTTGCGCTGGGATCAGGCGGGTCGATCCTGATAGCGGGCGTAACGGCGCAGTTTCTGGACTGGCATTGGGCCTTTGCCTTCGCCGGGATCGGCGGAGTGTGTGCGCTGCTCATCGTTGCCGCGGTGTTGCCGGCGAAACAGCCGGCACCGGTAGCGGAGGGTGCTGCCGGCGCGCTCGACTTTCGCCCCGTGCTGCGCGATCGAACGGTGATGTCCTATATCGTGTCGTCACTGGGCACCGCCTGGGAAGTATTTTCCGCGCGGGTCTGGCTGGTGACTTTCTTACTGTATCTGCAGTCCCGCATGGCGGCCGGAGAGACCGGGTGGAGCCCGGCCGTCTGGGCGACGCTTGTGGCGCTGATCGGGGTGCCTGCGGCCATGGTCGTCGGAGAGCTCTGCGTCCGCTATGACCGGCGGAAAATCGTCATGATCATCGCCCTGCTGTCGTCAGTGCTGGCGGCTGGCATCGGGCTGACGACCGACGGGGCCTACGAACTGACCCTAGTGATCTGCATGATTTTCGGGATGTCGTCCTACGGGCGCAGCGCGACCATCAATGCCGGCACTATCGCGGCGGCCGATCCGGCCCGGAGGGGCAGCGCGCTGGCGGTGCTTGCTTTCGTCGGGTTTTCCGGCGGTATCCTGGGACCGCTCGCCTTCGGCGTAGCGCTGGATTACGCCGGTGGCAGCTCTAATCCGCTGGCGTGGAAGACGGCCATGGCGATGATGGCGCTTGGAGGCGCGATCACTTTTGTTTCGTTACTGGCGGCGCCCGGAAAACGAAAAAGCAGCCCATAAATACCCATGGATTCAGGGGCTTGGAATTATCCCCAAAACTTTGTTCAAATTTTCCACGGATTTAACACTTCATTAAGCACGTCAGCGCTCCAATGGTGTCCGAACAAGGGGGACACCAATGACTGACTTAGCAAATCTTCAGGACCGCGTAGGCGCTGCCGTCGATAACTTGATGAAATCGGAGAATATCCGGCGGACACAAAATAAGAGCCTCAGCCGAGTTCTCGGAGATCTCGAAACCAAGTACGAGGCGCGGACGGCGGAACTTGAACACTGCCAGAAACGGATTTCGGTTCTGGAGGACTCCAACCGCTCGCTCACCGGGCTGGTTGGACAGCTTCTCGAGATCGTCGAGAAAACGGCGGATAACATCGCCCAGGATCCCGTGTATCGCGCCGGCAACGAGGCCCGGGCCGTAATAGACCGCTACGTCGCCGAAGCGCCGGCGAATGATGCGGTCGATCAACCGCCGCAGCCGTCGGAAACACTGGAAACGGCGGGACGCCGGTTCGAAGATGTCGATGAAGACGATCTGATCGCCGAAGATCTTTACGCAAAGACCGAGAGTGCTTCCGATTATCCTAGGCTGGTATTCGATGCGATGCAGCTGGCCAAAGGCGAATCCGTCGCGGATCAGCCCTTCGATATACCGCAACCGGAGGCCCAACATGGATCGCCTGCGGCGTCGGATGGGGATCTCGATATCAAGGAAATCATGGCGCGGCTTGAAATTGCCGCAGAGCGTGCGCAACTGCGCGCGGATGAAGATGCCCGGCGCGATCGTATCGTGCCGGAGGAACTGGATCGGGCCGTTGGGGGACGCGCCTGATCGGCGTAGCAACCGCGTAGCACCAAATCGTCGGGAACTGGGGCGGGTCAGAAGGCCCGCCTCAACTTTATCAAAAGATGTTGGAACGCTCGTACTGAATGGGCCAGTCCAGGTTTTCGGCCCGTAGCTTGTTCGCCGCGTGCAGCGGCCAGTACGGATCGGCCAGCAGCGTACGTCCGAGCACGATCAGATCAGCACGGCCGTTGGCAACAATCTCCTCGCAGAAATCCGGACTGTGCAGCAGACCGACCGCCGCCGTGGGCATGCCGGTTTCGCGTTTGACCTGTTCGGCGAACGGCACCTGATAGCCCGGATGGATGGGAATTTGCTGACGGGGATCATTGCCGCCGGACGAACAGTCGATCAGGTCGACATCGCTCCGGTCGCGGATCCAACCCACGACCTCGACAATGTCGTCCACGGTCAATCCGCCTTCGACCCAGTCGGTGCAGGACAGGCGCAGAAAAAGCGGAAGATCGTCTGGCCAGGATTTCCGAACCGCGTCCAGGGTTTCCATCAGAAAGCGGGCGCGGTTCTCCAGTGACCCTCCATAATCGTCCGTCCGGTCGTTGCTAAGCGGCGACAGAAAGCTGTGACCCAGATACCCGTGCGCCGCGTGAATTTCTAGCAGCTTGAAGCCCGCGTCGTGGGCGCGCCGGGCGGCGGCGGTGAAATCGTCCAGCACCCGGTCAATCGTGCTTTTATCCATGGCTTGGGGCGGGTGCCAGTCTGCATATGCCTGATCCGTCGGGGCGATTGTCTGCCACCCCCCGGGATCGGAGGGCGACAGTGACTGCGTTCCCTCCCATGGTCGGGAGGTGGACGCCTTACGTCCGGCGTGTCCGATCTGCATCGCCGGCACCGCGCCCTGTTCGGCGATAAAGGCGGCGGTTTTCCTGAACGCATCGCGCTGATCGTCGCTCCAGATTCCGAGGCAGTTCGGCGTGATGCGGCCTTCCGGCGAAACATGCGTTGCTTCTGTAAAGACAATCCCGGCGCCGCCGACGGCGCGGCTGCACAGATGCACATGGTGCCACTCTTCCGGCATGCCGTCGGTGGCCGAATACTGGCACATCGGCGACATCATCACCCGGTTGCGCGCGGTGACCGACCGAAACTCGATCGGGCGGAAGAGATGCGGGTTGCGGTCCCGCTGCAGGATACGGCGTTTGTTCTCGGTCATGGGTATTGCGCTTTCGCGTTTGGATTTTCGAAACAGACCCCATATTCCCATCGGACACGCACACGCGTCTCGTCGAACTGGAATGAGGAAAAAGAATGATTAGGAGCCTGGCGTTCCTTTGTCTCGGCTGCATGATGATAGCGGCCCCTGCGTTCGCGGAAAAAATCGGTCATGTGGATACAGCGTTCAAGCTGATCGGCCGGAACCACCAGGTCGTGGTGGAAGCGTTTGACGATCCGAAAGTCAGCGGCGTCACCTGTTTCGTCAGTATGGCGCGAAAAGGAGGCGTGACCGGCACCCTCGGACTGGCCGAGGAAACATCGGACGCGTCCATCGCCTGCCGCCAGGTCGGGCCAATTTCCTTTGTCGAACCGATCGACGCGGGCGCGGAGGGCGAGGAAGTATTCCAGAAGCGCCAGTCGATTTTGTTCAAGAGGCTCAACGTGGTGCGGTTTCTGGACAAAAAGCGGAACACGCTGGTGTACCTCACTTACAGTGACAAGTTGATCGACGGATCACCCAAAAACGCGGTATCCGCGGTTGCCATTATGCCGTGGGGCGATGAATCTCCCGATCCCGTACGCACGAAATAACCTAAAAAATCCGCTCGGTGACGAACGCCTGGTGCGTCACTTCGCCGTCAAATGCCGGAAAGTTATCGAAATCTTCGCGCGCCTCCGCCCGTGCGGGTGAGGCGAGGGCGGCGTTCAGTGCCGGTAAGTCGTCGAAGGTCATTTCCGCGATCAACAGATTACCGCCGGGGCTCACCGGGAACGGGTCTTCGAACTCGGCTCCGCGGTGCAGGATCAGCGAACCGATGCCCGGAAATTTCTGCAGGATCGGGGCATGGTTGTCGCGATAGTGGGAAATAAACCCCGCCTTGTCGGCGGCGGTGCCATGGTAGCGAACGATATAGGATGCAGTCATGTGTGTACCTGAATGATGAAACGGAAAATCGATTATAGATAATTTAGTTATCCATTGGGCGGGGTCTGTCAACCTGACTTCGGTGACAGTTCCTCTGGTTCGTAGAGCGATCGTGGCCTGTTTTGTTTAACGAACGGGACAGGGATCGATCGGCGAGCACCTTGCCGCCGGTCTGGCAGGCGTCGCAGTGATCGGTTTCGCTGTCCGCATAATGGACGCGCTGCACCGTGTTGCCGCAATGGAAAAGGGCTCTTTGCAGCATCCATGAACGGTCATTCCCGGCATAATTCACGGTTTGCCCATCGCGCTGTGGGTGACAAGGTGTCCGGAACGCTGGCATACCACTGTCGAACCCGAAGAGAGGCCGGAAGACAATGATTTTCGAACGACGCGCATACACGATGGAACCGGGGCACGTTCCCGCCTTTGATCAGGCTCAGATCGATCGTGGATTCGACCTGGTCAAAAGTTACATGGACCGGCTGGTCGGCTATTTTTCCACCCGAACGGGACCAGCGGATCAGGTCGTCCATCTTTATCGCTACGACAGTTTCGATGACTGGAACACGCGGCTGCGCGGTCTCTACGCGGTACCGGAACTCACGCCCTATTTCGTCAACACCCGCAAGATCGTGCGACGGCAGGTGAACGGGTTCTCCGAACTGCTGCCGGTCGATGCGCTCAATCCTCTTTGGGCGGGCGGTAATGACTGGCTGCCGGAAACGGGAGAAAAACTCGCAAGTCTCGATGGCGAGCGCGTTATCGAGGAACGGGCGTTCCAGCTCCGCCCTGGCGGCATTCCGGCGTTCGTGGAGGCCTGCAATGCGCATGGCGTAAAAGCGCTTGGGACGATGGAGGGCCGCACGATCGGAGCCTTCATGTCCATGACGGGTCCGTTGCACAACATTACGCTCTGGTGGTGGTTTGAAGATGCCGCGGAACGAGAAGCGCGGGTTTCCGTCCTGACGGCGAATGCCGGCTGGCAGGCGTTTGTCGAGACGATCACACCCTTGCTGGTCGATCAGTCAAGCCTGCTGATGATGCCCAGGCCGGTTCCGGCAATGTCGCCACTGTTCGGGTAATGCCTGCATCTTGACAGGCAGAAGTACCCGGACACATAATTGTATGTACACAAACAATTATGTGCGTGGCCCAGAAGGGGGAGATCGTCATGAGTTTCATCCGAAATGCCTGGTACGTCGCCAACTGGGCGCATGATCTGCAGGACGAACCGCTTGCGCAAACCATTCTCGGTGAAAACGTCGTACTTTGGCGCGGTGCAGACGGAGACGTACGCGCGGCCGAAGACGTGTGTCCGCACCGGTTCCTTCCCCTTTCGAAAGGGCGCATCGCGGGCAACGATCTGCAGTGCGGCTACCACGGCCTGATCTTCGACGGCCACGGCAAATGTGTCGGTGCGCCGACCCAGGCGGCCCCGCCCGACTGCAAAATCAGGGAGTACCCGGTTCACGAAAATATGGGGATGGTGTGGATCTGGATGGGCGATCCGGCACTGGCCGACACGAACGACATATACGATCTGCCGGAGTATCACCGGAAAGACTGGGGAGCCGCGTTCGGCGATGCGCTGGACGTCGAGGCGAACTACCTGCTCCTGTGCGACAATCTGTGCGATCCGACGCACGTGAACTACGTGCATCCGTCGACGCTCGGCAATCCGGATGAAATCAATGCTCCCGTTACCTTTGAGGATACGTCCTGGGGTGTGCTGACCGAGCGGCTGACACCAAATTCGGCCCCGACCGGTTTCGTCGCCGCGTTCGGGAATCACGACGGCAAGGTCGATATGTGGCAGCGCTATCTGATGTATACGCCGTCGGTGTCGATCATCGATTTCGGGGCGACTGCCGCCGGGACGGGAAGCTGGCAGGAGGGCGGCGAGGGACGCATTCAGGTCTATTCCTGTCATTTCATGACGCCGATCACTGAAACCCGCACCATCGACCGGTGGCTGCATGTCAGAAATTTCCAATCTGACGATCCGTCCGTCGGAGAGAGCATCAGTGAACAGTTCCGCATCGCGTTTGCCGAGGACAAGGATATCCTGCAGGCGGTCCAGGCGGAGGAAACACGCCACGAAGGCCGCCCGAAGATCGGTCTCGACCTCGATGCCTCGGCCGGGCTTTTCCGGCTGAAGATCAATCGACTGCTGCGGGCGGAGACGTCGGCCCAGGCGGCGGAGTAGGCGGCTAGTTTCCCGGATTGAGGATCTGATCCAGTTCCTGGGTCAGGCTGTTGATTTCGAACTCGGCCCACAGAGGCAGGTGATCGCTGATCTCGGCTTCGCCGCCTTTGGGTGACTTGTCCTGAAAGATCGCCTTGTAGAACGGCACGACGTTAAAGCGGCCTGTCGGGCGAAACTGTTTGCGGTTCACCCAGGCCAGCTTGTCGTATGTCTTTGATCGCCCGAAATTCGTCGTCAGTGAATTCATGCCGTCCGGCATGGCGAAGCCTTTCGAGACCAGCGCATCGAAAAACGGATCGTCCTCTTTCTCGATATTCAGGTCGCCGACGATAAAAAAATCCCGGTCGAAAACCTTGCCGCGCCCGGTTTTGGCGCGCCGCGAGATAAAATCGACCATCTGCTGGATTTCCTCGCGCCGCTGATCGCGCTCCGCTTTGGTCTTGCCGAAATAGATATGTGCGGTGGCGATGACGAAATCGAACCGGCCGGCGCGGAAAGACGCACAATACGGCATCCGGTGAAGCTGATATCCCATAAGCGTCATGGCGGGCACGTTGAAGCCGATGTCACTGGCGAGACCGGTGGGCACGACGCTGCGCTTGTCGTAAAGAAAGGCGAACCGCTCGTGATTGCCGGTGGGGTCGGAAACGAGAATGCGATAGTTACCGGGTAGTTTTTCCTGCAGGCGCTTCAAACCGCGCAGATCGGTTTTCACCTCCTGCAGGGCAATGATGTCGAACCGTTCGCAGATGTCGGCGATATACTGGATCGCACGGTTCGAATGCCGGTTCGAGAACTGTTCAATATTCCAGGTTGCGATAATCAGGTTTTCGTTAAGACGGCGGCTCGGAATTTTGTACGGCTGCGTATCCATCACCCGCATCAGTTCAACGCGTTCGGCGGCGATTGTTTCGGCCGATGTCGGCATTTTTTCATCCCCCCTGTTTCCGCCAGCTTATCGCCATGCCGTAATCTGTCGATGTCTTTACGTTGACAGACACAAAATAATAGATAATTTAGTTATCTAAATTAAAAGGGGGAGAAAATGCCAGACGACGGAAATGTCCCGGAACCGGGAAGTGGTCACAACCAATCCCTCGACCGCGATCTGCGCGGGTACCTGGAGACCAATGCCGATCTGGTCACGGTCATAGAGAAACCCGTGTCGGTCGACGATATCGGGGCTCTGTCGGCTCAGTCCGAAGGGCCGATCCTGTTCGAGAATATCGTGGAATACCCGAATTTCAGGCTGTGCGACATTCTGGTGAAACACCGCTGGTCGCAATGCCGTGCGCTTGGCGTGCCGCAGGAAGACTACCTGCCGACTCTGGCGCATCGACTTCGAAAGCCGCCGCGTGGGCTCGTGGATGTGACGATAGGCCCCGTGAAGGAGATTGTTTATACAGGCGACGAGGTTGACTGGCTGAAACTGCCGGTGCCGGTCCATTCGGCGGAAGAGGGACAGCGCTACATCTCCGCCATGAACATCGTCAAGGACCCGGAGACCGGCTTTTACAATTCGTCTCATGCGGGTACTACGCCGGTCGGCCCGCGCCACGGCTTCATAAGCTTCGCGACGCCGCACACCCACATCATCATGCAGAAATACCGCGATGCGGGGATCAGGGAGATGCCGATCGCCATCGTATTCGGCGTCCATCCGGCTTACGAGATCATGGCCAATTTCTCGGGCATGCACATGGACATGTGGGGCGAGATGGAAATGGTCGGAACGATCATGGACCAGGATATCGAGATGGTGCCCTGCGAGACCATCGATCTTCGGGTCCCGGCGCATGCGGAAATCGTTGTCGAAGGTATTGTCGACGTGTCGCAGACTTTTGATGTGGGCGGCGTCAATGCGCCGACCGGCTATTTCTTGCCCAAGAAACAAAATATTCCGCGCATCGACCTGACGGCGATCACCATGCGGTCGGGCAAGCCGATCTACCGTAATCACCAGACAATTCCCGACACGGACCATCAGCCGCTCCCGCGTCTTTGCCACGAAGCCGTGCTGTACAACCGGATCAGCGAGATCGGGCTAAAGGTTCATGACGTGCGATTCCCGACCTGGGGTGCGGCCGTCAGTTGCGTCATCCAGGTCGAGTATCCGCGTCCAGGCTTCGTCAACGATGCCCTGATGCAGACCATGGGTTCGCCCTGGCTGAACACCAAGATGGTGGTGGCGATCAGTCCCGATACGGATATCGACGATCCGGGTGCGGTGTACCGCGCGATGGCGACCCGGGTCGATCCGGCGCGCGACATGTTCGTGGTACCGGGCACGCGTGGGTCGCTATACGAGCCGTCGGGCGAACTGATCCCGGGGCACGAACCCTGGCGGGTTGTGGGGAAGGTGGGCATCGACGCGACCGCCAAGCCGCACCGTGGCGAAACTGACTATCAGGAAGCCTTCCCCCTGAACTGGGGCAAGGTGAAGCTGGAGGATTATCTCTGATGGCCGAGGAACAGCCGTTCATTCCCTATGCCGATCGTGACGCGCTGCCGGAAAATCTGAAAGCGCCGCTGGACGCCTACGAGGCCCGCATGGGATTCATGCCGAATGCGTTGAGGCTCTATATGCACCGGCCGGAACTGCTGGCTTGTCTGGTGCAACTCAATAACACGGTGATGCGCGACGAGAGCAGTCATCTCGATGCCGGACTCAAGCGCCGGATCTCGGCAATCTGCAGTTTCCTGAACAAGAGCGCCTATTGCGTCGCCCATAACACCAATACCCTGATGAACGAGGACGGTGGAGAAGGCGAAGGATGGAGCTTCTCGGCCGAGGACGTCGCCAAACTGCTCGACCCGGCTTATGCGCCGGATGATCCCGTGGAAAAAGCAGCAATAGCGTATGCGAAAGCTGCCAGCTTCGATCATTCGAATGTGCCGGTCTCCGTGCTGGACGATCTGGCGGCGCATATGACGCCGCCGGAGATCGTGGAACTGGCCTGCGTGGTCGGATTCTGGGCGATGTACAATTCGATTCACGAAGCCCTGCATATTCCGATCGAGGAAGCGCTGCAGGGCAACGCCGCCTTTCTTGACGCATGACCAGAACCCTGCCGCCCGTATCGGTTTCACGTCCTGAATTGCTCGATCCTGGAGGACGGGATCGGTCCTTTCGCGCGCTGGTGTACGATCTGCTGTCGGTCGGCGCGCGCATGCAGGAAGTGCGCGACAATCTAGCGGGGACCATCGGCGTCACCGGACCGCAATACGCGATCCTGATGGCTATCGCCCATATGCAGGATGGCGCGGGCGTGCGGTCGGTGGCGCGCCGCCTGCATGTCAGCGGACCGTTCATTACCGCGCAGGTGAATGTGCTTGTGAAAGCAGGCCTTGTCGCCAAACATCCGAACCCGGAGGACGGCCGGGCGGTCATCCTGAGTCTGACGGATATTGGCGAAGCGCGGCTTGAGGCGATCGCTCCGGAGATACAGCGGGCCAACGACACGTTTTTCGGGCCGTTATCGGCATCGGAATTCAGACTACTGGCCGGTCTGGCGGCCCGTCTCGTGGAATCGTCCGAACTGGCGGTCAGGTCGGGCGCCGATTAAACTCCGTCCATGGAATACACCACACTTGGCCGGACGGGATTGAACGTCAGCGTCGTCGGTCTGGGTTGCGGCGGCAACAGCAAGATCGGGCAGGGCACAGGGCACAGCAGGGGCGATTCGGTGCGGCTCGTCCGCCACGCCCTGGATCTCGGCGTGAACTTTCTGGATACGGCGGAAGGGTATGGTACGGAGAGCGTCGTGGGCGAAGCAATAAAGGCCGTTCCCCGCGATCAGGTCGTCGTTTCCACGAAATATCATGCCGCGGGCGTTTCCGCGGAACGGATCGCCTTGGCGATCGACGCCTCCCTGCGCGCATTGGAAACTGATTACATCGATGTCTTTCACCTGCACGGCGTCAAACCCCGCGATTACGATCACGCGATCGGGGAGCTTGCGCCCGCGATGCTGCGGGCCCGTGATGCCGGTAAAATCAGGTTTCTCGGCATCACCGAGACGTCGCCCAACGATCACGAACAGACCATGCTGCAGCGGGCGGTGAAAGACGACTGCTGGGACGTGATGATGCTGGGCTTCAACATGATGCATCAGGTCGCGCGCGATGTGGTGCTTCCGCACACGATGGAGCGGGGAATCGGAACGCTGATGATGTTCGTCGTGCGCAACGTATTCAGCGTGGCGGGCAGGCTGCAGACGACGATGAAGGATTTGGCGGCGGACGGCAAAGTGCCGGACTGGCTGGCCCACAGCGATGATCCGCTCGGTTTTCTTGTTCACGAGGGCGGTGCCGACAGCGTGATCGAAGCGGCCTATCGCTACGTGCGGCATGAACCCGGCGCCGACGTGGTGCTGTTCGGGACCGGCCGGACCGAACATCTGGACGCCAATATCGCGTCCATTCTCAAGCCACCACTCCCGGCGGCGGACAGAGCGAAGCTCGCCGAACTGTTCGGTCACCTGCGGGGCGTGGGGCTCGACCTGCCCGGCCCGGGCTGAGGCATGGAGAATTGACCGGCAAGCCCCCCGACACGTCTTCGGACGCCCCGCCGTCTCAGCTTCCGCTGATCGTCTGCCTCGGACTGGTCGCGGCGCTGGCGCCGCTTTCGATCGATATGTATCTGCCGTCGTTCCCGACGATCCGGGAGGATTTCGGCACCACGGCGGCGCAGGTCCAGCTGACGCTCAGCGGCTATATGCTTGGCTTTACCCTGGGACA
>Ga0181567_10000854_pt1 | contig 23300 bp, 18 predicted proteins | sample 101ome_14_FD_133761 | JGI IMG/M metagenome (GOLD analysis project Ga0181567, IMG submission 133761) | Coastal salt marsh microbial communities from the Groves Creek Marsh, Skidaway Island, Georgia - 101403AT metaG (megahit assembly) | ecosystem: Environmental > Aquatic > Marine > Intertidal...
ATACGCGTTGCACCCGTCCTGCGCGGCAGTAGCTTGATTGTTGGCGATGGAAGAGGTGGCATAAGGAGCCTCCGTCTTGCCGACGGCCAAGAAACGTGGCGGGACAGCGTGGACAGCGGAGTGCGTGCTCGACCCCTGGTCGGTTCAGAGTATATATGGCTGGGTACGGCTGCCGGCCAGATTATAGCTCTCGATGGAGCGACGGGTGTCCAGCAGTGGCAGGTTGATATTGGTGGGTTGCCCACTGGAGAAATGGCTTTGACAGAGGGCGTGCTCGGCGTGGGGACGGCCGACCGCAGCGTGTACGGCATAGAAGCGTCTACGGGGACCGTGCGCTGGGCGTTTAAAACCGAAGGCGTAGTGCGGGGAGGCCCTGCCGCTGGCGCAGGCGTTTTTTACGTCGGATCTAGCGATGGATATCTCTATGCTCTCGATGCATCGAGCGGAGATCTGCTGTGGAAATTCCGTTTGGACGGGCCTGTGTTAGAGGGGATATCATGGGTTGGAGAGACGCTGGTCGTCGCGACGGAAAAGAAAATACTCTATGCGTTTGGTCGAAGGTAATAGATGAAGACTCGGCCCTTTTTATCATTCGTGATGGTCCTGTGTGTCGGCGGTCAGACCTGGTTGTCCACTCCGCTGTGGGGCGCGGAGATTGCGCCTGTATTTTCGCCCTGTTGCGTTGATATCACCCCTAAAGAGCCGCCCCCTGTACGCGCACTCTTTGATATGGACGAGGGTAGGAAAAAGGTCCTTCCATCGGAGCGTACCGATGATTCACTCCTATCTAAGCCGCTGCTGTTGAGCGCAGCTTGGACGGTGGGCATGGGCGCGCTTGCCTATTGGAGCAAGGATCGCGCTGACCGGGCGTACCGCTCCTATATGTCCTCGGCCAATACGCAGAGCCAAGTCCGCTATTACGATCGAGCACAGCGCTTTGATCGCCTGACGGGGGCATCCCTTATCGGTATGGAATTTGGTATCGTGCTCACGTCCTACCTGGCATTTTTTCGCCGATGATCACTCGCCTGCTCATTGTTCTATGCTCCCTTTGGGGGGGGCTTTCCTGCAGCGACAGGCAGCGGCTCAATCCGCTTGATCCCGAGGCGCCCCGACTCGGGGAATCGCTGGGCCATCTAGTGGCAATGGCCGGTGATAGGCGAGTTGATCTGAGCTGGGACTACAGCTCGTTTTCGGATGTCGAAGGCTATCTCCTGTATCGCAGGGAGGTAGGCGGTGCATTTGCTCTGCTTGCAGAGGAGCCCTTGCCGGCCGAACAGAAAGCATATGCAGACCGCAGCTTGACCAACGGAACGACCTATGAGTATCGCCTGGGATTGCTCGTAGCTGGGGAGGGGGAACGCAGCGTTGGTAGCATTGAGCGTGCCACGCCGGGAGCTGAAGCGATGTGGGTGGCCGATCGCGGAAGCGGTTTGGTCTGGAAGGTCAATCCCGACGCGAGAACGGCTCGCTTTGCGCGAGGCCGCTTTTTTGACCTGTGGGATATTGCGGTCGACAATGCAAGTGGTGCTTGTTGGATCAGCGACGGGGGGTTTAATGGGCTCTATTACATCGATGCGGAGGGGGTCGTTAGCGAAGTAAAGGCCGCGCTAGAACAGCCGGGCGATCTGGCGATCGATTCGGCTGCCGGCCTTGGCTGGGTAGCCGATAGACGGCGGAACGAGGTGTTCTGGTTCTCTACGACGAGTAGGGATTCCCTTGAGTTTTTTGTCGTTGACGCAAGTCTGGCTGAACCCGTTTCGCTGGCCGCTGTAGCAGGATCCTGTTGGGTTGTAGACCGGCTACAAGAGCGGGCCTTTCTCTATTCGTCAGCCGGGCAGCGCATCGTAGAATTCCGCTCTTTGCCGCGGCCGACTTCGGTCGAGGCCGATGCGGATGGCACTGCTTGGGTCTTGGTGCGCGATGGTGCTGGTTTGGTGCGCCTCGGGCTAGACGGCGAGGTGCTCGAAGTAGATCTTCCCTTCTCAGACGCTCAGTCCTTAGCCGTCAATAGGCGAGACGGGAGCGTGTGGGTAATAGGTGAGGGAGCTATTGTTCACTTTGGACGGACCGGCGAACGGATTGCGCAGTGGGAAGACGTGCCCGTCGGGCGAGCCGTTGCCGTAGACTGGGATCGTGGACGCACGTGGGTTGCCACCGTATCTACGCTCTGGAAGTTTAATGAGGCGGGTGAGACAATGGCTCGATTAGAGGGATTTTCGGCTATGACGCGCCTTTCGATAGATCGCGGTCAGCGTTAGGCGTATCTCGACATGAAATCCCCTGCCCGTTATGTTTAGAGTCATGATCATTTTTTGGGGAGATCGTTCTATATGATTACGAGTATGACCGGATTCGGCCGCGGCAGTGCCGAAGGACAGGGTGGGACCATTGGCGTAGAAGTGCGCTCGGTTAACAGCCGATTCCTCGACATCCAAGTGCGCAGTCCACAGCTGCTTCAAGCATATGAACAAGCCGTGCGAGAGCGGGTGCAAAAAGCGGTGGCACGTGGAAAAGTCAGCGTGCATATATCTTGGGAAGAAGGCGCCCAAGGGGCTTCTATGCCTCAGTTAGACGAGGCTGTGGCGACCCGCTATATAGAAGAAGCGCAGCGGATAGCGGCGATGGAGGGGGTATGCGGCGAGGTTGAATTAAGCGCTATTATGCGTCTGCCCGGCGTGTTCAAAAGCGGTTCTATTCAGGACGATGCCCAAGAGAGTGAAGCGCTTCTACACGAGGCGTTGGCAGCTGCTCTCGACGAATTTTCTGCGATGCGCGAGCGCGAAGGGACATCCTTGGCGATGGACCTTCGACAGCGGCTCGATGGGATCGAATCTCTTCTACTGCAGATTGATGCATGCGTTCCCGATGCGCGCGAGCAGATCGTTCAGCGCCTGCGCGAGCGCATTGCGGAGCTGGTTAAACCGGGTGAGTTCGACGAGGCGCGCCTCGCTATGGAAGTTGCGCTGATTGCCGAACGGGGCGATATCACCGAAGAAATCGTGCGTTTTCGCAGTCACAACGCTCAGTTTGTCGAAGCGCTAGAGCAGGGTGGGGAAGTGGGGAGACGCTTTAACTTTCTCCTGCAAGAAATGAACCGCGAGGCCAATACTATCACCTCCAAAGCGGCTAACACGCCCATCGTGCATGCGGCTCTAGAGATCAAAGAAGAAGTGGAGCGCCTGCGCGAACAGGTGCAAAACTTAGCCTGATGCCTGCCGGCGTACTGACCGTGAGTGGACTGCCGGGCAGCGGCACGAGCACGGCCTGTCAGATGCTGCGCGAATCGCTGGGTTGGGACTACGTCAACGCGGGACAGATTTTTCGCGACATGGCGAGTGAAGCCGGCATGACCCTAGCGGAAATGGGTGCCTATGCAGAGCAAAATCCACAGGTTGATTTACAGTTAGACGAGCGCATGATACAGGTCGCGCGCGACCGGCCTGCGGTCGTTCTCGAGGGGCGCATGACTGGATGGATGGCCGTGCGCGGCAAGCTTTCGGCACACAAAGTGTGGTTGCAGGCTTCTGCTGAGATACGCGCGGAGCGCATTGGGCTGCGCGATGGAGACGTTGCTGCGCTTGAACAGATGCTGGCCAGACAGGCTTCAGAATCCCAGCGGTATCGAGAGCACCACGGCATCGATATCGGCGATCTGTCCGTCTACGATAGCGTCATCAACACGGAAACCAACGAACCTCCCGCAGTAGTTGCAATGATCCTCAAGGCACTAGGAGTCGCAACGTAAATGCTATCACAGCGCCGGATTCTCCTTGTCGTAAGCGGAGGGATAGCCGCTTATAAGGCACCTGTATTAGTGCGTGAACTGATTAAACGCGGGGCAGAAGTGCGCGTTGTTATAACGTCTAAGGCCGAACGATTTGTCGCACCCTCTGCGCTTGAAGTGCTCTCGCGTCATCCCGTATACGCAGACCTATTTCACCGCGATGCCGAATTCCCCGTTCTTCACGTGGGGCTGGCAGAGTGGGCCGATCTCATTCTCGTTGCGCCCGCCACGGCGAACATACTGGGGCGTGCAGCTCAGGGATTAGCCGATGACTTGGCAACTACGCTGCTGCTGTGTGCGCGCGTGCCCATTGTGGCTGCACCAGCAATGGAAGAGCATATGCTGCTTCACGAGGCTGTTCAATCCAACGCCGAGACGCTGCAGGCGCGTGGGTGGCATTGGATGCAGCCCGAGGTCGGCGAGTTGGCTTCGGGCGCCAGTGGAGCCGGCAGAATGGTCGAACCGGAAGACATCGCAGTCCGCTTAGATGCGCTACTCAACTCGGGTGATTTAGCGGGTCTCCGCGTCTTGGTAACCGCAGGACCGACGCTCGAAGACATCGATCCCGTGCGCTTTATCGGCAATCGCTCCACTGGAAAAATGGGATTTGCCTTGGCTCAGCGCGCCCGAGCTCGCGGTGCGGAAGTCGCGCTGGTTGCCGGGCCTACCCATTTGCCGACCCCTTCCGGGGTTGAGCGGATAGACGTGCGATCGGCCGCGGAGATGCAGCGGGCGGTAGAGGAGCGTTTTGCCGAGGTCGACGTGGCCATATTGGCGGCTGCGGTGGCCGACTATCGCGTCGCGCACTTTTCAGACGAGAAAATAAAGCGCGGTGACGGAAGTCGAACGATTCAGCTTGTGGAAAATCCGGATATTGCGGCGGCACTGGGCGCACGTAAGGAGGGACAAACCCTCGTACTATTCGCAATGGAGACTGACGGGGGCATCGAAAGTGCTCGAGAAAAGCTGACGCGTAAGGGGGGAGATCTCATTGCCCTGAATAACCTGCGCGACGAGGGGGCGGGATTTGCCGTAGACACCAACGTGCTCACCCTGATCGATCGGTCGGGGGAAGAGGTCCATCTGCCCAAAATGAGCAAATCCGATGCGGCAGATCAGATCCTCGACTGGGTTCATACGGAACGAGCTATTGGTGCTTGACGGAGTCACTTTGAGCGCGGACATTGATTGCTATGGCTGAAACTGATCCCCAGGAAATCTTAGCTCAGGCGCGGCGTTATGCGGAGGATTTGACGCTCTTTGAGGGGCGCCACTTTATCGTGCCCGAAGAGGTCGTACTGCAGGCATCGGGACTAGGCGAAAAAGAGATATCTACATCAGAGGAGACAAGCGCGTCTGAGCCCGCCGAAAAAGAGTCGGTTGTCGCGTCTGATGAGGGTCTCACATTAGATGCTTTTCGAGAAGAAATTTGCACGTGTACGCGCTGTCCTCTGGGATCGACCCGCAACCAATTTGTCTTTGGTAGCGGCGATCCGAATGCGGGCATTATGTTTGTCGGGGAAGCACCCGGGGCCGATGAGGATCAGTCGGGGCTGCCCTTTGTCGGCGCTGCAGGGCAGCTGCTGACCAAGATAATAGAGGCGATGGGCCTGTCTCGCGAAGAAGTCTACATTTGCAATATTCTCAAATGTCGCCCCCCGGGTAATCGCGATCCTCAGCCCGAAGAAATCGCTCAGTGTGAGCCCTATTTAAAGCGGCAAATAGATCTGGTCCAGCCGCGCGTCCTGTGCACCTTGGGTCGTTTTGCGGCGCAGACGCTGCTGCGCAGTGATCTGACGATGGGGCGTCTGCGGCAGAGCGAACATCGCTACGAGGGAATTCCTTTAGTGGCGACCTACCACCCCGCAGCGCTGCTGCGCAACCCCCAATGGAAAAGGCCAACGTGGGAAGACATAAAAAAAGTGCGTCGCCTATACGATGGTGTAGCGCTATGAGGGTACTATGAATCAAGGCGGAAACGGAAACGGTTCGCACGGGGGCGCCAGAAGAGAAGAGGGGCGCGAGCGCAACGGTCAGAGTCGGCCGCGCGCGGCCGCTGGCGGCATTGATCGGATGCCACCGCAGGCCGTAGAAGTTGAGCAGGCCGTTCTCGGGGCGATGATGATCGATTCACGAGCTATAGGGCGCGCTTTTGAAATTCTCGATGAGAGCTGCTTTTATCACGCGGCCAATGGGCTAATTTTTCAGGCGATGATCGGTCTTTATGAGCGGAGTGAGGCGGTAGACCAACTCACGCTGAGCGAAGAGCTCAAAAAGCGCGAGCAGCTCGCCGAGGTTGGAGGCGTCAGCTATTTGGCCAAGCTCGCTACGGAGGTCGCGACTTCTGCCAATATTGACTTTCACGCGCGCATCGTGCTCGACAAAGCGCTCAGCCGTAAGCTGATCGAGACGGCGAGCGAGGTGATTGAGCAGGCCTATGACGGAACAGACGAAGTCCAAAGCTTGATTGACCGCACCGAAGAGCGGATTTTTTCCCTTTCAGAAAACCAGATTGGCGACGGCTTTCAGCCGCTAGAAATGGTCATGGGAGAGACGCTCGAGCAAATTGAGCGCGCTCATAACCGCGTTAGCACCGTCTCGGGTATCGATACGGGGTTTGCCGACCTCAACGAGAGCACCTCCGGGCTGCAGGCCGGTGACCTGATCATATTAGCCGCGCGTCCAAGTGTGGGTAAGACGGCATTTGCTCTTTCGATTGCGCGCAATGCCGCGCTCTCTAGCGTTGATACGGGACGCAGCAACGGCGTGGCCATTTTTAGTTTAGAAATGTCAAAGGCGCAGCTTGCACAGCGCCTGTTGAGCGCGGAGACGCGCGTCGATCTACACAAACTGCGCACGGGTAGGCTGCGCGAAGACGACTGGCTGCGCATCACGCACAGCGTGGGACGGCTTGCCCAAGCGCCGATCTACATAGACGATACGCCGGGCATTTCCGTCCTCGAGGCGCGCGCTAAGACGCGGCGGTTGAAACGGGAATACGGTTTGGGTCTGGTCGTTGTTGACTATCTACAGCTCATGAGTTCGCATACGCGCGTGCAGAGTCGCGAGCAGGAAATCTCTATGATATCGCGCGGTCTGAAGGCCTTGGCCAAAGAGTTGGATGTGCCGGTCCTCGCCCTTTCTCAGCTCTCGCGTGCGGTTGAAAGTAGGACCGACAAGCGTCCTCAGCTTTCCGATTTGCGCGAGTCGGGATCGATTGAACAGGATGCCGATGTCGTAATGTTTATCTATCGTCCCGACATCTACGGTCTGAAGTCGCCGGATGGAGCTAGCTTAGAAGGCATAGCGGAGATCATTATCGGCAAGCAGCGCAACGGGCCCGTTGGGTCGGTACACCTGCAGTGGAACGCCGAAAGCGCGACCTATGAAACGCTGGCGCCCGAATGGCGTCTCGAACCCGAAGAAGAGGATTTTTAGGAATGCTCGGAACCGTCCTTATTACGGGTGCCTCAAGCGGTATTGGCCTTGAGCTAGCGCGAGAGTGTGCGCGCCACGGTCACGATCTCGTGCTCGTGGCGCGGCGCGCGGACCGGCTAGAAGAGGCCGCGGCCGAACTGCGTGATCGCGTGCAGGTCGAGGTCGTCGTCTCAGATCTTTCCGAATTGGATGCCTGTCAGGCTTTGTACGATCGGCTAGCTGAGCGTGAAATCAAAGTAGACTACCTAGTCAATAACGCGGGGTTCGGTCTCTATGGACCTTTTGTTGAGGGCGATGCGGCCAGACAGCAGGAAATGATTGCGCTCAATATTGCGGCTCTGACTCAGTTGACGCGTCTCTTTGCAGCCGATATGAGAGAACGCCGTCGGGGCCACGTGCTCAATGTGGCCTCAACGGCCGCTTTTCAGCCGGGGCCGATGATGGCCGTATATTTTGCGACCAAGGCCTACGTGTTGCACTTCTCCGCGGCTATTGATAACGAGTTAAAGGGGACGAGCGTAGGGGTGACAGCGCTGTGCCCAGGCTCTACCGAATCGGAATTTGCCGAAACGGCTCAGGCCGATCGCTCGCTTATTTTTACGATGCGCACCTTGCCCACCAGCGCTGACGTAGCCCGCTATGGCTACCGGGTTATGATGGGAAAAAAGCGCGTAGCCGTTCACGGTCTGCTCAATAAGTTTCTCGTTCAAACGGTGCGGTTGACCCCGCGGAACCTGGTGACTGCGATCGCGCGTCGCATGATGGCGGACTGATATAGGTATGCTAATTGACGAAGTGGCAATGCTCGTTGAATCGGGTACGGGTGGCAGCGGCTGTTGTTCCTTCCGTCGGGAGAAATACGTTCCGCGCGGCGGTCCAGACGGCGGCGATGGCGGTGACGGCGGTGACGTGGTTTTTGTCGTCGATCCGCAGCTAGGCACGCTGCGCGATCTGCGCTACCGGCATCACCTCAAGGGGGGCCGCGGAGAACACGGACAGGGGAAAAACAAGACGGGTATGCGCGGAGAAGATGCCGTTATACGGGTGCCGCCTGGCACGATTCTCAAATCCGATGAGGGTGAGGTGATTCGAGATTTAGTCGAGCCCGAAGAGCCGTTTCTCTTTCTGAAGGGCGGTCGCGGTGGGCGCGGCAATGCGCGGTTTGCCTCTTCGCGCACGCAGGCACCGCGCAGGGCAGATGCGGGGCTTCCAGGAGAGGCCGTTTCGGTTCGACTCGAACTGAAACTGTTGGCTGATATAGGCCTAGTTGGCTTTCCCAACGCAGGTAAATCAACGCTCCTATCGCGTCTGTCCGCAGCGCGGCCCAAAGTAGCCGACTATCCCTTTACGACGTTGGAACCGCACCTAGGCATTGTCCAGTGGGGGGACTACGAAAGCTTTGTCATGGCAGATCTACCCGGTCTCATTGCCGGAGCGCACGAAGGCAAGGGATTGGGAATGCGCTTTTTGCGTCACATTGAACGGACGCGTCTACTGCTTTTTGCCATTGATTGCACGAGCGAGACGCCGGGAGAAGACCTCGAAGCGCTGCGCCACGAGTTGGCCGAATTTGATCCGGGTATGTTGGAAAAACCTTGGGGAATTGCCTACACAAAAGCTGATCTGATTGACGCCGATGGTTTTATTGATCCGTTGCCGGGGCATCCCGCTCCTCACTTTCTCCTGTCGGCCGTCAGCGGGCTTGGAGTTGACGAGCTCGTCACGGCGCTGGGGCAGGCGGTTAACACATTTCGCGCCGATGATCGCGCGCGCGCAGATAACCAAGAACTTTAGAAGCGCTCCGATGGAGCAGTGTTTTATGCCAACGGTCACTACTGTTTGCGCAGGGCGATGACCTTAAGGCTGTGCGACGCGGTGGGCTGCACGTCGAAGTCGGCATCCGGAAGCTCCACGCACCGATAGCGCTCAGGGGGCAGCGCTTCTCGTACCCGCTGGGCAAAGGTGTTCTGATCCCATCCTTCGTAGTTGTTGCTCAGAAAAACCAAGCCGTTTTGTTCCAACGCGCTGTCTACTCCCCGCAGGAGAAGAGGGAGGTCTTTCTCTATGCGGAAAACGCCGTTGGAACTCCGGCCAAACGAGGGGGGATCGCAGATAATCAGGTCGAAGCGCCGGCCTCTTTTGGCGCAGCCGCGAAGGAAGTAGCGGGCGTCGGCAGGCCAAAATTCGTGGTTCTCTGTGTCGATTCCGTTAAGGGTGAAATTGGCGCGAGACCAGTCTAAAAAAGATCGACTCAGATCTACGCTGACTGTCTGATGGGCGCCGCCTAAAGCGGCGTTTAGGCTAAAGCCACCCGTGTACGAAAAGAGGTTGAGTACGCTGCGATTGGCCGACTGGTCTCGCAGCCATCGCCGGTTGGCGCGCTGGTCTAAAAATAGACCGGGCGATAGGCCTTGCCTGCGTCGGAAATAGTATTGCAAGCCCTCTTCTTTGGCCGTCCATTCGTCGGGCATATCCGAATGAAACTGCTGGCGCGAATGGGGATCACGCCCCCTCTGCTGCATGAGTTGAGCGCACCAGTGCGGCGAATCGGCGGCTTGGGCAAATAGCTGCATGGCATCCAACTCGGCGGACGATGGATCTCGGTAACAATAAAACCAGCATACGGGTCCAAAGCGGTCTACTCGGATCCGATCGTCTTCGTTATGGACGAGGCGAAGCGTTGTCGAATCGGTCCATTGAAAATGGGCGCGGCGGCGTTCAAGCGCGCGCAGCCAGTTTTCGGGTATCAATCGGCCCCTTGGGAAATGAGTATAATGGGTGCATTGCGATGGATTAAAGGTAAGGTCTGCTCATATAAATGAGAAATGAAAGAGGCGTTCTATGCCGGGCTATCCCATTGCCGTAGGTGAAGTTGAAGTGGAGGTGTGGGCGAAGAACTCGCGCTTTATAGGCTGTGCTGCTCCAGCCGAGAGCGTAGAAGATGCCAAGGCGTTTATCGCTGCCATGCGAGAGCGATACCCGGACGCATCGCATCACTGCTATGCCTTTGCCGCGGGTTATGGGGCAACGGTTACGCATGGGATGAGCGACGACGGAGAGCCCTCTGGAACGGCGGGAAGGCCCATGCTAGCCGTTGTACAAGGTGCCGGCATTGGAGACGTCGTCGTGGTCGCTACCCGCTATTTTGGCGGCACGAAGTTGGGCACGGGCGGACTGGTTAAAGCCTATACGGAGACGGCGCAGGCGGCGCTGGAAGCAGTACCGGTAGAAATGAAGGTTGAAACCGAGCTGCTCTCTGTCAATTTGAGCTATGACAGCTATGCCCCTTGTAAAAAGCGTATAGAAGAGCTCGGCGCTCTTATTGAACACGAGGCCTTTGAGGCCTCGGTTTTATTACAGGTGCGAGCAGAGATCGAGATCGTTGAGAGCGTGCGCCGTGCTCTGGCCGATATGACGGCTGGTCGAGCACTCGTAGAAACAATCCACTAATAGTTCACTCGGCCCAGTGCACGAGTCCCATATCGATTGGGGAGCGCAAGTCGGGGTGAGCGGGCAGCACGCGCAGCGTATAGCCGAAGGAACCGGATTCTGCGCAGCTGAACGTTCCCTCAAAGAGATGCGTGCCGTCGCGGCTGCTCCGGTAGGTGAGCGGATGAGTCTGTGCCGCAACAAAGTCCTGCTTGGCATCGAGATGGCCCACGTAGAGCTCGACCTGCACGTCGCTGGGCTCTAGTCCGCCAAGATCAACCGTCGCGCTTATCGGCACCAGCGTGCCTACAGTGACAGGACCAGATACTTCGCTCTCAACGGCGCGAATCTGCACTTGGTTCCACTTGGACCGCACCTGAGACTTCCACTGCGTTAGTCCCTGTGCTCGTTCGCGATCTCCATGCAGGGCCTGCCAGCGAGCGTGGTTGGGTAGGTACATCTCTTCTGCGTATTGGCGCACCATGCGCTGCGTATTGAAAAAGGGCGTGAGCTCGGCAATCGTCTCTTTCATACGTGCGATCCATTCGCGCGGAAGACCGTCGGCGTCCCGACTGTAGAAGAGGGGAAGAACGTCCGTTTCGATGAGATCGTAGAGTGCGTTTGATTCGACTTCGTCTTGGTAGTCCTCGTCTTCGTAGTCTTCGCCTAAGCCTATCGTCCATCCCGAATGTATCTGACAGGCCTCTTCCCACCAACCGTCCAGCACGCTGACATTTAGGCCGCCGTTGAGCGCCGCTTTCATCCCCGAAGTGCCGCTGGCCTCCATGGGGCGCCGCGGCGTGTTGAGCCAAACGTCGCAGCCCTGCACTAAATAGCGCGCCACGTTCATATCGTAGTCTTGAAGAAAGAACACGCGGCCGTTGAAGGGTGCCTGGCGCGTGAGGTGTATGATCTCGCGTATCAACTCTTTGCCCGGTGCGTCCTGGGGATGTGCCTTACCCGAGAATATAATCTGCAGCGGGCGGTCTGAGTCCGAGAACAGGGAGGCGAGTCGCTCTATGTTGCGGAAGAGCAGCGTGCCGCGTTTATAGGTGGCAAAACGCCGGGCGAAGCCAATGGTCAGCGCGTGCGGACTGAGTCCGGATACGTGCTGGTCTATCTTAGCTTGGGAGAGTCCCTGACGGACGAGCTGGGTGCGGAGGTGAAAGCTGGAAAAGTCTACTAGGCGCTGTCGGCTGGTCTGATGGGTTTCCCAGAGGGCGCGATCGTCTATGGCATACACATCCTGCCACGCACCGGAATCCTGCGGGTTTGTGCGCCAGGATGGACTGAGGTGTTTATCAAAAAGCTCGGCCATTCCCAACGAGGTCCAAGTCTGTGCGTGAACGCCGTTAGTGATGGAGAGAATGGGCACTTCGCTGGCCTCAAAATCGGGCCACATGCCGTTCCACATGCGCCGGCTGACCTGGCCGTGTAGGCGGCTTACTCCGTTGGCCCTGCCCGAAAGGCGGAGCGCTAAGACCGTCATGCAGAAGTCCGCTTGGTGATCGTTGGGGTCGATGCGGCCCAGCCCTAGGAACTCCTCCGGGCTCAGGCCCAAAGCCTCCCGCATTGGACGCAGGTGGGTCTCAACCAGCTCCGGGTGAAACCAGTCGTTGCCGGCGGCCACGGGGGTGTGGGTAGTGAAGACGTTGCCTACGGCGCTTGCCTCGCGTGCCGTTTCAAAGGACAGGCCGTCGTCGTGCATCAGCTGTCGTATGCGTTCTAGGGCGAGAAATGCGGAGTGTCCTTCATTCATATGACACACGGAAGGATGTATGCCCATGCGCCACAGTCCCTGTAAGCCGCCGATGCCTAGCAGCATCTCCTGCCGTATGCGCATGGTGGTGTCTCCACCGTACAGGCGTGCGGTGATTTCTCGATCGGCCGGGTCGTTTTCGGGCACGTTGGCGTCGAGTAGGTAGAGGGGGATGCGGCCAACGTGTGCTTTCCACAGGCGAGCTCGCACGATTCCGTGGGGAAAGGGAACGGCTACGTGCATTGGCTGGCCGTCCTCAGAGCAGACCGGTTCAATGGGCATCTGGTAAAAATCATTTTCCGGGTAGCGTTCCATCTGCCAGCCGTCGATATTGAGTGCCTGGCGAAAATAGCCCTCTCTGTAGAGGAGTCCCATGCCGACGAGAGGGAGTCCTAAATCGCTGGCGGCCTTTAGGTGGTCGCCGGCGAGGATGCCCAATCCACCGGAGTAAATGCGCAGCCCTTCGCTCAGGCCGAACTCAGCGGAAAAATAGGCGACTTGAAGCGCACTGTGGGCGTGGTTTTCTTGGAACCAAGATGGGCTATCGCGGTAGCGTTGGTAAGACTGTACGACTCGTTCGATGCGTTCGCTGAGTCCCCTGTCTTCTACCAGCGTGCGCAGCTGATCCTCTTTGAGCAGCGATAGGAAACGACGGGGATCTCGGCCGCTGGCAATCCACGTTTCCGGATCGATCTGCTGCAGCGTGCGGATTGTTTGAGGGCTCCATGTCCACCACAAGTTGTGAGTTAAATCCCACAGGGGGGAAAGTTCGGGAGGCAGAGATGGCAAAATATGCAGGCGATGTATAGGTTTCATCTGGACCTTAAAACGCTCTAATATGAGGATCAATACGCGGGGGCGATTTGTGTTTTATAAGAAAGGTTTGCCCCCGTATTTGTCAAGCATCGGAAATTTGCTAAAAGTTTTACAAATATTATACTTAGCTCGTTTTTTAAACGGTGAAAAAAGGAGGATGTATGGGCGTTCAACCCAAGGTGATTATCAGCGGATTTGCCGATGAAGGACCCGTTGATAAAAAGGCTGAATCTCAGCTGACCATGCTAGCGGCGCTGGGAATGGGCTACTACAGCGTGCGCTTTGTCGACGCGGGAGGAGGCGTTAAAAACGCCATGCAGCTAACGCGGACCGAGGTAAAGCGACTGCGCGCTTTACACGGCGAGTTTGGCGTGCAGGTATCCTCTCTTGGCTCGCCCATCGGCAAGGTTAAGTTGCTCGACGTAGAAGACGGATCTTCCAACGCGTACGTTCCGTTTGCGCGCTACCTCAAAAACGACGTGCGTCGTGCCGTCGATTTGGCCGGCGCGTTGGAGACGCGGCTTATACGCGGTTTCTCTTTTTACCATCCGCGAGGTACCGCGCCCGAGGAATACGTCGATCAGGCCGCAGAGCGGCTGCATGCCATCTGCGAAGAGTGCCAAAAAGGAGGGGTGTTTTTTGGTCTTGAAGTAGAGGCAAACCTCATCGGACAGAACGGTCAGCTCTTGATGCAGCTACACAAGAAAGTAAATCATCCGAATCTCCATCTGATTTTTGACGGCGGTAATTTGGCCAGCCAGAACTTGACATCGGTCGAGACCGTAGAGCAGTATCGGGCAATGAAGGCGGGTATTGGTTGGATGCACATCAAAGACTACAAAATTGATCCGACCCTGGAGTGGGAAGGGCACGTCGACGAAGAGCGGCTAAAAAACTTTGTTCCGGCGGACCGCGGCGACTCGGGACACGAGGAGATCTTACGCGACTTCAAGGGGCGTATCCCCGCACTGGAACGCAAGCTGAAAAAGGGCGGCATTCCCGGCGTGTTTCTCGATCTCGAACCGCATCTAAAAGGCGGGGGGCAGTTTGGTGGCGTCAGTGGAGTCGACGGATTTGGCGTTGCGCTGCGCGCTCTGCTCAACGTGCTCGACTACGTGGGCATTGGCTACGCGATGACCGACTATGACGACATTGCTGCGCAAAAGGGCTGAGCCCTAGCGTGGGCACTATTCGTTAGAAGCGGGGACGGAGCGACGGCTGCGGCGCTGCTCCGTCCCCTGTAAACGGTCTGTCCTCGCCCTAGAGGCCCCGGGCCGACAGCTCGGCATGGCGCTTTTTAAAGGCCGGACTTTTGCGCTCCTCAATCACCTCTAAATCGACCCCTCGCATAAAGCCGGGAATGTTGCCAGCGTAAAACTCGCGCTGGTAGTGTTCCTCGTCGGTAAATTCCCAAACCCGCTTCTGGCGCCCTGAGCCTGGCCAGGTGATGCGCAGGATGCGTTTCTTCTGGCGATAGCGCTGCTTGGGCGTCAGCTCCCGTTCGTCTACGCGGTACGTTTCAAGCGCCTTCTCGTCTACTTCGACGCCGAGTCCCGGTCCCGTGGGCACGTCCATATATCCGTCCACTACCGTGGGACGTTTTTTAAGCAGCGTGCTTTTCCAGAGCTCCCAGCAGGTGATGTAGGGCAGCTGTGCGTGCGAGAGGACCGATCCAAGATGGGCCGCAAATGCCGTAGTTAGACCCGCGCCGACCAGCTGCAGCCAGAAGGGCTTGTTTTGGTTGGCGGCCAGCGTGCCTTGGCTGATTGTCGCACTAACGCCTCCACCAATGACAAATCCGTCGCTGCAGTCGTTGCGCAGATACTGTTCCTGAAAGTGCTCTACTATGGGTTTGCGCACGCGTTCGCGCAGGATGCGTGCTCCGTCTACGTCGCGGTGTAAATAGAAGGGACTTTCGTAGATGCCCACATTGATATTCTCGTCCAGCTGCTGCAGTATGACTTCGGCTTTGGCCTGATTGAGGAGAAAGCCGTTAAAGTCTACGTCAAACTGATAGTCAGCCGGAACGACCTTGGCAACGGCATCTGTCTGCGCTATGATATCGCGCCATGGACGCGCTTTCATCTTGAAGGTGGTATAACCGCGTTTCAACGACTCTTTTGCTTCGGCCGCCCAATCGGCAGCCGGCATGTCGATGTCCCACCAGGATACGGAACAGCGCTGGCGGACCTGCTGGCCTAGGAGCGCGTGAACGGGGACGTCGTTAACTTTACCGACCAGATCCAAACAGGCTAGCTGGGGGCCAAAGCCAATAGAGTCGCGTAGCATAATGGCTGCCGGATTCTGTCCAACGAGCGAGTCGACGTCAGAGGGAACGCCGGTGGAATCCCCCCATCCGACGAACCCATTATCAGTTTCAATGCGATATACGTGGACGCGCTCGTCGTGCGTTTGCGCACGGTGCATGGCACGCGTGACGCGGGGCGCGTAAAAAGGGATGTTGAGAGCGATGCGTTCGGCGTGTATAATCTTCATGATATACCTCCGCGATAGGCGTCAAGTGAGGGAAGGCGGTTGAGTCATCAATCTAACGAAGTCAGGGAGAGGGCGAAATGAGCGAGTCATACGAAAAGTTTGTAGCGCGCGTAGAACAGTTAGCTGACCTAGGGCACGCACAGGCTTTGTTGAGCTGGGATCAGGAAACCTATATGCCGCCTCGGGGCACAAAGATGCGTGCGCGAGCGCAGGGAACGCTGGCCGGTCTAGAGCACGAAATGTTGATCGACAGTGAGCTGGTCGATCTGGTGCGAGACCTGCAGGGAGAAACGCTGGATGGAGACAGGGCGGTTAATGTGCGGGAGACGGCCCGGCAGCAGGAACGCGCCCTAAAAATCCCCGCCCAGTTGGTGGTGGAAATGACGCAAACCGCTTCGCTGGCGCACGAAGCGTGGGTAGAGGCCCGAGAGAAGGCCGACTTTTCCATCTTTCAGCCTTGGTTGGAAAAGATTCTGGATCAGAAGCGCCAGGTTGCCGACGCCGTTGGATACGAAGGATCAATATATAATGCGCTCCTGGACGAGTATGAGCCCTATGCCAAGACGGAGGAAATCGCCGCTCTTTTTGCAGATCTACGCACGCAGCTCGTGCCCCTGGTGGAGGGCATCGCCGCTTCCGGTCGCCGACCGGCCGAAGGCGTACTCAACCGGTCTTTTGACGTGACGCTGCAGGAGCGCTTCGGCCGGGGAGTTATTGCCGATATGGGCTTTGATATGGACGCGGGCAGGCTGGATGTGGCCGTTCATCCGTTCTGTTCGGGCACGTCGCGTGACGACGTGAGGCTGACTACGCGCTATGCGGAAGATTGGATGCCGGGATCGCTGTTTGGATCGATCCACGAAGCGGGACACGGTTTATATGAACAGGGCCTGCCGGCAGAGGCCGTGGGAATGCCCGCCGGGCAGAGCGTGTCTTTGGGTATCCACGAATCCCAGTCGCGGATGTGGGAAAATATGGTCGGTCGCAGCCGGGCCTTCTGGCAGCACTACTTTCCCCTGCTGCAGGCGGCTTTTCCCGGGGTGGTTGACGATATTGACCTCGACCGCTTTTACGCGGCCATCAACCAGGTCGAGCCGTCCTTTATTCGCGTGGAGGCTGATGAGGTGACGTACAACCTGCACATTGCCCTGCGCTTTGAGATTGAAGTTGCGCTGGTCGAAGGACGCCTGCGCGTCGATGAACTACCGGAAGCGTGGAATGAAAAAATGAAATCCTATCTGGGGATAACACCGCCAGACGATGCGCAGGGCGTGCTGCAAGACGTGCACTGGTCGTTCGGCGGTATAGGCTATTTTTCAACCTATTCGCTTGGCAACCTATATGCTGCGCAGTTTTTCCATCAGGCGCAGCGGGATATGCCCGATCTCATGGAGCAGGTTGCAGCGGGCCAGCTCTTGGGATTAAAGGGATGGCTCAATGCGCATATCCACGCGCGAGGCGCTCGTTTGACGGCCGACCAACTCGTGCGGGAGGTTACGGGTGAAGGGCTTTCAGCGCAGTACTTTGTCGACTATTTGCGCACCAAATTCGCGCCGTTATACGGCCTGGACTAGCCAACGACGTCGCGGAATACGCGCAGCCAGTTGAGTCCGAGAAACTTTTCCAAGGCCCCTTCGTCGTAGCCTCTGGCCGACAGGCCCTCGGTGATTTGGGGAAGAATCGTAGCATCTTGCACGAGCTCACCGCCTCCGTCAAAATCCGAGCCGAGTCCGACGTGGTCTATGCCGGCTACGGAAATGGCGTGCTCTATGTGATCTAGCAGCCCTTCGAGCGTTGGAGCCTCGTCGGAGACAAAGAAGGGCACGAACGTAATGCCAACTACGCCGCCTTTCTCGGCTAGGGCTTTAAGCTGTTCGTCGTGCAGGTTTCGCGGGTGATCGCAGAGTGCGCGGCAGCAGTTGTGCGTGCCGACAACGGGGTGGTGGCTGCGCTCCAAGGTGTCCCAAAAGCCGCGTTCGTTGATGTGGGATATGTCGACGAGTATGCCCAATGCGTTCATCTTCTCTACCAGGCGCGTACCAAAGTCCGTTAGGCCTCCACCGCCTTCCACTTCGCATCCATCGGCTGCAAAAGAGCGAGTACTGTGCGTAAGCGTTACGCTGCGCACGCCAATCTGATAGAGATGGGAAAGCACGTAGAGGCTCTTTTCCAGAGCATCGCTGTTTTCGATGGCCAGGACAGCTGCCCGCTTGCCCGCCGCTTTGGCCTGGAGTATGTCGTCGGCCCCGCGGGCAACGGCAATCTCGCTGCTAAAGGCCTCGACCTCGCTGAGAAAATATCCTAGGGCATCTAAGCCGTAGAGCAGATGGTTGCCCCAGGGGCGGGTGCAGTCTACGGCGAAGAAGGCGGCATCCAAGCCGCCCCGCTTCATTTTGGGCAGGTCGAGCTGTACGGCCTGGCCGCCGAGGGGAGTCTCGTACTGGCGCAGGTAGGCCGCCGCTCCTGCTCGCTCTTTCCAGCCGTCGGGCTGCGTCCCGTCCAAGCGCAGGTTTCCGCGGCGAATATGGGCAACGATGCTGTCGTTGTGCGCGTCGATAACCAGCGCGCGTTCGTGCAGTGCATTTGTCATCTCAGATATTCCCGTACGTGTCGCGATAAATGGTGATGGACTCGAGTTCCAAATCGAGGTCTCCATCGTAGCGCAGGAGGATGTTGATTTCTCGTCGTTGCGGTTGGTAAAACGCCAGTTCGAAAACGCCCTCGCCTAAGGGCCACGTTTTTTTCCACGGGGGGGCAATACTCTCGCCGATGGGCCTGTAGTAGGATGCGTGGTTTACCGTTGGGTTGGCAATGCGATCCTGTCCAAACCACGACTCTATAAAAAGATTCATGGTGTCTGATGGCACCAAGGTGGGATAGGCCGCCATCAGGATGGGAGACGGGTTGCGCTGGAAGAGGGTCCGCCAGGCCGATCCTCGCACGCTGAAATGAACGCGGTAATACCCCGGCTCAAGAGCTGGAAATGATTGGACCCTGTTTAATCCTTCAGAATGGGCGCTGGCGGGGATTTCGATATGGTCGACTCGCCGACTCTGTCTGGTCAGGTTGCGCATGGGAATGACCTGCGCTTCAATCTTTCCCACCTGAAGGGAGCCCGATCCGGAATACTCGACGTAGGCATAGCGCACCCCCGGCTCCCTCACGTAGAGGTTGATTGGATTGGGTAGGCCGGTTTCGCTTGCCAGCGGCAGGCTTAGACGGTTTTCCCAGGGAGACTGTGCTTTAACGGTTTGTCGGTTGGTCAAAATGAGGTGTCCGCTGTAGCCGCCGGGGGGATTCTCAAACTGTAAATCCGGAAAGGAAAGCTTGAACAGGCTTGGATACGGTGCCGAATTGGCCAGGGGCATAAAGAGGACCGACTGATTAATAAACGCAGCGGGCGTGGTGTTTGGGACTACGGACAGGGTGCCTCTGGCGTCGGGGCGGACTATGCCCGTTGGACGCAGGGGGACCGCTGCCTTGAGCGTCTGCCTATCCTCTGGTGGAAGGTCGGCCCTGAGAAATCGCATATAGGGAGAGAACACGTTGCTGGACGTGCTCACCGCCGCAAGGCGCGCGGCCGCGGTGTCTGTCTGCCCCCAGAGAGAGGGTAGAGAGAGGGTGACTAGGCCGAGGGCCCAGCGCCAGCGAGGGGGAGCGTCGGACAGTTTTATCATCCAGACGTATACCGCAGCGGCTAAGAGGGCCCAAAAAGACACGTAAAACAGACTGTTTTCCGGCTTTTCGCTTGGGAGGAAATGGACGGAGAACGGATAGAAATCACTGATTGTACGCATCAGTAGGTTTCTGCCGTTATAGCCGACTTCTGGGAAGGGAAGCGTTTCTACGATTGTCTCCAAGCTGACGGCAAGCGCAAACGCGGCTAAAAAGGCACCCAGGGGTTGGCGCATGACCACCGGCAGGGCCAGAGCCAGTCCAAAGACGAGTGCCGGCAAGGCCGTCACGAGAAAGCGCGAAGGATAGGCATAGCCGAAGCCCCAATCCGGATGCAGTCCGTTCATAGCTGCGGTCGTGCCGTATAAACCCGCTACGACGAGTATGCTGCGGTCGCGTTTGTGCGCTAGTACAGCCCATCCAAGCAGGGAAAAAAAGAAAATCGGCGCTGCGCTGATTAATCCCTTGCCCACGTTTAGCCAGTGCCCTGGAAGCGAGATGGGCCACGTAGATAGGGCGAGGGCATCCTCTCCCCAGGCATTTCCCGGGCGAAAGGGGCCCATCCAATCGCCGCTGAATGCGTAGTGAAACGACACGAGCGCATAGAGGGCCAGTGCTACGGTAGTGCCGATCGCGCTCAGAGCCATCTGGCGTCGGGGAGAAAACCAAGCCTGCGCCAGTATTGCACTGCCGCACAGCATGCCGAGGGGCGCATAGCGCGCGTGTAGGAACGGCAGGAAGGAAAGTAGCGCAGTGCACAGCGTCAGTAGAGGAATTTCTAAGGATGAGCTTAGCGGCCTATAGCTACCCCCCGGCCGCTGCCAGTGAGCTAGGAGCCACAGTACGATAAGGCTGATAAAAAGGGCTGGGATTTCCGGAAAAAGCTGGTTTGAATAGAAAAAAAACGGACTCGTACTCGCGGTGATAAGTACTGCAATGAGCGCAGTGTAGCGATGGATATCTAGCCGTCGAAGCCATGCGTACAGGAGAGGAATGCAGAGCGAAGACAGAAGGCTTGTAAACAGCGCAGCGCCGAGCCGTGGGTTCTGCCACAGTTCGAGGCCGGTCCAGTAGGCGGGTATTAGCAGAATCGACAGACCTATGGGATGTACGGAGTGGATCTTTCCCTCGGGGGAGGCGGGGGCTTTGTGCACGGCAAATTCGCGCACGTGGAACTCATTGGTCTGCTCCAGGTCGAGGTTGTTTGCCAGGTCCATATCCCCATCGTGCAGCAGACTCTGCGTGACGCGTAGGTATTGTCCCTCGTCGCCGTGTAGCATGGTGACCTGACAGAAGTACAGCGCATAGGTCCCGTAGGCGACAGCGCAGACGAAAAATAGAGTCCCGCCAATAATGGAGTCGGTTTTCTGCCTGTGCGATTCGCCCTGGTTGCTCTCTGCTGGGCCGTGTATATATCCGAGTGCTCCGAGCGTGATTGCCCAGGCCGCATGCGGGGTCCAAAGAAGCGTCAGCGCTGGAAACAGAGCGGTCAGGGGATGCCAAAGGGCCGCTAAGCGCACGAGGCAGAGGCCTAGGACCAGCAGCGTGAAGCGCTGTAGACGGTGTTGTAAGACGGAGGCGCTTTCGACGGAATATCGAGCGATGCGAACCCAGTATAACGCCAGCGTGAACGCGCCCAAGAGCAGAGATCCTATGGGCCAGTTGAATGGCCCCTGATCCGTGATAATGGCCAGTTTGAGTGCGCCCGTAGAACCGGCAACGGCGACCTCTAAGCCGCTGAGAAAAAGCCAGGCCAGAAGCACGCAGCTCGCATACAGTAGGTCCACGTGGAGGGAGCGACTAGACTGTGGAGATAGAAGGTTCCAAAAGGCCGTCATGCGGAGCGTTGACTCTCGCTGTCTAGGGCGATGCGGCTGCCCGTTGCATCGCGCTGTCCCTGGTACTTGCCTCGATAGGGATTGGGCGTGGCGCGATCCATACGAGCGAATACCAGCTGGCAGATACGGCGGTCGGCCTGGAGGCGGATGGGCAGCCGGTTCGCATTGAATAGTTCAAGCGTAATTGTCCCTTCAAACCCCGGATCCACCCAGCCCGCATTTTGTATAAATAGGCCGATACGACCAATAGAAGACCGGCCTTCGACAAAGGCCGTTACGTCGTCGGGAAGGCGAATATATTCGCGCGTGGTGGCCAGCAGAAAGGAATTCGGTGGAATGATAATCTCGCTCTGGGTGATCTCCTCATAGCGGACTTCCTTGTCGAGGCGGAGCACGTCTTGACGATTCTCGTCGACTTTGAGAAAATGGTCGCCCAATCGGACGTCTATAGAGGCGGGTTGAATTTGCCCATCTGTGAGTGGGTCGACGACGAGCTCGCCGCTTGTCAGCATGGACTTAAGCGTTAGGTCAGATAGGATCATGGGATGCTCGGTTTATGGGTTTGGGGTCGGGCATTTACCAAGTGCGTGCGAGCTGAGTCAGGAGGCGCACGCCAAATCCGACCCCGCCTTTGCGGAGGTAGTGGCGATGGGCATCGCTGGATGCGGTGCCGGCGATGTCCAGGTGGGCCCAAGGATAGTCTTGGGCAAACTCGGAGAGGAGTGCGGCAGCCGTACTAGCTCCTCCAGGCGGGCCACCAGAGTTTTTCATATCGGCTATATCTCCCTCAATTTGCTGACGATATTCGGGCCAAAGAGGGAGGCGCCATAGCCGTTCATGGGTTTGCTGGCCGGCGAGGATGAGTCGCTCGCACAGGGCGTCGTCATTACTGAAGAGGCCGGCTGCATGATGTCCCAAGGCCGTCACGCATGCCCCCGTTAGGGTCGCCAAGTCGATGACGGCTGCCGGTTTAAAGCGCTGTGCGTAGGTGAGCGCATCGGCCAAGACCAGCCGGCCCTCGGCATCCGTGCTGAGGATTTCTATGGTTTTACTGCTCAGCGTTTGCAGGACGTCGCCGGGGCGAAAGGCGTTTCCGTCCGGCATGTTCTCTGCTGCGGCTACAAGTCCGATGATGCGTCGGGGCAGGCCCAGTTCGGCTACCGCCTGCATGGCTCCGAAAACTGCTGCTGCACCTGACATGTCTTTTTTCATCGAGACGATGCCGCTGACGCTCTTGAGCGATAGGCCGCCGCTGTCAAAGGTTATGCCCTTGCCGACAAAGACCAGAGGTTGCTCGCGTTTGTGGCCATTGTATTCCATGCAGATAAAACGAGGCGGGTTGGCGCTGCCCTTTCCCACGGCCACTAGGGCGCCCATACCCATTTTAGCCATGGCCTTCTCGTCCAATATGCGCGTTTTGATGCCGTGCGCTTTTGCGAGGCGACGGGCCTGGGTCGCGAGGTATACGGGCGTTGCGGTATGACCTGGGTGGTTGATTAGATCGCGGGCAAAGGCCGTGGCTGAGGCGAGCGCTTGCCCGCTCTTTGCGCCCGCGCGGAGTGCGGGTAGCTTAGACGGATCGCTCTCGACTAGAGTGAGCTGTTTTAGGGACGTAGACTTAGGTTGAGATCGATAGTGTTCAAAGCGGTATTGCGCTAGGAGGCTCGCCTCAACTAAGGCCTGTGCTGCCGCTTCGACTTCGAGCCCACCGGCTCCACCGCCGTGTAGAATGGAAGCAATGCGCGTGCAGCCCGTTCCTTCGAGGGTGTTGACCGATTGTGCGGCGGCTCGACGGGCCGCCTCGGAGTCAAAGGATTCGCGCGGTCCCAAGCCCACCACTAAGACGCGCGGAGACGCGATGGAATCTTTTGCGTAGAGTAAAAGCGTCTCACCGCTGGCCCCGGAAAAGTCACCTAGGCGGATCGCCGCGCTGATCTGCCCGTCTACCGCCCCGTCTACGGCTGCCGTAGCCCCGCTCGGAGTTGCACCCGCAAAGAGGTTGACGACGAGCGCATCGGCGCGCTGTTTTTGAATTTCTCCCTTGCGTACTGTAATTTTCATG
>Ga0181567_10000859_pt1 | contig 23240 bp, 23 predicted proteins | sample 101ome_14_FD_133761 | JGI IMG/M metagenome (GOLD analysis project Ga0181567, IMG submission 133761) | Coastal salt marsh microbial communities from the Groves Creek Marsh, Skidaway Island, Georgia - 101403AT metaG (megahit assembly) | ecosystem: Environmental > Aquatic > Marine > Intertidal...
TCTGTTTTCATAAGCATGTATGTATATTACGATACATTTATTAAATCGTCAAGACCATTATTATCTTGTTGTTGTTTTTTCTTTGTAATTTGTCGTTCTTCTAATTCTAACTTGATAGAATCCATTAATAAGATCATTTGTTGACGTACATCTTGATTTTCTGTCATAAAATACATGCCATTTAGTTTATAAAGTTTTGCTTCTAACTGTGAATCGGTTAAGTCTTTCAAACTTTCAGCATGTGGATGTATCAACTAAATGTTCCTTGGTATTGTAAAAATACGTTTGCGCCACCGTCATATGTAAATGCTTTTACAACTTTACTTGTTGTATCGTTATTTGGAACTTGTACAATAGTACCACTAAAATTAGCATCTCCATCTGTTTTTAAGTTTCCTGCATTTTCAGTATTTAGTGTAATATCACGGGCTGATATACCATCACCATAAAGTTGTACACGTATTTCTGCATATCTTCCGCTGTTAGGCCAATCTGTAAATGTAAGAGTAATATCACCTTCAGCTTTGATAACATGATGATGCCCGGATGTAAAGCTAACGTTTGCTGCACTTAAAATACCATTTGTAAAAGCACTTGTATCTGCTTTCTCAACAGTTTGAGCCAACGACATGGAAACTTGATCAAAGTTATCGTCAAAAGTATTTGTAGTTTCTAACCTTGCACGAGTATTTTGTAAATCTTCAATTTCTAAACTTGCGTTTCTAAAATTTTCCTTGATAATAGAAAAATTATCACGAAATCCTTGAGAATCGTTATCTTGTCCTGCTACCGGAAATTGTTCATCAATCGTTGTGTATGTAATATTACTTGCCATGTCTTTTCCTCTCAATGTATTTAGTAAAATTTATACATTGTATTTGTAATTGCTGAATAAAATATATTGTTCAGTACTGTTATTTAATGTTCCTTCAATTATATATCTATCTATTTCATAATCTATTTCGTTGAAATTGAAGTTATTACCAAGAACATAAGTGTTTATGTTATTTTTTATAAAATTACCAGTTCCTGGTTTACAATACACCAATGGAAGAGCAAAAACATACTCCTCACTTGGTGATCCTATTTGTTGTTGTGTTCTCATCCATAATGGCAAGAAGCTATTATCAGTTGAAATGTCAGTAAATTGTTCACTGTCCTCTGGCAAACTAACTTGTATATTTTTTATTCTATCACGCATGTTGGTTATATTAGCAATATATCTTTGAACATCACTAGTTTGACTTGCTAAAATTGCGCTATTATCTGTTGTTATTGTATTACCGTTTGGTCTATGTCTATAACTAGCACTGGTAGTTACAATTGTACTAGTGCTTTCTGTAATAGTTACACTTAAACCACTTTGTAATGTAATTGTAAAACTAATACCTTGTGAAGGAACTTGAATTACATCATTTACTCCGCTACTATCTTCTGATCTTAAAATAACTTCTACACTATTAGTCCCACCGGTAAATTTAATCAATTCTCCATCTTTACCTAAAATGGTGTATGATGTACTACTTGTTACAATATCGGCACTATTATCATCTAAAATTTCTAACTTTACACTATCGATTGTAATAGGAGAACCTTTTGTTGCACTAAAGTTTTTTCTAGTCTTGCCATTCTTAGAATCTTGCTTGTCTATCAGTTCAACATATACAACTTCATATACAATATCATTACTACCACGTTGTTTTGCTACTGCTGTTTTGACATCTCCAAAATAGAAATTTTTCTTTTTATGATTTAATGCAGTTGCACCTACATATTGATTAATATTTGTTGTTTCTATTCCAGCGTAAACTAAACTTTTCAATTGTTTTTGAACTCCAAAGTTTTCATCGTCTGGTCTATACACATATTCAGGATTAAATATATCTACATTATTAATAAACTCGTCGAAATAATTTCTTTGTGATCTTGGTAAAAACGGTTTCATTATAATGTTAGTATAAAGTTTGTTATCAGGATCTAAAATATTTAATTCAAATGTTTTAATACCAATTTTTTGTGCAAAAGGATCTTTTACTAAAACATTAAATACATACTTGCTATCAAATCTAGTTAGACCACCGTCTATTGTAGTTCTATTACTATCAAGCAATGTCAATCCTGGAATACCAGGTACACCAAATTGCCTTATAGCACCTGTTATTTCTCCTGACCTTTGTAATGTGAGACCTGAAGGCAAAGAACCTTTTACAATGTAATATTCTAGTCTATTTGATACCGTGTTAGTTTCTGCTTCAACTCTTAATGTACTAATACGGTTTGCTTGTAGATCTGGAAGCAACCTGTCAGTTTTCCATGTGATCTCTGTGTTTACATCTCCTAGTAAAGTTAATGTAAATGTTTTTCTAACACTAACAACTTCTTGATCTAAAGTTCGTATTCTTTCTACAATGTTGCTACCATTAGGTGCACCTATACTTAGAGAAGAATCATTAGGAAGTGTTCTCATTAAATTATTATCTAAACCAATCCTATCAAAATTATAAGTTTTACTAATTTGTAATTCACTACTATCTTCTTTATAAAATAGTTTTTTAATGTCTAATCTTCTGTTGGTAGATGCTGTTTCAGGCAAACGTAACGTTACTCTGGTATTTGTGTTTACAGTAATATAAGCATCTCCTGACACACCTTCGTTGTTTAAAAACTGATCAACAACTCTAGTCACTGCTTCTGCAAATGTTTCGCCTGGCACAGGTGCTAAGCCAACTATCTGATAATCAACTTCTAATGCTACACCGTCTCCAGATTCTATAGTCCATTCCACGTAAGGATTAATACTTGTAATTTCGTATTCTTCTGCACTACTATAATTTAAAAATCTATTTCTATAAAATTCTTTGCTTTCTTCAGTAAGTTTGTCTACAAAGAAATAATTATTGCCATTAGCACCATCAGTGTATAATTTTAAACTTTGAGCCTGAAATGTAGGAAATAATGCTTCGTCTAAACTAATTACATCATAATCTTGTCTTTCTTCTACATTTTTGACTACATAAGATCTATTTTCAATTGTTATATTTCTTCCACGCAATAATTCTAAATCACCTGCAGGTAATTTAGCTACTCTAAAACTACTTAATCCTGCTCTAATATCATAATTGATTAAAGCGTTTACTTCTACTATTTCATCATCAGTTTCACTGCGCTCTGCTCTGATAGTAAATTTATAGTTTTTTTGACTTTGTGGTTGATAACCTATACGTCCAGCAATTTCCCCATTTGAGCCATCTAGTTCTAATCCTGGAGGTAATATACTTTCCGTACCATCATTGTTTACTGTTTCTAAAATATAACTAATAGGACCTAGTAAACTGTTAGGATCATAAACTTCTAGATTCAATGTTGTATAATTGTCTGCACGTTTGAATCCTAAATTACTATTTGTTAACCAAATAGGAGAACGTAAATATGTAGCATCGGCATTGTACACACCGCTGGCTGCCTTAATTATAGTATTATCTGCTCTTACAAAATCATCACCTACAACATATATACTAAATTTTCTTTTTGTAACATTAACACCATCGTTCACACTTACAATAAATTCATAATTGCGATTAATTTTTTTTGGTTGCTTTGTTGCAACACCAAATTCATAGTTTTGCACATCATACAAATAACTATCAAATCCGTCACCGTCTGGTACACCCCAGTCAATAGGATAACTATCAAAGATATTCATGTCGTAACCAGGTTCTGCTTCAACATCTAAAGCTAAAATAGGATCTACAAATCCAGTAATCCTGCCATCTTTACTTAGTGTTAAACCACCTGGCAATCTACCATCACCGTCTGCAATAAAATATTCTAGTTCAAAACCAGTTCGAGTATCTGTATCAATTGCTTCTAATTGAAAATCAACATATGCATTGTCTAAAATATATGTAGTCGGCTGATTACTTGTTGGTGCTGTTGGACCTGCTTCATATGATAAAAGCACAAATGTACCTTCTTCTCTATCAAAACGTTTTATATTATAAAAGGTAGTGTCAGCAAATACTTCAAACCATATTAAATCGTCTGCTGGATTTTCTGGTTCAATAAAACTTACAACTGTATCTACTTCAATAAAATCATCTAATTGTGCATTATACTTTCTAATTTTTGGATTAAATCCGTTATTACTGTCACCTAATTTCCACCAGTAATCTGTGGTAGCATTAGGCGGCTGTGCGAACTGCGATTTTACAATATTATCTTCGTTGAATACCACGCTTAATGTATTAGTATCTAATTCATACCATCTTTCATTTTTGAAAACATAAAATCTGCTTACACCTTTATCAAAACTTGCAAGTATATTTGTACTGTAAGACTCTAATGTTGTTGGCTTACCAATGATTACACTCACATCTTGATCTATATATTCTGCACCATTCCAATATTTTATACCCCATATTGTGGTAGTTGCATCAAACCAATATTGTCCTGATGGTTCAGGTCCAACTCTTAATGATCCTTCTGGTGTAATCCATTCTACATCATCGGGTCCGGTGATAAACATTTTAAATGTTCTATCTGAAATACCCTCTGCTGAAGTTGCTCTTATACAAAATTCAAACGCCGAAAAAACACTTACTTCAAATGGATTACCAAATAAGGTATTATTTGCCAAAGCTAGTCCTGGAGGAAGTTGACCTGAAATGACTTTGGTTGTTACATCATCAGGATTACCTAACGGTAAATCAATGCTTATAGAAGTTCGTTCTTCAAATTCTCCGAAGCTGTATCCTGAGCCAACTGTCCATTCAGGTAATGCCATATTAACCTCCTATAGCGCCAAAGTCAACTACACTCCTAGCTGGTTGATCTAATGTTCCAAAATCAACATCTCTTTCATTCAAAATAAAATCGAATATACTGGTTCTTACATTAGTAAAACCACCAAAGTCAAAACCAAATGCTTTTTCTAATTCGGACATTTGAATATTGCCATTAATTGCAGTAAGGTTGAAAAGACTAAAAAATCTTGCATTAAGATTACCTGCAAGTTCTGGTTGGCTATCGTAAGATAATTTTGTATCAATTATAATTTTTTGAGGATCTGTGTTGCCATCAACTGTTACTACCGCAGCATTTCTACCGTCAACGTTAACAATACTGCCTGCACCAGTAAGTATACTAGTATCTGCATTGTCTCTAAAAATAAATTGACCTGCTTGGCTACTAATTGTTATGTCGTTATCATTTTCGGTAATTGTAATAGCATTACCTCCAACGAGAGATCTAAAACTCAATTCACTGTTATTGATTGCTTTGAAAACTTCCGCCCCAGTTCCTGTATTAACGGCAGTTGTAGATTCTGTTCTTAGATCTAGTTCATCAAAGTTTTCATTCACTTTGATAAATGCTTCTCTTAAATCATCTCCAGTGCCGTCATTTGCAACCAAGCCCACATTTATAGTTTGTAATGGCATATTCCTACTCCGTTTTTAGTATTTATCCATGTCGTATCGTTAGCCCGTTCCTAGGTCTAAGGTTGCTGCTTATTTGAAATGGTACACTGTTGTATCTATTAAACATCATTCTGTTTGGAGATCCTTTCAAGCTGCGTGGTTCACCATAATCTACATCCGAAGCTGTATCGTAAATTATATCTTTTACACTATCTTCAATTAATAATGTTTGAATTTGCGCAGGTGTTAGTGTAGGATCTTTTTGTAACAAACAGGCAATCACTCCTGCAACCTGTGGTGATGCCATACTGGTTCCACTGATGTTACACTGTCTAAAATTGCTATCTTTTTGATATGGTGCATCAGAAAATTTATTTGTGTTGCTTGTGCAACTCATTATGTTACTGCCTGCTGCCCAAATATTTACACCAGGCCCGTTGCAACTACTTGTACTGATTGTGTCGAGATTACCAAATGTAGCATCTAAAATATTGCCTACTATCATTGCATCTTCACTGTAAGGTGAACTACCTCTGTGATATGGTTCTTGCACTCCGCTGCGTAATACTGTGTTGTCATAGTCAGCACCACCTGGTACATCTATTTTAAATCTACTGTTGCCTGATGCAATACAAACATGAATACCTGCATCTATCATTTCTTGAACATCTGTATCAACACTAGCAATACGCACAGGCATTCTTGTTGTGTTAAATGAACCAAAAATTGGAATAATTATGCCTACAGCATTTTGTAATGTTTGACTTACTCCCCCATAGTCATTTTGAAAATCCCACGAAGTTCCTCTGTAAACTCCTGTGGTAATACTACTTGGCGAGAGATTATATCCATAACCCCAACTCATGTTTACCACGGTAGGTCTGCCTGCATCAGCACCACTTTTATTAGCATGCCATAAACGTATAGTATCAAATATATCACTTACGCTTATACCAGTTCCACTATCGCCTGATCCTTCTAAACCTGCGACTTTTTGTCCATAAACTCTTGCACCTTTGGCCCAACCAAAAGTTTTACCTGCTGCTATACCTCCGCAATGTGTTCCGTGTCCGTCTAAGTCTCTATCATGATTTGCACTTTGAGTGCCACTTATACCGCTGGCAGTATACCAGTTAACAGATTGAAATCTTGTATTGCCATCGGCATCTTGAAATTCAGGATGATCAACCTGTAGTCCACTATCCTGTATTATAACATCAACACCTTCACCATCAAAACTGTAAGCAAAAGTATCTGTGTTTGCTGTTACATTACCTAAACCGTCATTTGTGAAATTATAAGTTTCGCTCATATGACGCACCAGTCCCCAATTAACATAATCACCAGAGGATAAACTGGTTTTTTTGAAATCTCCTATTTGTTTTGCAGTAAGTTGAATATCAATATCGTCTCTGTATTCTGCAGGTATTTCTACAGCTTCAACTCTAGGATCATTTCTAATCATTGCTGCTTCTGCGTCAGTCAGACTAAAATATGTTTGTCTTTTACTTCCTGCTCTAGGATGAGCAATATCAACAGCTCTATTTGGAATATTATCTAATCTTGTGTACCTTGTAAGATCGTCTTGTATTTGATCAATGGTAGTACCTCTTTTTGAAATTACTGTGTATACTTTTTCACTCATTATAGATTTGCCCAGTTGCTTCCGTTATAGAATTGTACAGTTCCACTGTCACTATTTGCAATTACCATTCCAAATTGGGGTGTAATTGCGTTTCTTTGTGTGTTAGTGAATATTGGTAATTGTAATGGTCTAGGAGAAGCCATGTTAGGAACATACATAAATCCTCCGTTGCCTTGACCGTCTGCATTACTACTGTAGAAAGCAAGTGTTTCTGCTTGATCATCATAATAAACATCACCGGTGTTACCAGAAGGACTAGCTGGTACACCAGCACTTGTAGGTAATTGGAACAAGCCAGCAATAACATCTACTCTACCAGTTGTTGATGCATTAAGTATAATGTCGCTACTACTTTCTAATGTCGGTGTTCCTGTCGCTCCGCTCTCAACTCTATCTGCTGTAATAGTTCCTGTAACATCTAAGTCGCCTGTAATATTTGCACCGCTTGGTATATTAAGTACGTTTGCTGTACCAATATTGAATCCTGGTAGAGCATTGAATCCGCCTGTAGCAGATACAACCGGCAGTGTACCTTGAGCTAAACTTGTAACAAATAACGAACCTGCAATGCTCCAATTTCCTGCGACTGTATTTGTAGCTGCGCCATCTGTTATGGTAATGTCTGATGCACTTGCAGCACCTAATTGAGCAGCACCGCCACTTACAATAAGGCCACCATTTAAAGTCACCTGTGTATTCGTAGTACTACCTCTTTGTACAACACTGTCCAGTGTGTCCTCTTCTGAAACTATACCGCCGGTGCCTTCTTCATCTATTGCCGGCGCCCATTGGTTACCATTCCATTTTAGAACGTCACCTATACTAGGAGCAACACTAGTGGTGTTAACATCACCTAGATTTCCAATAGAATATGTTGATAAGTCAACTGTGTTACTTAAATTACCAGTAAATTCGATTTGTATATTTGCACCATCTCTATTAATAGTAATATTGTCGTCGCCTACAATCTCTGGAAATGCAACTGTAAACTCTCCGGTGTTATTATTGTATGTAAAACTACCTGTTCCGCTGTCTGCTGCTTTTGTTGCAGTTAGGTCTGTAAGGAAGCTGCCGCCACCTCCTGATTGTGTTTCAAATGCAAAACTAATAGGTTCACCTTCTAATTTTCTTACAATTAAACTATCACCATCGTTTGCTTCATCTAAACCAGTCAAGTCTGTTTGATCTTGTATCCTATCTACTCCGAATGACTCTGGTTTGTTAGCAATAAACGCAGGACTTTGATCGTTTTCTTCTGTCCAATCTGACTGTGTTTGACTGTACAATGGAGGAAATCCGCCTACAACTAAATTTGTTGCTGTTACTTCTCCTAACGTGGTAGCACCTGTAACTGCTAATGTGCCTGTGATTGTTGCATCTGAGCCAACTGATAATGCAGCAGATAAAGTCAAATCGCTTAGATTTACAAGACCAGAACCTTCAAAGTCTAAACTGTCTCCATTTGGCAATTCTTTAATTTTGTTATCTGCTGTATCTACTATAAGTGGAAATCTATTTGCCATTCTCTAAATCCTGTTCTTTCTAATATTTATGTTAAAGCTGCTACCCTAGTTTTAAAGTCTGCAAAATCAGCACTAGCAGCAACAACACTTTGCAGTGTATCTAAACTCACGTATCCTGGTATAATACCATTTACACCATCTACCAGCAATGTACTATCATCTGCAAAAACGCTACCTTGAACATCAGTTACAATTTGTCCATCTTCTAAACCACCAACTTTTGTATACAACTCGGTAAAATTATCATTGATTTTGATCATTGCATCGCGGAGGGCATCGCCTCCTCCGCTGTTTACACTACTTCCAACATTAATGGTTTTTTGTGCCATTATACTCTCCCTACTACGACTTCAACTACACCTCGGTCGTTGTCATCTTTTGTTCCAACTGCTTTACCTATAACTTGTCCTATACCGGGTGTGTTATTGACAACAGCATATCCAGGTATTGCACTTGTTACAAGCATATCACCAGGTGCAACTTTGCCAATTACTTTACATGGTACACGCCCTTGCAATGCTAGTCCAACAACATGATCGCCTTGTAGAGCACTGTTCATCAAGTGAGCTGGATTGGTTGTTACAATACCAGCAACTCTATGATCACCTTTTTTATCTGTGGTTGTTATTTCAGCATCTCCACCAAATACAAGCACAGTGCCTGGTTCATAGTCTGCATCGCCTAAATAGTTTTCTGCCAAGTCAGCGTATAGTGCTTCAGTTGCAGTACCATCAAATACTGTTGCGTATATTGTGTTCCATCTAGCAGTACTTTTACCAAAATTGTACGAGTTATTTGCTGCTGGGAACATACAAAGTGCATCACTAGCAGTCGAAACTGAAGTTCCCCCGTTAGTACCTAATTGTATACTTATTCCGTGACCAGACTGTATGCTTATGGAACCTCCGGTATTTAAATCTATACTGTGATTATTAAACGTTCCAAAGCCACGAGCTTCTATCTGCAAACGTCCGCCATAGTCAGCAGTATTATCAATAAATGATTGCGTAGATATTTTACCAATTTGTGTTACACCTAAAATAGGACCTTGTCTGAGCCATTCTATTTTACCATGACTGCCTGTCGAGTATGACGGACTAGTTGTGGCATCAGTCATGATGATTGATGGTTCGCCTTCTGGAGCCATGTAAATATCTGGTACATTAATTTGACTGCTTACACTCAAAGTGTTTTGACTTGGATTGTAAGTTACACCCGCATCAGTATACAAACTTTCTGCTGTTGCACTTGTATTATCACTATCAACAAACGTCATATAGTGTACTGCATTAGTTGAACGTTGTATAGTATCTATAGTATCTGCACTTGCAGCATTACCAGTGGTGTTAGCATTAATAGTACCTGGTAAACTAATTGTAAGTGTGCCGCTGCTTTCACTTACACTAATTTCATTTGCTGTACCTGCAAATGTCATTGTGCCGCCTAGAGATACTGCTGTGCTTGTACCACCACTTGCTGCTAGTGTAATGCTGCTGTTTGCTAGTTCTGCATTTGCAACACCGCCGGCTTTGATTCTAACACGGCCAGTAGGAACATCGGTACCGCCGCCTATGTCCTCGCTTTCAACTTCAAAGTTATTATCACTGAATGCTGCTAAACCAACAAAGCTCTGACCAACTTGTGGTGCAGTTCCGCCAATTCCATTTGTTGCATCATCTTCGTCGAATGTTCCTGCACGATTCATAAACAATTTAGCTTGTGTAATACCTTCGCCAAATGTTGTCGGCGTAGCAACCATATCATCTACAACAACACCTGATTGAATTACAGATTCAATTTCATTTGCGTTTGACGGGTTATATGTTAAATTTATATCGCCAGTCATTGTAGCATTTTGACTTAATTGTGTTCCTGCAACACCCTGTCCTGTAAATACCAATATGTCTGCTTGGATAGCAGTATCAGTGCCGGTTATTGTTACATCGCCTATATCATTCAGTTCATCTGTTTTGCTGTTTACATAACCTATGGTAGCAGCGTCATCTGCAACACTGGTGTTGGGTTGTAAATTGGTAATGCGGTTATTATCCATATTAAGCGTACCACCCATGGTATCGCCTGCTTTGTATATAAATCCACCTCCTGATGGAATAATATCTCCTGATGGAATTTGTTGTCCGTCTCTATCTCTACCTAGTCTACTGTTGATATAGCCTTCGACTGCTGTTTGGGTAGGTACTGCATCGCCTTTGGCATCTGTGAATGTATCATCGCTGCTAAATTCATTAACACGTACACCTCGTTTAAATCCAATACCGTCAATATTTGTAAGAACAAGTGCAGCGTTAAATGTAACAGCACCAGTACCTTGGTCAACTTCAAAGAATCTACCAACACGGAAGAAACCATCTTGATCCGTAAGCACAGCAAACACACGACCTTTATCACGTTCTTGTACTTGTGCTTTTGATTTGTTACCTGTACTGTCAATAGCATCACTGCTTGTAACAGGTTCACTTACTGGTTGTCCGAGGATACGTTCTGGATAGTTGGTAGCGTTATATCCACCTGTGCCAATATCCAACATATCGTGGCTGGTTGCACGACAAGTTGAAATATTTACAGTAATTTCTACTGGTTCGCCTGCTTCAAGGCCTGCTTTTAGTGTAATACCTCTAGCACTTACAAGTTCACTTCCTGTACCTCCTGGGAATGCATTTAAACCACTACCCGTAGCATTGTTTACAATGTTTGAACGATCGGTAAATGTGATTACTGCAAATTGGTTACCTGTTGAAGTATTGGTATGTTCAGTGTATCCTGTAATTTTAAATGCTTTACCGCCCCATGTAAATATCATATCCTGTGTTAACAATCTAGCTTCGTCTGTTGACGAAATACGGTTGATTGCTATTCTGGTATCTCCAGCACTTGCTCCTAGTGTTTCTGCACCTGTGGCTCCACTTATAGCAGGAGTGATATTTGCATCGTTGTCTGCTAGGCTTAGAATATCTTGATCTAAGTTCATATCCAAATAATCATAGTTACTATCAAATGTAACAACACTTTGATTTGAGCCAACAACTTTATTTTGTGTAATATTTCTACCAAATCCGATTGTTCTGTAAGTCACAGTGCCATTTGGATCTTCTGAGAACACAACAGCAGTACTAGGACGAGTTGGAACACTAGTTACACCATCTAGAACAAAGTTCTGTTTGTGTCTAAACACAATTGGAGTATCATGATCTGTGTCGTATTGTAGTCCATTTTCTGCTGTACCTTCAATACCTGTGCCCAGGTTAAGTTTGTAAATTTTGTTTGAAATCACTGGAGTGTTAGTATCTGTTACTGGAGTACCTGAAATAGTTGCCGCTGTAATAATACCGCCATCAATTTCTGTAACTGTGATTGTTGCATCATTAGTACTTGTTACACCGCCAATGTCTGCACCATCAACTGTAAATGTATCGCTTAAACTGTAACCGGTACCTCCATTTGTGATTGTAACATTGTATCCATTAGTTTCTGTTTTTCCAACTCTAAATGTTGCTAGTGTACCTGCTGATGCAGTAGTATAATTTATTTCGCCTCCGCTTGCCGCTGCATCATAAGTTCCAATATATTCATCCGGATCAGTTGAGTTTGTAACTTCGTAAGGTTGATAAACATCATTACTTCTATGATAAATTTCAATCTCACTAACATTTAAAGGATCACCACTTAGATCGTATGCATATACTACAAGGTCTCCTTCTTCACTAAATGTATCTTTAAGTTTTACAAATGTTGGCGTATTGTTTGCTCCTGCTGCACCAGTGCCATCAACATATGTACCTGTTGCCGCTGCTACTGCTGTTGTACCAAATCTTACACCATTGCTTGCTGTTGTATTCCATACACCGTTGACTGTACTTAAAACAAATACATCTTTTCCACTATTGGTGATAAAACTAACTTGTGCTACTGCTGTTGTATTATCTTGGTAAACAAAATCTCCTACACTTACATTTCCGCTTACATCAACTGGAAAACGTATCTGATATTGTGCTTGAAAAACTTTTGCAGGAAATACCATGTCTTGGTTAAGTGTTGCATCCTGTGGAATTTCATCCGGATCAGCACCTGATGAAACTAGTCCGTATACACCATAACTGTTGTTACCTGTCAAACTACGTATTTGAGAACCGTTACTTGCAATATAACCTGTGTTACAATAATATGTAAACACACTAACAAGTTCAGTTAAAGCATTGTTGTTTGCAATAACACCATAACCGTTGTCGTTCAACTGTGTATAGTCGTTTGCAAGCATACTTCTGTTACCACCGCTTTGCATAAAGATATCAGCAGGTATAGTTCCAGTATAGCCTGTGCCTGCAACCACACTTCTTACATCGCCGTTGCCAATATAAGCACTTACTTCAGAACTTAGTACAGGATCAGTAAGAGCAGCATCTCTATATACTGTAAAGGATTGTGCTACTGCATTACCTACATAGTAACTGTTGCCGTTAAGTTCGGTTGTACCATCAACATTGGTAATAATAATTTGTTGTGTATTGCTATATCCGTGATTACCATTAAATTCTAAAATAACGTTGGCGCCTGACAAGTCTATATTGTTAATAGAATTTTCAATAGGATCAGGTGCGTTGCTATCTTCGTCTAGTATCAATACTGCGGTACCAGCTGTTTGATTATAGTTTTCTATCGCATTAACTTGATAACGTACACCTTGTAAATAGAAAGGAAAAGGTGTAGGTGGTTTACGTATAAACAAGCCGTTGTCTGCAGGAGAACTAACTTGTAATCTAAATGGATCACTATTATTCAAACCTGTAATTGTAGCAGGCATGTTACCAGCATAACCATCTATATACATACCACCTGCAAATACCTTGTTTAAACCTTGGCTTTGTGAGAAACTACTACATGTTTGTGCATAAGGTGAACGTGTTAGTATTTGTCCTTCAGGATCCAATACCATCATAAATCCACCATGCTTTTGACATGTAACGTTACGAATGATAGTGTTATCATTACACAGGAATACATCCATTTGGTTGTTATCTTTTGGTGGTTTATATCCTGTGTTGTCTAAACCAAATGCAACACAATCAACCAATGCATCTGCATTTGTATTACTGTTTGTTTCCGGTGCTAAGTCCGCATCAACTACCACTGTTTCACTGCTCAATACTGTGTAACTAACACCGCCAGCACCATTATCCCAAACATAATCAAAAATAGTTTTTAATCTTAATATAGCTTCTTTGGTTTGTTGTTCTTGTCCTGTGACTGCTGCACCACTAGCATAGAAGCCTTGGTTAATAAGTGTTTCTTCTCTTCCGCCACTCACCAAGTCTAAAATAATACCGTCTATGATAAAACCTAAATCTCTACGACATTTTGCCTCATCGTATGTAAATCCATTCCATATACCAGTGCCTGCATTCACATTAGCAGTTATCCATGCAATTACTTCTTCAATTGCAAACGTTTTATTTTTCTTTAACAATTTACTTGATAAGTCAAAATCTCCTGGATTTTGTTCTGCATCTGTTCCTACATTTATATCAGAAGCAGGATCTTTTAAGTAATGACGTCCATAAAATCCTGTTTCATCTGATGCAGGGTTTGGGTGGGTAAATGATAAACCGCCAGTAGCAATGGTTAATCCATCATAAGTATCGCTTCTATAGAAATATGTGTTTGCCCATTTACTTTGTGATTGTCCACGCTTGGGACGAATTACTGTACGTCTAAATTCGTCACCCTTGATACTGACGTTTTCTGGAACACGAATTGGCATGTGCTCATCATAGATACCAGATTCTACACGTACACTGATTTGGTTGTTTTGTGTTTTATTACCGTATTCTAGTTCTTCGCCTAAAATAAATTCAATTGGCTCTAATAATTTCAAACTGAAGTCATCAGTAGAACCATTGGCAAAAGTATATTCTATAATTTCTGCAACTGCACCAGATTGTTTACCTTTGACCACTTTACCAGCACGTATATCCCTGTTTGCAGTATTACCTTGCTCAAGTCCAATATTACCATTGGTTACACTTAAACTGTAATAATCACCTGTTTCTGTCAACGCTGCTTCTGTTACTGTGGGATCAATAAAACTTACAACATCATTAAATCTATTTGTTACTGCTGTCCTATAAGTGCTTGTAACAGATAAAGCTGTTAAATATACAATAGCTCTGTCTCTTGCGTATTCAATACCAGCAATAGTTTCTGTACGTTGATTGACCCTAGCGACATTTGCACTAGGGTTAGCAAAATAACGTAAACCTGCCCAACGTGATAGATAGTTTTGTTGTAGATCACCCAAGATATCTAATCTTACACTGTCTATAATTAAACCTACATCTCTAGCACATAAATCCACGTCATATGTAAAATCAGGATATGTCGAAGTTATAAAGTCTGTTGTTTCTTCGGCAATTGTATCTCTGTATTCAGCTAGTGTGTCAGCAGCTAATTGTGCATCAACACCAACATTGGCAACTTGAGGTGTTCCTGTAACTTTTGCTGCAATGCTATTACCACTGCTCAAATATGTAAGGGTTTGTACGTATGGTCCTGGTTCGTACGGTGTAGCACGAATAATACCTTCTGCTGCTTCACAAGCGGCTGCAATTGTTCTATAAGCATAACTTAATGCTCTACCTTCTTTACCTGCAGGCGTTTTGCTTTGACTATCGTCTCCCTGTGTGCTAACAAAAAGGTTGGTTGTACTAGCGAAACTTGTGTTGTCAACATAGTATTTTGTTGCAGCTTGTAAATCATCTGGACCAGTCGGAGCACCTGCACCAGCTAATGCACCCGGATGATCGCTTAAGAACAACTTATCTAGCATTGTTCTATTTTCAACGCTACCTGCTCTTGTAAGAACTTCTTGTGTTTGTGGAACTTGAGTTCCTGTATTTGGAGTATTAGATACAGTTATAGCACCAGTAACATCAAGATCACCTGTCATAGTATCGCCAGTTGTATTCACGTATTGTGTATCTGCATAACCTTTACTAATAATTACATTAGATGATGTAATTGTACCACTGCTGGTACCATGTGTAGCGTTGTATTCATTTACAAGATCATCAATATTACTGATTAAAGCAGTGTTAATAGCATTTGTATATCCCATAACTGCCGCTGCTGCTAATTCACTTGTTAAAACTGGTTTAGCATCTTGGCTTAGTTTTGTGTTAATAGCTCTTACTTTTATTTGTTTTGCATCGTCGTCGAAACTAAATGCAACAGTGTTATCAGGATCTGTAGCATCGTTAGAACCTGCATCTGATACTAATTCATAAAAGTCAACACCTAGTCCGTCACCTTTGGTAAAGACAACACGACTTTCATTTCCTGCATAATCAGTTGGAGTATCGTCAAGGTTAAGGAAACTAATGTTACCACCTTGTCCAAAAACAGCATATAGTTCTGTAAAGTTCTGATTTACTTTACGAAACGATTCGCGAATACTATCGCCTGTGCCGTCATTACCCTCAATACCAATATCAACTTCTCTTCTTGCCATTTTATACTCCGTTTATATTGCTGGCGATACAAGTTTGTCCATATCAAAATTAACACTTACTCCGCATCCACATGAACTATGTGCATTTGGATTATTAATTTCAAACATTGATCCAATTATATCTTTTTTGTAGTTTATTTCTGTTCCAATTAAGAACATTACGCTTTCTGCACCAATTACAAAAGTGTGATTGTTATCTGTTTTGAATACTTCGTCATCGTCACGTAATTCGTTGGGTGTTTTATATGTTCCCCACTCGTATTCAAACCCTGCACATCCGCCGCCTTTGATGTTTAGCGTAACAGCATAGCATTCGTTTTCTTCACAAATGGTTTCTATCTGCTTTTTTGCTGAGTCTGTCAGTGTGCAAAATGTCATAATTTATTCTCCTATTCGTATTTATGGTTAATTTTTATAATCTTAATGTAAATATAGTTATGAAAAAGAATATTATTGTACTTTGTTTTGGAAGAAGCGGATCTACCAACTTCTTAGATGCTTTTGTAGAAAACGAAAAATTAAATTATATCAATGCTGCTGAAATTTTTTGTAGAGGCAAAAGTATTGACAAAATAATAGAAGTAAAAAAGAAAAATTTTGTTTTTTTACAAGCAGAATTTAACGACAGAGAAGCTACGTTTGAAGAACAATTTAACACTTTTAAAGAATACAATGTCGATAACAAACCAGTAATTTTAAAAATGTGGATAGGTTGGCACTTGTACCATATACAAGAAGAATTTTATCAAAAATTTCTTGAACAAAATCATGTTATTTGGTTATTTAGAAAAGACATTGTAGCACAGGGTATAAGTGGTAGGTTGACCGATCCGAGATTTAAAAATTTAAATCATGTAAAAAAAATGAATATGAATCCTTTTAACTTAGAATTTGATCCTGCAAAAGATATAGATTGGAAAGTAAATCAATTAGAAAAATTCATAGATAAATTAACACCTATTGATAATCTAATTATAAGTGAAGACATATTTAACAATGATAATGATATTGAAAAACTCAGATCATTGTATGGAATCAATTTCTTTAAAAGACCACAAGTAAATCCTGACTATTTAAAACGTGAACTGATTTTAAATTATGATGATATACAAGAAGAAATGATAAAATTAGGATATGTAGCAAGAATAAACATAGCAATTAATAAGCTACGATTTTTAGTAAAATCAAATAAGATAATTAAAAATGTAATAGGAAAACTATAATGTACATAAAACAATATCTTATTGATACATGGCATATGCGGCGCAGTAAACTTGGCAAGCAACACACTTACAATCGCAAAAAAACAATGGTATTATTTAGATGTGATAACTGCGAAGATGAGTTTACAAGAGAACGTGGTAAAATGGATCCAAAAAGATTGAGCAATAACTACTTTCATGTTTGCGAAAACTGTGATGCAAAAAGATTTGCACAGAAAAAAGGTGTAGACAGGAAAAAAGTTTGGAGTCTTAGTGCTAGTAGTAGTTTACCAATTAATAAACTTTAGATTGTAAAAATAAGTTATTTCGCTAATTAATTTTTTATCATAATTACTTAATTCTATATCTTCCGGCTCTGTTTGATTAGTGTGTGGAAATGAAATGCCTTCGGTGTTAAAGTGATGACCGAGATAGTTTTGTAGTTTATGTAATTCGTTTAGTTTAAAAACCTGTACATTAGGGTATTTTTCAAAATGTTTGTCTGGCGTTATGCCACAATGCCACCACCAGTCTGCCCAATCGTTTCTTGTATCTCTATAATGAGTAAAAACATTATGTGGATTTCTCAGCAGTTCTAAGTGTTCTGTAATAGAGAAGTTATAGTTTCTACGTTGCTTGAACATTCTGTAGCCACTGAGCACCCAGCTAACAGGTTCTCTAACCACAGTGAATATTTTGTAGTTAGGTGGAATAATAATATTTGTATCATTTGCAAGTTCAGGAGCCTTTGCAGGAATATCCCAATCGTCTAGTTCTTGCAAATATTCGCACACACTACAACCTCCACATTTAGGAAGGAATATGTATGCGAACATTTTGTTGTGATTTATAATACTTTGATAATGTTTTACTCGGATTTCCAAATAGTCCAAGCCCCATATGCGATTGCTGCATAAGCAACTGCGGCTGCAATAGGTTTAAAAATTAAAAAGCAAATACCTGCTGCAACTAAAATTGCACCATCAAGTGTTGTGCGTTCTGCTAAACGCTGCTCTATCCATTTTTTGATCATTGTTAAGTCTCCTAATTTGTTTTTCTAAAACAGCTAGTTTTGCATCTTGCTGTTTTACTTTTTCTTCCAATGCTTGTACATAAGCATAAGTTGGAATCTGTTTTTCTTGTTCATCCTCGCCAAGCATAGTAAAGCTGTTTACGCCTGCTCCTTTGAGGCCGCCTAGTACACGGTTAGGATTTTTATCTTTAGTAATTGCTTGGGGAGCCTTTGCTCCATACATTTGACTTAAATAACTCATAACGTATTTATAAACTTTCTTCCCAGGCATCTTGTAAACGAACACTAGTACGCATACGATCCATTACATCATACAAACTTGCACTGCTTTGATTTAAATTTGTTTCTCTTGTGATAGGCAACACATTGTTTGGACGAGTCATCCACATGTCTTCTCTAATTGGATCTACATGTCCAAATTGTATGCCTTTTAGATCTTCATGTCCTTTGCCATACCAATCAATTTCAATTGTTTCCCACAGTATAGGATCTTGCAGTTGATCATTGTCGTTGTAAATTTTTAATTTTTTACCTGCATAGAATTGTTTTAGTTCTTTCCAACGTTGATCCAATATGCTTTCAAATTCAGGTGTAACATCTAGATACTGTCTACTGTCTTTGCTGTACCATATGCAAGCAAACATATCAATGTATGCAAGTGCCATCATCAAAGGACTACTTACCATTGGCAAACGTAGTGCAATATTTTGTAGTTCTTTGCGGAAGCCAGTTTCTTTGTTGTATTCATACCAACGTGCTCTATCATTTTTATCAAAAGCAAGAGGAAAGTTGCGTTTGTGTGATCTGTTTGCACCTTTGTTTGGATCGTCACCTGGATTGGTCAACGGATCCTTTAATTTTTGTTCTATGCCTTTTGAAACTTTATCTTTTCCTTTTGGCAGATATGGATTGCAACTGCAAGCACCGTTATGTCCTGCTTCTTTAACACAATAAGTATTCATCCATTGATCAGATTCTATGTTGTTAGTGAGCCATTGGTAGTCATCGTTGGTAATAAAGCCACTTTCCAACAACATGTCTTTTTTGTGTTGATATACATTGCCTTTACTTTTTACAAGTTTACCGCACAAGTTTAGTCTACGGATTTCTGCTGTGCCTACTTTTTCGTCCCACTCACGTGATTCTTCAAAAGGAACTTTAAAACTGTTTAAAATACTCATTGTACAAACCTTTCAAAGTGTTCGTCTAATGTCATTGCTGTATTAACATTCACACCATCATACGTTTCGAACAAGTCTTTTGTTTCAAAACTGTATTCGTAACGTTTCCAAAAGTTATAAATGTCTGGCGTCTTGCTTGCCCAACCTGCTTCACGCAGTTTATCGTCACGCTCTTTGCTTAATTTACAAGTAGGCATGTTACATGCTTGTTTAGGTGTAATCACTTGTGCGATTAGCAAATCACGTATGGTGCTTGCTGGAACCATGTGTTCAAAGATACCATTGCCTTCTAGTCCACGTTCAATGTAGTGAGCACCAATATTTTCTTTGATGCAGTACTGATGGTAGCGGCGAAGTGCATTGTCAATGTCATCACGGATCAATCTGTATGTTTGTTCATCGTTTTTTGTGTTGCGATACAGTTCAACAAGACGTTCTAAATTTGCTGTAACATATGCGGCTGTTGCCGCATATGATTCTGTACTACGCTTTGTGCGAACATACACAGGAGCGTTAAAGTTTTCTAATGCTTCACGTAACATTATGCTACCTCAAGTGCTTTAGGAAACAGTCCAGGTACTGGATTAGTTGCAACTTGCATCTTAGCACCTTCGCCGTGGTATGGCAAGTTAATTTTGCCACCGTTCATCATGTACACTTCACGCAAGAAGTTTGCCATAGCACTCGGAGCACTCCAAGTTGCACCTGGGTTTACATGTTCCCATTGACGTTTTGCTTTGCTGTGTACTGTTGCAGTACTGTTAAACGATTTCTTAACACTACGCAGTACATCTTCCATCCAGTAGTCTGGCAGTTCACGATGATTCTGATCTAGTCGTGCTAGTTCATACAAGCCGATAAACACACCTTGATCGACTTCTTCTTGCAGTGGAAATACACTTACAATAGTTTGCAAAATGTTGTAAATCAATTTGCCACTGTTGTCTGCTTCGATTACCTTTTCTGCATACTTGAAGTGACTAAAGAAGTAGTCATTATCTCCACGCATGCCTGGTGATTTACGTGTGCCTTTGTCCTCCAAGTCAACACCAGTTTTATCAAACTGATCTTGCAGTGTACGAGCAATTACGTTTTTCTGTTCACGGCTACCTAGTTTGTAACGTGTTAGTCGGTTACGGTGAATGTCTTGTGGTCCAAGTTTCTTGGTGCTCATGTTGCACTCTTCAAAAGCATAACTTGGGAATTGGATATCGTCTGTTTCGACTACAATACAAGGGATATGTGTAAAGCCTAGTACTGCTGTTGCAATAGTACGGTGCTGACCGTCAAAAGTCATGATAGGAGACTTTTGGTTATCAATGTCAAATACATCTGTACACGCACTTGCTGGCGAACACAGACGTGGATCGTAGCGTTTGATAATGCTGATAATGTGTTTGATAATTACATCACGTTGTACTTCATAATCAATCCACAGTAGATCAATTGGAAGCATCATACTGCCAACTGGAAACTTGTGTCCGTTAGCATCTACTCGTGCTCGTAATGCGTCTAGTTGTTCTTGGGTAATTCCGTACTCTGCTGCGAGAGTGATCTTAACTTCTGCGATTACATCAGTCAGTTTGCGGGTAAGTCTTTTAGCCATTTGTATCTCCATCTTACTATAAGACTGCTTGGAACACAATGTTCCTTGCTTCATATATATAATATAGCATAAGGCTAATCGGTTGTCAACCTTTTATTTGTATTCTGAGATAATATTATCCAACATCGAATCTAGTTTTTCAAGTATGTTAATATTTTTAGATTCTGTAAGCACTGAATTGTTTTTTACAACAATGCACAGTTTTTCATAAGGAATACTTGCTTTTAGTCCGTCGCCGGCGCTTACTGCATCAATATCTTTGTGAGCAACTAACCCAACACAATCCGTATCTACAATCATAAGGAAATCAAATGTTTCAGGCAAGTTTCTTCCTTCGCTGCTTCCTAGGGTGTTTGTTAATTTAATGTCACTGGTTTTGTTGTTTTTCTTCCAGGCGCCTTTGCCTGTGGTAATTGAATTGGTTGCAAATTTTGTTTCAATGCGGATATCTCGCAATTGATGATCTTGTCCAATGGTGTCAACCCACTTTACATTCTGGCTTAGATTAGCAATACCTTTTTCGATTAAACGTGCTTTTAAAAAACGCAATTGGCGTTCGTTTAGTTGAGGTCCTAAATCCTTAACCATTTGAAAAAAGCCATTCCAGTTAACTTCGTTGGCAAGTTCATTTGCTACTGCTTGGGTGTTCATACCTGTGTCCACTTCTTGTGTGACAGATTGTTTTCTTCTGCCCAACGGACAAACAATCCGGTTTCACGTCCATGTGCTTCAATTTCACTGGGTTGATCCCAATAATCCAGTTTGTTTTCATTAGGATCACGTTGTTGTAGTTCATACTGTTTTACATGCACCATTTCGTGTGCTAGTGTTACAAGCATTTCACGCATACGCAAACTACGTTTAATATCAATTTCATATTCATTGTTGTCTAGTTCTACACAACCACCAAGACTTCTATCGTTGGTCAATCTACGGAATGATATTTCTACATCTGGATTGATATTAAACTTGTTACAAACAAACTCAGCCATGCTGTAAGCATATTTGCGTTGTGCTTTAGTGCCGCCTTGAACGTATATCATATTTGTACCGGAGATTTGCCTGTGATTAAAAACATTTTCTTAATAATAGCGCCAACATCTGCTTCTGTCAAGTAACCTTTTACTTTTTTCTTTTTATCTGTAATGCCAGGCATATGTGTAAAGTCGCCGTGTTTGAATACAGCAATCTCATAAGGAGCAGTTTTTGTACTATAAGCACCTTTGCCACTGATGATACTTAGCCCATACTCGTCTCCAAACTCAAGAACACACTGATATGCGCCAGCAGAATCAGCCTTCTCAATCATTTCAAAACTTGATAATTCTAATACAGCCATGTTGCTCTCCTTGTTGCGTACTTTATAGCATAGCAAACAATGACTGTCAACCTACAATCTGCGAGTGATGCGACCTTTTTCTAGATCATACGGTGTCATTTCAATTCTTACTCTGTCACCTGCTACTAGTCTAATCTTAAACTGTCGCATCTTTCCGCCAGTGTAACATGTGACTATGTGTTCATTGTCTAATTTGACTTTAAACATTTGGTTAGGCAACACATCTGTAATGTTGCCTTCTAATTCTATAATACCGTCATTCTTTGCCATTTTGTTTTTTCTCTAAGACGATGCTTCCTTCCTCTACACTTATATTCAACACATCGCCCTCTTTCCATCCAAGTTCATTTCTAATCTCTTCAGGAATATTCATTAGTACATTATCTGGATCGCCAGGAATGTCTTCAAATATATCTTCAACTTTGTATTCTTTATTTACCAAACCAATCTCTCCATTTTTTACGTAAATTACTTTTAAGTCCTTTTGGTGCTACACTGACTTTCATTATCTGATCGTCTGTTTTTTGTTGCACTTGTTCGTATGCATCTTTACTACTGTTTGCTTCAACAGTATAAGTCTTATTTAATGTAACAACTTGCCACTTCATATTTAACCTTAAACTTCTAGCATTTCCAGACACTGGCATAGTAACCTTTGCCGTTTGTGTCTCCTCCACCGTTATCAATATCAACACCATCGTATTCTACGCTGGTAATAGTATCTTCGCCATTCATGTACTCTGTAGTAACAATAGTAAGTTTGTTTACATCA